>Ga0073907_1002184_pt1 | contig 21081 bp, 12 predicted proteins | sample GluameincwithD2O_FD_65483 | JGI IMG/M metagenome (GOLD analysis project Ga0073907, IMG submission 65483) | Mouse cecum microbial communities from Vienna, Austria - Glucosamine amended microcosms incubated with D2O | ecosystem: Host-associated > Mammals > Digestive system > Large intestine >... | reverse complement strand
TTAGATAAAATATTAAAAGAAAAAAATTTATACCAAGGAATGTATTTTTAGATTTGACAATTATATATTATAATGATATAGTTTTAAATACTAGATGATACAGTTTTAAAAATTGGAGGTGTTTAATGAAACGAACAAAATTAGATGACAGAGTACTACCAGCCTACACAAAAGGTGAAGAAATCTTTAATATGGTAACTCATATATGTGGTGCTGCTTTAGGTGTAGTAGCTACTGTTCTACTAGCTATTTTTAGTGCAATACATCATAATATATATGGAATAATAAGTGGAATAATTTTCGGAGTATCTATGATTATTTTATATACTATGTCTAGTATATATCACGGATTAAATCCGAATTTAAAAGCCAAAAAAATCTTTCAAATATTTGATCACTGTGCAATATTTCTATTAATATCAGGATCTTATACACCCTTTTGCTTATGCACATTAAGAAGTTATAATACAGCAACTGGTTGGATAATTTTTGGAATAATTTGGGCTACAGCTATTATCGGAATACTATTAAATTCAATAGATATAAAAAAATATAAAGTACTATCAATGATATGCTACTTACTAATGGGATGGTGCATAATAGTAAAAATAAATATTTTACCAAAATTACTTACAACTTTAGGATTTGCTTTATTACTAGCAGGTGGAATTGTATATAGTATAGGAGCTATACTTTATGGATTAGGTAAAAAGAGAAAATATGTGCATTCAGTATTTCACATATTTATTTTCTTAGGAAGTTTACTACATTTCTTCTGTATATTATTTTTCGTAATATAATAATAAAACATAAAAAGAAGGTCTAAAAACAAAGACCTTCTTTAATTTTAAACTCTATTATCTTAAACAGCAATAATTCTTTTTATACATCTCCTTCTGCTCTATTTTTAGATTTTTCTATATCAAACCCTTCTGGATATCTACTTTTTAATTTATCAATATTTCCTTGAAATACAGTTTCTAAATCAATATCTAGAGCATATGCAGTTTCAGCTAAATACCAAGCAACATCGCCAAGCTCTTTTATTAAATGTTCTTTATCAAGTTCATGTCCATGTGATAAATGTTTTTTCACTATATCAATAGCCTCACCAGTTTCACCACATAATCCCATAACACCATTAATTAAAACATCTTTTTTATTTAAATCTTTATTTAAAGTTCTCATTGCTAATTTTTGATATTCATTTATTTCCATACTTTACACCCGCTTCTTCATTTTTTATTTATTATAAAACATTAATAAATTTCTTTCAAGTTTTCGTAAAACTTTCCTATAATTAATAAAAGTAGTGAAAGATTTAATCTCTCACTACTACATACATATTTTATCCAGCCATATGTATTAAATAATTAAATTTTGCGCTATGTCTTAATTCATCAGTCATTATTGACATTATTAGTACATATGCATCACCACTTGGCATTGCACCCATAATTCTACGATATTTAACAACTGCATCTAATTCTCCAAATAACCCTTTTTCTAGGTTCTCTTTATATGAAGCTTTAGATTCATCTTTATCATCACAATTATTATTTTCCATGTTCATCATAGGCATAGGTTCAGGCTGAATCATTTGACCTGTAATATTAAAATATAATTCTCTTAAAATACTATTATGCTTTTTCTCATCATCTCTAATAGAACAAATAATATTTTTTTCTTTTTCAGTTGGTGCTTGTTTTATAAGTTGTTCATAAAATAACTCATCAGCTTTCTCATCTCCTACTGATTTTCTAATTAACTCTGCAGCTTGACTAACATTAAGAATTTCCTCATTATTATTGCTTTGTGGAAACATACCACAATTAAAACCATTTCCAGGCAAACTATTAAATGGATCATTATTAAAACCATAAAATTGATTATATGAATTATAGTCAGGAAACATTTACCTACCTCCTTTTTTGACTATAATATGCAATAGGATAATATAATGTTACTCTTTCTAAAAATAAAACAACTAATATATATAATTTTAAAAATTTTGCTCTTCGCAATCTCCGAATAAAAAACTCCGTTTTTATATTGTAGATTGCTCAAATTCGCACTTCACTCACTTTGTTCGTTTCGTTTGGTCGCTAGCGCAATTTTCAAAGCTTATATATATTAGTTGTTTTGTTGTATTAAAAAGGAGCTACATCTAATGCAACTCCTCTTACATATCTTAGATATTATCCTTTCTAATAGTTTCAATAATATTCTGTTTATTAATCTTATTAAGTGAAAACTTCATGATACAAGTAATCAATAAAGCAACAACCACAATAGAAATTATAATTCCCTTATAAGGTAAATGATAAGCCATAGTTAAAGTACTAAACTTCTTATATATCAAATATGATAAAGCTGTACCTATTGGAATACCAATAATTAAAGATTTACTTCCATATAAAAAGCTCTCTAATCTAATCATTCTATTAAACTCTTTTTTAGTCATACCAATAGATTTCAAATTAGCAAATTCTTTTTGTCTTAATTCCATATTAGTAGTAATAGTATTAAATATATTAGTTACACCAATTAATGAAATTACAATTATAAAACCATATAAGAATATTGCTATAACTAAAAACATAGATTTTTCTTGTTTCACATTATCATTAACATTATAGATTTCTTCAAAATCTGTAGGATATGCTTTATTTATATCTTCCTCTAATTTATCTGGATCTTCAGCATCTATATATAGACGAAAAGCAGATGTATATTCATCTTCAAATTTTTCTATATACTCATCACTAACAACTAACAATCCCTCTGAAAAATGCCAATTTTCAAATCCCATTGGACCTTCATCTACATTTTTTGCAATTTCAAGGCTTATTTCTTTGTCACCTATTTTTCCTGAAATACTATCACCTTTCTTATAATCATAAATTCTATACTTAGCATATGATTCTTTTCCATCCACTCTTACATATTCAGTATAAGAATCAACTAAAATAGCCTTATCTTTACATTTTTCATAATCAAGTCCATTTTTCTTTAAAAATCTATCGTATTCTTGTTTTCCCATAGAAACCACTTCTATATAAGAAATACCACCTGAGTTAGTCCTTTGCACAGATTCATCTATCTCTTTCTTTTCTTTAGAAAAATGTTTATCTAAGTCTTCTATTTTTACCTCTAAAAGCACATTTCTTATTAATGAATATGATTTTATTCCTTCCATTTTTGTTACTTCTGTTAATTTATCATAGCTTTGTTTAGACAAATTAGTAGAAGTAATAGCAATATTATAAGTATAATCTTTATAATATATTTTACTCATTTCAAAAGCATAATCAAAAAAAGTATTCATTGCTATAAATATAGCAACACTAACAACAATTGAAATAACAGTAGTTCTATATTTTTTATTATTACGTTTTAAATTTTTATACGATAATTCTCCACCAATTCCAAACATCTTTTTAATAATCCATGGAGTTTTTAATTTTTTAGACTTAATTTTAATATCCTGATTACTTCTAATAGCTTCAATAGGTGATACTTTAGAAGCTGTTTTAGCTGACTTTTTAGCTGAAAAGTAAATTGTAATTAAAGCCAGTACTGCAGAAACTAATATAGAAATTAAATTAGGTGAAAACATAAGCTTAACTCCTAATAAGCTATCTGCTAAAATTTTCTCTACTACCTTAATTAATATAAACATAGCAAGTAATCCACTTAAAATTCCTAAAGGTATACCGATTATAGCTAATATAATAGCTTCATATAAAACATTCTTCCTAATTTGTTTTGATGTAGCTCCAACTGATGCAAGCATTCCATATTGTTTAATTTTTTCTGTAATAGATATTTCAAAACTATTTCTAATACAAAAGACTGATGTAATCATTATTATTACAATAACTACAGTAGCTACTGAATATAACATTGTTAAATTTCCATCACTAAATTCAAAAGCTTCCCATCTTATTAAACCATTATTAGATGTCATAGCATATTTTGCATTATCTAAAGCTTTATTTTCTTCAACACTAAGTAAATCATTTTTGCTCATTTTTTCTAATATCTCTGCATCAATACCTTGAATCTTAGCAGTAGTTTCTACATGTTTTTTTACATTTTTATATTTAACATATACATTCATTTTTTCACCAGAAAAGTCTTCTAATCGGGTGATTAAAGTATAACCTGGTGCACTATGTCCTTCTGTATCATAAGAAGGTCTTTCTATAATACCTACTACTTTATATGTCCTTGAAAATTCTGGACTAAAAGTTTCTTTTATTTCGTCTTCTTTAACTTTGTTCCCTTCTTCATCATATTCTATATCAAGTTCATGGTAAGGATTAGATTGATCTAATTCATATCCATTTTCTGTCATTCTTTTACCAATTTTTAAGTCAAGTTCATCTCCAACTTTTACATTAATCTTGGCATTAGTTATAACATGACGTGAAACAACTATCTCATTTTCATTTTCTGGTAATCTACCTTCTACCATTTTAACATCTAAATTTTTTAAAGCTTTATCAGAATAAGCTTTAATATAGTAATATGGTTTGTATTCATTTTCACTACTATCGCATAAACTATATCCTATATTTTTAGTACAATAAAAATCTTCAACATTTCTATTGTTTTCTATATATTTTAATTCATCAACTGGAACATCATAAAAACAGTAATGATAATCCCCGTTTTGCTTTTTTTCCATCTCAATTATTGATTTAGTAAAACTTGATACTAATGTTGCTACACCAGTTATTAATGAAGTAGCTAACATTATTCCTATTATTGTAACTAAAGTTCTTTTCTTATTTAATTTTAAATTTTTAATTGTTAATCTATTAAGCAAATTCATTTTTCTCACCACCTTTGCCTATTAGACTATTTTTCCGTCTTCAATTTTTATTACTCTATCTGCAAGTTTAGCAATCTCTAAATCATGAGTAATAATGACAATTGTTTGATTATATTTTTTATTAGAAAGTCTCAATAATTCAACTATTTCTTCACTAGCCTTAGAATCTAAGTTTCCTGTAGGTTCATCTGCTAAAACAATACTTGGATTATTAATTAAGCTTCTACCTATTGAAACTCTTTGTTGTTGACCTCCTGATAATTGATTTGGTAAATGAGTTCTTCTTTGAGTTAAACCTAATGTTGTTAATAATTCACTTAATTGTTTTTTATCAGTTTTCTTTCCATCTAGTTCACAAGGAAGTGTTATATTTTCTTCAACATTTAAAATTGGAATTAAATTATAAAATTGATATATAATTCCCACTTGTCTTCTTCTAAAAATTGCTAATGCGTCATCATTTAAAGAATATATATCTTTTCCTTCTATATATACTTTTCCTGATGTTGGTCTATCTACTCCTCCAATCAAATGAAGTAACGTAGATTTTCCACTTCCTGAACTTCCTACTATAGCAACAAATTCACCTTTTTCTATTGAAAAAGATATGTTATCTACAGCCCTAACTTGATTGTCACCTTTTCCATAAGTCTTAGTTAAATTTTCTACTTTTAAAATTTCCATATTAAAATTCCTTTCTTTAATCTTAACTTAAAATAATTATATCTATCAAAAGTGACAATCAAGTGACAATATAAAAATATTTTATTTTTTATTTCAGTTCTTCCAAAAAAGTTTCTAATATTTTTTTATCTTTTATTTTATTAATAGCAAAACATTTCTTTCCTAAGTCTTTTATCGAAGCTCCTAAATGATATAGTTCTACATCATCAATTATTATAAATCTATCATGAAATTTATTTGTTTTAAAAATTTTTAATCCCTCATATTCTGAATTGAATTTTTTTATATCTACCGTATTTATAGAATTCTTTTCTGAGGTGAATATTAATACTTTCACATGTTTATTTTTCTTTGTTAGCATATTTAATACAGTATCATCAACATAATTATCAATAATAGAAATTTTATTTTTAGCCTTCTTTATTATATCTATAATCAAAACATAAGCATCATATATTTGTCCTTTATAAAAAATCTTGTGACTCACATCTTCTTTTGAAAAATTATTAAAAAGTTCTTCAAACTTTTTATCATGTTCAAGTAATTTATACTCCACACTAATTAGTCTTTCAAGCACTTTACTATTATTCATTATAATTTTTCTCATCTCTATAAAAGCCCTTATTATACTTATACTTACACTTATTGCAATATCATTTTTTAAAATTCCCGCCAACATTGATATACCTTGTTCTGTATAAACATATGGTAAATATTTTTCGCTTCTATATTTAATATTTTTATCTTGAAATGTGGTTCCATTATGGAACCACATTTCATATAACTCCTCTTTAGTTAATTGAAAACAAAAATCTTCAGGAAATCTTTCAATATTTCTTTTCATAGCTTTGTTTATATTTTTAGTATCATAATGATACAATATAGCTACATCACTATCTAGTAATACCTGTTTTCCTCTTACTGTATATATCATCTTTTTAATCTTTTCAGTTGTCATACAGCTTGAATTATCAATATCTTTTATTTTTTTCTCTATTATTTTTCACATCCTTGTTTTAATTTTAGATAATTTTAAAACAATTGTTCGCAAATGTCAAGCTGTTATTTCAAATATTTTATTATAAATTTTGTGCCTTCTCCTATTTTAGAATCAACTGAAATATACCCATTCTGCTTTTCAATAATCGATTTCGAAAGAGCCAAACCTATTCCAAAACTATTAGGATCTGAATCTGTAGCTTTATAAAATTTCTCAAAAATATGTTTTAAATCTTTCTTAGCAATCCCATTTCCCTCGTCAGAAACAGTAATCTTAGAATAAACATCATTTTCATCAATATCAATATATACATTTTTTCCTTCTCGAGTATGTTCCACGGCATTTTTAATAATATTCAATATAGCCTCTTTATTCCAATTATAATCACCAATAATAGTTGTATCTTTAATATTTTTAACAAGATTTATCTGTTTTATATCTACAACAACATCTAAATCATTAATAATATCCTCAATCAGATTTTTAAGATTAATTTCTTTATTTTCAAATTCAACAACACCAGCATCTAATCTTGAAAGTTTTAGCAATGCTAGTATTAAAAAATTCATACCCTTTACTTGTCTTAATATCTCTAAAGTAAACTTCTTTCTTGTATTTTCATTCATATCTGTACTTTCAATAATATTATCTAACAAAATTTGAATAGAAGTAAGAGGTGTTTTTAATTGATGAGAAATATTAGCAACAGAATTTAAAATTGCTTCATTTTGTAGTCTTTTACTTTCAGAATCCTCTTTTAGCATAACAGTAATCTTATATAAAGAATCCTTTAATCTATTAAGTTCATCCTCTGATTCTTTTTCTAGTTCAGTATAATATTTTCCATTAGACACTTTTTGTAAATAACTATCCAAATAATTAATTTTCTTTTTTCTATTAATTAGATAAATAACAAAAACACTAACTATACTTCCAGCACATAAAACAATTATAACAATATTATAAATTATAAACTTAGCTTGTCTATCTTGCATTTTCTCTATAACAAGTTCATTAGATACTCCATATTTTTCTAATACTTCTGTTCCATCTTTAGAGAACTCTTCATTGTTTAAAATCTTTATTATTTCTTCATCTGAAATATTCGGATATTCTTCTTTAATTAAACCTATGATATTAACTAATGTGGAATTTATCTCTTTTTCATAAACTTTATTTTGATGTACTACATTTCTCCACATTACAAATGAAAAAACAATTGTTATTGCAACACATATTAAAATATATTTTCTAGCAACTACGTTTTTCATATTTCCTCCATCTATTTTTCTACCCTATATCCTAAGCCTCTCACTGTAGTAATAACTTTTCCATCCTTATCACCAATTTTTTCTCTAATTCTCTTTATATAAACAGTAAGAGTATTATCATTAACAAAATTTCCAGCAATATCCCATATATCATTTAAAATTTCTTCTCGAGTTATTAGTTTATTCATATTTATAAATAAATTTAGTAAAATCTTATACTCTAATTTAGTTAAAATTATCTCCTCATCTTTCAAAAAAACTTTTCCAATTGTAGTATCTATTTTTATACCTTTACATTCAATAATATCATTTTTTTCTGTCCTTCTTAATACATTTCTAATTCTAGATATTAATTCTCTATTTCTAAAAGGTTTAATTATATAATCTTCTGCACCTAAATCCAATCCATATACAACGTCTTTTTCTTCATCTTTAGCAGTTAAAAACATAATAGGAGTATCTATTTTTTCTTTTATTACTTTGGCAATCTCAAATCCATCACCATCTGGCAATGTAACATCTAATAAAATCAAATCATATAACGACTCTTCAATTTTTCTCATTGCTTCTAACTTGGTTTTAGCAAAGTCAAAATCAAATTTTTCTTCTTTAAACAAATATTCTAATCCTAAAATAATTGCTTCATTATCTTCTATTAATAATATTTTGCTCATATAACGATAACTCCTCTCTTCCATCCACATATTATATCACGTATATCAATATTATCAATTATATATGACTATTAAGTGACAAAACAAAAGAATATACCATTTTCATAGTATATTCTTTATTTCTTTTTAAATAATCTTTATAAATTTATTTTTTCCAAATTGAACAATAGTCTTTCCTGATATAATATTGATTTTCTCATTAATATCCTGTTTTAATTTAGAATCAATTTTTACTCCATTACCTATAACCATTCTCTTAGCTTCACCTTTTGAATTAGCAAATCCTATTTTAACAAGCAATTCGCAAATATTAATTTCTTTTTCATCTATTTTTATTTCTGATATATCTTTTGGAATTCCACCTGAAGCAATTTCTAGATATCTTTTCTTAATATCTTCAAATTCGTTTATATCATCATACATTTTTATAAGCTCTTTTGCAAACTCAAAATGAGCTTCTCTCATATCTTTAGACATAATTGCATTAATTTTCTCAATAGATAAATCCGTAGCAAGTTCGAAATATTGTTTTAAAACATTATCTGGAATTTTCATACTTTTTTCCAATTTATCAAAAGGTGTATCATTAAGTCCTATATAATTATCTAAAGATTTACTCATTTTTTCCTTACCATCTAATCCAACTAGAAGCGGAAAAGTCATTACTACTTGTGGTTCTTGATTATAATCTTTTTGCAATTCTCTTCCAACTAGTAAATTAAAAGTCTGATCTGTTCCACCAATTTCAATATCTGCTTTAAGTGCAACCGAATCATATCCTTGCATTAAAGGATACAAAAGTTCATGCATTGATAAAGGCAAACCATTTTCAAATCTATTTTTAAAATCATCTCTTTCCATTATTCTAGCTACTGTATATTTAGAAGTAAGATTAATAATATCTTCTAAAGTTAACTTAGAAAGCCATTCTGAATTAAATGCAATTCTTGTTTTATCTTTATCTAAAATTTTAGTAGCTTGGTTCAAATAGGTTTCAGCAGATTTTCTTGTTTGTTCCCATGTAAGAGCAGGCCTAGTCTTGTTTTTTCCAGAAGGGTCACCTATCATTCCTGTAAAATCACCAATAAGAAAAACAACTTCATGTCCCATATTTTGAAAAGTTTTTAAAACCCTTAAAACTACACTATGTCCTATATGCAAATCTGGTCTTGATGGATCTGCTCCTAATTTAATAATTAATTTTTTACCGCTATTCAACTTTTTTTCTAACTCTTCTTCTGAAAAAATTTGAACAGCCTTTCTTTTAATAATTTCTAATTCTTTCATATTTTACCTCTCTTTTTATATAATTTCTATCAAAAAGAGAACTCATAGAAGAACCCTTGGATTATTGTTTTCATATCAAACCATTGGGTCATAGCATCACCTCCCTAAAAAGTAAAAAAAATTGATTCTATCCTATTAAAGGACGAATCAATTTCGTGGTACCACCTTTATTTATAATTTTAATAATTACCTCATTATTAGCTTATTCGTAGCTACACGTTAACTATTACTAAGAACTGTAATTCAAATTTTATCTGTTAATAATTCTCACCAACCATTATCTCTCTGAAAACAAAAATATAAAATTCTACTAATTTCTTTTCTAACATAGTTAAATTAAGTTTTACATAAATATTTTAACATGATTTATAAAAGCTGTCAAATCATTTTGCATGTTCTATTCCTTGAAAAATAGCCATTTTCATGATATAATAATAAAATCTTAGCTATTCGCTAAGAAAAAATAGAAAAGAGGTTTTTATATGGCACAACAAAACAGCAACACAGGTAGTATCACAATTCGGGAGTTAGCAAGCGCCTTTAACTCAGAAAATCATCTTGAGTATCGGCAACTGATTGACTCTTCTCATCTTCCCGCCAAAATGCGTCAGTTTCTCTTACGAAAGCAATATCATATCCGCTTTCAAGAAGACTGTGCACAATTCAGGGAAAATCAACTGGCAGTCATGGAAAACATGCTTTCTGAACAAACTGCTAAAGTCGAGGCCAGCCTTAATGCATTGGAGGTATCCGAAAAGGAAGTTGAATCTGCCAGAAAAGAATTGGCAGAAGCACAACGCGCATATCAGTCGGCCTTTATAAGACTCACCAATCAGCAAGACATCTATGATAAGGCTTTAGCAAAACATCGGCAAAATCAGGATTGCTTTAATCGTGGAAGTACCAAACAAGAAGATCAGGAGCGACTTGTTAAAAAGGCTCAAAAGCTTCTCAAGGAAGCCCAAAATTATGTACTGATCCACTCCAGCGCTACTGTATCATCAATATCCAAAAAAGTTGGTATTCTGGTATGCACACAACATGATGCGGATGAGCTACATTTTCACAAACACGTTGATCAGGTTATAGACATACCTGAAAACAACTACGCTGATCTTATTCCTGATAACGCGAGAACCTTCTTCGGTTCAGATGAAGAATTTGAGTCTGCCATTGCTTATGTGGAACTTGTACTCAAGTTTTTCTTTGAAAGCCGCCAGTACGAATTGCTTTACAACTCTGATGGAATTGATAAACTTTTAAATTCCGTCATGTAACTGAACGTTTTACCAAATTATTTGAAACCGCAGAGCAAACAAAGGCTAGGACAATATTTGTCCTAGCCTTTAGCCATACTATTTATTTTATAATTGTTTCTTTAGCTTTTTTGTTAATTTGTTTAATCTTAATATAAGAAAAAATTGCTAATGCTATTGCAGGTACTAAAACCATTAATAGTATAGTACTACTTTCAAAACCTGTATATGGTATTTTTGTATTTTCTCCATTTTCTGCTTTTGGAACCTGTGAACTAGTAATTGTTTTATCAGTACTTTGAGTAGGTTTTGTACTTGAACTTGGTTTTGTACTTGAAGATGGACTTGTACTTGGAGTTGGATTATCTGATGGTTTTGTAGTTATAGATGGCTTTACTGCTGATCCATCTGTTACATTTACAGTAAAACTAACATCATCAATTTCTATATCATCACTTCCATTTGATCCAACAATATTCTTTAATGTAATTTTAGGTTTTTTGGTACTATCCTCATTTACAGTAAAAATCATTTTAAATAAAACTTCATCTTCTTTTCCTCTTGCATCTCTATCCATTACAAATTTCTTTGAATTTTTAGAATATGATGGCTTTGCCCAAGTTTCATCACCTTGTTCTACTTTAACTAATGTTAAACTATCAGTATCATATTCTATTTCTCCACCCATTGTAATAATTCCTTTTTCATCTTGAATATCTGATATTTTTACTTCTACTGTAAATTCTTCATTTGTAGTAAATTCATCTTTAGATGTTTCCATACTTACTTTAAAAGATGAAACTGCATATACATTGGTCATTACCATAAATACCAATGCTAATGTTAAACTTAATGTTACAATTTTTTTCATTACACATTCTCCTTTTTATTAAACTTCCTCTTCTTCTCCTATTAACATCAACTTAAGTTTAGCTAAATCTGTTATTGTTATTTTATTGTTTCCATCAATATCTGCTGCTTTAAATCTAGCTCCTGTTAATATTTCTTCACCAATATAATGTAATTTTAATTGAGCTAAGTCTGTTGTTGTAACTCCACCACTTTCGTTAACATCACCAATTACTACAAGTTCAAATTCTAATTCTCCTGCATATAATTTCATACCTGTAGCAATTATCGTTTCTTCTGTAAGTTCTTCACCTAATTTATTAGTAACTATAATTCCATCTTTAGGATTAATGTGTTCCTTAAACTCTGTTACTGTAGTTCCCTCTGGTATTCTAGTAATGTATCCTTCTTCTACTGTATATAAATCAGATGTAATTTCTGTAATACGTTTTTTAATACTTAGTGTTATTTGTACAGCATCTGAAGGAATATCTTTAAGTCCATTACTAGCAACTATATTTTTTACCTTAATATTTATTAAAGTTTCTTCTGTAAGTGTATCTTTTACTTTAAACTTAATAGTTAATACATTTCCATCTTCCTTAATAAGGCCTTCACTATCTGTTACGAATTTAAATGATTTATCACTCATAACACTTTCATTCCAGCTTCCTTTATTGCTATGTACACTAATTTTTTCTAGCTTATCTACATCATATTCTAATTGTCCTGAAAATGCTATTAAACCTTTATCTACATTAAGATTTTGTATATTAACGTCTACTTCAAACTCATCACCTGGATATAATTCTGTTTTTGAAGATTCTAATACAATATTAAATCCTGTTTCTCCTATATCAACATTTTTAACTATCCATGTTACTTCTGCTACTACCCTTTTTTCTTCTCCATCTATATCTATATATTTAAATTCAAAAGTTCCATTATTTTCAAATGTATGTGTAGCTCCACCATCACTTGTTATTGTAATGTTTTCTTTATCAAATGTAAGTGTTGCTATTACAGGTCCTTCTGTTTGTTCTGTAGTACTATAGTTTATTGTTGCTACAGCTGGTTCTTCTGGTAATGGATCTGGTTCTTCTTGTGACACATCTTCATAGAAATTAAACATTCTAGCTCCAACATGTAATTTAGAAGAATTAGCATATGATACTACTTTTCCAAATATTTTTACATATTGAACTTCAACTGGCTCATCAAAAGTTACTGTTTTCAACTCCTCATTATTTTGCCAATTAGTTACTGTAGTTATTTCTTCAAAATTTTCACCATCCATACTTCCAGAAATTACTGCAGATAATATTTTTCCATTTTCACTGTGTGGTACATAATCCATTGAAGATAAATAAATAGGTTTATCAAATTTTATGACTATATATCTTTCAGCATCTGTTGCAGCTGCTGAATTTAACCATCTTGTATTATAATCACCATCTATTGCATTTACTGCTGCACCATTATTAGCCATATCTTCTGCTGAAACAGAAGCTATTGATAATCTTGATACTTCTATATATTGTTTTGATTTATTTTCATCATCAGCCGTAAATGCAAAATCTAATGAATCACTTGGTAAAAACATTCCTTCTGCTTTTCTTCTTACAAAAAGATGTGCATTTCCTTCTACAATTGGTTCTTCTACATCGTAAGCTAACCAATCACTGTCATTATCTAAAATCGTTCTCTCTGTAGTATCTCTAACTACTTTCCATTCTAATTTATCTTTATCTGTTACTCCAATTAATCTATTTTCTAAGTCATTTAGATATGCTGAAATAACTGGTTTATCCATTTTAGAAATATTAATTTTGAATATTCTACTATTTCCATCTATTCTCAATTGTATTCCATTTTCTACAGTTATCTGTTTTATTTCCTCTTTTGATAATTGATTTTCATCATCAGCAAAAGTTTTCCATGTATTTCCGCCATCTAAACTATATTCATAATTAGCGTTTTCAAATTCATCTAATAAAACTATTTTGCCTGCATTTTCACCAGTAAATGAAAATTCTGCTACTTTTTTGATAGTAGTATCTTCAAATAAATTTATCATTACTGCTGAAGCAAACATATCATATGTTTCCATTTCAAGTTTTACATATTTTCCTTGAACGCTTTCATCACAATTAATTATTCTCCATACATTTTCTTCTTGTGAACAATTTTCTATTCTTCCAGCTTCTATCCAATTTTCGGCATCCATACTTACATAAACAATAGCATTTTTTGTAAATGCTGGATCACCTTCTCTATATTTTCTAAAGTAAAACTCTAAAGCAGAAATATATTTTGGCTCATCTAATTGAATAACATAATAAGCATTCTTGTTTTCTTGAATTAGATTATGGTCAAATGCTGTATGCCACATTGTATTTATATTTCCATCAATTGCATTTGCTGCAAAATATGGTCTATTTGTTGGATCATTTGTTTCTGAAACAAAGTCATATACTGATAAATGTTTTATTGGAATATATTTTCTTACAGCTTCTTGATTATCCTCAGTAAAATCAAATTCTAAAGCTTCACTTGCCAAATATTGTCCTGATGATTTAACTCTTATATATAGTTTTCTATTTCCTGTAACAATAGGTTCTTCTTCACTATATGCTTTCCAATTTCCATCATCTATTTTCCATTCAAGCATATCAGTATTAGTTAATCCAATAACTCTATTTTCTAAATCATTTACATATAAGTAAGATGCATCTAAACTACTTGTTCTTTTTATTTTAACTAAATAGTTTTTTCCATCTATACGAATCATTATTCCATTTTCTTCTGTAATCGAACTAATTTCTTCATCAGTTAATTGATGAACATTTATAGTTCCATTTTTCCAAGACTCTCCTCCATCTAAACTATATTGCCATTCTTTTTCTTGGAATTCTTCTATAAGTATGATTTTTCCTTTATTTTCTCCATCAAAAGATAAATCTGCTACTTTTATCATAGTAGTATCTTCATAGAAGTTAAAAGCTCTCGCTGTGAACCAATTTCCGTTAGTTCTATCAGCAACTATTTTTATATATTGTACTTGTTGCGGAATATCAATATTAAAGTCTTTAGTAAGTTCTATGGCATCAGCTATAGTATTGGCTTGCTTTGAATAAGTTAAACCTGTTTTTCTTGTAAGTTCAATCCAATTTTCGCCATCTATACTTCCATATATAGTACCAGTTTCTATTCTACCATTCCCACCACCAGCAGGTACATACTCTACTGATGATATAAATCTTGGTTTATCAAGTTTTACTGCTATAAATCTATTAGTATCAGAACCATCCCAAGCAGAATGCCATCTTGTATTATAATTTGCGTCCAATGCATAAGTTGCTGATCCCCAGTTATTTGACGCTTGTGTTGAAACAGAATGCAAAGATATATTATGTATAGGTATATATGCTCTTGTTGGATCTACTTCTGGGTCTTCTGTAAATGTAAAAGTTTTTGAAGGACTAGGTAATTTGTTTTTTGTATATCCTACCCTAATTTCAATAGTTTTATCGCCTGATAAATCAGGTTCTTCATCTTTATATGAAATCCACTCTTCATCACTAGAATAACGCCATTCACAAGTTTCACTTACACCCATTACTTTATTTTCAATATCATTTCTATATAAATATTCACCACCATCATAAACAGGAAGTGTTCCTTCTTGAATATCAATTCTAAATGTATAATTAGCTAATCCCATAAAATTAATTATAATATCATTTTCAGCAGTTATTTTAGCTATTTCTTCTTCAGTCAAAGTAACTGAATCAGCTGGAATTTGTTCTGTAAAAGTTTCTCCTCCGTCTAAACTATAACCCCAAGCAAGTTGATATTGAGAATTTTTAACTAATTTACAAGCATTTTCTCCATCAAACGAAAAAGTTAATGGATCAGCTTGTGCTCTTCCTAAAAGATAATTAGCATGCACTCTAGCACCTTCCCCAGAATTAGAAAGTGCGTCTGTTGATCTTGTTGCTTTAATTAAAGCTTCTTTTTCAAGTCTATCTACATCTAATCTATCTGCTCCTTCTAAATATGGTCTTATAACTTTTGTTAAATCATACATCGCAACTGGATAATATGTGTAGTTTTCAATCATTCTTGTAGCTAAATCATGCCAGTCACTAGAAGTTATAGTTCCACCTTCATTTCTTACACTCATTTTTTTATAAAGAGATATCATATAATCATAACTATCAAGATTTATCTCATCTATTTCTAACGCTTTATTATATGATTCTATTTTTTTGTTATTATCTGTATAAGAATTTGCTAGTAAATTATAATAAGTTGATTTTTGATAATCTTCATATCTATTTATATTAGATTGTGCTAAATATATATATCCTGAACTTGTTCCACCTTTACTTCCACCTATATTTTGATCTGTAAAGTATTTTGCTTGCCAGTTAAGTGGATAACGAACTGCACATCCGCCTCCCCAAGTACTACCAGCACCACTCCAGTTACCATATCTTCCTGACCAATGCCCATCTCCGTTAGCATCTTGGAAATAGTTAAAAAACATTTCATGTCCTGGTTGATATGCACCAACAGCAGGTATACCATTAGCACGATATAATGCTTGACCAAAACGAGATTCATTCCAGCAGATTCCTCCACCTTCAATAACCATCCAATAACGTTGTACTCTTGGTCCATAAGGAACACCATATTTGCTTAATTTATATTTTGTATCATACATTTCTCTATTAGCTTCATCATAGAATCTAGCCTGATTATAGTTTGGTGAAATGTAAGGTACTCCCCAGAAGTTAAAAGCAAATCCTTCACGGCTATATCCATTAAGCCAAATTAAATCTGTATTACTAATTCCATCTTGCATAACTAAACGCATAATTGGCATTGTATAATCTTTAAACCATTCATTTGTAATCAATGTTCCTGTTGATGCATTTGTTGGACTTCTCTTCAACTTATCATTATCAAAAAAGTCTTTCATTGTTTCATAACGTTCCAATGGAACAATACTTCCATTAGCTCCAAAGCTTAGTGGAGTCAATAAATTGTCGCTGCTATAAGTTGCTGCAATAGCAATCATCATTTTTTGATAAACATATCCATTTTCTGCTTTTAAATCTTCCTTATGTTTTGTATAAATTGATAATAAACCATCAATAAATTTCTTAGAATTACGTATTTCCCCAACTTCGATAATTTGTTCTAATCTATCATTTTCACTTGGATCTAATATCCAATCAAACATTTCCTTAGCTGCTGGATTAGCTTCTGCCAAACCTTTTATAGACCAATAATTTAATTTATTTATAAATTCTCTTTCAAGAATTAATCTATAATTGTGTTCTATATTATATTCAATATCATTTTCTCTTAAAATTTCATCATAATACTCTACTTTATGTATTTTATCATATTCATATGCATTTTCATCAAAATTTTCTGTTACTAACCTAGCATTTCCTATACTACAGTGATCTGCCGTATTTGCACCAATTGGATCTACATATATTTTTAAATATTTATAGCCTTCAATATTTACATCTACCTTAACTGCAGCAGATTTTCCATTCATATTTTCTGTTTTTAAAAGTGATGTCCAATTTGTTCCATCATTAGAAACAGATATTTGAATCCATAAGTTACCATTAGTTCCTCTGGAAGCATCTACTCCAGCATATGCTATAAATCTTGAATATTTATCAGATAACTCTCCAATATCATAGACCGCTTGACCTCTAGCGTGTAAACTTATTCCTTTAATAAATGGTATTGTTTCTCCATCCACTATTAGCCTTATGACTCTATCTCCACCATCTTGGTTTTTATCCTTTTCAATAGAATGTCCTGACCATCCATTAAAAGATGCATTATTTTCTGTAATATAATCTAAATCAGATAAAAATATATATTCTGATTCTTCATTAATTTGTTCTGTTGCCTCGACTTTATAATTGCACAAAAATAAAAAACTTATCAAAATTATTGAAAAAGTTAACAAAATTTTTCTTGTATTTTTCATAACTCCTCCTACCTTTTATTTTTTCACAGTATCATATTAATTATATCAAATTTTGCCTAAAATGTAAACCTTTTCCTTAATTTTATATACTCTATTTTCAAAAAAACTAGGATAAAATTTATCCTAGCTTTTTTTGAATTTTAACAATAATAAATATTTTTATACTTCCTCTTCTTCTCCTATTAACATTAATTTTAATTGAGCAATATCTGTTATTGTTATTATTTTATTACCATCTATATCTGCAGCTTTTAAACTTGCTCCTGTTAATATTTCTTCTTCTATATAATGTAATTTAAGTTGAGCTAAGTCTGTTACTGTAACTCCACCACTTTCATTAATATCACCAATTACTACAAGAGTAAATTCTAATTCTCCAGCTTTTAAAATCATGCCTGTTGCTATTACATCATTTTCTCCAAGTTCAGCTCCAGATTTATTTGTAACTATAATACCATCTTTTGGTTCAATGTTACTCTTCAATTCAGCAACTGTCGTTCCTTCTGGTATTCTTGAAATATATTCTTCATCTATCTCATAAATATCTGAAGTAACTTCTGTTGGACGTATTTTTATATCAGCTTCCAAAGTAGCATCATTTGCATAAATATCTATTATACCATTACTTGCTTCTATATTTTTTATTACAACATTTGTAGAAGTTGGTTCAGTAATAGTATCTTTTACTCTAAACTTAATACTTAATACTTTTCCATCTTCTGTAACAAGTTCTTCTGCATCTGTTACAAATTTAAATGTTGTTTCATTAATTGTTATTGGGTTCCATTGACTATTTTCTGCACCAATGCTTATTTTTTCTAATACGTTAGCATCGTATTCAAGTTGACCACCTATAGCTATCAAACCATTTTCTATAGTAGCAACATCATTTAAACTAAGTTCTACTTCAAATTCATCTCCAGGATATAATTCAGTAACGTCTCCTGTTATAGACATTGTTGCATTAAATCCTACCATTGTCACAGTACAAGGGTCACTTTCAGTTTCAACACTTACTGTATCTGCTGTTGTTGTAACCTTTAATACATATGTACCTTCAGCGCTTTTATCTGCATTTTCAATTTCTAAAATCTTATTAGTTTTTCCTTCTAATCTAACTCCATCTTTATACCATTGATATGTTTGAATTCCTGTTGTTTCTGTAACTGTTGGCTCTATTCTTAATGTTTTATTAATTGATGATTTTACATCTCTTGGCATAGTTATTTCAACAGGTTCAGCCACTGGTTGAACTGCTACTTCTTGTCTTTCTTCTTCTTTTTGTACTACTTCTTTAGCAACAAATTTAACATCTACTATGTTATTTCCATCTTTTATATCTGCATAATTTACTGTTAAATCCATTCCATCTTTGTTAGTTATTTCTTTGTTTTCTCCGCAAACTGTTATTGATTCAATTTGATATCCTTCATTTGGCACTATTGACATTGTTGCAGATTGATTTTCATCTAATGTTATTATGTTTCCACTTTCTCTGCTAGCTCCATTAATTTGACCACCATCTGTTGTTGTAACAATTGCTGCTTTTGTTGTTACTACTTCTGTTTCATCTTTTTCAGTTACTGCTATTGCAAATGGACTAAAAGAATCACATGTTACTATTAATCCATATTGTGTTACTACACATGGAATTTCTTCTACTCCTGTTACGTTTCCATTATCGTCTGTTATAAAGTGATATGCTTTAAATGTTACTCCTGCATCTTCTGGACCATAACCAGCAGGGAATCCTAAAGCTAATCTTAATCTATGTCCCGTTTTTACAACATAGTCTCTACATACATTTAATGAAATATTGTAAGTTTCACTTTTTATTAATCCTGTATCTTGTAATTCATTTTCTATTAAATTGTTCATTGATTCTTGTTCTGCTTTTGTTGTTCTTGTTGTTACTAGAGCTATTCTACTTCTTAATTTTTCTGATACTGGTTTTCCATCTTTTGTTTCCCAACCATTTAAAGAAAGATCTTCTGATTCTAAAAGAGTTGGTCTAGCAAAAACTTCCCAATTTTTAGCCATGTTCATACGTTGTGCACATAATATATCATGTGCTGCTCCAAACACTATTGAATTTGGTGCTTTTCCACTATTTTTTCCAACTAAACCTGTTACATAAATATTGTAATTTGCTTCATCATCCGCATACATTTCACTAAATTTTAAATCAAATGTTATTCTACGTTTTCCATCAAATTTTAAATTTGTTATTTCAGATTTTTCAGCACCTGTCGCACCAGATGATTCCATTCTATAACCAACTTCTGTAACACCTTCTTCAAATACCAAATCATCATCAAAAGTAACATCTACATGATATGTTGGTCCTATTGAAAGAGTTTGTGTTGAAGGTGGTACTTGTGTTTTTACATAAGGTGGTGCTTTATAAATTCCATTTGGATTATATATTTTGCCTGATCTTGCTACAAAGTCTGATTCATCTCCTTGATATGTTAAAGCAGCAATTCCTGAAGATGGTGCTAATGTTGTTACTGCAAATTCAACATACTCTCCATTTGGAACTGATATATATAAATGATCTCCATAATCTATAAATCCGCCTGCATAATACTCTGGATCCATATATCCCCAATTGCCTTGAACCCAAAGTTCATCACCAGGTCTATATTCATGATATTTCATTAATATATATTTGCCTTCTGCTTTAGCTGCAGCATATCCTTTTTCATTATAACTAATATAAAAATCACCTGCAGTATATTCTTCTGTTGATGTTCCTTCTTGTTTAAATTTTACTAATAATCCATTTGAATTTGTAACAGCATCAATTCCATAGTCTTCATCATTTATTTCTGGATATTTAAATTTATAATTTCCTGCTGCTTCAACTACTTCTAAAGGAGTATGTTCTTTATTCATAGTTTCTTTTCCAACCATACAGAATCTTGTATTTTCGAAACCTTCTACTATATCATCTCCTGGTTTAAAGTCTACATCTGATGGATCCATATTAGTATCACGTAAAAATGGATCATCCATTGTTGCATCTATTGCATACCAAACTTTTTCTGTTGCTCTTGCAGTAGTTTGTTTCTCTATTTGTACATAGTTCCACATATGAGGTACAGCAGCTGAACCTTCTGATTGGTGTAACCCTTGTACTAAAATATTTTCTACACCTATTCTATCTAATAATACTTTTATAGATCTTGCATA
>Ga0073907_1002181_pt1 | contig 21093 bp, 18 predicted proteins | sample GluameincwithD2O_FD_65483 | JGI IMG/M metagenome (GOLD analysis project Ga0073907, IMG submission 65483) | Mouse cecum microbial communities from Vienna, Austria - Glucosamine amended microcosms incubated with D2O | ecosystem: Host-associated > Mammals > Digestive system > Large intestine >... | reverse complement strand
ATGTCGATCATTTTCTTAAGGAACTTAAATCCGGGACGCATATAATCACTGTATTTACTCTTTCCGCTGTTCAGCGCCGCAATCTCTGTTTGTGCATTCCCGCCATTATACAGATCCGCATAAGCCTGTGCCAGAACAAAGGTCTCCAGCCACCAACGGTTTGCCCCTACCGGTGTTTCAATCCCGTTTTCCTTAAATACCCTGCAGCATTCAAGAAACTCTTCCGGCGTTTCTGGCTGCTTCAGGTTATACCGGTCAAACATATCCTGATTGATAAACAGACCGTAGGCCACTACTTCCTGGGGCACCGCCACCAGCTTTCCGTCAATGGTATTGGCCGCCTTCACCACATCCCGGAGATTTTTGGCACATTCCAGTCCCGACAGATCCATAAGTTTTCCCTCTTCTGCCAGCAGCCGGATGGTATCCGGATTCAGCAGGTATAGATCATCCACATCATTGCGGGCTCTGTCAAAAGCCACATCATCATACGTCTTATCCTGATGATCCTCCGCCGTATAGGTATGGTAATCCACTGTTATCCCCAGCTGTTCCTCCGCCATGCGGATCGTCTTATCGGCAGCATTTCTCGCCACATTGTCCGCATCGGGATCCGTTTTTTCCATGGGACTGAACAAGCTTACCGTCCGTACATTGTCCTCCTTCTGCTGCACTAGATTTACATCCGGTTCTACGGGCTGGGAGCAGGCTGACATAACAACCAGAAGTCCGCCCGCCAGACATGCCGTCCCCAGTCTCTTTAACCTGTTTCCTTTCATACTTATGCTCCTTTATTCCTCATGTCTTTCCTGCGCTTTTCTTATATACTGATACACCACTTTTTTTAACAATTCCACATCCACCGGTTTCGCCAGATGGAAATTCATCCCAGCATTCAGCGCCTCTTTTTCATCCTCGGCAAAAGCGTTTGCTGTCATGGCAAAGATAGGAATCTTCGCGGCGTCCTGGCGTGCCAGCGCCCGGATTGCCTTTGTCGCCTCATAGCCGTTCATCACCGGCATCTGCACATCCATAAGGATTGCATCAAACTCGCCCTCCTCCGATTCCTCAAAACGATCCAGTACCATCCTGCCGTTCTCGGCAATCACACATCCTGCCCCCTCCATGGACAAAATCTCTGATAAGATCTCCGCATTGATCTCATTATCCTCGGCTGCAAGAAAATTCAGGCCCTGCAGGCTGTTATACTCTTCCCCTTCCGGATCACCGTCTGAACCAGAGCCCTCTGCCTGGCTGCCGGACTCATGTTCCGATATACTCAGCTCCATATCCACCCGGAACAGACTTCCCTTGTCCACCTCACTGAACACTTCAATGGTCCCGCCCATAAGCTCCACAAGGTTTTTGGTGATCGCCATGCCAAGCCCGGTGCCCTGAACCTTATTCGTCGTACTGTTCTCCGCTCTGGTAAACACGTCAAAAATCGTCTTTAGATATTCCTCGGTCATCCCATATCCATTGTCCTCTACCTCAATGCGGATCCGCTCAAACTGGCTGGAGTGCTGCTTTAAACCAATAAAGCGAAGCCAGATGCTGCCGCCCTCCTGGGTATATTTCACGGCATTGGAAAGAAGGTTGATAAGAACCTGGTTGATCCTGGTCTCATCCCCCAGCAGATATTCGTGCCTGATATCCTTTATCTCCACATGGAATTCCTGTTCCTTTGCGCCGGCCATAGGCCGGATGATGGCGTCAATGGATGCGATCAGATCATCCATGGCGAATTCCTCCTCCGACAGCACCACCTTTCCGCTCTCAATCTTGGAAACCTCCAGTATATCGTTAATAAGACTGAGCAGATGCTGTCCCGACGCCATAATCTTCTTTGTGTATTCCCGCACCTTATCCGGGTTTTCTGCTTCCCTGGAAAGCAGAGTCGTGAATCCGATCACCGCATTCATCGGGGTGCGGATATCATGGGACATATTTGAGAGAAACATTGTCTTGGCGTTGCTGGCAAGCTGCGCCGCATGCAGCGCCTCCTTCAGTTGTTTGTTGTGCTCCTCTCTCTCGGCTTCCCGCTCCCGCATGATCCTTCTGTGCTGTCTCTGGTTCATATAGTACAGAATGCAACACAGGATAAATGCGCTCATCATGACAGCCACAACAACAATGATATTATAGGTGACGGTTTTCGCCTCCTGCTGGATGGCCTCCGTAGGAACATAGCCGATGAGACAGACCGTGCCGTCATTCACCATCCAGATAAAGTTTAGTGAATTTCTGCCCCGGATCTCATGATAGAACATCATATCCTTTCTATTTTGCACGCAGGAATTGATCTGTCCCCGGAGATCTTCTTCATAAATATCGTTGGCCCTGTAAAAATCCTCCAGATTCAGGTGGCCGGCATTCCGTTCCCCCATGCCCTTTGGCTTCAGCACAAATCGCTCCGTCTTCACGTCCATAATATAGAGCATGGCCTGTTTATTGTAAAATCCGTCGGGAAGCGACTGGTCAAGAGAATCATAGGTATACTCCACATACAGCCACCCCAGCTTCTCTCCGTCCCTTTCCACCGGACATTTGATCGTATACGCCCAGGTTCCCATATAATTGATGTAGGAACGGGAAACCTCCATATCCTGAATCATCCCGCTGGGAGTAAATGCCATTCCCTTCTCGGAAAAGCTCTCCCCGGTACTGGAGATCCCTTTCGTCTCCCCGGCGCGGATCAGTGAGATCTTTACCATGGACTGGTTTCTCTGATAGGAACGTATATACTCCTCCAGATCTTCCCGTTCCGCCAGCTCCTGCGCCATAAGCTTCTGAAATTCCGCCCCATTCTTCCAGATGGACTCAATCGTACACTTTACAAGATCCAGTTTCTCATTGAGGTTCTGGATTGCTGCCGTTGACATTTCTCTTGATATCCTCCGGGATACGAAAAATACCACGCAGCCAAATATGCAAAAAATTACTAGAATGGACACAAACAGGGAAAACCGTTTGTCTGTTCCTTTTTTATCACTGTTTTCTCTCATTCTCACTCACCAGATCTTATTGTCTAATCATTCCGTATCAAATTAAATTTCCGCTTATACATCATACGCTACTATCTTTTCGATTGTCAATACTTTTTCTCCAATTATTCCCCGGGTCATAAAATCTGCTTGACAAATAAAATATTTTGCTATATCATGCCTCAATAATCAAAAAAGGAGGAAGAGAAATGACATTTTATCAGGAACTTCAATTAGATCAGGCGGGCTCGAAAGCGTATATCGCCAGCTTTGAGGCCCCGAAAGACAGATGGAAACACTCTGCTGTCTATCTCTTTAAGGTACTGATCAATATCGCCTTCTGCACGGCCTTCATCGCCCTCTTCAGTGCTGCCTTCGGCACCAGCAACAGTGTTGCAGGACTTGCGGTGCTCTTGTGCGTTATGGTGTTCCGGCGCGCCGATCTGGGAATCCACGCCTCCCACGGTGTCCTGGTTATCTTCGCCGTATTCGGCATACTCGCCGCCGGGCCGCATCTCTCAAACCTTGTTCCTGTGGGCGGGGCATTCTGCATCAATGCCGCATGCATCCTGCTGCTGGTGCTGCTTGGATGTCACAATGTCATAATGTTCAACCATTCCACCTTGGTTCTGGCCTATCTCCTGATCCAGGGATATGATGTCAGCGGCGAAGTCCTGCAGCGCCGTCTCGTAGGACTTCTCACCGGCGCCTGCCTGACCGCTCTGGTTTATTACCGGAATCACCGGAAACAAACCTACAAACGCAGCCTGATAAGCCTGTTCCGGGAGTTTGACCTCTCCTCGGCCCGGACCCGGTGGCAGCTCCGTCTTACTTTCGGGATCTCTGTCATCCTTCTGGCCGTCTCCTGTCTGGGAACCTCCAAAGCGATGTGGGCGGGTATCGCGGCGATGTCTGTATTTGTTCCCTTTCGAAACGATCTGGTATACCGCGTAAAACTACGCAGTGCCGGAAGCGTACTGGGCAGCATTCTCTTTCTGGCCCTGTATTTTCTCCTGCCGGAGGGCAGTCTCTCCTATATGGGCATAATCGGAGGGATCTGCGTGGGATTTTCCGCCAGCTATGGCTGGCAGACCGCCTTCAACGCCATGAGCGCCATCGCCATGGCCGTACCAGTTTTCGGCCTTCCGGCAGCGGTACTCCTGCGGATATTTCATAACGTATTCGCCTCGGCCTATGCCTGGCTGTTTGACCGGATCTTTGATCCCCTCCTCTCTGCCGTCCTCGCTGTAACCCGGCGCCGGGTTACAGCCTGAATACGCGCTCTGCTACCTTCCTGCTGGCGTCTCCCTTCTCCCACCCGCAATACTTATCATAAAACAGCCTGTATCTTTCCCTGTACCGCTCTTCCATGCCCGGAAGATCCCGGAGGGCGGCAATGATCTCCTCTGTTGTAAAGAGCATCGGCCTTCTGAGATTGGCAAAGTCAAAAAATACGGAGGAATACTCGGTGATCAGTACGTCTGCTATCAAATACAGCCTGGCGATGTCATGATATGTACTGGCGTTATAGTCAAAGCCCTGATAAGCGTACAGATCCAGCTTCAGGGTAAACTTATACCGGCCCGAGCCATAAAATTCATCGTCCCTCCAGGTGGGAGCGAAGCAGGATCCCGTCATACATAAAGCATCGGCGGAAAATCTCCGCACTAAACTGATTGGGCGCGGTGAGATAATCCCACGAGCGGCTCTGTATGTACACATCCCGTTTAATAAAATACTTGGGCTGCCTTCCAATGAAGACAAAATATTGGGACCGCGCCATATAATAGAAATACCGCAGGCCGAACCGTTTCACACATTTGGTCTGGAAGGGGAGCCTCTCTTTTTTATTCAAGATCCAGATGCACTTGAATTTTCCCGGGTGATTTCTCCCCAGATACTCAAAGATATATTTCGGACTGTCGGAATAATTCCGGCCGAAAAAACTCTCGAAGATCACCATATTTTCTTTTATCCGCAGCTTCACCAACGGCTTGCGGTACAAAAATCTCTTGCATGCAGCCCGGCTGCGGAGCACCCGGGAAAGGGTCTTGAATGAGCTGTGCCTCTGCACCTTCCGGGCAATTTCTTCCGGTCCATGCTTTCTGGAATAGCGAATGAGCCGTTTGGAATAACGCATGGCATGCCTGCCGGAACAGGGCGATCCTTTTGACATAATACCGGATAAACTTATCATCCAGGGAAATTTCCACCCTCTCATCCCTTCCACGGATCATTTCCTTTATCTCCAGATAAGCCTTTACCGCCTCCAGTCGCTTCGTTGTATCATCTCTCACCTGACTCAGTGACGGAAGGTGCACCGGATCGTTATGCTTTCTCTTCATATAAAGAACCCGGGGGACCTCACGAACCCGTTCCGTCCGGCACATGGCCCGGACAATATACGGGAGATCCGTATAATAAAGATAGCCTTCGTCAAAAAACAAATCCTTTTCCAGGATAAATTCCCTTCGGAACAGAATGCCGAGAACAGATATTCCGGTAATCGTATAATTGCTGCGGACAAGATGGCAGAATACCTTTTCCCATTCCCCATCGCCCTCCCTGACTGGCGCGGATCCCCCCTCCCCACCGCCGAGATCAGCCTCTCATAGCCCGCCCTGTGAAAGTCCTTTCCCGACTGCCTGTCGGCAAAGATATTGCAGTCCGGCACCCCCGCCCTGCGGAGCGCCGACGACTGCCTGTCCTCATTCTGCTCTGCGCTGGACACGCGCACATACTCATACTTCGTAGTCTCTCTCATTGGTTCTTCCTCCCTTTTTCCCCAGATAAAAATTTCAGGATCATACTTCATATAATAACCGCAGTATAATAATACAGGATTGAAAAATCTGCCATTTACCCGTTGACTTTTCGCAGGAAAATCTCTATACTAGAGAAAAAAGTGCCTTTCCGGCACTTTCCTAAAGAATCATGACAACCAGAGGTAACTTCCACAGGGCTCTGCCCTGTGGTAAATATATAAATACAGGAGGTTTTTTCTAATGGCAACTAAAGCAAATTACAAATTGGAAGAAATCGGTGCTGGCAAAGTCGGATTTTCCAAAACCCGTTCCATCATCGAGGCCGGTTTCTATGGCAACAACGTCGTAAAAGTGAACACACTGAAGGAAGCATACAATCTGGCAAAGAATTCACCTGGCACTATCGTGACCGATATGCCTGTCTACCGGGGCGAAGAATTCGGTCTTGATACAGACGCCAAAGTTCTTCTTTTCAATGATGGAGCTGTAACCGGACGTTACGCTGCCGCACGCCGCATCAAGGGAGAACCCGGCGTGGATGATGCCAAGCTGGACAAAGTGGTTATGGATGCGATGTATAAAACACGCTTTAAGAAACTTTACCACGCACAGGTCTTCGTTGGCCTGGATCCTGAATTTATGGTAAAGGCTCATCTTCTGATCCCGGAAGGAGAAGAGAACCTTATGTACAACTGGATGCTGAACTTCCAGTACATGAGCGATGAGTATGTTAAAATGTACAAAAACTCCAAGGCAGTGGGCGACGGCAATGAGCCTGATATCTATATCTTCTCCGACCCGCAGTGGGCACCGGCTCCCAGCCCGGATGTTGACTACAGCTGCCTGAGCGACGATATGACATTGTGCTACTTCGACACAGATCAGAACTGCGCTGCCATCCTTGGCATGAAATACTTCGGCGAGCACAAGAAGGGTACTCTTACTATGGCTTGGGCCATTGCAAACCGCAACGGATATGCTTCCTGCCATGGCGGACAGAAGGAATACTCTCTGCCCGACGGCCGCAAATATGTAGCTTCCGTATTCGGTCTCTCCGGATCCGGAAAATCTACCCTGACACATGCTAAGCACAACAATAAATACGGTGACAGTGCCATCACGGTTCTCCACGACGACGCTTTCATCATTAATTCCGATACCTGTGCTTCCATCGCACTGGAGCCCACCTACTTTGACAAGACAGCCGATTATCCTACTGGCTGCCCTGACAACCAGTACCTGCTGACAGCACAGAACTGCTCCGCTACCATGGATGAGGACGGCAAGATCCAGCTGGTAACCGAGGATATCCGAAATGGCAACGGACGTGCCATTAAGTCCAAGCTGTGGTCTCCGAACCGCGTTGACAAGATCAACTCTCCGGTAAACTCCATTATCTGGATCATGAAAGATCCTACCATTCCTCCGGTAGTGAAGCTGAAGGGGTCTGCTCTGGCTTCCGTTATGGGCGCTACTCTGGCCACCAAAACCTCTACTGCCGAGCGTGTAAAGGCTGGTACAGACATGAACGCACTGCGTATCGTACCTTATGCCAACCCGTTCCGAACCTATCCGCTGGTAAACGACTATGAGAAGTTTAAAAAGCTGGTAGAAGAGAAGAACGTGGACTGCTATATTGTAAATACTGGTGACTTCATGGGCAAAAAGGTTCAGCCGAAGGATACTCTTGGAATTCTTGAAGCCATCGTGGAAAATAAGACTGACTTCAAACAGTGGGGTCCCTTTGCCGATATCGAGATTATGGACTGGGAAGGCTTCGTTCCGGATCTGAATGATGCCGAGTACAAGGCAGCCCTGAAGAATGCAATGCAGAACCGTCTGGATGCTGTGGAGAAATTCTCTACCGATAAGGGTGGTTATGATAAGCTTCCGGATGAGGCACTGGAAGCCATCAAGAAATTGGTTGATGCCTTAAACTGACTGACAGAATAACCATTCTAAAATATGAGGGTGTCCCAAAAGTCAAGTAATGGCTTGAGGGACGCCCTTTCATTTTATTGAAATGATCTTTGGGCGAAGGCTCACTTTTTTTGGAAATTCCCTAAATATTTTCCAAAAACAGCCGAAATAAAAGATATACATACAAATCTAGATGCCTCAGATTTCGTTTTCTTACAGGGAACGGAACTTATCATGGCATAGAAAGGAAGGAATCTTATGAGTGTAAATGGAATTACAGGTGTGACAAGTGCTTATGCAACTACAAACACAGCCGCTGCCACAAAAAATGCTGAGACTACTGCTGCCAGCAAAAAGAATACGGCAGAGGATAAGGGTGTTGTCTACGAGCCGTCATCCACCAATGCTAAGGATAGCAATTCTACTAAAGTGACCGATTATTCTTCCATTGTAGCTAAAATGAAGCAGGAGCAGGCAAATCACAACAAGCAGCTGCAGGATCTGGTTGATAAGCTGCTGTCGAAACAGGCAGACAAATATACTTCATTAGCTGATATGTTTAAGAATATCACAGTAGATCCGGCTACCGCAGCACAGGCGCAGAAGGACATCGGTGAAGATGGCTACTGGGGAGTAAACCAGACCAGTGACCGTCTTGTAGAGATGGCACAGGCGCTCAGCGGTGGAGATGCTGAAAAAGCTGACCTTATGATCAATGCCATCAAGAAAGGTTATGACCAGGCTGCCAAAGCATGGGGCGGTGAATTACCGGATATCTGCCAGCAGACCGTAGACGCTGCGACAGAGAAGCTGAACAAGTGGCGTGAGAGTCTGAACGAAGCTCAGAATGTCCTGGAATAAGAAATGCATAAGCCACAGCCCGGCAAAGGGCTGAGAAAATCCCCCACAGTCCGCTGTGGGGGATTTATTTATCAGGAAACTATTTATTGGGGCGCCATATCCTTCAGGATAAGGAGGATATCCCCGGCCTGAAGAGTATCCGTCTCCATCTTATTGATGGCCATAATGGATTCCGTGGTGGTGAAGAAACGTTTGGCAATATCCCAAAGCTCCTCTCCGGCCTGGACAACATAACCGATAATTCCCGGCTCACGGCTTCTCGCCTTCCAGTCTATTGGCTCGCTGTCGAAGCTCACCACAATGGGCTCTTCAATGCGCTCAAAGGCGATGAGATCCAATGCCGCCACCGCTTTGATCTCAATTTCCTTATCACCAGTGACACTGCCGCTGATCTGTTCCAGTGAGCCGTGTAGCCAGACATTGCTGTTCTCATCCATCTCCTCCGCCTCCACAAACTGCGAGAAGGGAATCACGCCCTTCACTGACACAAGGGGAACCCTGTCATCCTCTGTCAGGTAGAGGACACTCACATCCACAATCCCCTCCACCTGCATTCCGTTTTCCCTCTGTTCCTTCGAATCAATGCGCAGCTCCCCGCTCACATCCCAGATCTGCAGTGGAACACGTCCCTCCACAGACGGAATCTTGCCGCTGATCCTGGTCCGGCTCTTGTTGTGAACGATAAGATTTTCAAAATAAGAATCCTCAAAGACCGGCTGGCACTTTTCTTTCGTGGAATAAAAATCCGTCAGAAGCTCCAGCTGATCCTGCCCATATACCTTTATATCGAAATCAATCACCAGCTCCGCATCCAGTACCCGGCTCTCACCGTCTTCATCGTCCTTGATCTCCAGATCCCGGCTATGTATACCAGTGATCACCTGCGCCACCATATCAGAGTCGCAGCCGCTGCAGTCAATGCGTCCCTCGATAGGAATGGTATTATCATAAAAATTGATCTCCGGTGACTCACTTTCACTGAGATAGATCACAAACAAATGCGCCTGGCCGTCCACCTGGAGTTCGTTTTCATTTACCCTGGTATCCATTTCCCCTAACCGGAAATCCGAATACAGTATCTGGCCGATGGCGTCCTTAGTCCCCGGAATCTTCCACTCATCCCGTATCCGCATGGTAGCTTTCTTCGTAAAGACCAGCCGGGATATATCCAGTGTCTTTTTCTGGAAAAATACATTCTCCGCCTCCTCCAGATCCACTGCCCCCTCTCCGTCACAGACCGTCTCGGCAGAGACTTCCAGGGAAAATACCGCCTTCAGCCCCAGTTTACGGGAATTAATAAGCTCACTCCGAAGATCTTCTATCGATGCGTGCACCGTCAGTTCATCATCACGGTCCGCACACGGCAGCGGGATCATTTCCTCAAAGGGAATGCTTCCCTTCATCTCACACACCGGCATTTCGCCATCTACTGCATACAATACCTGAAAAGCCAGCTCCCCTTTAATGCTGGCCTTCCCCTCCAGCATCCGGGCCTCTTCCACCTGTACATCCGCCTTTTCTTTCATGATGGACAGCGCATCTGGCTTGGCATCCGGCACATTGAAATCACGGTCAAGAGTAACCTGCCTGTTCTCCCGGCAGTTGCATTTATTCATGTGCACACGTTGTGTTATCAGTCTCAATTCCATTTCCTCCTCGTCCTTTTAATAACGCTCAGCGGCGTCAGTCTGGACCTGCCGTGGACGGCGTTGAGCTTACACTAAGTATATATTCCCCATCCCCCGAAAATAGAACCCCTCTCATACAAAAAACCATGGACGATTCCTCTTGGAAACCTGTCCATGGTTCTATGATCAGCCTGGCTAACTCAGCGGTGCCAGCTTAAGCTGCACATCTTTTGTAATCACATCGGTGTAACTATAAGAGACTGTCTGGTAACTATCCTCTGCCTCATTCTTAATCTCTACCAGAAAAATACACGGATACGTCTCAGTAATAATTCCCTCTGTCACGTCATATTTGTGACGTCCCAGATTGCTTTTAACCTGGACCCTGCTCCCCACATGCTTGGCCACCGCACGGCGGACGCTGCCCAGACTGGCATTTACCATATCAGTTCCCTCCGTTCCACAAAGACACGATATATCGTATGCTACTATCATAATATACCATATTTAGTGTCCTCTGTCAATTTTTGGCACTCTATTAACATTATATGGAATTTCGGGATATTTATTCACTCTAACCCATTCTTTTCAGAATTTCGTCAAATATACGGCCGGCGGCCTCCTCCTTTGTCAGGATTGGAAACTCCTCCGTCCCCTCCGGCGTGATCAGGGTTATCACATTCGTATCCGTGCCAAAACCGGCTCCCTCCACCCGGAGATCATTGGCAGCTATCATATCTACATTTTTCTTCTCCAGCTTGGTACGGGAATTCTCCAGCAGATTTTCTGTCTCCATGGAAAAGCCGCAGATAAACTGATCCTCTCTTTTATGCTCTCCCAGCCATGCCAGAATATCTGTGGTCCGCACAAGGGGAATGGATAAGTCTCCGTCCCTCTTCTTCATCTTCTGGCCGCTGACCTCTGCCGGCGTATAATCCGCCACGGCCGCCGCCTTAACCACAATATCCTGCCCGCCGGCATTGCCACGGACAGCCTCAAACATATCCGCCGCGCTCACCACCGGGATCACCCTGACACCCGGCACCGCCCTGAGATTCTCCGCCGCACTTACCAGCGTCACCTCTGCCCCCCGGCGCGCCGCCACGGCCGCCAGGGCATAGCCCATCTTTCCTGTGGAATGGTTGGTTAGAAAACGCACTGGATCCAGGGATTCCCTGGTGGCCCCGGCAGTGACCAGAACCCGTTTTCCCGTCATATCGTGCGGATACTGGATCTCTTTCAAAATATATTCCAGAAGAAGCTCTTCGGAAGGCATCTTTCCCCTGCCCACCGCCTTGCAGGCAAGCAGTCCCGTATCCGGCTCGATCACTTCCATGCCAAACTCCCGGAGCTTCCGGATATTTGCCTGGACAACCGGATTTTCATACATATTAGTATTCATGGCGGGGGCCACGATCTTTTTGCACCGGCAGGCAAGAATGGTTGTGCTCAGCATATCATCGGCAATACCATGGGCCATCTTGGCTATTATATTGGCAGAAGCGGGAGCTGCCAACACCACATCCGCCTTCGTCCCGAGAGCCACATGCTCAATATTATAGTTAAAATTCCGATCAAAGGTATCTACCAGACACTTGTGATTCGTCAATGTCTCAAAGGTGATGGGATTGATAAAATTCGTGGCATTCTCAGTCATCAGCACGTGTACGTCCGCATGCAGCTTCGTAAGCATGCTGGTGAGATTAGCGATCTTGTAGGCCGCAATACTCCCTGTCACCCCCAGGACTACTGTTTTTCCCTGCAGCATATTTTCTACCTCCATAAGGGACTTCCGTCTCACATATCCTGCGACAGCTGACCATGCTTCTCATAATTGGATACCCGTTTGATATGATTGTCCTCGTCTACGAATACAACCTTAGGCCTGTGTCCCTGTGCCTCCTCCGGCGTCACATCGCAGTAGCTCATAATAATAATGTGGTCCCGCTCCCGCACCATGCGCGCCGCCGCACCATTCAGGCAGATCATACCGCTCCCCGGCTCCCCGGCGATGGTATATGTCTCAAAGCGGCTGCCATTTTCCACGTCCACGATCTGCACTTTCTCGTATTCAAAGATCCCGGCCGCCTCCATCAGCTCTGGATCTACCGTTATGCTCCCTACGTAATCCAGCTCCGCCTGCACAACAACTGCGCGGTGGATCTTTCCCTTCAGCATCTGAATCGTCATTTCCGGTCCCCTCCCTTTCACTCTCCGGTGTATATAAAGTTATCGATGAGACGGGTTTTCCCGATATAAACTGCCACGGCAGCCAGTACATTCCCCTCTATCGTATCTATCTTCTCAATGCGGTCGAAGTCCACTACCTCGACATAATCAACCTTTGCCAGCGGCTCCGATTCAATGATCCCGGTGATTTCCCGGATAACCGCAGAAGCATCCCTCTCCCCGTTCCGGATCATTTCCTCTCCCCGGAGCAGTCCCTTGTGCAGTATCACCGCCGCCGCTCTTTCCTCCTGGGAAAGATACGTATTGCGGGAGCTCTTTGCCAGTCCGTCTTCTTCCCGGATAATGGGACATCCCACGATCTCCAGATCAAAGTTCAGATCCCGTACCATACGCCGGATCACAGCCAGCTGCTGGGCATCCTTCTGCCCAAAATAGGCGCGGTCTGGCTGCACGATATGAAACAGCTTGCTGACCACGGTGCACACCCCGCGGAAATGCGTAGGTCTTGTCTTTCCACAGAGCCCCTTCGTCAGCCCGTCCATATCCACAAAGGTGCAGAAATCATCGAAATACATATTCTCCTTTTCCGGATGGAAGATCAGAGAGGCACCTGCCGCCTCACACAGCGCGGCATCCCTCTCCAGATCCCGGGGATAGGTGGCCAGATCCTCCCCCGGTCCAAACTGGATGGGATTTACAAAGACACTTACCACAACTCTGTCATTCTGCTGCACCGCCTTGTCAATAAGGCTCTTATGCCCCTCATGGAGATATCCCATAGTGGGGACCAGTCCCACACTGAGACCCTCTTTTCTCCACTGTCTCACCTGTTCCCTTACTTCCTCTGTCTCTGCCACTATCTTCATCGCTCTGGTATCCTTTCTCAGTATAATTTCTCAATCACTTCATCTTCTATTTTATACTCATGCTCTTCCGACGGAAAGGCTCCGCTGCCCACCTCTTCTATATAAGAGCGAAAGGCTTCCTTCATGATCTCCCCCAGGTCGGCATAGCGTTTCACAAACTTCGGAGTGAAATCCGAAAACATCCCCAAAAGATCCTGATATACCAGTACCTGACCATCGCAGCCATTTCCGGCGCCGATCCCGATGGTGGGAATCCTGAGCTCCCTGGTGATGAGATCTCCCAGCTTTCTTGGAATCCCCTCCAGTACCACCGCAAATGCTCCCGCCTCTTCCACAGCCCTGGCATCCTCCAGTACCTTTTTCGCCGCTGCCTCGGATTTTCCCTGAACCTTAAATCCACCAAAGGCATGGATGGACTGGGGCGTCAGCCCCACATGGGCACATACCGGGATGCCCGCCTTGACAATGGCCTGGATCTGCGGGCACACCTCTTCGCCGCCCTCCAGCTTCACCGCTCCGGCCCGGGCCTCCTTCATCAGTCGCCCGGCATTGACCACCCCATCATACACCGAGGTCTGATAGGACATAAACGGCATATCAACGATCACCAGGGCATTTTTTGCCCCCCGTGCCACAGCGGCCCCATGATGGATCATATCCTCCATGGTGACAGATATCGTATCCTCATACCCCAGCATTACATTCCCCAGGGAATCCCCCACCAGGATACTGTTTACCCCTGCTTCATCTTCCAGCTTCGCCGTGGAATAATCATAGGCGGTGAGCATCGTCAGTTTCTCACCATTCTCCTTCGCCTGCTGAAATGTCACAACTGTATTCTTCACATTGTCCTCCTTGTAATAGCTCAAGAACTGCTTTATAATCCCTTTCGGGATGTTTTTTCATGGCAAGCTCTGCTAATTTTTTTGCAAGTTTTCGATATACAGCCTGTTCTTCCTCTGTCAGCACTGCCAGATGTCCCGCCACCGTGGCCGCATCATTTCTCTCGATGGGACCGGTAAGGGCCTGTTGGGGCGTCGTGGCGAGAAGTCTGCGGATATTCCCCTCTACAAGGGGCTCCACAAGCTCCCGTGCCTCCTCCTGCCGGAATCCACAGTCCTGCAGCATCTCAATGCTCATCTGATACAGACCGATCATCATATTGCTCACCATGGATGCCGCCGCATGATACCGCATTTTCTTCGAAGAGTCAATGATACGGAAACGAAGCCCCGTCTGCTCCAGGACATCCCCCACCAGCTCCAGTGCCCTCCTGTCACCCTCCAGAGTGAACAGTATATGATTTAATTGTTGATAGGAAGTATATTTGCTGCTGAACGCATACATAGGATGGACAGAACAGCCGGACGCACCGGCCCGCTCCCTGCCTGAGAATATATTGGATGACAATGAGCCGCTGAGATGGCAGATTATTTTCCCTTTTATCGGTTCCTCTGCGATCTGTTCCCAAATGGACCGGATGATCCCATCCGGCGTGGCAATAAAGATTATATCGCTCTTCCTCACCAGTTCTCCCAGAGAGGAAAAGGCTTTTGTGCCTGTGAAAGTCGCGGCAGATTCCACGCTCTCCCTGCTTTTACTAAAATATCCGGCTATGGCTGCCCCTTGTTCCCTCAGATATTTCCCTATGGAACAACCGGCTTTTCCGGCGCCGACGATTCCTATTGTCATGTCATCACCTTCATCTGATGCAGTTTCCTACGAATACCGCTCAACTCACAGAATACCACAAAAGACTGGGATTTGCAAGAAAAAGAAAACCTGCTGCTCGAACCTGCTGCTCGAACCTAATCAAGGAGCCATACATGAAAATAGAATCTGTATTAATATTAGATGAATAAAATAAAACTCCCGCAGGAAACCGGGTGATGAGACACACCGGATCCTGCAGGAGTCCTGCTTCTATCTGTCAGCTTATACGGAACTGGCTGATCAAACCGTTTAAGGTTCTGGCCTGTTCGGACAATTCCCTGGAAACCGCAGCGCTTTCCTCAGCAATGGAAGAATTCGTCTGTACGACTCCCGAAATCTCTTTGATCCCCTCTTCCACAAAGGCGATCATCTCTGTCTGCCGGACACTGGCAGCCGCAATATCGTCCATCAGCATCTTGATGGATTGCAGCTCCGGATTCTGTGGATCAGCACGAAGCTGATGTACCTCACTTCCCATTGCAAAAGCTGTCATATAATTTGTTATATCGTTTCCTACTATAGAAACTGCGTTTTCTGAAACAAAACGCCATAAAAGCAGCATCCCCGCAATAAAAATAACAGTCATAATAATACTGATACGCGTTGCAAGCTTACTGTTTGTGGGAAATCTCATAATAAATCACCTTTTGACTATTAAATTTACAAATAATCAGCAGATCTCTGCTCCGGCGGGCATATTTTTATCGGGTGTCATCAGTGCCAGGCCTCCTTCTGCATCCTCGGCGCAGAGCAGCATCCCCTCTGAGAGCACTCCCGCGAGTTTTGCCGGTTTCAGGTTCACAAGAACCATGACCTTCTTCCCCACCATGTCCTCTGGGGAATAATATTTCTTAATGCCAGATACGATCTGTTTTACCTCGCTGCCGATCTTTACCTTAGAGCATAGCAGCTTCTTTGATTTCGGTACCTCTTCACAGGCAATGATCTCCCCTACCTGGAACTGCAGCTTCATAAAATCATCAAAGGTAATCTCTGGCTTCGCCTCTATGTCGATCCCCTCCTCTTCCTGTTCCCCTTGTGCGCTGCTGTCTGTCTCACCATCCTGGGACGCTGTCTTTTCCTCCACCGCCTTCAGCACCTCTTCCACATCAAGCCGTGCAAAGAGTATATCGGGCTTTTCCACCACCTTTGTGCCAGAGGGATACGCCCCAAAGGAACCAAGCTCTGCCAGTTGGCAGGATCCTGCATGAATCTGTGCCAGAATCTTCTGCGATGTCTCCGGCATAAAGGATTCCAGCAGAACGGCACCGATGCGGATGCCCTCCATGAGATGGTAGAGGACGGTGGCGAGACGGTCTTTCTTCGCCTCATCCTTGGCCAGAACCCATGGCTCTGTCTCATCAATATATTTATTGCAGCGCTTGAATAGAACGAAGATCTCTGTGATGGCATCCGCCACCCGGAGCTGTTCCATCTTCTCGGTCACTCGGCCCGGTGCGGCCTCTGCTACTGCCTTTAAGTCAGCATCTATCGTTTCGGTAATGCCTTTGTCCTCCACCACACCGCCAAAATATTTGTTGCTCATGGAGATGGTGCGGTTCACTAGATTGCCGAGGGTATTGGCAAGATCGGAATTCATACGTTCCACCATCAGTTCCCAGGTAATGACGCCGTCGTTGTCAAATGGCATCTCATGAAGAACAAAGTAGCGCACCGCATCTACCCCGAAGCACTCCACCAGTTCATCCGCATAGAGAACATTTCCCTTGCTCTTACTCATCTTTCCGTCGCCCTGCAGCAGCCAGGGGTGTCCGAACACCTGCTTCGGCAGCGGCACATCCAGGGCCATTAGGATGATTGGCCAGTAGATCGTATGAAAACGAATAATATCCTTCCCGATCAAATGGAGATCCGCCGGCCAGTATTTTCCGTACAGGTCGCCGTGATCTCCGTCCGCATCGTATCCCAGACCGGTTATATAATTGCTGAGGGCGTCCAGCCAGACATAGACGATATGCCCCGGATCAAAATCCACCGGAATTCCCCACTGAAAGCTGGTGCGGGACACACACAGATCCTGCAGGCCCGGCTTCAGAAAATTATTCACCATCTCATTCTTTCTGGACTCCGGCTGGATAAATTCGGGATGTTCCTCTATATGCCTCATAAGACGATCCTGGTATTTACTTAATTTTAGAAAGTACGCCTCCTCTTTCGCCGGCTGGCATTCCCTGCCGCAGTCCGGACATTTGCCATCCACCAGCTGGGATGAGGTGAAAAAGGATTCACAGGGGGTACAGTACATCCCCTCATAGTGCCCTTTATAGATATCGCCCTTGTCATAGAGCTTCTTAAAGATTCTCTTTATCTGAGCTTCGTGATCCCCATCTGTGGTTCGGATAAATTTATCATACGAAGTGTTCATCAAATCCCAGATCCGTCGAATCTCAGTTGACACCCCGTCTACAAATTGCTTAGGTGAAATCCCTGCCTCCTCCGCCTTCAGCTCAATCTTCTGTCCATGCTCATCCGTACCTGTCTGGAAGCGAACGTCATATCCCTGGAAACGCTTATAGCGTGCAATGGCGTCGGCCAGCACGATCTCATAGGTATTTCCAATATGCGGCTTGCCCGATGTATAGGCGATGGCCGTCGTGAGATAATACGGTTTTTCATTCACATTAATTCCTCCATTCATTCGTCAACAAAAACCCGCCTTCTCAGACGGGTTTTTATACGTCCTTCACTAATTACCTATTTTAGGAAAAAAGAGGCAGATTGTCAAGGATAACTAAATGAAATTGCATCGGTTACCGGTTAAGGATCGGAAGTCCGTTTTCCCCCCATACCACTTTGCGGATCCTGGCGCTTCGGCATGGGTCATAGAGCGAATCTCCTCTGGCGCGGCCGCATTTATTTTCGTAGCAGTCCCTGCCCCGGGAATGATACACAAAGATATCATTTCCAGCCTCATCCTTGGTAAAGGAGTTGTGTCCCGGCCCATATTCATCCACCAGATCTTCCGAGGTAAGCGCCGGGGTTTTCTGCTTCGTCCATGAGCTGACATTCATAAGATTGGCAGTGGCATCCGCATACAGATAGCCGATGCAGTATTCCGGCCCTGTGCCCGATGCCGAATAGGCTATGATCACCCTGCCGTCATGCTGCAGAACAGACGGCCCTTCATTTACAGCGAAGGTCGCACATTCCCAATAATATTCCGGCCTGGTGAGGCATACCGGCTGGGTAATAGTCTTCCAGGGCTCTTTCGGATCGATCTGCGCCATATACAGATTGGATGCCGGTCCCTGCTGCGCCCATATGACGTAATGTTTCCCATTACACTCAAAATAAGTCATATCCAGCGAGAAACGGCTGAAGGAAAAGGTATCACCGGAGACAGCCTGGAATTTACCCATCTCCGTCCAGGAATCATTATAGGGATCCTGGCCGCTGCACTGCAGTACACAGCAGTTGATCAGCCAGCGGTCCGTGTTACTGCTGCTTCCGGCATAATACATATACCATTTTCCACCGATATAGTGCATCTCTGGAGCCCATATAAACCGGTGGGACTGGTTACTGGCCGTAGGTTTCCAGATCACCTTTTCCTCAGCGTTTTTCAGACCCTCCAGTGTCTCTGATCTTCTCAGAACAACCCTGTCATATCCATTCATGTCCTGTTCACCATCCATTGGGTAGGATGCCGTAAAGTAATAATACTGCTTTCCGTCCTCTCCCACCCCTCTGGTTATATAGGGATCCGCCCGGTTCTCAATAAAAACCTCTGTCTCCGTACCCTTTGCATTCACATCCTGGACCTTAGTATCTGCATAGAGCTTTGCAATTTCCGCATCGGTCTTTCCTTTATCGTACACTCTCACATCCCTGACAAATCCCATCCAGGTGGGATCGTTATAGGATGACTTCCCTATATACGCGGCGATATCACTTCCAAAATCGCTGATCCTCCGGTTCGTTTTGGCAGAACCAACCTTTTCTCCATTGAGATATCCAGTAATGCTGTCCGGTGTGATCACTGTTACATAGTGGTTCCAGCCCGCCTCTGTAATGGGTCCGTTCACTCCATTCGCATCTGGATTTACGGATGCGCTTATCCCCACTTCTGTACTCCAGGGCTCCGCTGCATTACTGGAATCCGTGATGACCGATTTCATACGCCCGTCCAGATTGCTGGGATTTAAAATCCAGTATGACACCGGAAGGCTCTCCTTTGTTCCCACATACATCGCACTGGTGTTTTTCTTAAAGCTGTAGTTCCTCAGCCAGATAGAGATGGTTAAGGTATCCTTTCCGGCAAATACCTTTTCCGGCAGTTTGATAAATCCATTCTTCTCCAGCAGCAGTGACTGGTTTTCCTGCATCACCGGACTGACCCCTGTCAGCTCTGCATCATTCCCCCTGCCGGACTGGTCAAGGAGCTTCTTTCCGTCCATACTACAGGTCATGTCGTAGTGAATAAGCTCCTCCTTATTTACAACCGGGCCCGGATCGGGCGACGGGGCTGCCTCAGCAGTAACCGAGGCGGTTCTCGTGGCGGTTCCCTCTGTTGTCTTTATCTTTGCCTGTACTTTCGCCGCCCCCTGTTTCACTGCCTTAACGGAAACAGACTTCTTCGACTGACCGGACAGGGACACAGCACCACCCCCTGCTGTCACAGACCACTTCACACTGCTGATCTTGAGCCCGGTGGTATTCCGAATGCTAATCTGCCCGGTTTCACCGGTCTTCAGGGCAAGGCTTGTTTTGTCGAGCTTCAATGTGCTATCCGTAACCGGCTTCGTAACCGATACCTTCAATGTCCTGTTATATGTTTTGGCACCGGCTTTTATTTTTGCTTTCACAGTGGCCGATCCCTTTTTCTTTCCTTTGATGGTAATACCCGATTTGTTCTTTTTGGAAAGTCCGATGACGGACTTACCTTTTGATATCGTCCATTTTACACTTTTAATCTTTTTTCCCGATGAATTCTTTATCTTCACTCTCTTGCTCTTTTTCACCTTCACCTGAAGTGAGGTCTTACTGAGAGTGACTCCCTTTTTCTTCTTTGCCGCCTGGGCGGTCAATGCAGAGAAAGGAATGACCATCAGGGAGGCCGCCAGCATCAGTGACAGCGGCTTTTTCCATTGCAGTCTCATAACAGATGCCTCCTTAATTTTAGATATTTGGATAATAACATTATAAAAGAGACGAAATGGCAAGTCTATGATAAGAACTGCCATAAACTTGTATTTTTCTGCTTTTTATGGTAAGCTGTGTCTATAAGCATACATTATTTTAGGGATGTGAAAAGATGATTCAAGTTGTTGATATGGGGTATCAATTTGTAAATGTTGGCGGCTTTGAGGCAGACCGCCCGGAGGGATCCGGGGATTACCTCTTTCTTTATCTGCGCTGTCCGACGGAGGTATGCCTTGAGGGAGAGTACCAATGGATCCCCGCAGAAACTTATATTATATTTGAGAAAGGGGCACCCCAAATCTATCGGAAATGGGACGCCCATTTTATCAATGACTGGATTCATTTTGATTTTGACCGCTACGACGGATATTTTGAAAGGCTGGACATCCCGCTGAACACCCCGCTGACTCTGCAGAATAATGCAGAAATTATGGAAATGACCTCCTCGCTCCTGATCGAATATTTTAGCAGCGGTACCGATCACGAGATGGTAATGGCAGAGAGAGCAGACGCACTCTTTCGCAAATTTGCCGAATTGTATCATTTCTCCAATAATTACAGCACCAAAATGAATAACTACCGGGCCGCCTTTACCGATCTGCGCCACAAGATCCGGAACCGACAGTACTGCCCCAATAATCTGGGCGAGACGGCACGACAGATGAATCTGAGCGTATCCTACTTCCAGCACCTCTACAAAGACTTTTTTGGAAATTCCATTCAAAAGGATATTATCCACGCCCGCATCGAACAGGCCGCCCACTTTCTTAAAAACACCGACCGCTCCATAAGCGACATTGCCCGGCTTTGCGGATATGACAATGTAGAGTATTTTTCCCGCAGCTTTAAAAAATACAAGGGATTATCGCCCCGCAACTACCGAAAGGAGAAGGCATGATCCCAATACAGATACATCTGCGGTCAGAACAGACTGTTCCAGAAATCCTCCTGAAAGACCGGAGTGGAGTTCGCTCCCGTTTCCACTTCCTCCATGATCTTCTGG
>Ga0073907_1002148_pt1 | contig 21471 bp, 19 predicted proteins | sample GluameincwithD2O_FD_65483 | JGI IMG/M metagenome (GOLD analysis project Ga0073907, IMG submission 65483) | Mouse cecum microbial communities from Vienna, Austria - Glucosamine amended microcosms incubated with D2O | ecosystem: Host-associated > Mammals > Digestive system > Large intestine >... | reverse complement strand
GTTTCGCTTCGCGGAATATCCACGGCCGGCCATAGGTCGCGCGGCCTATCATCACGCCGTCCACTCCGTAGCGGTCGAACATCTCCGCCGCCCGGGGGCCCGAATCCACATCGCCGTTGCCGATAATCGGGATGCGTATCTGCGGGTTGTTCTTCACCTTGCCGATAAGCGTCCAGTCCGCTTCGCCGCGGTACATCTGTGCCCGCGTGCGGCCGTGAATCGTCAGTGCCGCAATCCCCGCGTCCTGCAGCCGCAGGGCGATTTCTTCGATATTCTTGTGTTCGTCGTCCCAGCCCAGCCGGGTCTTCACGGTCACGGGTTTGCGCACCGCCTGCACAATGCGGCGCGTCATTTCGACCATCGTCGGCACGTCGCGCATCATCCCCGAGCCTGCGCCGCGGCCCGCGATTTTCTTCACCGGGCAGCCGAAATTGATGTCTATCACATCCGGATTCGCCGCTTCGGCCATCCGGGCCGCTTCGACCATCGGTTCGATCAGATGGCCGTAAATCTGAATGCCCACCGGGCGTTCCGCTTCGTCGATTTCCAGTTTCTTCAGCGACTTGGCCGCGTCGCGTATCAGCCCGTCCGACGAGATGAATTCCGTGTAGACCATGTCGGCCCCGAACCGCTTGCACATGTAGCGGAACGAGGGGTCGGTCACGTCTTCCATCGGGGCCAGCAGCAGCGGGCGGTCTCCGAGGTCTATGTCGGCTATCTTCATGTCGGTGGGCGGATTCGGCTGCAAAGGTAGTTGTTATTTGGCAATAAAACGTTAAATTTGCAGTCGAAATTCCATCCATCCATGAATATCGAGACCTTTCTTTCGGAGGCGGTCCGCCGGGCGGCGGAAGCGCTCTACGGGCCGTCGGAGGGCGAGCCGCTGCAGATTCAGAAGACCCGCAGGGAGTTCGAGGGCGACTATACCCTCGTCGTGTTTCCCTTGCTGCGACGAAGCCGCAAGTCGCCCGAAGCCACGGCTGCCGAGATAGGTGAGTGGCTCACGGCCAACGTCCCCGAAATCGAGGCGTTCAACGTCATCAAGGGTTTTCTGAACCTTTCGTTCGGCGGTTCGTTCTGGGCGGCGCGTTTCGCCGAGGTCGCCGCCGACCCCGAGTTCGGGCAGGCCGCTCCGTCGGGCCGCACGGTCATGATCGAATATTCGTCGCCCAATACCAACAAGCCGCTCCACCTGGGTCATATCCGCAATAACCTCCTGGGATATTCCGTCGCGCAGATTCTCGCCGCCAACGGTCATAAGGTCATCAAGGCCAATCTGGTCAACGACCGCGGCATCCACATCTGCAAGTCGATGCTGGCCTGGAAGCTCTACGGCAACGGCGAGACGCCCGCGTCGTCGGGCATGAAGGGCGACCACCTCGTCGGTAAATATTACGTCGAGTTCGACAAGCACTACAAGGCTCAGATCAAGGAGCTGATGGCGCAGGGTCTGTCCGAAGACGAGGCCAAGAAGCAGGCGCCTGTCATGCTCGAAGCGCAGGAGATGCTGCGCAAGTGGGAGGCCAAGGACCCCGAAGTCTATTCGTTGTGGGAGACCATGAACGGTTGGGTCTACGAGGGTTTCGACGTCACTTACAAGGCGCTGGGCGTCGATTTCGACAAGGTCTACTACGAGTCGCAGACTTATCTGTTGGGCAAGTCGCTCGTCGAGGAGGGGCTCAAGAAAGGCGTCTTCTACCGTCGCGACGACAATTCGGTCTGGATCGACCTCACGGCCGACGGGCTCGACGAGAAATTGCTGCTGCGTGGCGACGGCACCTCCGTATATATGACGCAGGACCTCGGCACCGCGTTCCGCCGTTTCGAGGACAACAAGCTCGACGACATGATATACGTCGTCGGCAACGAGCAGAACTACCACTTCCAGGTGCTCAAGCTCGTGCTCAAAAAGCTGGGTTATGCCGATTGGAGCGACCACATCACCCACCTTTCCTACGGCATGGTCGAGTTGCCCGAGGGCAAGATGAAGTCGCGCGAGGGCACGGTCGTCGACGCCGACGACCTGATTGCCGACATGGTGGCCACGGCCCGCGAAATGTCTGCCGAGCTGGGCAAGCTCGACGGTTGTTCCGACGCGGAAGCCGATGCCGTTTCGACGATGGTCGGGCTCGGGGCCTTGAAGTATTTCATCCTCAAGGTCGACCCCAAGAAGACCATGCTTTTCGACCCGCGCGAATCCATCGACTTCAACGGCAATACGGGGCCTTTCATCCAATATACGCACGCGCGTATCCGTTCGGTGCTCCGCAAGGCCGCCGAAGCCGGTATCGACTTCCGGCAGCCTGCGCAGGCCGAGTTCCTGCCCGAGGAAATCGGGTTGGTCAAGATGCTCACCGACTATCCCGCGACGGTCAAGGCCGCGGGCGATAACTTCGCTCCTTCGATTATCGGGGCTTACGTCTACGAGCTCGCCAAGCAGTTCAATGGCTATTACCACGACCATTCCATTCTCAAGGAGGAGAACGCCGCCGTGCGGTGCATGCGGTTGCAGTTGGCCGCGCAGGTCGCCCGCGTCATCCGTTCCGGCATGCGCCTGCTCGGCATCGACGTCCCCGAGCGGATGTAGTTTTGCAGCCAGCGTTTTTATTCGGGCCGGGGAATCCGGTCCGTTTTTTTGTTTGCAGGGCGGTGCGAATAGTGGTACGAATCTTGCGAGCGGGGTAGGCAGCAATGATTAACACTATATCAGCGTGAAAACAACCTTTACCACATTCGCCCTTTCCTTCGCGTTGTGCGCCGTTGCCGGAGCTTCGGCTCAGTCGCGGAGGGCCGTGTCGGCTTCTGCGGCCGATACGGTGATGCTGTCGGAGAGAGCCGACGGCGATTATATCGTGCGGCAGGCCCTTGTCGAGCGCAAGGCCGATTCCGATTATTCCGTGCGTTACCTGATCAACCTGGCGACGCTCGATGCCGCCCTCGACGGCAATTCGCGTCAGCTCAACGAGCTCAATTCGTTCGTCTCCGGGATGATGAGGGATTCGCTCGTCAGGGTCAATTCGGTCGTCATCACCGGTTACGCTTCGCCCGACGGTCCCGTGGCGCTCAACGAGCGGCTGGCCCGCAGCCGCGCCCGCGATTTCCGTAATTACGTCGATACGAAGTACGGTTTTTCCAAGAAGTTCAACGTCAAGACTTCTTCCGTCGCCGAGGATTGGGAGATGTGCCGTACCCTCGTCGAGAAGTCGGCCATGCCCGAGAAGCAGGCCGTGCTGCGCGTGATCGACGGTACGCAGTCGCCCGAGGCCAAGGAGGCCGCTCTCAAGCGGATGCCCGCTGCGTGGGATTACATGGTCAAGCATATCTTGCCGCCCATTCGCCGCGTCGCCATGACTATTTATTACGATGAGGGCAGTCTTGTCGAGCAGCGGACCCGTATCCGCAAGCCCAAGCCTGCTCCCGCGCCCGTTCCTCAGCCTGTGGCTGAGCCGTGCCCGCCCGCACAGCCGTGCCGTTGCTGGGAGATCGACGAGGTCGCCAACGGTATCATCGTCGAGATGCCCGATCCCGATGCCGGGATTTACCGCAACAGCGCACAGGGCGTGCGTAAGGCTGCCCGCCGCGACGTCCGCAACGGTCGTGAGGCCGCTGCCTACAATTCGCGCGAGGCCGAGCGTATCGCCGACGAGGAGGCCCGGGCCGCCAAGAAAATCGCCAAAAAGGAGGCCAAGGCTGCCAAGAAGGCCGAAAAGGCTTCCCGCAAAATCGCCCGTGAGTTGGGGAAATAGAGTTCTCCCTCCGTTATCGCAGGCGGGGTCCGGTTCTTCCGGGCCCCGCTTGTTCGTCGGCGGGGACGGCTGTATTGCATAATCCGAAAGTTTTACTACCTTTGTCTCAGCAAAATCTAAAATTTCCGTTATGGCTAATTTACGAAATCTGAAAAAGGAGATCGACTACCGTCTCGAAGAGGTCGTTTTCGACTGCGATATGGCTATGTGTTTCCAGCCCTCCAAGGAGCAGGAGATTTTCGCCGTCATGCAGGAGGCTGTCGGAGTGCGCAACGCGTTGTTCGCCAAGGCTATGAATCCCGCCGAGCCGCACAACAGGTCGCTCGTCCGCAAGCACTACGCCGCTCTGCGTGCCGAGATGATCGCCGCGTTCAACGGGCTTTTCGAGAAGTTGAGCAAAATCAACGGCGAGCAGAAGTAGGCCGCTCCTCTTTCCAATCGAAAATCCCCGCCGTCAAGGCGGGGATTTTTCATTCATGTTCGCAGCAGCAGTCGCCCGGGTGGTGTTCCAGCACTGTGTGGGGGATGTGGCCGTGCGATACTACCTGTATCGGGCAGTCGTAGTTGCGCAGTTGTTCTTCCGTCAGCCGGTTCGAGCGGTGGCGGTGGACTTGGCGGTTGACGCAGACTATTTCTTTCACTACGCTCGTTATCGTGCCGACGTCGTGCGAAACCATGACAATGGCCATCTGTTCGTTCAGTTCGCGCAGCAGGTTGTAGAGTTCGTTCTCGAATCGGTTGTCCACGAAGTTGGCCGGTTCGTCGAGTATCAGCAGGCGCGGTTCCGCAATGACCGCCCGGCATAGCAGCGCCCGTTGCATCTGACCGCCCGATACTTCGCCGATAGGGTGGCGGGCCGCTTCGGCAATTCCCGCTTTTTCAAGCAGTTCCGACGCTTTTTTGCGGTCTTCGCCCGTGTAGCGTTTGCCGAATCCGCGTCGTCCTTGCAGCCCCGACAGCACTACTTCTTCCACCGAAATGGGGAACGCCCGGTCGAAGTCGCTTTGTTGGGGCATGTAGCCGATCAGCCGTTCCTTGCCCCGGTAGAGTTCGGGGGCATAGTCGATTCGGCCCGTGTGGGCCACCGTTCCCAGAATCGCTTTCACAAGGGTCGTCTTGCCGCCGCCGTTCGGTCCGATGACGCCCAGAAAGTCGTCGGACGCAATTTCCAGGTCCGCATGGCGGAGTGCTTCGTAGCCGTCGTAGGCAACCCCTACGTCGTGCAGTTCTACCAGATTCATCGGGAAGTCAGTTGTTCGGTTATCTCGTCGATGTTGGCCGTCGCGTCCTCCCGCAGCGGGTCGATCCGCACGGCTTCCGCGCCGATGTCGCGGGCCACGGTCTCCACTGCCGAGGCCGGGAACTGGCTTTGGTACAATATCTTGCGTATCCCTTTGGCGCGGGCTTCGCGGATGATTCCGCTCAGATGCCGGGCCGAGGGTTCCTTGCCGTCGGTTTCGATGGCTTCCTGCCGCAGACCGTAGTCGCGGGCGTAGTAGGTGAGGGCGGGGTGGTAGATGATGAAGTATTCCGTTCCGCTCCGTTCGATTCGCTCCGCCGTTCGTTCGTCGAGTTCCTGCAACCGCCGTTGCAGCGATTCGTAGTTCTTCGTGTATTTCGCCGAATCCGGATAGCGTGCGTGAATCGCTTCGTAGGCATTCGCCGCCATCCGTTGCAGCGCACGGGGCGAGGTCCATACATGCGGGTCTACACCGTGCGTGTGATGCCCGCCATGGTCTCCGTGCGCGCAGCTCCCGGCTATCGGTTCGATTCCGCGGCTCAGATTCACGATTTTTTGCCGGTCGTCGATTTTCCGGAGCAGCGCCGTCTCGAAATCGAGCAGTCCCACATTGAAAATCAGTTGTGCGCGGTTCAGTCCGATGAATTGGCGGGGCGTCGGTTCGTAGGTCTCCGGGCTTGCTCCGGGCGGTACCAGCACTTCCGTCCGGAAATCGTCGCCGACAATCCCGCCGACCACCTCTTTCAGCGGCGGAATGGAGACGTACAGCGTTGCTTCGTCCGGTTTTTGCTGTGCCGCGCACGATGCCGCAAGCCATAGCAGAGACAATATCGCCGTTCTTATTCGTCTGTTTTTCATCTGTTTGTCCATAAAAGTGGGGGAGTGCTCCCCGCAGGTTCCGTATAAATTACAAAGATACTCTTTTTTTGCAGAAACCGTGCGACGGAAACGGGCCATAAAATCTCGAATCGGCGCTGTTTTTTCTTGGGATTCGGGTATTAAAATGACATAAAAAGTCTTAATTTTGTGTCAAAAGGTCGCGAATTGAATTTGTCTATGAAGCCGAAGATGAAAGTAGCGGGGTATATGCTCGCGTTGTTTTGTGCGGCCGGATGTTCCGAATCCGGACCGATGAGTTGTTATGTCACTATCGCTCCGACGGTGCGGGCGCGGGTCACTGCGCTGGCTTTCGAGCCGGGCGACCGCATCGGTCTTTCCATCGTCCGGGCGTCGGAGCCCGGCGTCCGGAACCGGCCGATGACCTACGACGGAACGGTGTTCGCGGGCGGTCTGGAGTGGTATGCCGAGCAGACGGAGCCTTCGACGCTGGTAGCTTATTATCCTTATTCCGAGGGCGGGGCGCCTGCCCAATTTTCGGTCGCTGCCGACCAGCGCGACGGTTGCGAAGCGTCGGATTTGTTGGGTGCGGTGAGGACCGGCGTTGTGCCGGGCGCGGCACCCGTGAGCATGGTTTTCCAGCACCTGATGGCCCAGCTGACGGTACTGGTCGACAACCGCACGGCAGGTTCGGTGCAGGAGGTCGTGTTGGAGGGTTTCGCGACGGCCGCTGCGGTTGATTTGGAAGCGCTCGAAGTCTCGGTCATGGCCGATGCGGCTGCTTCCGAAGTGCGGGCTTGCGAGGTGCGGTCGGGGCTTTCTTACCGGGCGGTGCTGGTTCCCCAGCAGGCCGATTTGACGGTTTCGGTGATTACCTCCGACGGGGTTGTCCACCGCAAAACCATCGACGCCGTGGCGTTGGAGAGCGGGCATTGCTATGACCTGACGGTCGAGGTGACCGGGAGCGGGTTGAAAATGCAGTTGAGCGGCGAGATTCGCGATTGGATCGACGGCGGGACCATCGGTTCCGGAAAGGATGACCCGGGCCACGAGGAAGACCCCGGCGTATTGGTTTACGAGGGCGAAACGTATGCCACGGCCCTTGTCGGCGGACGGCTTTGGATGGCTGAGAATCTGCGTTACAAGCCCGCTTCGGCGGCATGGGAGGCCGGAATCTGGTATCCCGAGGAGGGCGCTTCGGGCGTGGCGGCAAAAGGGTTGCTCTACGATTGGACGACCGCGTTTGGCGGCGAGACGTTCGACGGGCAGGCCGCATCCGTGCAGGGTGTTTGTCCTCCCGGTTGGCATATTCCCGCGCGCGAGGAGTTGGAAGCGTTGGTCGATAGCGGTTGCGACCCCGGATTTTTCGTTTTGTCGGGTTGTTGGATTCATACCACTTCTAAGTACGGTTCCGCCAGTTATTTGATGAGTGCTTCGCTCTCCGCGCAGAATACCAAAATGGCTTGTCTCAAGATTTCCGCCGAGGGGGCCCATTCGTTCGTTTCCGTTCCCGTGCAGTACGGCGTCTCGCTCCGGTGCGTGAAAGACGAATAGATTATTATAATCCGGACGCTAATTTTGCCGTCCAGATTCGTTCTGCGCCAGAATACTTATTTTTTCGAGTAGGTTGTTGGGCGTAAATTCGGGTTCGTCTTATGTCCAGCGGCGCGAGTAGATTAGCGCCAGTTCTTCGTACACCTTGCCGCACCGCGACGTCCAGCCCGGTTCGGCTTGCGGGTAGTAAACCAATCATTGCGGCGTTCGTCACGGTTGCCGTTGTAAATTTCATAGTCTTCCCGCCGGGTCAGTTCCATGCTGTTTTTGTGATTGTTTTCGTTTTCTCCGGAATTTGTCATCAGCCTGTGTTCGGGAGTAGGGTATAATAAAAGCGCAGGCTGAACGCCATAAAAAAACACGTTGAAATACAGCTTTCGCTTCGACAGCCGATGAGCGTTTTTGCCCGGCTTTTTTTCAATATGTCATTCTGAACGAAGTGAAGAATCTCTGCGTTATTATATTCTGTATTACAGCGCGATAGATTTGCAGTTGGTTTGTTCGGTTATTCGGAATGTTATTTTGTGACAGCCTTTCCGATACAGGTTATCGCACGGGCTTAGAATGTTATTTTGTTCTGCATCTTTCTTTTGTGAGCGCAGTCCTTTTTTGTATCTGGATTGTAGCATCATCGGCCCATATCGTTGCAGGCCGTTCGGTTGGAATTGAATGTTTTGCCGCAACAGCATATCCCGTTACCCAAAGCATCTTTTTGATACTGAATATAACGCAGCGGCTGCGGGCGATTTTTCGGTGTGGTGCCGCTACCAGCAAGGGCATATCCAGTTGCTGTGCGACAAGCGAATATTATCATGGGTGTGAAACAGAATTCGTTAATATCTCAATACCCCGTGTTTTTTTATGGTGTTCAGCCCCCCCCCAATAATTTAACATAATAACAATATTATTTCATTTGGCGAATGGTTAGGGGAGCAGTCAGTGCAGTCAGTTTGGGCAGCTTGAAATAAAATGCACCGGAATAAAAATCGTTTGCCCAAGTGCGAACAGAAATCCGAGGTCTTTTGTCGTAACCCGAACAATCTCGTGTTTCTTTACAAAACACGTTCCTTAACGATTCGAGTTATAAAAAAGCATGTTTTTTGGCTCAATGTTGAACTGGTTCAGAAGTTCGGCAAATTATTGGATGCGTGCATTGCCGAACTTTTCTTTGAGTACTTTGGGCCAGCTTGCCGGGCCGCCTGCCATACGGTGGCCAGATTGCTGTTCGTCGGGCTGGCCGGTATCCACATCAAGAGCCACCGTGCTGCATTTTCCAAAGACATCGGACAACACCGTCGTTCACCTACGGCATGACCAACAGATGTTCAGCATCGGCGACTTCGACCTTTCGTTCCTCATTCAGGGCGTGCAGGGCGGATTTTCAGCCCCGCGTCAGATTCGATATACCTTATATTATATGTGGAATTTCGGTACCTAACCGTTTTTGCATTATACAGAATGGAGATTTATCCGGCGCAACCGATGAGCGGCTCGCCCTTTAGGCAAAGACAGCGTTTCCGAAACGGAGAACTGCTCGAAAATATCCTATAAGACGGCTTTTTGTTGCCCCTACGCTTCCGAGGTGCTCGCAATAAAAGCAAATCCGAACTTCCCGAATTTAATTCGGCAGAGTTCGGATTGATTTTTTTAAGTGCTGGAGAATGGATTATTCCGGCCTATTCCTCGTGTGGAATAATTCAGCGCATTGTCGGGAAGTACGATTCAAAAGCCCCGTCTTCGTAAAAGATGACAATACGCCTTACTTCGGCTGTCCGGTTTCCGGGTTTCGGGATTTCGGTTTTCGGTGGCTGCGGATTTTCGGGAGTTGCCGTTGTTTTCGGACTGGCGGTCGAATTGGTTGTCCGGTCCGGAGCGAATAGTCCGCCGAGTTGGGCAGGCCGCTCCGCGGTTGCCTGCGAGGTCTCCGGTTTTTCGTAAGATGCCGGGGCCGATTCTTCCGTGTCGCGGTACATCGGGCCGCTGTCGAGCAGCAGCCAGTCCGGACTGATTCGGGGGAAGCGTCGGAGTATTTTCTGGAGCAAATCGAATCCGGGTTTGTTGCGTCCGGCCAAAATATGGGAGATTCCCGCCGGATTGATTCCGAGCATGTCGGCAAGCTGGCTTGACTTCAAACCTTCGCTTTTCATCAGATCGAGTAATTTTTCCCTCATCGGCGTAATTTTTTACAAATATAAATAGTTTTCTTTTGTAAAACAAATAAAATTTACATTTGCAAAATGTTAATAACATCGAGCAATGTTTACAATTGTAAATAGCGAGTTATCGTTAACTTTAATTATGCTTATTCAGACGGATTCCATATTAGATAAATCGCATATAATTTTGGTTTTCAATGCAAATATTGACTAATACATGCATATACTATTATTGAGCCCATTATACCAGTATTACCCGCTTAATATGATAGAATATTATTTAGATGATTTTTATAAAATGTTGATATTCAGTATTTATATATTTCGTTGTTTAATGATTTAATTTGCTTCCTGTGCGCCTTAAAACGGGCTTTATGGCCGCTTTGTGGATATTTGATATTTGTAACTATAAACACCGTGCTGCGATATGATTTGTTTACAAATGTAATTACAAATGGAAAGACAAGCGAATTTTATTGATTACAAATGTAAATATTATCCCCTATTCGGTGAATTTTTCAGCAATTTTTCGGTATTGTCGCCTATTGGACATTGTTTTTTCTGCTGTTTTCTAATCACCCTTATATTATGTTAAATAAATAAAAAGTGTAGGGTGGAAAATTCCACCCTACACTCTGTATTACAGCGTAATATAAATTTGTAAACAGCCCTTTATCCGGCGATTTTGGCGGCTATTTCTTGGAACTCTTCCGGCGTCAAATGGAGCTTTTCGCGGTGGAAATCGACGTCGTTTTCGCTTTGGATGGGAATCAGATGGATGTGCGCATGGGGTACTTCCAGCCCTAAAACCACGATTGCTACCCTTTTGCACGCTATTTCACGCTGGATTTGTGCCGCTACCCGTTTGGCAAAAAGCATCATGCCCGAAAGCGTGCGGTCGTCGAGGTCGAAAATGTAGTCTACCTCTTGCTTGGGGACTACCAGCGTGTGCCCTTTCGTTAGCGGATTGATGTCAAGAAATGCGTAGTAGTTGTCGTCTTCGGCGACTTTGTACGAGGGAATTTCCCCTGCGATGATTCGTGAAAAGATGGATGCCATATTTTTGATTGGTTTGATGTGATTCTGCATTTTTGCGGCAAAGGGGTTTTCTGGCCTATTTAGAACCGAATATGTTGTGGTTGCCAGGCTGGGAATAATCCGGCAAGCCGTGGCCGAATAAGCCCCTCCCCTTAAAAAACAAGATAATGGGCTCAAGAACTCTTTTAGAACTGCTTCTTGCTTGCGGCCATTCGTCTGTTGCGGAGGATTCCGAGTGCAAGATTCAGGTACCCGAAAATCAGTATGATGACGTTTACCCAGCTGAACGACAGGTATTTCGTTGCGACCGAGATTATCCAGCCGAGCGTCAGGGCGCTCCACAGCCCCAGCAGGCCGTATTGCCGCCGTAAATTGCGCTTCGCTTTTTCCGGGTCATAGGCGGAGCGCCGCCACCGGAGTTCTTCGGGCGTCGGTTTGCGGGGTGTCCGGGCCATTATTCGTCGAATTTGGGCTTGAGAATTTCGGACATGATTACAGCCTGCCGCAACTCGAATTCTGTGTTGCGGGCATTTTCGGGCTGTATTTCGGCTTGTTTCGGGGTTTCCGGGGCTGAGCTTGCCTTGCGTTCCCGGCTTTCTTTTTGGGCCTTTTTCGCTATGAAATCCGCGTATTTTCCGGGCGAGGGCGCTTCGGCAAGGCGTTGCGGCTGAACTTTGGCTGTTTCTCCGAAAGGCTCGGATTGCGGCGGAAAGGCCTGCCTCTGTGCCGGCCATGCTTCGCCCGGCGCCGTCTGGCGGCGTTTTTCGCCTTTTTGGGCGTTTTTGCGGACTTGTCGGACGCCGTTGTAGGCTATCACGGCAATGACTGCGATCCATTTCAGAAAGCCGAAATCCTCCATCGGTGTCAGTTTATCGTTCGTTTTACGCTCTCTATTCCTTTGATTTTCCGAAGTTTGTCCATCACGGCGGAGAGACTTTCGGCGTCTCTGACATACAGGCTGATGTCGCCCTCGAAAATCCCGTCGTGGCTGTGGATGTTCACTTCGCGGATGTTGATGTTGAAATCGTTGCTCACCACGTTGGCCAGGTCGAGCAGCAGCCCCATGCGGTCGATGCCGCGGAGCTGCGTCGTCACCAGGTAGGAATCGGCCTTGTGCTGCGACCATTTGATTTCTTCCTTGACGATGTTCTTGCCGTATTGCGATGCCAGGCGGTTCAGTTCGTCGCACGTGGCTTTGTGTACGATGATGTCGCCCGTCGCCGGGTCGCGGTACCCTACCACCTTGTCGCCCGGAATCGGTTTGCAGCACTCCGCTATCTTGAACTGCGGTTCCGGCGCCGCTGGTTCCGGATTGGGTTCGTTCGGGTCGGTTTCGTCCCCCTCGTCTTCGGTTTTCGACGGGATGAACAGGGTCCAGAACTTGAGTTTCTTGCTTTTGGAGTTTATCTTGAGTACTTTTTCCAGGTCGTCGAGCGAGATGATTCCCGCGCCGATTTTGCTGTAAAGTTCTTCCTTGTTGTTGCAGCGGTAGATGGGGACTATCTTTTGCAGTACCCGGCCGCTGAGGTTGATATTCAGCGCTTTCATCTTCTCGCCGAGCAGCTGCATCCCTCGTTCGATGTTGTTCTGCCGTTCGCGTTTCAGAAAGCTCTTGATGGCTTGTTTGGCTTTGCCCGTCGTCACCGCTTCCAGCCATTCGGCTTTGGGGCGTGCATTGTCGGCCGTGATGATTTCTATCTGGTCGCCGTTGTTTATCTGCGTGGTGATGGGTTCGAGCTTGTGGTTGATTTTGGCGCTGATGGCGCTGTTCCCTATCTTGGAGTGGATGTCGTAGGCGAAGTCCAGCGCGGTCGCTCCGTACGGCATTTTTCGCGATTCTCCTTTCGGTGTAAATACTACGATTTCAGATGTATATAGCGATAACTTGAAGTTGTCCAGGAAGTCGACCGCGCTTTCCGTCGGGCTGTTCAGCGCCGTCCGGATTTGTTTCAGCCACTTGTCGAATTCGTCTTCGTCCTGCGAAATCGTCGCGTGTTTGTATTTCCAGTGGGCCGCGAATCCGCGTTCGGCGATGTCTTCCATGCGTTGGGTGCGGATCTGTACTTCGACCCATACCCCGTCGGGTCCCATGACCGTCGAGTGGAGTGCTTCGTAGCCGTTGGCCTTGGGCATCGAAATCCAGTCGCGCAGGCGGTCGGGCTTGGGGGTGTAGATGTCCGTGATGGTCGAGTAGATTTGCCAGCACTGGGTCTTTTCCGACGGGAACGGCAGCGGTTTGAATACGATTCGGATGGCGAACAGGTCGTAGATTTCCTCGAACGGGATTTGTTTGCGCTGCATCTTGCTCCAGATGGAGTAGACGCTCTTCAGCCGGCCTGATATTTCGTAGTTGAAGTGGTCGCGGTCGAGCGCTTCGATAATCGGGGCGTTGAATTTGTCGATGAATTCCTTGCGCGAGGCTTCGCTCTCTTGGAGTTTCTGCGTGATTTCGGCGTATTGCTGCGGAAACCGGTATTTCATGCAGAGGTCTTCCAGTTCGCTCTTGATGGAGTAGAGCCCCAGCCGGTAGGCCAGCGGCGCAAACAGGTAAATCGTTTCTCCCGTAATCTTGATTTGCTTGTTCATCGGCATCGAGCCCAGCGTGCGCATGTTGTGCAGGCGGTCTGCGATTTTTATCAAGATTACACGGACGTCGTCCGAGAGGGTCAGCAGCACTTTGCGGAAGTATTCCGCCTGTTCCGAGGTGTCGGCGTTGAATACGCCCGACATCTTCGTCAGTCCGTCGACCATCGAGGCGATTTTCGGCCCGAAGATGCGTTCCATGTCTTCCACGGTGTATTCCGTGTCTTCCACCACGTCGTGCAGCAAGGCTGCCACCACCGATTTGACGCCCAGGCCTATTTCGTCCGCCACAATCCGGGCCACTGCAATAGGATGCAGGAGATACGGTTCGCCGCTGCGGCGCCGTACCCCCTCGTGTGCTTCCTTGGCAAGGAAAAAGGCTCGTTTGATGAAATCCCAGTCTTCGTCGTTCTTGCAGATTTTCGTGCAGGAGAAGAGCAGGGCGTCCCATTTTTCCTTGATCAGGGCTTCATCCTCGGCAGTGTATCCCATACTTTATTCCTTTGCGTTCTTCATCGCGTCGCGGACCTTTTCTTCGATTTCTGCCGCCAGCGCTTCGTCGTTTCGCAGCAGTTCCTTGACCGCGTCGCGGCCCTGGCCTATCTTCTTGTCGCCGTAGGAGAACCACGAGCCCGCTTTCTTGATTACGCCGTAGTCGACGCCCAGGTCGATGATTTCGCCGATTTTCGAGATTCCCTCGCCGAACATGATGTCGAATTCCGCCCGTTTGAACGGGGGCGCCACCTTGTTCTTCACAATCTTCACCTTGGTGCGCGTGCCCAGTTGTTCTTCGCCGTCCTTGATGACCGACATGCGGCGGATGTCGATGCGGACGCTCGCATAGAATTTCAGTGCGTTGCCGCCCGTCGTCGTCTCCGGATTGCCGTAGACGATGCCGATTTTGTCGCGCAGCTGGTTGATGAAGATGCAGACCGTCTTGGTCTTGGCGATGCTCGACGTCAGTTTGCGCAGGGCCTGAGACATCAGGCGGGCTTGCAGACCCATCTTCGAGTCGCCCATTTCGCCTTCGATTTCGGCTTTCGGCGTCAGCGCCGCTACCGAGTCGATGACAATGATGTCGATGGCGCTCGAGCGAATCAGCGAATCGGCGATTTCGAGCGCTTGTTCGCCGTTGTCCGGCTGCGAAATCAGCAGGTTGTCCACATCGACGCCCAGTTTCTGGGCATAGAAGCTGTCGAATGCGTGTTCCGCGTCGATGAACGCCGCTATGCCGCCCGCCTTTTGCGCTTCGGCAATCGCATGAATCGCCAGCGTCGTCTTGCCCGACGATTCGGGACCGTAGATTTCGATGACGCGGCCTTTGGGGTATCCGCCCACGCCCAAGGCTATGTCCAGCGTGATCGAGCCCGTCGGGATGACCGGGATGTCGTTCACTTCCGTGCTGTTCATCCGCATGATCGACCCCTTGCCGAAGTCCTTTTCTATCTTTTCCATCACTGCGTTCAAGACCTTCAGCTTGTCCGCATTCGCTTGTACTTTCTCTGCCATTATGGTTTTGGTTTTTAATTATTTGCTTGTGGTTATTTCTTGTCTTGCTGTAGGTGCCACTCCAAGATTTGTTCGTAGTGGTTCTTCGTGTCTACCTTGTCGAATATCTTTTCGATGCGGCCTTCCGCGTCGATGACGAACGTCGTGCGCAGGATGCCCATGTACTTGCGCCCGTACATCGACTTCTCGGCCCATACGCCGTAGGCTTCGGCTGCCGAGTGGTCGGTGTCGGCCAGCAGCGTGAAGTTCAGTCCGTGTTTCGCGCAGAAGTTCTGGTGCGACTTTTCGCTGTCGGGGCTCACCCCTACGATGCGAAATCCCTGCCGCGCCAGTTCTTCCTTGCCGTCGCGCAGGCTCTGCGCTTCGAGCGTGCAGCCCGACGTGTTGTCTTTCGGGTAGAAGTAGAGGATCACGCGTTGGCCGCGCAGGTCCGCCAGCGTCAGCGGTTCCCCGTCCTGGGTCGTCGAGCGGAAGTCGGGCGCCGTTTGTCCCGGTTGCAGTCTGGTCATCTTATAGAATACTTTTTTTGTAAAGATACGGACAGGCCGGACGCAATGCCGAATTCGTTCGTGCATTGCTGCGGCGGGAGTACCTTTGACAAAGTCAAAGATAGGAAAAATTTCGTTTCGTCCGCCGCCCTATGGGCCATTTTTTCGTGCCTCAGTCCCATTCGTAGGTCACTTCGACTTGTTCGTGGAATTCTTCCTGCGTGGCGTTCAGTTTCTTGTGGCAGGCCGGACAGCGGATTGCCGTTTCGGTTTCCACGTATTCTCCGCATCCTACGCAGGGCGCCAGCAGGCCGTAGCCCGGTTGCAGGTAGTGGTCGAATCGCGCGCCGCAGTGGCGGCATCTGATTTTGTAGGCTGTTCCCATCGTTCTTCGTGTTTTGGTTTCACGATACAAAGGAACGGCAGTTTTGTGTCAGGTTGTGACACTTATTTGAAAAGTGGAAAATAAATATGAAAATCGGCCCGTCTGCGAAGCGACTGACTGGCCGAATACGTTGAAAGGTGTTGTTTCAGAGCATGTTGGTGCTAAGATACCGATGCAGGTACTCCGTCAGTTCCGGCCCCTCGACAATCCGGATGTCGTCGAGCAGCCCCACTACAAAGCGGCCGACGCCTGCCATGCCTGCCACTTCGGTGTCCAGCAGCCAGCGGCCCTCTCCCAGCGGCCGGACGTCGCGTTCGGCCAGCGGATATTCCTCGCACAGCAGGTTGTAGGCCAGCATGCCCAGTTCGAGTTGTACGCGGCAGCGGCGTTCGCCATGCAGGCGGAATGCGTCGATGAAGCCCTCGCGGTGGGCTGCGGCGTGCTGCCATTCGTCGCCCAGCGTCACCGAGCCTATGCGCGAGGTCTTGAATAGTTTGTTCGCGCCGTCTTCCGGGTCGTAGCACCACACCTGTACGTAGTTCGTCGTGAAAGCGAACGGTTCTACCCTGCGGTCGCGTACTTCGCCGCCGTGGGCCGATTGGTAGCCGTGCAGGGTCGCCTGCCGCCGTTCTTCGATGGCTTCTATCAGGTTGCGGATGTTCGGGGCGTTCTTGCCGCGTACCACCGTGTCGGCCAGCGTCTTGTTGTTGTAGACCGAGTAGAGCTTGCGTTTCAGATTCTGTTTCAGCAGGTTCGTGTCGTCGATATTTTCGATGGCGTTCTTCAGTATGACGGCTTCTTCTTCGGTGAAGTGGACCAGTTGCGAGATGTCGCGGAAATGGGGCGATTCCTTGTCCAGACGGATGCAGTCGCCCGTTTTCTTGATGACGAACCCCGCTTCGCGGAAGGTGTCGATATAGCGGTAGACCGTGCGGCGCGACATCGAGAGCCTCTCGGCCAGTTGGTCGACGTTGTAGGTCGTGTTGGCCGTCAGCAGTTTCATCAGCCGCAGCAGGCGTTCGAGTTTGGGTTGGTCCATGGCGCTAAGGTACGAAAAAGCCGCGGCACAATTTGTCGCGGCTTTATGGATTTTCTTTCTGGCCGTTAGTGCGCCAATACTTTCTTTTCGATTTCCTCGACTTGGAGACGGAAATTCTTGTCGGTTTCCATCAGGTTCGCCACCGCCTTGCACGAATGGAGTACCGTGGCGTGGTTGCGGCCGCCGATGGCCGAGCCGATGGTCGTCAGCGGCGCCTTGGTGTGCTGTTTGGCCAAGTACATGGCAATCTGCCGGGCCTGTGCGATTTCGCGGGTGCGCTCCGAGGAGTTGAACCGGGCGAAGTCGAGGTTCTGGTGCTTGCACACCACGTCGATGATATGGTCGATGGTAATCTCTTTCTGATAGAGTTTCACATAGACCTTCAGTATTTCCTTGGCCAGCGTGGTCGTTATCTTGCGGCCGAGGAACGAGGCGTTGGCCACCAGCGACGACAGCGCGCCTTCGATTTCGCGGACGTTGGCCGAAATGTTGTCCGCCAGGTAGGCCGCCACTTCGTCCGAAATCTCCGCACCGAGGTGCCGGGCCTTGGCGTGAATGATCTTCAGTTTCGTTTCGTAGTCCGGCGTGGCGATCTGCGCCGACAGCCCCCATTTGAAGCGGGTCAGCAGGCGCTGTTCGATGTCCTTCAGCTCCACGGGCGGTTTGTCCGAGGTCAGCACGAGCTGCTTTCCGGCCAGTTGCAGGTGGTTGAAGATGTTGAAGAACGCGTTCTGCGTGCCCGTCTTGCCCGTCAGTTCCTGGATGTCGTCGATAATCAGCACGTCGATCATCTGGTAGAAATGGATGAAGTCGGGGATTTCGCCGTTCTTGTAGGCCGTCTGGAACTGCGCCTGGAACTTGTTCATCGACACGTAGAGCACTTGCAGTTCGGGGTGCCGCTGCCGTACTTCGTGGCCGATGGCTTGGGCCACGTGGGTTTTGCCCAGACCCGAATCACCATATATATATAGGGGGTTGAACGGCGTGTTGCCCGGATTGACCGCCACCGACATGCCCGCCGAGCGCGCCAGCCGGTTGCATTCGCCCTCGATGAAGGAGCCGAACGTCAGGCCCGGGTTGAGCTGCGGGTCGATGATGATCTTCTTGAGACCCGGAATTACAAAAGGATTTTTTATATTTGCCGTGTTGGTCTGCGTGTTGAAGCGCGCGATGTTCGTCGTGTCGGCGTCGGCCGCTACGCTCACAGGCGCCGTCGCACGCGGTACGGCATAGTGCAGCCGCGTTTGCTGACCGTAGAGCTGCGAGATGATGGGCTTCAGAAACGGGATGTAGTTCTTTTCGATCTGATGCACGTAGCTCTCGTTGGGTACCCGCAGGCGCAGGGTCGTGCCGTCGAATTCGAGCGGTACGATGGGCTGGAACCATTTCCGGAACTCTTCGGCCGTAGTCTGGGCCTTGATGCGGTCCAGGCAGTTCTGCCACATGTCGCTATATGTCTGCGGATTGTTGAGCATGACGGGGGTTGCACTGTTTTTGATGCGACAAAGTTGTGAATAAATTCGCAGAAAAATCTTCCGAAATCGGTTGCAAATAATCTTTTTTTATATATAGAAACGCAACGGTTTCCGGCCCCGAAATTTTAACTCGCTGATATTGAATAATCGAATTTTATTCGTTATATTTGCATATAAATTTTTTGGTACGGTTCGATTTTTAATTATAAATAAAACTAATGAATCTTATGGCAAACGATGTAGAACAATTGGTGCGCAGCAAGGCGCAGGCTTGGCTCGACGGGCATTACGACGAGGCGACCAAGAAGCAGGTCAAGTACTTGTTGGACAACGACATGAAGGAGCTCATCGAGAGTTTCTACAAGGACCTCGAGTTCGGTACGGGCGGTCTGCGCGGCATCATGGGCGTGGGTTCCAACCGCATGAACGTCTATACCGTCGGCGCCGCTACGCAGGGCCTGGCCAATTATCTCAAGAAGAATTTCGCGGGCGAGCGTATCCGCGTCGCCATCGGCCACGACAGCCGCAACAATTCGCGCATGTTCGCCGAGCGCGTCGCCGACATCTTCGCGTCCAACGGTTTCGATGTCTTCCTCTTCGACGCCCTGCGTCCTACGCCCGAGTTGAGTTTCGCCATCCGCGAGTTGAAGTGCCATTCGGGCGTCGTCGTCACCGCGTCGCACAATCCCAAGGAGTACAACGGTTACAAGGCTTATTGGACCGACGGTTCGCAGGTCACCGCGCCCCACGACAAGAACATCATCGCCGAGGTCGCCAAGATTACCGATGTCGATATGATTCTCACCGGTAAGAATCCTGGCAACATCACCATCCTCGACGAGAAGTTCGACGAGATCTATCTCAATAAGGTGCACGAGTTGTCCCTCTCGCCCGAGGCCGTCCGCAAGCACCACGACATGAAGATCGTCTACTCCCCCATGCACGGCGCCGGCGTGCGTCTCGTGCCCGCTTCTCTCAAGAAGTTCGGGTTCACCAACGTCATCATGGTCAAGGAGCAGTCCGTCATCGACGGCAACTTCCCCACCGTCGAGTCGCCCAACCCCGAGGAGCGCAAAACCATGTCGATGGCCATCGACCTCGCCGCCCGGGAGGGTGCCGATCTCGTCTTGGCCACCGACCCCGATTCCGACCGTATCGGCGTCGCTCTGCGCAACAAGAAGGGTGAATACGTCCTCTTGAACGGCAATCAGACCTTGGTGTTGTTGATGAGTTACCAGCTTACCCGTTGGGCCGAGTTGGGCAAGCTCGACGGCAATCAGTATGTCGTCAAGACTATCGTCACTTCGCTCATGGCTAACGCCGTCGCCGACCATTTCGGCGTCAAGTGCTACGATTGTCTCACCGGGTTCAAGTACATCGCCAAGATCATCCGCGAGAACGAGGGCAAGGCCAAGTATATCGGCGGCGGCGAGGAGTCGTTCGGTTACCTCGCAGGCGATTACGTGCGCGACAAGGATGCCGTATCGGCTTGTTCGCTCGCGGCCGAGGCTGCCGCCTGGGCCATGGATACCATGGGCCTCACGCTCTACGAGTGGTTGCAGGAGCTCTATGTCAAGTACGGTTTCTATCGCGAGGGGCTTGTTTCGGTCGTTCGCAAGGGTAAGGAGGGTGCCGAGCTCATCCAGAAGATGATGGTCGATTTCCGCGCTACCCCGCCCCGCACGATTCTCGGTTCGCCCGTCGTCAAAATCAATGACTTCCTTTCTTTGGAGCAGACCGACGTCCGCACGGGTGCCAAGACCCCTATCGAGCAGGACAAGAGCAACGTTCTCCAATGGTTCACCGAGGACGGTACTATCGTCTCCGTCCGTCCTTCCGGTACCGAGCCTAAAATCAAGTTCTACTTCGGCGTCAAGGCTCCCTTGGCTTCCGTCGCCGAGTTCGACACGACGCTTGCCCAGCTCGACGCTAAAATCGAGGGTATCAAAAAGGACCTCAAGTTGGAATAGTTTTCCAGCAGCTAAAGGAAAAAGGCATTCCGGATGGAGTGCCTTTTTCTTTGTGTGGTGTCGTCATCCCGTTTTTGGGGTGCTTGCTGGATGCTGTTGCCTTGCCATTCGGCTGTAAATTGCACCGCAGACATTGCCCTCTCCTCCACAAAACGGCGTCGGAATGGTTTCCCGAGCCTAAAAATACTTTTTCCGTTAAATAAACTATAAAAATAGTTGTAAAATTAATATTTTAGTTTTATGTTTGCATTGTGTCAACTAAAAATATAGTTATGAAAATCCCGGAAAATACCAAATCCCGGTCGCAGGAGCTGACGCGGGCCGAATTGGAAATCATGCAGCTGTTCTGGGCCCAGGGGCCGTCGATGGTCAACGGCCTGCTGGATGCGATGCCCGAACCGAAGCCTGCCTACAACACGGTTTCGACTGTGGTCCGTATCCTCGAAAAGAAAGGGTTCGTCGGCCACAAGGCCTACGGCAAGACCTACGAATATTATCCGGTCGTCTCGAAAGAGGCTTATGCAAGCCGTTATATGGATACCGTGCTCGATAATTTTTTCAGCGGGTCGTTGAGCAGGCTGGTCTCGTTTTTTTCCGAACACAAGTCCATCACGGTCGAGGAAACGGATGAAATTCTGAAAATGCTCCGGGAGCGCCGTTAAGATGAAAACACCTTTATTATATGCTTTCGAGGTTTGCCTGTGCTGCGGCGTGCTGCTCGGTTTGTATCGGTGGCTGTTCGAGTGCCGCGTCCCGTTTCGGGCATGCCGGATTTATTTGCTTGCTGCCGTGGCGGTTTCGGCCTTGATTCCGGCGTTGCATATTCCGGTCTACCCTGCCGCTCCGGTTGTGTTCCCGTCCGTTGCCGGGCAGGCCGGACCTCAGTGGGAAGGGATTGCCGGCTTCTTTGAATCCGCTGCGACCGTTTCCGCTGCCGAACCGATTCGGACGCCAGGCTGGCCGGATATGTTGTCCGATGCGTTACTGGTCGCCTATGCCGTTGCGGTTTTTGTGCTCGTCGTGTTGTTTGCCATGCGCTTGGCGGCTATCGCACGCTTGCGTCGGCAGGCCCGGCTGACGCGTTTTCGCGATTTCGTGCTGGCCGAGCATGCCGCCGTCCGCACTCCGTTTTCCTTTCTGCGGACGGTTTATCTCGGCGAGGGGTTCGACGGGTCCCGTCGGTCGATTGTTCTGCGGCACGAGACGAGCCACGTGTGTCACCGCCATTCGGTCGAGCGCGTCGCCATGGAAGCGATGCTTTGCGTGCTGTGGTTCAATCCGTTCGCTTGGGTTGCCGCATGTCGGCTGCGCGAGGTGCAGGAGTGGGAAGCGGACCGTGATGTGCTGGATGCCGGCTGCGATCTGACGGATTATCGGACGACCCTGTTCTCTCAGCTTTTCGGTTGTAATCCGGATATGACCTGCGGGCTGAGCCATTCATTCACTAAAAA
>Ga0073907_1002135_pt1 | contig 21572 bp, 25 predicted proteins | sample GluameincwithD2O_FD_65483 | JGI IMG/M metagenome (GOLD analysis project Ga0073907, IMG submission 65483) | Mouse cecum microbial communities from Vienna, Austria - Glucosamine amended microcosms incubated with D2O | ecosystem: Host-associated > Mammals > Digestive system > Large intestine >... | reverse complement strand
CGGCACAGCCCCACCGTCATTGCCGCGGCCATTACCTCCCAGACCGGGAAGGCCCGTCTGCCTACCCACATCTCTCTGGCCGCCATGAGCTGCGGCCTGCCCAAGGACTCGGTGATTTTGCTGGAGCAGATCCGGACGCTGGATAAGCGCCGCCTGCGGGAGCATATGGGCCGGCTGGACGAGAGCATGATGCGCCAGGTGGACGGGGCCATCGCCGTGAGCTTCGGGCTGCACCCGGAGACCATGGTATAACCGGATCTGTCCCCCCAAAGGGCCGCCTGGGCGGCCCCTACATAAGAGAACGCGAGAAAGGGAGTACATCCGATGAAAAAACACAGCTGGAACAATCTGCGCGCCGCCGTCCTCACCCTGCTTCTGGTCTGGCTGTGCGCCGGCGCGGCCCTGGCGGCGGGGGGAGGCACCCAGAGCGATCCTCTGGTTACCCTCAGCTACCTGACCCAGACCGTCCAGCCGGACATTCTGCGCCAGGCGGAGGAGCGGGCGGAGAGCCGGCAGAAGGATATGATGACCCAGTTTGAAAACCGTCTCAGCCAGATTCAGGGCGGAACAGGGGGCGGCGCGGCGTATACGGTGGTCACCCTGTCGGCGGGGCAGCGGCTGGAGCTGGAGGTGGGCTGTGAGATGATGCTCCGGGTGGGCAGCGCCACGGTGAACGCCGCCACGGAGCCGGCCCTGATTGATATGACCACCGGCGGCACCCTGGCCGGCGGCGGCAGTCTGGTGCAGAACCACCTGTACATGGCCACCATTCCCGACCGGACCCTGAGCGCGGCTTCCGGGACGGTAAAGCTGCTGATGCGGGGCGGATATTACATTCGGTGACAGAAAAGTTGGCGGCCCCCGGTTGGGGGCCGTTTTTATTTTTCCCGGGAATCATACGGTTTTGCCGGAATAGCTCTTGCGAATGGGGGTCGAATATTGTATAATCGACATAGAATAAAAGCAGAACAACAGGAGGGTAAGAGACAATGAAGAGACGTTTTCTGGCAAGTCTGCTGGCGCTGGGGATGCTGCTGTCCCTGCTTTCGGGGGCGGCGTTTGCCGCTGGGGAGGATGGTTCCGGAACCGGACCGGCTGAGGTTGGAACGTTTGCGGAGCTACAGACGGCGGTTGTGAATGACGGCGCCAATATCGTATTGACAAGTGATATTTCGATTGAGGAAGATATCACATTTGGTGAAATCAATATGGATTTGGCCGGGCATTCGATTATAGTACCTGAAGGAAAGACGCTGACCATTAACGGAGGAGAATTTACATCCAACGGTTTTAATTTGTTTGTCATTCAGGGAATTGCTGACATCAATAGCGGAACATTTGAATCGACCTTGAAAGCTTCGGCAAATAACGGAGACAGCAAGAGTATTATTCAAGTAAATGGTCCAAAGGCAGTATTAAACATGACGGGCGGCACCATTGACGCATCCCAAACAGGGGATGAGAAGGACTGTGGTATGTATGGCCTATCACTGTTCAATGGTGCAGAGGTTACCCTTGGCACCGATGGAAGCGAAACCGGCCCAACCATTAATGGTTCTTTCTCCGCTATTGGTATGAACTTTACACAGGCAAACCCCAAAATGGGGCTGACCATTTACGGAGGAACCTATACGATCAGTGATGTGATTCAAAGTGAACAGTTTAATGCAGTTCTCTACTTATCCGCAGCGGCTGGAGTTAAAATTAAAGGAGGGACTTTTACAGCGACTGATCAGGCTGGAGCAGATGGCAATCCTTACATAATTTCTCTTCCTTATAGCAACTCTGGCACAACGTTAGAAATTGAAGGCGGAAGCTTTTCTGCATCTTCTTCCACAGTCTTTCGGACCAAAGCTCCATCTGAACCAGGCGGAGGTGCAGGAGATACAAAGATTACTATTAAGGGTGGAAAATTTGCGGAGACGAAGCCGGGGGACAAATATAGCTTTGAAAACTTCTTGGGCGATGGATTCAAAGTAGATGACAATGGTAACATTGTAGAGGATTCCGGTCCTACCATTGAAGACCTGACCGTAACGGCCACGCGGGACGAGGACGACGAAGATAAAATCAAGCTGACCATCGCAGGGGATGCGGCGGCGGGAAGCACGCGCTACTACTGTCTGTATGAGAGTGCCCCCGATGTACCGGACCCGTTCGTTGAAAGTGAATGGAAAGCGCTTACCGACGAGAGCATTGCCGTTACAGACGAGCAAAAATATGTGGCTATCGCGGAGGTAAAGGACGGGAAAATCACCCACTGGGGCAAGGCCAGCATCCCCGGCAAGGGCGGGGACTCCACCGACCCGGAGGAGCCCGATAATCCCGACAAGCCCGATGCCCCCGACAAGCCGGACATTAAAAGCCTGACCGTAACGGCAAAGCGGGATACGGACAACAAGGTGTCCTTGACCGTCACGGAGACGGCGGCGGCGGGCAGCACCCGTTATTACCGCCTGTATGAGTCCGACCCCGTGAAGCCAACCGGCGACGGCTTTACCGCCAGCGAATGGACGGCCTTCCCCGCCGGCAGCATTACAGTCACCGATTCGCAGAAATATGTGGCCGTCGCGGAGGTGAAGGACGGAAAAATTACCCACTGGGGCAAGCAGTCCATTCCGGCGAAAACGGATACCCCCACCGGCCCCGACAAGCCCACGGACCCGGTGCTCCCCACCGACCGCTATTGGATCTCCAGCTACAGCAACAGCCGGGGAACGGTGTCCACCACCTCCTGGGCGGACGCGGGCGATCGGGTTTGGGTGCGGCTCTACCCCCGCAGCGGATACTACGCCGACGGCCTGACGGCCACCGACCGGTGGGGCGACCGGCTGGATGTGTATTATGAGGGGAACGACTGGTATACCTTCACCATGCCCGCCTCCAACGTGTGGCTGGACCCCATTTTTATCTCCAACTACGTCTATACGCCCGCCTACAACACCTACACCCCGCCGGTCAACAACACCCCCACCGTCCCGGAAAACAACAACCGCCCCAGCTACAACAGCGGGACGGTGTACTACAGGGACGTGCCGGCCAACGCCTGGTACTATAGCGCCGTGCAGTATGCCTATCGGTACAATTTGATGTCCGGCACCAGCAATGGGGTGTTCAGCCCCAACCAGACCACCAACCGGGCCATGGTGGTCACCATGCTCTACAATATGGCCGGCCGGCCCTCCGTCTCCGGCGGCCGGTTTGACGATGTGGCCTCCGACGCATGGTACGCCGACGCGGTGGTCTGGGCGGCGAAAAACGGCATCACCTCCGGCTACGGCGGGTTCTTCCGGCCCGGAGAGGCCGTCACCCGGGAACAGATGGCCCTGATGCTGTATAACTACGCAAAACTCCAGAGCTGCGACGTGTCCGCCCAGTCGGGCCTGTCCGGCTTCCGGGACACCGCCCGCATCACGCCCCAGGCCCAGAAGGCGGTGAGCTGGGCTAACGCGGAGGGGCTGCTCAACGGCGTAAGCGGCGGGCGGCTTGACCCCAAGGGTCTGGTCACCCGGGCGCAGATCGCGTCGATTTTGATGAACTTCCGGGAAAATGTAATGTAAAAAAGCAGCGGAAGGAGTGCGCTCCTTCCGCTGCTTTTTTATGAAATCAGGGCTAATTTTTCCGCCCGGGTGAGCTTTTTGATCTGAGCCTCCCGGCGCAGGGCCGCGCTGCGGTCGGGCTGCTCCTCCTGCCAGACCAGGGCCACCGGCCGGCGGGCCCGGGTGTACTTGGCGCCCTGGCCGCTGTTGTGGGCCTTGAGCCGCTTTTGCAGGTTGTTGGTACAGCCGCAGTAGAGGGTTTCGTCGGCGCAGCGCAGCAGATAGACTGTCCAGCTCATGCGGCCTGCACCTTCTCCAGCCGCTGGGGGAGCACGAAGGTGATCCGGCTGCCCATCCCCTCCCGGGAGGCAATCTCAAACCAGCCGCCGTGGCCCTCCACAATCCACCGGGCGATGGCCAGACCCAGCCCGGTGCCGCCGGTCTGCCGGGCCCGGGAGGCGTCGGTGCGATAGAACCGGTCGAAGATATGGGGGAGGCTCTCCTCCGGAATGCCCATGCCCTCGTCCTGGACCGTGACCCGGGCCTGCTCTCCCTGGAGGGAGATTTTCAGATAGACCCGCTGGCCGGGGGAGCTGTATTTTACGCTGTTGTCCATCAAAATTCGCATGACCTGCTTCATCAGGGCGGGGTCCGCCGTCACCCGCACCGGCTCCTCCCACTGGGCCACGAAGGGCCGGTCCTGGTGGATCATTTCCTCTTCCCGGATGACCTGGGCCCCCAGAGCGGTGAGCTCCACCTGCTCCAGGCGGATGGGCTGGGTATCGTTGTCCCCCCGGGCCAGGAAGAGCAGCTGTTCCACCAGCTGTTCCATGGACTTGGACTCCGCCCGGATGGCGTCGATGGCCTCCTGCCGGGCCTGGGGATCGTCCTTCCCCCACCGGTCCAGCAGAGAGGCATAGCCCTGGATGACGGCGATGGGGGTGCGCAGCTCGTGGCTGGCGTCAGAGACAAACCGGGCCTGGGCGGTGTAGGCCTTGTTCAGCCGGTCCAGCATGGCGTTGATGGCCCGGGCCAGGGTGCGCAGCTCCTTTTGGGTGCCGGGCAGGTCAATCCGGTTGTCCAGATGGGTGGCGTTGATCTTTTCCAGCTCGCCGGTCAAGTCCTCCAACTGCTGCCGGGACATATGGGTCAGGGAATTGAGCCGGATGGCCGTGGCCGCCAGCTCCTGAATGGGCCGGAGGGTTTTGCGGATAATTCCCGCGTTGGAAAAGAGATTGTAAATCAAAATGACGCCCTGGGCTGCCAGCAGAATGACCGCGCCCCATTGCAGCAGCTTTCCCAGGCCGTTCATATGCAGGGTGACGGAGTAGGGGGCGCCGCCGTTGGAAAAGCTGACCCGGTAATACCGCAGCAGATCCCACTCCCGCTCCTGCTCGGGCATCTGCTCCAGGGGGGCGATGGAGTAGTCCGCCGCCTCCATCCACTGCATTGCCTCCTGGCTGGGTACGCCCCGCTGCTCCACCAGCGCCGCCACCCCGGCGGCCCGGCTCTCCCCCCAGAGGAAGAATCCGGCCACCGTAAGACAGCACAAAATCACATCCAGGCAGAGGAACACGAACAGCAGCCGGAAAAACAGGCGGCTGTTTAATTTGATCTCCAGAGACTGGGGCCGCTGCTGTATATTCTGGCGTGTTGCCATCTTCCCGCCCCCTTTACGGCTGCTTTTCCAGCCAGTTTTCCAGGGGAGCCAGATTCTGGTAGGCCACAAAGCTGCCTCCCTGCTTCAGAAACCTCTCGTCCGCCATGGACCGGGCGGCCATAAACACCATCCGCCGCTTGAGCCAGCCCACTTTTTTGGGGGCCCAGCCTCCCCGCAGATAGAACAGGGGAGCCTCCCCCACGTAGTTGGCCCGGCTCATGGAGGCGATGATCTCCGGCCCCGGCGGAGCCATGCCCACCCCGCACACCGCCCGGACCTGAAAGCGTTTTCTGGCCTGATCCAGGCCGGTGACGTGGCCGGCCATCAGGGGGCCCATGTAGAGCACCGGACTGCCCGGCTCCAGCCGGCTGAGGGCCTCCTCCCAGTGGCAGACCTTCCGGTGGGTGGACCGGCCCAGCATCTCGGCATATTCCTGGGTAAAGCCTGTGTTGGATTTGTATACGATGGTCATAGCGATCCCTCCTCGTCCCGGATGACGTAGCCCACCCCGCGTACGGTGTGGATGAGCTTCACCCCGAAGTTCTCGTCAATTTTGCTGCGCAGAAACCGGATATACACGTCTACGGAGTTGGTCTCCCCCACGAAGTCGAAGCCCCACACCCCATCGAGAAGAACCTCCCGGGAGAGCACCCGGCCCTTGTTCTCCAGCAGGTGGTGCAGCAAATCGAACTCCTTTTTGGTCAGCTCCACCCCCTGGCCGTTGACCGATACCTCGTGTCGGTCCACATCCATGGTAAGGGGGCCGGCGGTGAGCCGGTGAGCGGCGGGGGCGGCGGGCTGCTTGCGCAGAGCGGCCCGAATCCGGGCCAGCAGCTCCTCAATGGCGAAGGGCTTTGTAATATAGTCGTCCGCCCCGGAGTCCAGGCCGGACACCTTGTCGATGACGCTGTCCCGGGCGGTGAGCATGATAACGGGCATGGGACTCTCCCGCCGCAGCCGCCGCAAAACCTCCATACCGGTCATTTGGGGCAGCATGATGTCCAGAAGCACCAGGTCATAGGCCCCGGACAGGGCCATGTCCAGCCCCGTCCGGCCATCGCCGGCCTTGCTCACCTCATAGCCCTCGTAGCGCAGCTCCAGCTCCACCATCCGGGCCAGCTTTTCCTCGTCCTCTACCAGCAGGATTTTCTCCGCCATATCGTTCTCTCCTTACTTTCGGTGCTTGTCGTGCTGGGCTTTCAGCTCCTCCACCACCCGGCGGCCCATATCCTCCGCCGTGGTGGCCACGTTTTCCATCACGCCGTTCAGCTCCTCCCGGCTCAGGTCCGGGCCGGAAAACTGATACCGGAAGCCCAAAAACAGTCCCAGCACCAGAAGGACTGCCATCACCCAGAAGGCCACCACCAAAGCGAGAATCAAAAACAGCACCGGCACGGAGGTCACCGGCTCCGACCGCCGCCAGATCTCCAGCTCATTTTCCACCAACCACCGGCGCATGGTCCGAAAAAAGCTCTGGCGCTTTTTTGCGGCCCGCTGGGGCAGCGACTGGGGCTTGGGGGAGTCCTGGGGGGACGGGGGAGGGGGGGGCTGCTGCGGATCCTTGGTGGAGTAGTAGGCGCTCTCCCGCCGGGGGATGGCCCCGTTCTCCTCCAGATAAATCATTGCGTCCAGCAGGTTGCCCTCGCTGTACTCCAGGGCCTGCTTTGCCTGGGCGTAGGATACGGGGGCCTTTTCTTGCAGACGTTCTACCAATTCCAATGTGATTTCCATGGCGATCCTCCTCTCAGCTGTAATGACTATACCACGCCCGGGTTGAAGGGCCCTTTATCCTTCCTTAAAAAAGTATTAAATTTCAGTCCAGAAGCTCCCACTGGAAGGCCTCCAGCTTCAGGCGGCTGCCCACTGTGGTCCCCTCGGGAAGCAGGAACATGGTGATGCCGTGCTCCTGGCCCTGGTCGGAGCGCAGAAGGGCATAGTCGCCGTTGATGGCCTCAACCTGATAAAAAATCGGCTCCATCTCCGTCACTCCAGCTCGGGCACCCCGGCATCCCGCAGCCAGCCCGCCAGCTTCTTGGCCCGCAGGTCCGCGAACATATAAGGGGTGTCGTCCTTGTCGTAAATGGTCACCAGGGGGACCGCCAGCATCACCTTGCCGGTGGTAAAGCCCTTGATCTCGGACATGGCCACGTCCATAAAGACCAGCCCCATCATGTGGTCGCAGAAAATTCGCTGGTCGGTGACGTGAATTTTGGTGCTCTCCTGCTGGTAGCCCAGGCCCTGCTTGTGCCGGAAAGCCATCCAGCCCTCGCCAATCAACTTCTCGCCGGGACTGAGTTTGAATTTTGCCATAAAAATCACTCCTGAAAATACTTGAGTCCGTTTTTTGGGACTTTGATTTATGTATAATAGCCCCAGCAAACAACAGAAAGGGGCGCTTCTGATGGATTACAGCATCATTTGGGTGAGAGAGCACGTGGAGGTTTACGACTGGGCGGGGCGGTTCTGCTTCTCCGCGGACAGCGAGCGGGAGGCCCGGGAGGAGCTGGAGCAGAGCGCGTGAATCAGGAGTCGATAAAGCTCCGGATGCGCAGTTTTACTCCCAGGCTGGCGGCAATCTGCTTGCAGTGCTCGATTTCTTCCGGGGTCTTGTCCTTGTCCACGATGGTCAGCACCACGTTGGGCACATATTGGGCGGACTCCCGGGTAAAATCCAGCATGGCCTGATAGGCAGCCTCCCCCTGCTGGGGGTGGCACAGGGCGGTATAATCCGCCGCGTTGTCCGCGTTCAGGGAGATGGACAGGGTGTCGATACGGCCCTTCAGCTCCGGGCACACGTCCCGGCCGTGGATCAGGCTGGCGTGGCCGTTGGTGTTGATGCGCACCGGGGGCAGCTTCTCCCCAAAGCGCTCCTTCAGCTGGTCCACCAGCCACAGCAAATCTTCCAGCCGGTAGGTGGGTTCGCCGTAGCCGCAGAAAACGATTTCCCGGTAGCCGGGCACGTCCCGGCCCAGAAAGCTGTCCAGGGCCTCCTGGCGGGTGGGCTCCCGCTCCAGCCAGAGGGAATCTTGTGTGTAGATAGAGCCCTGGGCCTTGCCGTGGCGCAGGCAGAATTCACAGGCGCAGTTGCACTTGTTGGTCAGGTTGACGTACAGCGCGCCCTCATATTCGTAAGTGATGGTCATAGGGATGCCTCCTGTATATTAAAAAATCGTTTTCCGTTTTCCAGAGTGATCCGGGCGGCCTCCTCCGGGGACAGGCCCTTCACCCGGGCGATGGCCTCCGCCACCAGATGGACCTTACTGGAGTCGTTGCGCCTGCCCCGGAAGGGCTCGGGGGTCAGATAGGGGGAGTCGGTCTCGATCATAATCCGATCCAGGGGAAGCCACCGGATTACCTCCAGGGATTTCCGGGCGTTTTTATAGGTAATCACCCCGGTAAAGGAGAGCATCCAGCCCAGCTTTACCAGGACCTTTGCGTCCTCCAGGCTGCCGGAGTAGCAGTGATACACCCCCGTAAGATCCGGGTGCTGCTTCACGGCCTCCAGGCAGTCCTGGTGGGCCTCCCGGTCGTGGACGATAACCGGAAGGTTCAGCTCTTCCGCCAGCTCCATCTGCCGGTGGAACACCTCCTGCTGAAATTCCCGGGGGGGATTGTCCTTCCAGTAGTAGTCCAGGCCGATCTCCCCGATGGCCTTCACCTTGGGGTGGGCGGCCAGCCGGCGCAGTTCCTCCGCCGCTTTGTCGGAAAAGGATCCGCAGTCGGAGGGATGGAAGCCCACGGCGGCGTAGACAAAGGGGAACTGCTCCGCCAGGGCCACGGCAGTACGGGAGGACTCCAGATCGCAGCCGGGGTTCAAAATCAACGAGACCCCCTGCTCCGGCATGGAGGCCAGCAGCTCCATCCGGCCGTCGCTGAAGGCCCCGGAGTCATAGTGGGCGTGGGTATCAAATACGCGCATGGTAAACATCACACTCCTGTGAAACGGCCGGCAGAATTCTCTGCCGGCCGTGCTGCGTTATTCGGCGGTGAAATAGACAAAATAGGAATCGCCATAAGTATCGTCTGTAAAATATTCCAGGAAGTTGATCCAGAAATCCTTCAGGTCCGCCGGAACCTCGTACACCAGAACGCCGGAGCGGGACTCATTGATGCCCAAGGGGTACTCGTCAGGGAACTGGGCGTCGCAGTAGTTGGCCAGAGGCTCCACATAGTCGTAGTCGTCTTCCTCGAACAGGTCCCAGCCGGCAATAAAATCTTCCCGGTACATATCCACGGAGTAGGTGGCTGTACTTTTCAGGCTCAGCTTGGCTACCAGGAGCTTGGTGCCCTCGGCGGCGGTGTAACCCTCGTACTCGCTGCACACCTCCACGGACTCGACGGTGAAGTCAAACCAGATGGTGGAAATAGTGTCGCCTACATAGAAGGGGTCGTCGCTGGAGCCGGTGCTCCCGTCGGGCTGGGAGGCGTCCTCGCTGGTGGACGGGGGAGTGCTGGAGCTGGAGCTGGAGCTGCTCTTGTCCTCGGAGGAAGAAGTCCCCCCCATGCCGGGGACGGAGCTGCATCCGGACAGCAGGGACAGGATCAGGGTCATGGCCAGAGTGATTGCGATGATACGGTTTTTTGTCATGGAATTTGCACCTCGTTTCTGATTTCTCCTAAGACGCATTATAGCAGATCTTTTTCCATCTGACAAGGATAAAAGTAGGCGCGGCAGATGTTGTTTTCAGCATCCGCCGCGCCGCAGGATCAGGTTTTGGGAATATAGGCCATCGGGTCCCGGGGAACGCCGTCCACCAGCACCTCCAGGTGCAGGTGGGGGGCCAGCTTGCTCTCGGCCAGGGCGGTTTCGCCCACCTCGCCGATCACGTCTCCGGTGGTTACCCGGTCCCCCTCCGCAACTCCGGGGTTCTCCGCCAGGTTGGCGTAGCGGCTGACCATGCCGTCCCCGTGGTCGATGGTGACCATGGTGCCCATCAGGTCGCTCTGCTCCACCCGGGTCACCTGTCCGTCCCGGAGGGCCAGGACCTGAGTGCCCACGGCGGTGTCCAGGTCCACCCCGGCGTGGGTGCGCCAGTCGCCCATGGTCTCGTCATAGGCCAGAGTATCCACGTTGAACGCCCCGATGACCGCCCCGCGGACGGGCCAGGTGTACACCGCAGGAGCGGGCGGGTCCTCCTGAGCGGAGGGCTTGCTCTCCTCCGGCGTCTCCGGCTCCGTCTGGCGCTGGGGCTGGGGATCGTCCGGCTGCTCCAGGGATTCCTGGCGGGTGGGGATGGACGGAATGTTCAGCGGGGGGGACTGCACCGTTCCGGCGGTGCTCTCGTCCGGGAGGGTGACGGTGGGGTTGCCGGTGACCGGCTCTGAGGTCCCGGCGGGGGTGAGGGTCTGAATGAGATAATAGCCCGAAATTCCAATGGTGGCGACACACAGGAACAGGACTATGTAGAAGCCCTTTCCCAGCACGAAGTCGCCAAGCTTTTCTAACAAGGTTCGTTTCATAGAACCACCTCCGCCCTCTATTGTGGACAGAGGGCGGAGGCGTTATACATCCTGGCTTCAATTTTTTAGCAGATCAGCTGTCTTTCTCCCATTTCAGGAATTCGCCGGTGGCCGCGTCGATTTTGAATTCGTACTCCCAGCGCTCTTCCCGGAGCTCGCCCTCGTAGACGGGGCGGCCGTCGTCGTAGTCAAACTCAATTTTCACCAAAGTGGCGTTGGGGGCTTTATTCTTGGCCAGCTGAATCGCGGCCTCCTGGGTGATGACGTTACCGGCGGCGGGAGGCGTATAGCCCTCGGCGTCGTAGTCATAGCTCACGATCTCGCCGGTTTTGGCGTCGATTTCGTAGTCATACTCTTTATTGCCGCTGTAAAATTCCACGTCGTAGACCCGGCGGCCGTTCTCCCAGTCCAGTTCTGCGTGAATGAACGTCACATCGGAGGCGGACAGCTTGGCGTGCTCCAGGGCGATTTCCTTGGCCCTGGCCTCGCCGATCATACCCCCGCCGGTGGGCGTGGAGGGGGCGGTGGCTGGGGTGTTGGAGCCGGTAATGTTCACGGTGTTGGTCTGGCCGTCCCAGGTGACGCTCTGGCCCAGGATCTGGCCGATGCTCTTCACGGGCAGATAAGTGGTGCCGTTATAGATGATAGGGGCGGTCTCGTTGCCGTTGGAGTCGGTGATGGTCTGGGTTACCCCGTCCACCTTGATGGTGATGTCCGGACGCAGGGTAGCGTTGATTTGCCGGGATACTCCGGCTGCGGCGGCCACACCTAAGATGACGGCACATACCATGGCCAGCGCAACAAAAAATTTTGTTCTTTGCCTCATGTTTTGGACACTCTCCTTACTTGCAAATATTATTGCCGCAGATTAGGTTATGCTCATAACCTGCGTGGCAATCAGGAAATAAATAACCAGAGACAGCGCGTCCACCACCGTGGTGATGAAGGGCGACGCCATCACTGCCGGGTCAAAGCCCAGCCGCTTGGCCAGCATGGGCAGCAGACAGCCCACCAGCTTGGCGATGACAATGGTGGCAAAAATGGTGAGAGCTACCACAAAAGCCATTAAAATGCTTTTCTGGTCGATGATAATAACTTTGAAAAAAACCACGATCCCCAGGGTGGCGGCGCACAGCATCCCCACCCGGGCCTCCTTCCAGACCACCTGGAACACGTCGGAAAATTCAATGTCTCCCAGAGACATGGCGCGGATAACGGTAACGGACGCCTGACTGCCGGAGTTGCCCCCGGTGTCCATCAGCATGGGGATGAAGAGGGTAAGGGCGGCGTTGGCGGCCAGGGCCTCCTCGAAAAAGCCCAGAATCATGCCGGTGAAGGTGGCCGAAATCATGAGCAGCAGCAGCCAGGGAATCCGGTGCTTCCAGGTCTCCACCACGCCGGTCTGGAAATAGGGCTTGTCGGTGGGCAGGATGGCGGCCATCTTTTCGATATCCTCGGTGGCCTCCTCCTCCATAACGTCCATGGCGTCGTCGAAGGTGATGATGCCCACGAGCCGGTCGTCTCCGTCCACAACGGGGACGGCGGACAGGTCGTATTTCGAGAACATCTGGGCCACGTCCTCCTTGTCCTCGTGGGTGTTGACGGACAGGACGTTGGTCTCCATGATGTCCCGGATCTTGGTCTCGTAGGGGGAGAGCAGCAGCCGCCGGACGGTGACCACCCCCAGCAGAATGCGGTTTTCCGTCACGTAGCAGGTGTAGACGGTCTCCTTGTCCAGCCCCACCTTCCGGATACGGTTGAAGGATTCCTCCACTGTGGCGTCCGGATGGAGGTAGACGAACTCCGTGGTCATAATGGACCCGGCGGAGTCCTTGGGGTAGTTTAACAGCTGGTTGATCTGACTGCGGGTGGAGCGGTCGGTGTTGCGCAGAATCCGGTCCACCAGATTGGCGGGCATATCCTCAATGAGGTCCACCGTGTCGTCCAGATACAGTTCGTCCAGCACCTCCCGCAGCTCCTGGTCGGAAAGGGCGTTGATGAGCCGTTCCTGGTCGTCGGTGTCCTCCAGCTCGGTAAACACCTCCGCCGCCGTCTCCTTGGGCAGCAGGCGGAACACCAGAATGGTGTCCTCCGGGCCAAGCTCGTCCAGAAACTCCGCGATGTCCACCCAGTTCATATCGTCCAGGAGGGTGCGCAGGCGGCGGAACTGCTTTTGCTCCACGAGTTGGAGCAATTCTTCCAGATCGTAATTATCGTGCATGGGCCCCGCCTCCTTTCCGTGCTTTTTATTATAACACCTTTGGGGCAAAAAAGGCAAGCGCTTTCACCGGTCCTTGCAGACTGTCCGAAAATGCGCTAAAATCAGGAGTTGTAAAGCATAGTTGCGGTTTTTCCAGCCGTGGCTGCTAGCGTGCCACGGCGGATTGCGGTATGATTTGGACCAGGGAGGTTACAGAAATGCTGTCTGAAACAATTTACCGGCTCAGGCGAAAACAGGGTCTGTCCCAGGAACAGCTTGGAGAGAAAATCGGCGTATCCCGGCAGGCCATTTCAAAATGGGAGGGGGGACAGTCTACACCCGAATTAGACAAACTGAAGGCGCTCAGCGAGTGTTTCCAGATTTCCCTGGACGAGCTGACCGGCGGCGGAGAGCCGCAGCCCGCCCGGAAGGAGGACGGCGGCTTCCAGGTCAACAGGCTTGGGGTTGGTCTCTGCCTGCTGGGGGCGGCGTGCCTGCTGCTCTTCGGCATTTTCATGGTCGCCCAGCCCGCTGCGGCGGAGCAGGTGAACCAGTCGTCCATGATTACCCTGAACGGCTCTGGAATTCTGATTGGACTCTTTGCCGCGTGCATGGTGGCGGGGGTGATTTTAATTTTCAAAAAGAAATGAGGGAAAATAATGAAAAAATACCGGATTTTGTCCCGACTGTTTGCCGCTCTGGCGATTCTGCTGTCCGATGTGATGTGCGCCGTGACGGCGTTCAGCTACTGTGATCTGTGGTGGGGGGGCCGCTGCGCCGGTTACAGCGCCCCGGCCAGTACGGCGCTGCTGCTGTGCATCCCCTACGGAGCGGGCATTTTGATTTGCGCCGGCCTGGCCTGGTTCTTCTGGCGGGCGGGGCAAAAGCGATCAGATTAGTAAAATTTTAACAAAAACGAACGATATTCTAGATAATGGGTAAAATCCTCCCTTGTAATTTGGGGCTGTTGGAGATAGAATACAGGTACTTTCAAATAAAGGAGCGGATTTCTATGTCTATTCTGGTCAGCGGCGGCGCGGGCTATATCGGCAGCCACACCTGCGTGGAGCTGATTCAAGCCGGCTGCGACATCATTGTGGCGGACAATCTCAGCAATTCCAGTGAGGAATCTTTGCGCCGGGTGGAGAAGATCACCGGCAGGCAGGTCCCCTTCGTGAAGATGGAAATGTGCCATGCGGACGAGGTGGACGCACTCTTCGCCCAGCACCCGGACATTGACGCTGTGATTCACTTTGCCGGACTGAAGGCGGTGGGCGAGAGCGTGTCCAAGCCCCTGGAGTATTACTCCAACAACCTGATCAGCACCCTCTATCTGCTCCAGACCATGCGCCGGCATGGGGTGAAGAACTTCGTGTTCTCCTCCTCCGCCACGGTGTACGGAGACCCGGCCACCGTGCCCATCCGGGAGGACTTCCCCACCGGCGGCACCACAAACCCCTACGGGACCTCCAAGCTGTTCCAGGAGCGCATCCTCTCCGACATCTGCGCCGCGGACAAGGAGCTGAATGTGGCCCTGCTGCGGTATTTTAACCCCATCGGCGCCCACGAATCCGGCCTCATGGGAGAGGACCCCAACGGCATCCCCAACAATCTGGTGCCCTATATCGCCAAAGTGTCCGTGGGCCAGCTGGAGAAGCTCCATGTTTACGGCAACGACTACCCCACCCCCGACGGCACCGGCGTGCGGGACTATATCCATGTGGTGGATCTGGCCAAGGGCCACGTGGCCGCCCTGAAGAAGCTGGAGACCAAGTGCGGTCTGTTCGTGTGCAACCTGGGCACCGGCAAGGGCTACAGTGTGCTGGAGGTCCTCCACGCCTACGAGAAGGCCTGCGGCAAGGAACTGCCTTACGTGATTGATCCCCGCCGCCCGGGGGACATCGCCACCTGCTACGCCGACCCGGCCAAGGCCCGGGACGAGCTGGGCTGGGAGGCCAAGCTGGGCATTGAGGAGATGTGCGCCTCCTCCTACAAGTGGCAGTCTATGAATCCAAACGGATATCGGGGGTAAGCATGAAAAAACCTGTCTTAGTGATTATGGCCGCCGGGATGGGAAGCCGGTACGGCGGTTTGAAGCAGCTGGACCCGGTGGGGAACCACGGGCAGCTCATCATCGACTACTCCATCTACGACGCCCGCCGGGCGGGCTTCGAGACGGTGGTGTTCGTCATCAAGCCAGAGCTTGAGGCCGACTTCAAGGCCGCCATCGGCGACCGGATTGCCAAGGTTATGGACGTGAAATATGCCTATCAGATTAAGGAGGACCTGCCCGAGGGGTACGCGGTGCCCGCGGAGCGGACCAAGCCCTGGGGCACCGCCCACGCGGCCCTGGCCGCCCGGGACCTGGTGGACGGCCCCTTCGCCATCATCAATGCCGACGACTACTACGGCCCGGAGGCCTATCAGAAAATCTACAGCTACCTGGCCTCCCACGAGGACACCGGCGTGTATGAGTACGTGATGGTGGGCTACCTCCTCAAAAACACCGTGACGGAAAACGGCAGCGTGGCCCGGGGGGTGTGCGAGGAGACGGGGGAGCAGTTCCTGTCCCAAATTACCGAGCGGACCAAGATTGAGAAGGGGCCCCCGCCCCGCTTCACCGAGGACGATGGCCGGACCTGGACCGAGCTGGACGAAAATACCATCGTGTCCATGAATATGTGGGGCTTTACCCGGAGCTTTTTGGATGAAGCCCTGGCCCGGTTCCCCGCCTTTTTGGACAAAACCCTGGGGGAAAATCCCCTGAAGGGGGAGTATTTCCTGCCCAGCGTGGTCAGCCAGCTCATCGGCGAGGGCAAGGCCCGGGTGAAGGTGCTGCGCAGCGAGGACAAGTGGTACGGCGTGACCTACCGGGAGGACAAGCCCACGGTGGTGGCCGCCATTGGAGAAAAAACAAGATCCGGCTTGTATCCGGATAATCTGTGGGAGGGATAAAGATGGCTGCTGCGGAACAGACCTTGCAGGAGGTCCTGGAGGCATTTGACTTCGGCGCCCCGGTGGTGGGCGCCATCCGGTACGGCCAGGGGCACATCAACGATACCTTCTGCGTCCACACCCAGCCGGAGGACGCCTGCTGCCGGCGGTTTATCCTCCAGCGCATGAGTGCCGCCGCCTTTAAGCGGCCGGACCAGCTGATGGAGAATATCATCGGGGTTACCGACTATCTGGGCCGGGAGATTGAAAAGCACGGGGGGGACCGGAGCCGGGAGGCTTTGGAGGTCCTGCGGCCCAAAAACGGCCAGCCCTACTACACCGACAGCCGGGGGGGAGCCTGGCGGCTGTACCCCTTTGCGGAGAAAACCGTGTGCTACCAGTCTGCCGAGACTCCGGAGCTCTTTGCCGCCTCCGGCCGGGCCTTTGGACAGTTCCAGAAGCTTTTGCAGGACTACCCGGCGGAAACCCTCTATGAGACCATTCCCAACTTCCACAATACGGAGGACCGTCTGGCCAAATTCAAGGAGGCGGTAGCCCAGGATAAGCTGGGCCGGGCCCGGAACTGCCGGCCGGAAATCGATTTTGTGCTGGCCCGGGAGAAGGACTGCTCCGTGGCTCTTCAGGCGATGCGGGAGGGTAAGCTCCCCATCCGGGTCACCCACAACGACACCAAGCTCAACAACGTACTTATGGACCCGGATACCCAGCAGGGGGTGTGCATCATTGATTTGGACACGGTGATGCCCGGGCTGGCCATCAATGACTTCGGCGACTCCATCCGCTTCGGGGCCAACCACAGCGCCGAGGATGAGACGGACCTGGGCAAGGTCAACCTGGACGTGGACCTGTTCGCCGCCTACACCGCCGCTTTTTTGGAAGGGACTGGCGGCTCTCTCACCAACGCGGAGATTGAGTATCTGCCTTGGGGGGCTAAGCTGATGACTTTGGAGTGCGGCATCCGGTTTTTGACCGACTACTTAGTGGGAGACGAGTATTTCCACATCAGCCGGGAGGGCCAGAACCTGGACCGCTGCCGGACCCAGTTCAAGCTGGTGGCCGACATGGAGGACAACTGGTCCAGACTCCAGGCGATTGCGGCCCAGTATCAGGTATGAATGTTCTCTTTGATGAGGACCAGCTGCGCAGGCTGATTGCCAACCTGAAAACCCTCACCGGTCTGCCTGCCAATATCCTGGACCCGGAGGGGCGGGACATCAACCTGTTCCGGGGCCACCCGCCCTTCTGCCGGATGATCAACGATTTGCCGGAGGGCCATGCCCGGTGCGTGGCCTGCGACCGGTGCAAGATTCAGCACTACACAGCGGAAAAGGGCTTTCAGCTCTACCGCTGCCATGTGGGCATCTGCGAAGGGATCATGCCCCTGTATGACAAAAAGCATCCCCTGGCCTATCTGGCGGTGGGGTGCTATCTGGACGACTCCCCGGTAGAGGAGCAGTGGGAGCGGACCCGGTCCCTGCTGGACTGGTGGCCGGAGGGCCCCGACGCCCTGAAGGACGCGTTCTTTCAGTTCCGCCAGTATTCCAAGCAGGAGATTCAGGCCTATACGGAGACATTGGAGGCCCTGTCCGCCTATATCCAGCTCAAGGGCATGATTTTGGCCACGGAACAGACGGATTTGCAGCGGCTGGAGACCTATCTGGACCAGCATTATATGGAAAAGCTGTCTCTGGAGTCCATCTCCCGGGACCTGCATATCGGACGCACCAAGCTGTGCACCCTGGCCAAGGAGTTATCCGGGGGACGCACCCTGTCCTATCTGATTGCCCAGCGGCGGATTGGCGCGGCCAAGCTGCTTTTGCTGCAAAGCAGCCAGCCTGTCTCCGCTGTTGCGGAGACAGTGGGCATCAGCGACTATAATTATTTCTCCAAGGTATTTCGCTCTGTCACCGGCACCACCCCAAGCGCTTTTCGGAAAAATGCAGGAAAATCGTACGAACTTTCATAGTTCGTACGATTTTTATATATTCTGAACTTCTATTGCTATAATTCGCAGAATGAACAAGTATAATAGAAATATGAGCGCCGCATTTGTGAAAAAAACCTATTTGCTGCGCTCCAATCCTATATTTATGAAAAAGGAGAATGAAGATGAAAAAGATTCTTGCAGCGCTGCTGGCCGTGTGTATGGTTCTGGCGCTCGCCGCCTGCGGCAACGGGAACACCTCTACTCCCGCGCCCAGCACCTCTACTCCCAGCAGCACCCCCAGCACCTCTACCCCCGCCCCCACCGGGGATAAGATTGACATCAGCGTCATTGCCGCGCAGTACGGCCAGAACACCAACGACTGGTGGGCCAACTTCCAGAAGGAGTTCAACGCCTCCCATGACAACATCAACCTGACCGTAGAGGTCGTCTCCTGGAACGACATTTATACTGTGGTCAACACCCGCCTGGGCGGCGGCGCGGCCCCTGACATCCTGAACATCGACGTGTTCGCCGACTATCAGGCCGACGACCTGCTCCTGCCCGCCAGCGAGTACGTGTCTGAGGAGACCTACGCCAAGTTCTACGACGCCTTCCTGGAGCAGTCCAACATCGACGGCACCATCTGGGCGATTCCCGACCTGGCCTCCGCCCGCGCCATGTACTACAACAAGGACATCCTGGACGCCGCCGGCGTGGAAGTGCCCACCACCTGGGACGAGCTGAAGGCCGCCTGCGAAGCCATCAAGGCTTATGATCCCAGCATCTACCCCTGGGGCATCGACATGACCACCGACGAGGGCCAGGCCGCCTTTGCCTACTACATCTGGAACAACGGCAGCGACTTCACCGACGCTTCCGGCAACTGGGCGCTGAACAGCGACGCCAACGTGGAGGCCATTGAGTACGCCATCAGCCTGGTGAAGGACGGCTACACCAACACCGATCCCGCCACCGAGACCCGGTACGCCCTGCAGGACCTGTTCGGCGCCGGCAAGCTGGCGATGGTCATCGGCCCCAACTCCATTCCCACCTACATCGCCGATAACTACACCAAGAACGACACCCCCGTGGAGGAGCAGATTAACTACGCCTTTGCGGCCATCCCCACCAACGGCGGCAACCCCTCCGTGTCCGCCGGCGTTATGGACCGCTTTATGTGCTTCGACAACAACCACTCCCCCGAGAAGCTGGAGGCCATCAAGGAGTTCTTCGATTACTTCTATGAGGACGCCCGCTACTCCGACTGGGTTCTGATGGAAGGCTTCCTGCCCGCCACCTCCGCCGGCGGAGAGATCGTGGCCTCCTCCGACCCCGCTATGGCTCCCTGGGTGGACATCGTGGGTTCCTGTAAGTTCTACCCCACCGCCAAGGCTGAGTGGGCGGACGTGAAGCAGGGCGTAATCGACGTGGAGCAGAAGGCTCTGCTGGGCGGCGACGTGAAGGAGCTGCTGGACAATCTCCAGGCCCAGATCGAGGCCCAGGCCGCCGGCTAAACCGAACGAGAGAACAAAATTTCTGACGAACAGCGGGCCGGCCAGGGGGCCGGCCCCTGCTTTTTCAAAGCGGACGGAACGAGAAAGAGGGAAGAAATAGGGAGGTGCCCCCGTGAACAAGAAAACCCTGCGCAAGATTGAACCCTATGTGTGGATTGCCCCCAGCGTGATCCTGATGGCGATTTTTATTGTCACCCCCATCCTGCGGGTGTTCCAGATTTCCGCGAACAAAGTGACCCGGGCGGGGATTCTGAAGGGGTTCAACAATTTTGAAAACTTTACCACCGTGCTCAAAAACCCCACCTTCGCCCTGGTACTGAAGAATACCCTTGTGTGGACCGTCGCCGTGGTGGTGATCTCCACTGTGCTGGGCTTTATGCTGGCCCTGGTGCTCAACAACCAGTTCAAGGGCCGGAAGATTGCCCGGGCCATCGTGGTTTTCCCCTGGGCCACCACCCTGGTTATCCAGGCCAGCGTCTGGAACTTTATTATCAACATCGACTACGGCACCCTGAACACCCTGCTGATGAAGCTGCACATTATCAGCGCGCCGGTGAACTGGACGCCCACGCCGGGGGCCTATTTTGCCTGGGAGATCGCCTGCGGCATCTTCGTCACCATCCCCTTTGTCTCCTTCTGCGTACTGTCCGGCCTCCAGAGCATCGACGCGTCCTACTATGAGGCCGCCACCGTGGACGGGGCCAACTACTGGCAGAAGCTGTTTAAAATTACCCTGCCCCTGGTCAAGTCCTCTCTCACCGTGTCCACCGTGCTGAACATCATCTATGTGTTCAACTCCTTCCCCATTATCTGGACCATGACCAAGGGCGACCCTGCCAACCATACGGATACCCTGGTTACTTATCTGTACAAGCTGGCCTTCTACAACGGCAAGCAGGGTGAGGCCGCCGCCGTGTCGGTGATCGGCTTTCTGATTCTGCTGGTGTGCGCCAGCACCTACATGGTTTACACCCTGCGGAAAGGAGAGGACTGACGTTGAACGAACAGACCATCAAAAAGCCGGTTTCGGTGAAAAAGACGATTTTGCGGGTGCTGCTGTACTTTGTGGTGCTGGACGTGTGCGTTATCACCCTGTACCCCTATTTCGCTATGCTGTGTACCGCCCTGAAAAGCCGGGTGGAGATCTTCTCCTCCAACGGCACCATCCTGCCGGTGACCGCCCTGTGGTCCAACTTCATCGACATCTGGAGCCGCGCCCCCATGGCCCAGTATTTCATGAACTCGATCCTGATTGCCGGCGGGTCCACTCTGATTGCCATGCTGTGCGGCATCCCCGCCGCCTATGCCCTGGCCCGGATGAAGTTCAAGGGGCAGACCGCGTTTTTGGGCTTTGTAATTGTCTCCCAGATGTTCGCGCCGGTGGTGCTGCTGATCGGCATCTATCAGGTAATGCAGCGGCTGGGACTGACGGACAGCATTTTGGGCCTGGTGTTCATCAACGCAGCTTTTAATCAGGCGTTTACCATCTGGCTGCTGCGGGGGACCTTTATGGGAATTTCGGCGGAAATGGAGCAGGCCGCTACCATTGACGGCTGCAACCGCATCCAGGCGATGCTGCGGGTGCTGCTGCCGGTGGCCGCGCCGGGCATCGTGACCACGTTGATCTTCATCTTTATCAACGCCTGGAACGAGTACACCGTGGCGCTGTGCCTGATTTCTACCGACACTCTGAAGCCCCTGACGGTGGGCATCAATATTTTCAACGGCTACAATATGATTGAGTGGCAGTATCTGTTCGCTGCCTCCATCTTTGCCATTATTCCGGTGGTGATCCTGTTCATGCTGATCGAGAAGAACCTGGTCAGCGGACTGGCCTCCGGCGGCGTAAAAGGCTGAAAAAAAGCGGGAAAGTCCACTGGACTTTCCCGTTTTTCTTCGGTATAATCATTCCGGAAACAAAATTCTGGTTTTTAGGGGGCTGGCTGTTATGGCTGACCGAAATGTCTGGCTGCGCCGCCGCAAGCGGATTTCTGAAATCATAGAGGTGGGCAGCCACGGCGACCTGCCCAGCCGCCTGTATGACATTCTCAACGCCGCCGCCATCGTAATTAATCTGGCGGCCAGCATTCTATATACCTTTGAGAGCGTCCGGACGGCCTGGGGCGGTCTGATTGTGTCGGTGGAGTCGGTTACCGTGGCCTTTTTCGCGGTGGACTACCTCCTGCGGGTGTGGACGGCCCGGTGCCTGCACCCCTCCCTGCCGCCCTATAAGGCGGTTTGGAAGTATATTGCCTCCTTCAGCGGCCTGGTGGATATTTTTTCCTTCCTGCCCTACTATCTGCCCGTCTTTTTCCCC
>Ga0073907_1002130_pt1 | contig 21603 bp, 15 predicted proteins | sample GluameincwithD2O_FD_65483 | JGI IMG/M metagenome (GOLD analysis project Ga0073907, IMG submission 65483) | Mouse cecum microbial communities from Vienna, Austria - Glucosamine amended microcosms incubated with D2O | ecosystem: Host-associated > Mammals > Digestive system > Large intestine >... | reverse complement strand
CAACACCAAAAACGGCACCGCCGACAAAGACAACGCCGGGCGCGCCGACGGAAAAGCTCATCAAGGCAACCTCTCGGGCCGCGGCACCGGCACCGTGGGCGGCGGATGGCGCCTGCCGGCCTATTCCCCCGTGCCAAGCACCGTGACCGGCAGCGTGAAACTCGTGGTGAAAATCGACCGTGACGGCCGCGTCACATCCGTGCGCTTCGACGGAGGCAACGCCCCGGCAGCCACCGACGCCGCCGTGCGCGCCGCCTGCGTGGCCGAAGTAAAATCGCGCCGCTTCACCCACCCCCGCCCCGCCGAAGCCCCCGAATCCGCCACCGCCTACATCACCTACACCTTCCGCTAACGCCTCCATATTTAATGGTTCAATCATATTCATCCGATCTTATAAAATACGCAAAAGCGGCAGACGAAATCAAACATGCCATCGAACGTAGCCGCTATCGCAGCGTAGCGACCGTTAATCGCGAGACTTTGTCTCTCTATTTCGGTGTAGGTAAGTTTGTTTCAGAAAATTCACGAACTCATTTTTGGGGTACCGGTGCATTGACATCAATTTCTGTTCTTCTTCAAAAAGAATTGCCCGGTTTGAGAGGCTTTTCAGAATCCGGACTGAAACGGATGCGCATTTTTTATGAAGAATGGAGTCCGCTGATATCTTCGCCCAAGTATATAAAAGATACACATTCGGATACATCATCCTGTTTAAATCGTCCAACAGCATTGGACGATTTAAACATCGATGAACATCTGCTGCTAAACATGTTGCTTCATCCGGCCGATGTTTCATTTTCTTGGGAAGATTTCTTAAAAATCAGTTTCTCCCATCACATTGAGATACTCACTCGATCGAAAGACCTGGTCGAGCGATTGTTCTATGTCCATTTTGCTGCTCAAGGCGCATGGTCGCTATCCACTCTCAAGAATTATATTAAAGAAGGAATATATTCCAAGCGAGGTATTATGCCGAGCAATTTCACCCGGGTACTTCCCGAAACCGCCTATGCGTCAAAAGCAATAATGGCTTTCAAGGATGAATATATGCTTGAAATGGTGAATCTCGAAAATGTCGGCGAACGGGAGCAGGATTGGAACGAGAAGGTTATCGAAAATCAAATCGTAACGAACATCAAACAGTTCATACTCAAATTCGGTAATGATTTTGCCTTCATTGACAGCCAGCATCGTCTGATTGTAGCGGGAGAAGAAATGTATGCGGATTTGGTGTTCTTTAACCGTGAATTGAATGCAAGTGTCATAATAGAACTAAAACGCGGAAAGTTCAGGACCAATTATCTTGGACAGTTGAGCGGTTATCTCACCGCCTACGATATGACGGAAAAGAAATCTCACGAAAATCCATCTATCGGAATCATTTTATGCCAGGACGCCAATCGCCAATTCGTTGAAATCATGGTTAGAGACTATGACAAGCCAATGGGTGTCGCCACATATCGCACAGCTCAAGAAATGCCGGAAAATTTACGGAGGACGTTGCCTGACATAAATGAATTACAACAATTATTAACCGAAGACATGACTACCGGCTAATAAGGCGGTATTGTCAACTATTAATTAACATCCGTAATACCTTGCAAAACGATTTTAAATATCAAAACCGGATTCTGGCGGCTGTGGCGGCGGCCATAGGGCTTGTGTATGCATGGCTTGGAGCCGGGATGTCGTTTATCGGCGACGACATTGGATACTATTCGGGAATGTCCGCATCAATCCGCCACTTTTGGGAATATCCCCTTTGGGTCGGCAGGCATATCCTGTCGACAAACGGACGCATGGCCAACCTTATAAGCCCGATTTTCTACCATCTTCTTCCGCAATGGCTGTTTTGCATCGTCAACGGGGCAGCCTATGCCGCGTTCTACTACCTTATGGCGCGGATGCTCCCCTGGGGCCGGCGCGCGCTTACGGCGCGGCTCGCCGTAATGGCTTTCGTGGCGTTCACCTTTCCGTGGTGGGACGTGTTCATGCTCTTTATCGTGGCCTTGAATTACCTCTGGACCACGGTGGCGGTGCTCCTTTTCCTCGTCGCCATATATAAATATGAATATGCGTGCAATGGCGCGATGCGGTGGGCATTGCTTCTTTTCGCCGTTTTCGCCGGATGGATGCACGAAGCCGCCGGACTGCCCCTTGCCGGCGCGCTCCTCATTTATGCCATATGGGTAAAGGGCTGGAAGACATTAAGCAAGATGCGGCGCGACATGATAGTGGCGTTCTGCGTCGGAGCCCTAATGGGCATGCTGTCGCCTGCGATGTGGCGACGCATTTTTATGGATAAGATTCCCGACGACACGCCCTTAGGCCTTGTCGTGAAAAGTTGCTGGATTGGATGCGCGCTCGTTGTGGCCGTGGCCGTGCTCTGGCTTGCCCGCCCCGATAAGGCCAAGACGCTTATGCGCGGACCGTTCTGCGTGTTTTTCCTCGCCACTTGCGCCTCCATGTGCATAGTGGCGGCCGGAGGAATCCTGTGGCGAAGCGGATTCTTCGCCCAAGTGTTTGCCTTGCTGGCCTTTGGATGGTGGCTGCGCCCGAAAGCCGGAGCCTTGCCCCGCGTTGCGGCCATAACCCTATCCGCAGTGCTGATTGGAGCCATGGCGGCTCACTTCTTGGCTTTCTGCGTTTGCCAGACCATAATGAACGCCGAGCTGTCGGAGGCCCTGTCGAGATATGCCGCCGACCCGTCGAAAGAGATTACGCTTCCCTACCACAACGAGCCGGATCTGCCTTGGCATGTGCTGCGCAAGACGCGCGGAGTGCCCGACACCGACGATTTTTACCTCCTCTCCACTGTCACATCCCACTATCCGGGCCTCACCGACCCCAGGCCGTTCGGATGCTTCTACTCGCCCAAAGCGCCGGTTGCCGCCGACTCGATATTCCCGGCCTCGTTTATCCCGGAAAGCTACGGCCAGCCCGATTTCATGCCCATAGAGGGCGGTTGGTACTACGACGCCCTCCCCGAAGGAGCCACACCTCTGCGCGACTCCGCAGGCCGGTATTCCATAACCGTCGACGGCCGCGAGCATATAGTGACACCCCTGCATGATGGCACTTACTTTATAAACCCTCGCGACCTCGACCCCTCCGGCTCGTATTAATTTTTGCTTTTTTCGGGGAAAAATGCTAATTTTGCCGAAAAATCAATCTCTCACGTTTCTACGCAAATGTCCCCTTTTGAAATATTCCTGCTGGTAGTTACGGTCGGCGCGGCCCTGCTGGGTTTCCGCAGCGGCCTGGTAAAGCAGATTGGTTCGCTCGCCGGCATCATCGTGGCAATAATTGCCTGCCGCGTTTTCGGGCCGCAACTGGCCGAATATTGGAGCAGCTCGGCTTCGAGCGCATCCAATGCCGCCATGTATTATATCTTCGCATATGCAGTGGTGGCCATTGTGGCATATCTCGTGATAGTGCTGGTGGCACGCATGGCCCGGAGCATCCTTCACGGCCTTTGCCTGGGCATAATCGACCGCATCGCGGGCGCCCTGTTCAAGGTGCTCGAATGGCTGCTTGTGTGCTCGCTGGCCTACAACCTGTGGGTGGCCGTGCTGCCCGACAGCGCCCCGGCCGACGGCGAGATATGGAAGCAACGCCTGCTCACGCTCGCCCCCACGGTGATAGGCTCCGAAACGGCACGCGAGTTTCTCCAAGGTGTCGGACACGCCGTAACAGGCAACCATTGACCGAAATAAATTGTTCGATATTATAGGATTTTCCCACATCCTGTAAACACATATATATTATGATTGAAGAAAAGAAGCCCGGCAACGACGACAGCGGCGAGATTTTAGCCGATGCCACCTCGGGCGAATACAAATACGGTTTTGTAACCGACATCGACACCGACATTGTCCCGCCGGGTCTGTCGGAGGATGTGATACGCCTCATTTCAGAAAAAAAAGGCGAGCCGCAGTGGCTGCTCGAATTCCGTCTGAAAGCCTACCGAAAATGGCTCACCATGAAAATGCCCGACTGGGCCCATCTCGACATTCCGCCCATCGACTACCAGGCCATAAGCTACTACGCCGCGCCGGTGAAAAAGAAGGACTCGCCCAAGAGCCTCGATGAAGTCGACCCCGAGCTTATCGACACTTTCAACAAACTCGGCATCTCGCTCGAAGAGCAGAAAAAGCTCTCGGGCGTGGCCGTCGACGCCGTTATGGACTCCGTGTCGGTGAAAACCACCCACCGCGAGAAACTCGCCGAACTCGGCATCATCTTCTGCTCGTTTTCCGAGGCCGTGCGCGACTACCCCGACCTTGTGCGCAAATATCTCGGCAAGGTGGTGCCCTATACCGACAATTTCTTTGCCGCCCTCAACTCGGCGGTGTTTTCCGACGGCTCGTTTGTCTACATCCCCAAGGGGGTGCGCTGCCCGATGGAACTCTCGACATATTTCCGCATCAACGCCGCCGGAACGGGCCAGTTCGAGCGCACGCTCATCGTGGCCGACGACGACTCCTACGTCTCATATCTCGAAGGCTGCACCGCCCCTATGCGCGACGAAAACCAGCTCCATGCCGCAATCGTGGAAATCGTGGTCGAGGAACGCGCCGAAGTGAAATATTCCACCGTGCAAAACTGGTATGCCGGCGACAAGGAAGGCCGGGGCGGCGTCTACAACTTCGTCACCAAACGCGGCCTGTGCCGAGGCTTCCGCTCCAAAATCTCCTGGACCCAGGTAGAGACCGGCTCGGCAATCACATGGAAATATCCCGGATGTATCCTCGCCGGCGACGAATCGGTGGGCGAATTCTATTCCGTGGCCGTAACCAACAACCGCCAGCAAGCCGACACTGGCACAAAAATGATACATCTCGGCCGGCGCACCCGCTCGACAATAGTGTCGAAAGGCATATCGGCCGGACACTCCCAAAACAGCTACCGCGGGCTCGTGTCAGTAGCTCCCGGAGCCGAGGGCGCGCGCAACTACACGCAGTGCGACTCCCTGCTCCTGTCCCAAACCTGCGGCGCGCACACCTTCCCGTATATCGACGTGAAAAACGACTCCGCCGTGGTCGAGCACGAAGCCACCACGTCTAAAATCTCCGAAGACCAGATTTTTTACTGCAACCAGCGCGGCATCCCCACCGAAGAAGCCGTGGGCCTTATCGTGAACGGCTACGCCAAGGAGGTGATGAGCAAGCTCCCCATGGAATTTGCCGTCGAGGCCCAACGCCTGCTCTCCATCACCCTCGAAGGCTCCGTCGGCTGACAAAAGAAAACGATATACCAAGAGTGTAGGGACGCACGGCTCGTGCGTCCGACATTCAGACAAAATTACACCTATTTACTATTAACGACAAAACAACACCATAAATGGAAGACATATTGCTGAATGTCCGCGGGCTGCGGGCCGGTATCGACGATAAAGAGATTTTAAGAGGCATAGACCTTACTGTGCGTCCGGGCGAAGTACATGCCATAATGGGTCCCAACGGCTCAGGCAAAAGCACGCTCTCGGGTGTGCTTGCCGGCGACCCTCGGTTCACCGTCACCGGCGGCGAGGCCACACTTTCAGGCGTCAATCTGCTCGACCTCTCGCCCGAAGACAGAAGTCACGAAGGGCTTTTCCTTTCGTTCCAGTATCCGGTGGAGATTCCCGGCGTGTCGATGGTAAATTTCATGCGCGCCGCCGTCAACGCCAAGCGTAAATATCTGCATCAGGACCCGCTGTCGGCCAGCGAGTTCCTGAAAATGATGCGCCAGAAACGCGCCATCGTCGAGCTCGACAACAAGCTCGCGTCGCGCTCGGTCAACGAAGGTTTCTCCGGAGGCGAGAAAAAACGCAACGAGATTTTCCAGATGGCCGTGCTCGAGCCTAAACTCGCCATTCTCGACGAAACCGACTCCGGCCTCGACATCGACGCCCTGCGCATCGTGGCCGGCGGCGTAAACAAACTCAAAACCGAGCGCAACGCCACCATCGTCATCACCCACTACCAGCGTCTGCTCGACTATATCCGCCCCGACTTCGTGCACATCCTCTACAAAGGCCGAATCGTACACTCCGGTGGACCCGAACTCGCGCTCGAGCTCGAAGAACGCGGCTACGACTGGATTAAGGAAACTGTCGACAGCAAAGATTGACCTATGGATAGCCTCACTCAATATATCCGCCTCTACGACGAGCATGCCGCCACAATATGCGCCCATGCCCCCGAGGCCCTCAACCGTCTGCGCCCCCACGCGCTCGCTCGCCTCGCCGCCGCCCGTTTCCCGCGCAAAGGCGACGAAAGCTATCCCGCCATATCCATCGACGAACTGTTCGCCCCCGATTTCGGCTTGAACATCAACCGCATGGCCATGCCTGTTGACATGACCGCCACCATGCACTGCGGAGTGCCCAACATCTCGACGCTGCTCGGCGTGGTAGTCGGCGACACGTTTCGCCCATCCACGTCGCTCGAGCGCAACATGCCCGAAGGCGTCACTTTCTGCTCGCTTGCCCGCGCGGCCGAAACACATCCCGAAATCGTCGAAAAATATTACGGACGCCTTGCCTCAGGCCGCAACGCCGCCGCCGATCTCAACACGCTCCTCGCCCAGGACGGCGTGTTCGTCCACATCGTCGCCGGCACGGTTGTCGACCGTCCGCTCCAGCTCATCAACATCTTCAATTCCACAGCTCCATTCATGGCTTCGCGCCGCGTGCTCGTGGTGGTGGAGCAGGATGCTGACGCCCGTATGCTTGTGTGCGACCACACCCAGGAGCGCAACGTGCCATGCCTTTCCAACCAAGTGGTGGAAGTGTTTATAGGCGAAAACGCCCGCTTCGATTGGTACGACCTTGAAGAATCGTCCGACGACACCTCGCGCGTAAGCCAGCTGTTTGTCGACCAGCAGGCCCACAGCCGCTTCTCCCTCAACGGCACCACCCTCATGGCCGGCCGCACCCGCAACAATTATTTCATCGACCACTCCGGCCCGTCGTGCTCGACACGCCTCACCGGCATGGCCGTGGGCATGGCCGACCAGGTTGTCGACAATTTCACATGCGTGGGCCATCATTTCCCCGAATGCAAGTCGGAACAGATATTCAAATACATACTCGACGACCGCAGCCAAGGCTCGTTCTACGGCACCGTAATAGTCGACGAGGCCGCCCGCTTCACCGACGCCCGCCAGACCAACCGCAACATCCTCGCGTCGACCGACGCGCGCATGTACACCCGTCCGCGCCTCGAAATCAACTGCGACGAGGTGAAATGCTCCCACGGAGCCACCGTGGGCCAGCTCGACGCCAACGCCCTTTTCTACATGCGCTCGCGCGGCATCCCCGAAGCCGAGGCCAAGATGATGCTCATGCAGGCATTCATGGCCGATGTGATCGACACCGTGGAAATCGACGCCCTGCGCACACGCCTCCACCAGCTCGTAGAGCGCCGTCTCAGCGGCGAAGCCGCCCGTTGCGCCGACTGCAAGATTTAGCCCCCACACATCCAAGAGCCCGTCACCATGACCATCGAAGAAATCCGCAGCCAGTTTCCAATCCTGTCGTCGAAAATCTACGGCAAGGACCTGATATATCTCGACAATGCGGCGTCGTCGCAGACCCCGCGCTGCGTCGTCGACGAAATCGAGCGCGTGTATTTTGAGTCGAAAGCCAACGTCCACCGAGGCGTCCATTTCCTCTCGCAACGCGCCACCGAAGCGCAGGAGCGTACCCGCCGGGCTGTGGCCGATTTCATCGGCGCCGACTCGACCGACGAGATTATCTTCACCCGAGGCACCACCGAGGGCATCAACCTCGTGGCATCGTCGATGGGCAAACTGCTCGCCGACGGCGACGAGATAATCGTGAGCCAAATGGAACACCACTCCAACATAGTGCCATGGCAGCTCATCGGCCAAACCAAGCGCGTCGAGATCAAGGCCATACCCGTCACCGACGAAGGCCTCCTCGACATGGACGCTTTCCGCTCGATGCTCTCGGAAAAGACCAAGGTGGTGTCTGTCTGCCAGGTTTCCAACGTGCTCGGCACCGTCAATCCCGTAGCCGAGATTGCCGCCGAGGCTCATCGCGTCGGCGCCGCCGTGGTGGTCGACGGCGCCCAGGGAGCCCCACACATGGCCGTCGACGTCAAGGCCATGGACTGCGATTTCTACGTATTCTCCTCACATAAGATGTACGGCCCCACGGGCATCGGCGTACTCTACGGCAAGCGCGAGTGGCTCGACCGCCTTCCCCCCTATCAGGGCGGCGGCGAGATGATCGACCACGTAAGTTTCCACGGCACCACCTTTGCCGACATCCCCTTCAAGTTCGAAGCCGGCACCCCCGACTATGTCGGCATCGCCGCCTTCGACAAAGCCCTCGAATTCATCGATAAAATAGGCATCGACACCATTGCCGCCCACGAGCACGACCTGCTCCAATACACCACCGCCCGCATGACAGCCGAAATCGACGGCCTGCGCATCTACGGTACCGCCCCCTCGAAAGCCGGCGTGATATCCTTCAACGTCGACGGCATCCACCCCTACGACCTGGGCATGTTCATCGACAAACTCGGCATCGCCGTGCGCACCGGCCACCACTGCGCCCAGCCCCTCATGGCCCGCTACGGCATCGACGGTTGCGCCCGCGCCTCATTTGCCATCTACAACACCCGCGAGGAGTGCGACCGCTTCGTCGACGCCCTGCTGCGCGTAATACCAATGCTCCGATGAAAACGGCTGTCGCAATACTCATAGCATCACTCTCTCTCCTTTCTCTCCTCTCTTGCTCGCGCAAAGAAGCCGTGCCCATGCCCCGCGCCGAGGCTTGGCCGCGCCCTGCCCTCTACGACAGCGTATTCGCCCCCGTCGACTCCCTGCCCGTGCGCATCCTCGCCAACGCCTCCGCGCCCGTCAGCGTCGAGCACAAAGGCGCAAACATATGGCTCACCGCCGCCTATCCGCGCCTCGACGCATCGATACGCTACACCATCGAGCCCTCGTCGCCATCCACACTGCCCGCGCAGATGAAAGAAGCCATGCGCCGCATGTCCACATCCGTGGCCAACGCATCCTTCGACATTCAGGAAAAAGACAATCCCGCCGGATGGCACCTCTCCCTCTGCCACACCATGCAGCAAAGCCCCACCCCCGTGTGGTTCTTCGCCTCCAACCCCCGCAACCTCATATCCGGAGCCATCTACCTCGAACGCCTGCCCGCCTCCGCGCCCCGCGACTCCGTGGCGCCCGTTGTCGAAGCCTTGCTGCGCGACCTCGTCGTGGCCCTCGACTCCCTCCAATGACACGCATCATCGAAATAGGCACCACCCGCATCGGCATCCTCGAGATTGCCGGCTGCTGCGGCGTCGGACGCCGCGAGGCCGAACGCATCGCCACGCGCCGCATACTGTGCGACATGCTCGGCCACGACGCCCAACCCGGCCATACCCCCGCGGGCGCGCCCACCCTCCCCGGATACCACATCTCCATAAGCCACAGCCGCCTGCTCGCCGCCGTAGCCCTCGACCCCGTGCGTCCCGTCGGCATCGACGTCGAAGAATACCGCCCCACCCTCGAAACCGTCCGCTCCCGCTTCACAACCGACGAAGAACTGACACGCCTCTCTTCCCAACTCCCCAACTCCCCCACTTCCCCCCTCCTACTCGCCTGGACCGCCAAAGAAGCCATCTACAAAACCCTCCCCGAAGTCGGCCCCGACTTCATCCGCGACATCGCCCTGCTCTCCCCCGCCTCGGCCCGCGCCGCCTCCCGCCTCTTCACCCTCACCCACATCCCCCTCCCCCCCTCCCTCCTCACCCTCGCCTACCCCGAAATCTAATATACTATGGACAACGATTTTATCCCCATAAAATCAAATTACGACAAATTGCTTGCTTATCAAAAAGCGGAATGTATCTACGACGTCACATTCCATTTTGCAAAGCGATTTCTCGACCGTGGAAACCGAACCGTCGACCAAATGATTCAGGCCGCAAGGTCGGGCAAGCAAAACATAGCGGAGGGGATAGAAGCCGGCGCCACCTCGATGGAAACCGCAATAAAACTCGTCAATGTGGCAAGAGCGAGCCTGCAAGAACTTTTGATTGACTTCCGCGACTATCTTCGGGTACGCGACCTCGAGGAATGGGGCTTCTCATCTGAGAAAGGGCAGCAATGCGCCCGAGCCTGCCGTGCGCACAACGATTCCGCCTATTATCGGGAGGCAATAAAGACACGCTCCGATGCCGCCATAGCAAATATCGCCATCACGCTAATCTTTCAGTGCGACAAACTCCTGCGAGGCCTGATCGAGCGTCTCAAACAAGACTTCCTCGACAAAGGCGGCATCCGCGAATCCATGACCCGCGCCCGCCTCAAGCAGCGAGGCAATCGGTAATATATGCCTCTTAGGCCTCCTATGCAGCCTAAGCCTCCTATCTCCCCATCCTCCCATTCCTTCAAAAAAATAATTGCAAAATCAATGTAATTGTTTGGTAATCCAAAAATTATGCGTAACTTTGCGGCGCTGATTGCGCGCCGGGCCATGTCCGGAGCCTTTCATGCGATAATTAATTAACCCTATTTATTAACTTTTTTAATGACAAACGAAGCAAAAAGCCCTATCGAAGACTTCGACTGGGAAGCCTTTGAAAAAGGCGAAGCAGCAGGCGGTCCTTCCCGCGAAGAACTCACCCGCACCTATGACGAATCGCTCAACACCGTAAAAGACAAGGATGTAATCGAAGGTACCATCATCGCCCTCAACAAGCGCGAGGCTGTGGTTAACATCGGCTACAAGAGCGACGGCATCATCCCCATGAGCGAATTCCGCTACAACCCCGACATCAAAGTCGGCGACACCGTAGAGGTATTCATCGAAAACCAAGAAGACAAAAAAGGCCAGCTCATCCTTTCTCACAAAAAGGCTCGCGCAGCCCGCTCGTGGGATCGCGTGAACGAGGCCCTCGCCAACGATGAAATCATCAAAGGCTTCATCAAATGCCGCACCAAAGGCGGCATGATTGTCGATGTGTTCGGCATCGAGGCATTCCTCCCCGGCTCGCAAATCGACGTCAAGCCCATCCGCGACTACGATATCTTCGTAGGCAAGACAATGGAATTCAAAGTTGTTAAAATCAACGAAGAATTCAAAAACGTTGTCGTTTCTCACAAGGCTCTCATCGAGGCCGAACTCGAACAGCAGAAACGCGAAATCATCTCCAAACTCGAAAAAGGCCAGGTGCTCGAAGGCACTGTCAAGAACATCACCTCTTACGGCGTGTTCATCGACCTCGGCGGCGTAGACGGCCTCATCCACATCACCGACCTCTCCTGGGGCCGCGTGTCGCACCCCAGCGAAGTTGTGGAACTCGACCAGAAAATCAACGTCGTTATCCTCGACTTCGACAACGAGAAGAAGCGCATCGCCCTCGGTCTCAAGCAGCTCCATCCCCATCCCTGGGATGCTCTTGATCCCAACCTCAAAGTTGGCGACAAAGTCAAGGGTAAAGTTGTTGTCATGGCCGATTACGGCGCATTCCTCGAAATCGCTGCCGGCGTAGAAGGCCTCATCCACGTAAGCGAAATGTCGTGGAGCCAGCACCTCCGCTCCGCTCAGGACTTCATGAAGGTCGGCGACGAAATCGAAGCCGTGATCCTCACCCTCGACCGCGAGGACCGCAAGATGAGCCTCGGCATCAAGCAGCTCAAAAACGATCCCTGGGAAAACATCGAGACCAAATACCCCATCGGCTCACGCCACACAGCAAAAGTGCGCAACTTCACCAACTTCGGCGTATTCGTCGAAATCGAAGAAGGTGTCGAAGGCCTCATCCACATCTCCGACCTTTCCTGGACAAAGAAAATCAAACACCCCAGCGAATTCACTCAAATCGGTGCCGACATCGAAGTTGAAGTACTCGCTATCGACAAAGACAACCGTCGCCTCAGCCTCGGCCACAAGCAGCTCGAAGAAAACCCCTGGGATGTATTCGAGACCATCTTCACCGTTGGCTCCGTACACGAAGGCACAATCGTCGAAATGCTCGACAAGGGTGCTGTCGTAGCTCTCCCCTACGGCGTCGAAGGCTTCGCCACTCCCAAACACCTCGTTAAGGAAGACGGCTCGCAAGCCAAGGTTGACGAAAAGCTCGACTTCAAGGTTATCGAGTTCAACAAAGACAGCAAGCGCATCATCCTCAGCCACAGCCGCATCTTCGAAGATGTTGCCCGTGCTGAAAAAACAGCTGAACGCGCCGCCAAGAAACCCCGTCAGCCCAAGCGCGAGGAAACAGCTGCCGCTCCCGCCATCGAGAAAACAACTCTCGGCGACCTCGAAGCACTCGCAGCCCTCAAAGAAAAACTCTCCGGCAAATAATCAACAGCCGACAGCACAATTACAAAAACGCCGCCTCCCGCGGCGTTTTTTTTTGTGGCCAGGGCCGGCATCATAGGAAGCATAGAAAGCCTAAGAGTCCTATGATGCCTATGATGCCTAAGCCTCCTATGATTGCCTAAATCTTAAAAATAATTAATAAGGAAATTTTTCCGTATTATATTTCATCATTTCGGAAAAAGTTATTACCTTTGCATCTGAAAAAATAGATTATTGAAATATTCTATAAACAACATATTTATTCCGATTTTATGAGCCAGCTCGAAGAAATCAAAAAACAGCGCCTTGCAGGTGTCAAGGCCGACCTCGCAAAATACGGCATCGCCGACACCACCGAGGTAATCTACAACCCCACTTACGAAGAACTCTTCGCAGAAGAACAACTCCCCCAGCTCGAAGGATTCGAACGTGGCATCCCCACCGAACTCGACGCCATCAACGTTATGACAGGCGAATTCACCGGCCGCTCGCCCAAAGATAAATTCATCGTAATGGATGAAAACTCCAAGGACACCGTATGGTGGACTACTCCCGAATACAAAAACGACAACAAACCCGCTTCCGAAGAAGCATGGGCTGCTTGCAAGGAACTCGCTCTCAAAGAACTCTCCGGCAAGAAACTCTACGTTGTCGACGGCTTCTGCGGCGCCAACAAAGACACCCGCATGGCTGTCCGCTTCATCGTGGAAGTGGCATGGCAGGCTCACTTCGTGACCAACATGTTCATCCGCCCCACCGCTGAAGAACTCGCCGAATTCACTCCCGACTTCATCGTTTACAACGCTTCCAAGGCCAAACTCACCAACTACAAGGAACTCGGCCTCAACTCCGAAACTGCCGTTGTATTCAACATCACATCGCGCGAACAGGTTATCATCAACACATGGTACGGCGGCGAAATGAAGAAAGGTATGTTCTCCATGATGAACTACTACCTCCCCCTCAAAGGCATCGCCTCCATGCACTGCTCGGCCAACACCGACCTCAACGGCCAGAACACCGCCATCTTCTTCGGTCTCTCCGGCACAGGCAAGACCACCCTTTCCACCGACCCCAACCGTCTGCTCATCGGCGACGACGAACATGGCTGGGACGACAACGGCGTGTTCAACTTCGAAGGCGGCTGCTATGCAAAAGTTATCAACCTCGACAAGGAATCCGAACCCGATATCTACAACGCTATCCGTCGCAACGCCCTGCTCGAGAACGTAACCGTTGACGCTGCCGGCAAAATCGACTTCACCGACAAGAGCGTTACAGAAAACACCCGCGTTTCTTACCCCATCGACCACATCGAGATGATCGTTCGCCCCATCTCCGCAGGTCCTGCCGCCAAGAACGTAATCTTCCTTTCCGCCGATGCATTCGGCGTACTGCCCCCCGTTTCTATCCTCACCCCCGAGCAGACCAAGTACTACTTCCTCAGCGGCTTCACCGCTAAGCTCGCCGGTACAGAACGCGGCATCACCGAACCCACCCCGACTTTCTCGGCTTGCTTCGGCCAGGCATTCCTCGAACTCCACCCCACCAAATACGCCGAAGAACTCGTTAAGCGCATGGAACAGTCCGGCGCCAAGGCTTATCTGGTGAACACCGGCTGGAACGGCACAGGCAAACGCATCTCCATCCGCGACACCCGCGGCATCATCAACGCCATCCTCGACGGCTCTATCCTCACCGCCCCCACCAAGAAAATCGACATCTTCGATTTCGAAGTGCCCACCGCACTCCCCGGTGTTGATCCCGCCATCCTCGATCCCCGCGACACCTACGCCAACCCCGAAGACTGGACCGTCAAGGCAAAAGACCTCGCCGGCCGCTTCATCAAGAACTTCGAGAAATACACCACCAACGAAGCCGGCAAGGCTCTCGTTGCAGCAGGCCCCCGTCTCTAATAATCGAGCCCGAAGGGCTTGACCGACTCACAAAATCCCGTTCCGCCAACGCGGAGCGGGATTTTTTTCGCCTTTATGGAAGAAAAATTAGCTTTTCATGGCATACATATGACATTTTTTCAAACTTATTGCTAATTTTGCATCCGGACATGAAAACCAAAATCGTAATATTACTCCTGTCTGTGATGCTTGGCGCAGCCTTCGCGCAAGCACAAATCGTGGCGCCCCCCGCGGAGTCATTCAACACCGACTCCGTGCGACGCGCTTTCGACAAACAGCCGTATTTCGGCCTGTACAAGGACAACTACTTCATATTCGGCCCTCCCATAGGCCACAAGCCCACCGCCGCAAACACAAACGTAAAATTTCAGATCTCAATATCGCAACGCCTCACAAAATCGACGCTCCCGTGGGGCACATACCTCTACCTTTTCTACACACAAAAAGTGTTCTGGAACGTCCTGCAAAACTCCATGCCGATGACCGACCTCAACTTCAACCCCGGCATCGGCCTGGCAAAGCCGCTCTTTGTGCGCAACCGCTACATAGGCAAGGCCTTCATGGTGCTCGAGCACGAGTCCAACGGCCGCGACTCGATAGATTCACGATCGTGGAACCGCCTGTCGTTCGGAGCCAACATTATGATTACGCCCAACGTGCTGGTACACGGCAAATTCTGGATTCCGATAGTCGACGGACAAAACAACCAGAACATCACGAAATATGCCGGAATCTACCAGTTCGGCTTCCAATGGATGAGCGACGACCGACGTTTCAACGCCTCCATCACCACAGTGCGCCGAGCCAAGTGGAACCCCTTCGACATGAACACCATCCTCGAGTTTGGCGTGCGCCTGTTCAAAAACGACAACCAATACCTATTCTTCCAGTACTACAACGGCTACGGAGAGGGCCTGCTCGACTACAAGCAATTCCACTCCCAGTTCCGCGTCGGCCTCCAAATCAAGCCCAGACTCTTCTCCGACTTCTAACCGCGGATTGGGCATGCCTGCGGCATGCTTGGACCGCAAATTACGCGAATTTCACAAATTACGTAAATTTATTATTTTGTATTTTTTGTAATGTGTGCAATTTGCGTAATTTGTGTAATTTGCGTAATTTGTGGTTGGGAATGCGGATTTTTTCGTAATTTCGCGACATGAAAGATTTTATGAACATCCTGCGGCGATTTGTGCCGCCCTACAAGAAATATCTCGCCCTCAATATCATATTCAATATCCTCGCGGCTTTCCTCACGCTGTTTTCCTTTGCCGTGATTATCCCGATTCTGGAAATGCTTTTCCAGATACGCGAGGCATCGTACTCGTTCATGCCCATTGGCTCGGCTTCGCTCAAAGAGGTGGCCGTAAACAATTTCTACTATTACACACAGGTATCGATCGAGCATTTCGGCCAGGCATCCACCCTGGCGCTGCTCGGCGCGCTGCTCGTGGCCATGACCGCGCTGAAAACCGGCGCCACCTATCTCAGCTTCTATTTCGTGATACCGCTGCGCTCGGGCATCGTGCGCGACATCCGCAATTATGTCTACGACAAAGTGACGCAGCTACCCATCGGATTTTTCACCTCCGAGCGCAAGGGCGACGTTATGGCCCGCATGTCGGGCGACGTGGCCGAGATTGAGACATCCATCATGTCGTCGCTCGACATGATGTTCAAAGACCCCATCATGATTCTTGTGTGCCTCACCATGATGATTGTGATATCATGGCAGCTCACCGTGTTTGTCCTAATCCTGCTGCCGCTCGCCGGCCTGGTGATGGGGCGCGTGGGCAAACGCCTCAAACGCAAGAGCCTCGAAGTGCAGGACCAGTGGGGCCTGCTCATGGCCAACATCGAGGAGACCCTCGGCGGCCTGCGCATAATCAAGGCCTTCAACGCCGAAGGCAAGGTAAAGGAACGTTTTCATCGCGAGAACCAGGTGTATTTCCGCATGTGGAACGCCATGGTGCGCCGCCAGCAGATGGCCCACCCCATGAGCGAGTTTCTCGGCACCGTGGCCATAGCCATCGTGCTGTGGTTTGGCGGCACGCTTATCCTCACCGGAGCCTCGTCGATGAACGCCGCCTCCTTCATCTACTATATGGTGATATTCTACTCTATCATCAATCCGGCCAAAGACCTGTCGAAGGCCATGTATTCAATACAAAAGGGCCTGGCCTCGATGCAGCGCATCGACAAGATTCTCAACGCCGACAATCCCATCGCCGACCCGGCCGACCCGCGTCCCCTGCCCACACGCGCCCTCGACATACGCTACCGCGACGTCGACTTCGCCTACGGCGAGCACCCCGTGCTCTCCGACATCAACCTCGACATCCCGGCCGGCGCCACCGTGGCCATCGTGGGACAGTCGGGCTCCGGAAAGTCGACCCTCGCCGACCTGCTGCCGCGCTTCTACGACGTGGCCCGCGGCTCCATCACCATCGGAGGCACCGACATACGCGATATGCGCGTCCACGACCTGCGCTCGCTCATGGGCAACGTAAACCAGGAAGCAATCCTGTTCAACGACACATTCTATAACAACATAACATTTGGCGTGTCCGACGCCACAATGGACCAGGTAATCGACGCCGCCCGCATAGCCAACGCCCACGAATTCATCGCCGCCTCCCCCCAAGGCTACGACACCCCCATCGGCGACCGCGGCTGCCGCCTCTCCGGAGGCCAGCGTCAGCGTCTGTCGATAGCGCGCGCCATCCTCAAAAACCCGCCCATCCTCATCCTCGACGAGGCCACCTCGGCCCTCGACAGCGAAAGCGAGCATCTCGTGCAGCAGGCCCTCGACCGCCTCATGGCCAACCGCACCACTCTGGTCATTGCCCACCGCCTGTCTACAATCCGCAACGCCGACCTTATCTGCGTGCTCCACGAAGGCCGCATCGTGGAAAGCGGCACCCACGACAGCCTCCTCGCCCTCGGCGGCTACTACAAGCACCTCGTCGACATGCAGTCGTTCTAAATTGCAGGAATATCAGCCCGGTAGGAACACAAGCCTCCGGCTTGTGACTTTATTTCACAAGCCGGAGGCTTGTGTTCCTGCAATTTTTGCGGAAAAAATTTGCATTTTTATAACTTTTATTATATCTTTGCAAATATAAAACCGCATTTAAACCTGTATATTATGACAAACACACCTCAAATCAAGCCCGAATGGCTCGAAATCATCGAATGTTGCTCTGCAAAAGTGCAAATAGACCTTATCCGCGCCATCGTGGCGTGGCAGACCGACGGCACCATCCCCGCCTTCCGAGGCACTAAGAAAGCCATATTCCTCATAATGGTGCGCGACCTCGACCCCACGGCCGCCGCCCTAATCGCCGCCGCCACCGCCAAGCGTGAAAAACCGGCACTATCGACAGAAGCGACAAAAACGACAGAAACGACAGAGCCGGCAGAAGCGACGGAAGCGGCAGAGTCGGCAGAAACGGCAGTAGCGCAGCCGGAGCCTGCACCGGAATCCACCCCTGCCCCCAAACCGGCCGCGACACGCAAACGCAAGGACCCACGACGCAATTTCTTTCCTTACAGCCCGCTCTACTAAACCTACATCATAATCAATCGCCGGAGGCGGCCCGCAAATCGTGTATTTTTTGAGTTAAAAAATGTTAACGGGGGGGGGTAATTTTAGAATTATACTTAACTTTGCTTGCTTATCCAGATAACCCTAAGATTAATTCTAAAAATCAATCTTTATAATCTCTTTTTTAACCTAAAACCATGCGAATGTCTCTCAAACATTTGGGGGCTTTGTGGATGTTTATTGTATCCATAATGCTCTCTGCTCATGTCAGGTCGTACGCTGCGGAAATGCCGACGCTCGGAAGCATAGAAATTGCCGAGTGGGTGCGTCTGTCTGACTCTTCGGGCAAAGCGCTTGTAAAGTTCAACATCACAAATCCGGTGGACGGCAGCCGAATCGACGACCTCCACATAGTGAAGTTTGGCGGCCAAGAAGCCACCACGGCGCGCCTCAACGGTGTTGACGCCTCGTCATCGCCCGTTGTTGTGGAACTCGACCTCGCCGGCCTAAACTCCAACGGCAAGACCTCTCTCTATGTCAAAGGCCAGTACCGCGACAAAGACGGCAACATCATCCGCTATCTCGACACCAAAGACGGCAAAGGGTGTTTCGACGGCCAGGAAGGCACCCAATGCGGCCACGGCTACTCTTTCGACCACAATATCGGCGAGGTGAGCACGGCAATGGCCGATTTCACCAAGTCGGCAATACTCGGCGGCAACTTCCGCCGCTTCTACAAAGAAGGCAAAGAAGGCGGCCCCGAAGGCTGGTTCGACCCCATGACCGATGAAAACGGCAACTACACCGGCGAGCTCGCCTTCACCATAGCCCCGGCCAACGGCCTCGGCGCCGACTACTACCGCGTCTTCGCCATAGGCACCAACGGCAAATCCTATGGCCTCGACGTCAAAGTCACCGACTCGAAACTCAACTTCGGCTCGTTCTACGCATGGTGGGGCAACAACGCAGCAGGTCCCGAAATCAGCGTTGACGGCAACAACGCCAAGATTAACGTGACAAACCCCTCGACCGACCCCGACAATTTCTGGGGCTACCAGGTGTTCCTCTACCCCTTGCAGCAGCTTGCCGTGCAAGGAGGCAAGACATACTCCGTCACGGCCACGCTCACTGCCAACCGCGACCACGAAAACGCATACTTCAAGCTCCAGCAAAAAAACACCAACGGTGAGAAATTCTTTACCGAAAAAAATTTCAGCGTAAAGGCCAACGAGCCCACGCCTATCCGCCTGCAAGCCACAGCTGCCGAAACACTCGACAACCTCGAATTCCTTTTCGTGCCCGCCTACGCTCCCGAAGGCTCCACATTCGAGATTTCCGATGTGAAAATCATCGAGGAACCCGTCCTGAATCTGCACTGGACATGGGCCAATATCGAGTCGTTCGAGCGCACAATCAACGGCAACAACGTCACAATCAAAGCCAACGGAATTGACAAAGGCAATTATTGGGCCAACGCCATGTCGTTCTGGTGCAACGACAACACATGGGGCATGAAAAAAGGCCAAAAGGCTACTTTCGCCGCCACCGTCACCAATGACGCCGCCGAAGACTTCGACATTTATATTTGCGTTCAGCAAAAAGACAACGACAACGTAAAAATTGCCGAACAAACCGTGTATCTGAAAGCCGGACAGCCCGCCGACATAAGCCTTTCAGGCATCGCTGCCGACGACTACGCCGACCTCACTCTCTATCTTAACATCGGCAACGCTCCCGAGGGCGTAACTATCGGCCTCAACAACATGACATTCTCCGGCGGAGCCGACGCCGACTTTACAAACCTTGTGGGCGGCGAATACGCCTACGCACAAATCAATGCCGACGGCAACAACCCCGTAAGCGGCACGCTCCGCCTGTGCGGGCTCTCGCCCTATACCGCCGTGTCGCATCCCGGCACCGCCGACCTCACCCACGAGCAGGCAAGCAACCTCGTGCGCCTCTACGCCGTGGGATTTAAAAACGACGGCACCGTTGTCGACGGAGCCGCCAACAGCCTTTTCCGTGAGCAAGACATCCGATTCAACCTCCTGCCCCAAGAAAACCTCGGCCTCGACTTCTCGTGGTGGCACGGCGAATTCATGGAACAGACCGGAAGCCTCAATCTCTATCCCAAATATGCCTATACCGACGCCGAAGGCAACTGGATCTACGGCCGCGTGCTCGACAGCCCCGTGACCGTGACCCACTCCATCCAGTCGTTTATCAACGACAACGCCGGCTTCTCCACCGACGGCCGAGGCGGCCGCGGCAACGGCCACTCATGGTGGGACGCCGACAACTCCCAGTGGGTACACCCCTACTTCGACGTGCGCCTCGCCGACTACTGGGTGAAGATGGAGACATCGGGCAAACTCAAACGCAACGCCCGCATACGCACAGGCGTGAAAGCAAAAGCAGTGTTCGTGAAAGTAGACCCTACTGTCGACGTGCACAACCCCGAAGTCGACGGCTACTCCACACCTGCCGCCGGCTACGGCCCATACCTCGGCCCCGACGGCAAACTTCTCACCGATGTGAACACCTCGCTCAACCGCGCCTACAAGGTGCTCTTCTCTTCCGTCGACCACGTGAAGGAAGGCGTCGTCGACGACCCCGGCGAGAACTTCGACCAATACTATCTCCGCGCGCTCGCAGGCACTCCGCTCTACAACCTGTTGCAGAGCGCAGGCGTTGGCGTGCGTGAAAACAACGGCGAGTCCTACATCGACGTGCGCTTCGTAAGCCACGGCCGCGGACAAGGCTTCTACCAGGTGAACCTCGGACGCGAACTGCGCCTGTCGCGCGACCAGGAATTTCAGTTCGTCATCGACCACGACGGCAACAAGACCATCGCCCCCAACCAATTCTCGATTTCCACAGCCGACGCCGACCGCTTCAACAACACCACGTCCAACGTCATGATGGAAGCCAACGCCTCGGGCAAGTCGGTAATCAAGCAGGGCATCGCCTTCTACCGCATCATCCTCCAGGTGCTTCCCTCGGCACGCGGCGGATACTCCTACTCTATATATCTCGCCCAGAAAGGCAACGACGGCGAAGTGCAGCTGCCCTACGGCTTCAACTCGCTCACCGACGCCGAGGTAATGCCCGTGCCCTCGCTCAAAGTGTGGGTCAACGACGAAAACTCGTCCGAGCCTGAGAACACCTCCGGCATCGTGCGCCTCGCCGACGGCAAGCCCGTCGCTTCCGCCGACAACTCCGGCTTCTTCGAAGGCCTCAACCTCTTCGACACCGACCTCAACCCCGGCTACATGTTCTCGGGCAACACCGCCTTCATCCCCTTCCGCCCCGTATTCGACGGCGGCATCAAGGACGGAAAGAACTATGTCCTCCCCGGCAAGGTGGTGAAATCGGGCGACCGCCTCACCGTTGAAAAGCCCGCGGAGGCCGCAAGAGCCGCCGACGGATGGCGTCAGATTCCCAACCTCTACTATATCGACATCCCCGAGGGCATCACTCTCTCGCCCGAGCGCATCATCGACGGATCCAAGAAATTCACCTACCCCAGCTACCGCAACGAAAACGGAGAAAGCCCCGAATTCGAATTCTGGCAACTCCCCTACCAGACATGGCGCGAGCAGCAGGCCGGCGACGGCAACTGGGCAATGCGCGACGACGAGATGGTGGTACGCGACGTATTCCGCCAGTTCAACTTCTTCAACATCGAGGGCGAAGACGGCCTTGAAGCCGCCACCCCCGAAAACGGCGGTCAGTGGTTCTACGCCAACGCATGGTGGTGTGCCAACCCCAACATCCGCGACCGCGAGGGCAACCTCAACCAG
>Ga0073907_1002126_pt1 | contig 21623 bp, 17 predicted proteins | sample GluameincwithD2O_FD_65483 | JGI IMG/M metagenome (GOLD analysis project Ga0073907, IMG submission 65483) | Mouse cecum microbial communities from Vienna, Austria - Glucosamine amended microcosms incubated with D2O | ecosystem: Host-associated > Mammals > Digestive system > Large intestine >... | reverse complement strand
TTATCCTTTCCCTTTGCAACTACTCCATCAATCTTATTTAATGCATTTGATGCACCTCCTATTGCTTTTCCTATATATTTTCCTACACCCTTATCACCTGCGATTTGCTGTAACTTTGGTGCCTCTTTGATGAAATCACTTTTAAATTTTGAGCCAAATGCTTTTACTCCTATTGCTCCACCTTTTACACCTGATGCTATTTTAGTAGCATTTTTAGCCATAGCAATACCCATTACAGCTCCTGCTGCTAATGCAGTTTTATTTTCACCGTCTTGTATTCCAAAAATTTTCTTTACTATTTTTTCAGCATCATTAATAAATTTTATACAAAGAATTGCTAGAATCCCAGCTGACAGTGCATTATAACTATAATCCGCTTCTGCTTGTTTTACAACCAATTTAAAAGCTGTACTAACAAATGTAAAATAAATTATACAATGAAATGGTTGAATCAAAATAGTATATATATATTCTTTTAGCCAATTACCTAAAGCTTGTGCTTTTCCATCACCCATTTTATCTATTGCATAAGTTACTGTTATTAAAGGTGAAATTACTAATAAAAATCCAACTTTTAACATACGATTAATATATGCAATTAAATAAAATATTGTTTGAAAAACAATTCCTATATAAACAATCATAGCTGCATCTGCAATTAGCCCAAGTCCAACAAGTGATTTCATAAAAATTGCATTTATCATCCCCTCTGCTGTATCTGATTCTGATTCATAAGCAACTTCAATTGCATGAACAATTGCATCATTACAATAAACTGTAAATATTGCTATATAATGTATAACAAAAATTAGTGCTAATCCTACAACCCAATCAAATAACATCTTTTTATATTTAGCTTTATCGTCAGCAACAGAAGCAATTGCCATTCTAATTCCAACATATACTAATATCACAAGTAATAGTGCAACTGCAATTAATCTTACTACATAGTACCAAGTTGCAATTGAATTTCTAAATTCTTTTACAAAACTATCTTTTTCTGCTTCTTTAAACATATTTACACTTAAAAGCTCGTATTTTCCAAAAAAGATTTTGTATGGTGTAATTGTTCCTGGGTCATCTTTGTTTTCCATTTTTGCCATAAGACTTGTTGATTGATTTATAAGTGCCGTTAAACCTGTTACTATAAATTTAGGTATCCACAATATTATAGCTACAAGTCCATTTCCTAGACTAGCTATCTGTTCTAATTGTTCAGCAGGTAAAGCAATATCATCTTCTGCATAGGAAATAAGTCTATTTGAAAATGCAAATTCAAATAATAAAATTATTAATATAAAAATTATTAATATTTTACTTATTACCTTTTTCAATCTTATTTTCCTCCACTACTTAGTTTTTCTTTTTGTATCCATATAACTTTTAGCAGAATTCATATATTGGATTTTATAAATATTTTCTGCTAAAGCTTTTTCAGCTTCTACAATTTGCTGTGAGCTACCATTTTTTAAAAGTCTATCTTTTTCTTTTTCAAGATCTATTTTTTTAGCTTGTAGTTCTTTTAATTTTGAATCAAAGTCAGCCTCTATTTTTTTAAATTCTTTTTCCATCTGTCCTTTATCTTTGGCTGCAGCATCAGCTATTCTACTAATTTCTTTTTCAAGTTCTGTTGATATAGTAGCCTTAGCATCATCCATTATATCTTTTGCATAATGCTCAGTAAGTTTATCCATATCTTTCTTACTTTCAAACTCTGTAATAATTCTTTTTACTTCAGGATCTGTCTGTACATCAACATCTGAATCTATAACATCTACTTCTGAATTATGACTATCCATTTTAGTTCTTGCTTGAGCCTCTGTCATTTCTTCTATTTTCTCTTTATCTTGTGCAAATTCAGTTCCTGCTGTACTCATAGCAGATTTTTCATAAGAACTATATTGCTTCATTATATCTGCAACTGCAGCGCCTTGAGTAAGTCCTGTATCCATAAGTCTATGAACACTTTGATATGCAATCTTTTCATTTTCAAATTTATTAAGATTTAGTGCAGCTTTATTTATAGTAGAGAAATCTTTTGCCATACTAATCGGTTTTTCCTTTCCTGCACTAGTTCTATTATACTTCTCCATATTATTTCGAACAATCTGAGATATTGGAACATTATTTCCATTTATTGCATTCAAAGCCACTTCACTATGTACTTTATTTTTAAATGTATTAGCAGAAACTTTATCCATTCCTAAATTCTGTAATTCTTTCTCTAAATTTGAAAGTAAATCTTTTATTCTATCTGAATTATTTTCAAATTCTGTTCCATCATTTTGTGCTAATGAAATTAATTTTTGTTCTTTTTCTGCTGCTGTATCTCCATCTATTGCTGCAATACTTTGTGCAGCATCATTAACTAAAGTTTTATTTGTATTTTTAGTAGCTTCTCTTAATGAACTATATGTTGCCATTGTGGCTAATCCTGACTGCATTGCATCTTGCCCATTACCATACATAGCTAATCCAACTGCAGTACCAGCTCCCATTGATAAATATGTATTTTTCACAGCTTGTAAATCTTTAAATGTATCTGTCTGTTTAAGTGCATTATATGTAGAACTAATACTATGCATTGTGCCTCTTGCACTTTTTATTATTTGTGGCTGTTTGTCTTGTCTATCTTTCTTTCGCTTCTCTTTACCCTTTTCAGCTTTTGCTCTCGCCATAGCTCTTGCTCTTGACATTCCTGGATTTGCATTTTGAATTTGAGTAGCTCTATTATCTAAGTTAGCTCTTGCTTGATCCATAGCAGCTTTTGCAGTCATTCCTGGATTTTGTTTTTTAATTTGTTTTGCTTCTTCAATCAAACTTTTTCTTGTATCGACTGCATACTTTTGAGCTTTCTTCTCTTCTTGCTTTGTTTGTACTTCCTCCTTTAGTTCTCCATATGACATTTTTTGTGTATTACCTTGCGCATCTGTTTTTTTGTTATTGCCACTTAGAATAGCTCCCATTACTAATGCATCAGTTTTTACATGTCCTAAAGCATTTTTTGCACCTGTTGCTAAATTTTTTGCACCTGTAACACCACTTTTTAAAGTTTTTCCTATATTTTTAGAATGAGCTAATGCTGCAGAAGCCATCATCATACCACCTGCAATAGATGTTCCCTTATTATCATCTTCAAAATGGAATATTCTTCTTACAATTTCTTCTGCTTGTTTTACAAATCTTATACAAATTATTGCCAAAACAGCATAACCTAATTCTTTTACATTATCATTTAATAATTCTATTGAGGTTGAAACCATTACTAGATATATTATACAGTGAAATGGTTGCATTAACACTGTAAATACAAATTCTTTTAACCATGTACCTAAAGCTTGTGCTTTTCCATCTCCCATTTTATCTATAGAGTATGTTAACGTTATTAATGGAGAAATTATCATTAAAAATGCAACTTTAAGCATACGATTAATATATGAAATAAGTAATCCTATTGTTTGTGTTACCAATATAAAATACACAGCTGCTGATCCTATACCATCTACACCCCAATTGAATCCTCTCCAAAATATTGTATCAATAGCTTTAGACATATCTGTATCTTTAGAAATTGCGCTCATTGCAGTTACTAAAGCATCATTTACAGTAAATGTAAATATCATAATATATTGAAGCAAGAATATTAATGCCAAACTGCATGCCCAGTCAGTTAACATTTTAGTATACATAGCTTTATCTGAAGCAATTGTTGTTAAAGCCATTCTTATACCAACATACACTAAAATTACAAGTAAAATTGCACACGCAACCATTCTTAAAATATAATACCATGTAGAAATACCATTTCTTATTCTTCCTATTATAGAATCATCTTTTATAGTATCATCAAAGAAATTTACTCTTACAATTTTTACAACATCTTTTGTATTATTTTTTGCGCCGCTAAATAATATATCAAACGGCGTTATAGATGTACTAATAGTATCATCATCTACACCTGCTACACCTGCTGTTATTAAATTTATTGCACGTCCAGAAAAGTTTAAGAATAATTGTATCGGAAATGTAAATAGACCTATAATCCAATCTCCAATCGCATTTACAATATCTTCTCCTGGATACGCTTGAGAAAAATTTGGAAAAACAGCACAATTAATTGTAAGAAATATTAACATTATTACTAATACTTTTTTTAAGACTTTTTTCATTATATTTATTCCTCACTTTCCTTACAATCTTTTCTTTCTCATTTCAGCTATAATATCTTTTGATGCTTTTACTGCATCTTTTACTGGTCCCATTGAATTTAAAGCTTCTTCAGATAATATAACTTGTCTTTGTTTTTTCTTTTTCTCATCAGGATTTCCAGCTGTTCCAGTTTGAAGTTCTTGCATTTCGAACTTACTTTTTTCTGCTCTTGCCACACTTGCATCTATTTCGGCTTGTAAATACTTTTGACTTTTCTTCTTCTTAAATTTAGTTTTTTCTGAAAAGTTCTCTTGTGCATATTCATTTAATTCTCTAAGTTGTTGTTGGGTATTTGATACTGCAAATAAAGAGTTTAATAATGAATCTCTTGCGTCATTTACTTCTTTCGAATCTCCTGCAAAAGCTAATAATGATTCGGTAGCAGCTTTTGCCTGTGCTAATTTTTCCTTTGCTGTCATTTTATCTTCAGGTTTAGTAGCAGTAGTATTTGTATCTTCTGAATATTTATCTAATATATCAACCATTTGTTTTTTGACTGTTTTCTTTGTTTCTTCCCTACTTGTTTTTCTTTCAACTTTAACAGACTTAGAAATTGCATTTGCATTCGTTACTCTATCTCTAATTTGTAAAGGATCTGCACCTGTTTGTAAATTTAAAATAGAATCAATTTTACTTTTGGCACTTTGAGTTTTTACATTTACTTTTAATTGTTTATTATTTTGAATTTTAGTTGCATCTGGCGTTAATAAAGTACTAATAGCATTCTTATATGTAATTTCTTTACTTTTTGAAAGAAGTTGGTCTACATCTGTATTTACTTTGTCTGTTTTACTATTTTTTTGCTTTGATTGTTGTTTTGGTTGTTGCTTTGGAGTTTCACCGCTTATTTTAGTTTGTATTTTTGCAAATATCTTTTCTTGATCAAGTGTAGACATATCTACACTTCCATCTTTTCCTGCAGATTCTGTTGCAACTTCAACTATTGCTTCTTTAACAACATCAAGTTCTTCTCCATTTAAGTTAAGATTCTGAGCAATTTCATTTTTAGCAAGAGTATTTGCAGATGCCGCTTTATCTTTAATTGTAGACTTTAATGCAGACATGTTACCTTTAAATAATACTTCTACCCCTTGATCACTAGATAATAACTGTTTAATTTCTGGCTGTGCTGAAACTTCATCTATTATTTCAAATAACATAGTCTCATCATTAACATCAATAGTTTCTGCTCTCTCAATGCTTTTAGCTACTCTAGCTGATATTGCATTATTTAAAGCTTTATTAACATTTTCTATATCTTTATCTGTAATCTCTCGTGTAGTTGTTTTTCCATCTTTGCCAGTAACTTCTATTTCTTTTACTAAATCTCTTTTATCAACATCAAGATCTGCAGTTTGAGATTGTGTTAATCCAGTTTTGGGATCGTAATCTTTGCCTAATTGCATTGCAAAAGCCACTTGTAATGCTGAAATATCATCATCAGACATTGCATCTAAGCTTTTATCTAGTTTTCTCATATTCATAGATAATTTAGTGGCACCATCATTTATAATTTGTGATGTCATTAAATCACCTGTCTCTTCATCGAATTTATCTCTTTGTTTCTTTAGTTGACTAAAATGATGTGCATCAATTATATCTAATGCTGAATTTCCTACTGGATGTAATTTTACCGCTGCTGCATCAGCTTCATAACCGTATGGATCATATATATTCTCATATTCTTCATTTAATGGATCTTGCTTTGCAGTACTTATACTTGGACTCATTGTTTTTCTTAAAATACCTGCAGTTAACAATCCTGCTGGTAGTGAAACAAATCCCACTGCAAGCCCAGCAGCTGTAGGTATTATAGTTTTTGGTGTAATAAGATCATTTTTCATTTTTTCTTTAAATGTTGGATGTCTACGATTTACTTCACTAAGCAAATGTTTTGATAAATCTCTATTTGCCTGCATTACAACATTATCTCTTATTGTTATCATTGCTGGTGATGTAAAACTTCCAAATTTATATCTTGATTTATTCCTATCTTTTCTAAGTTTTAGTCTATTTGGTCCTTCTTTAGATCTATGAAATTTCTTTACCATTCCTGTTGTTGCTAAAGCTCCTCCACTTATCATACCCATAGCAACTACTGGATGACTTGTAAGTGTTCCCATTCCTGCAAACATTGCTACCATACCAGCCGCACTATTTCTTATAGGATTCATAATTTGTTCTTTAAATAATTTCTTATCTTGAGCTGTAAAACCTAACAATTTACTAGCACCAAATTGTGTATAAGCTGCATTACTAGTATCCTTTTCAAATTTTCCTGTAGAAGAGTTATATTTATATTTTCCAAATACGACACCAGATTTCATAGTATAATATTTCTTACCATTTTTAGAAATCTTAACATCAAAATAATTATTCATATCAAACATAGCTTTAATATGTCCAACAGCAACTGTTCCAGCAGTAATTCCTTTTGTTTTACTAGCTACTATTTCTCTATGTTTTTCTAATCTTCTATTAGCTTCTAGTACATCTCTAGCATTTTGTTTATTATCTGGATCTTTTTGATATTTACTTATGGCCTTATTAAGCTCATTTTGTAAATCTACTTCATTTGCTTTTGCTAATTCTTTAAATTCATCTTTTGATGATTTACCTTTTTTTCTAAAGAATTTTCCAGCTACTGTAACAGGTTTTGTTATTGTTTTTCCTGCTGAATATATTTTTCCTACAACTCCATTTCCTTGATTTATTGATTCCGCTTTATCAGAAGCACTTTTCATTACTTTCTCAACAGTTGGAGATGCTTTTTGTGCAAGTACAGATGCTCCCTTAGCTGCAAGAGAACCTGCCATTAATCCACCTGCAGCTGCGGTTTTAGCTGCGCCTCCAAAAGCTGCACGTGCTGGAAATGTAAGTGCTTTGGCAACAGGTTTTGCCCCCATATAAAGTCCCTTTGCTGTATTAACAGATTTCTTTAAATTATCTGCAGCACTCTCTGTTGAACCTAACAAGCCTTTATTTCCTGGATCTATGTTAAATATTCTTCTAAAAATTCCTTCTGCTTTTAATGAGAAATTCATTAAAATTAATGCTAATATAACACCTGAAACATTTTCTAATGAATAAGCTAAAGCTGCTGAAATAAATATTGCATATATTAAAGCATGTACAACTTGAATAAATAAGTTTAATATATATTCTGTAAACCAAGTTTTCAATGAACTTGACTTTCCAGATAATACTTTCTGCAAAGCATAAGCCACTCCTAATCCTGGAGCCATCAGCGTTAAAACAGCTAATGTTAAGAATCTTTTTACATATATTATTGTATATTTAAAAGCCATAAATACCATAGCAAAATACATAATCATACCCATTAATCCAACTGTCATTTTTGGATCATATGCTCTTGTTCTTATTTCTTCGTATACGTCTATTTCTATATCTTGATTACTTTTTTCTACTTCTTTATCTTTACTATTACCAGAACCATTTTTCGTATCAGATAATTGTGCCAATTGAACTTTATTTACTGCATTTGCAGATTCTCTAACAGTATTTACTAAAATTTCATTTATTGTAATTGCAAACAACATAATATAATGCATTGTAAAAATTAATATTACTCCAGTTACCCAATCTACAAGCATTCTTTTATAAACAGCTTTATCAGAAGCAACAGTAGAAATAGCCATTTTTATCCCAATAGCAACTAATACTACTGCCATTGCAGCTACTGCTAATAATCTTATTAAATAATACCATACAGCAATTAATGTTTTTAACTGTATAATAATAGGATCTGTTGCAATCATAAGTTCTGCATACTTTTTACATGCATCACAACCATTACATCCACAATTTCCATAACACTTTACTTCTTTATCTGTAGTATTTACATCTCCACAACACTTATCAGCTGACTTTTCACATTTTTTGCAAATTAATTGTTGTCCTGTTGGAGAAATAACAACATCTTTATCTTTTAGATTTCCATCTGCATCTCTTTCTTTTATCGTTTTTATATATAAATCTTTCTTTTCTGTATTTTCAAAAAAATTAACATCAAATGCAGGAACCATATTATAAACAATAGCTTGTACTGTTACATTATTGCTAGAATCACTTAATGCTGTAAGATCAGTTGCATTCATATCCTCTCCCTGCAAATTAACACCAGCTGTAGATTCTACAACCCAAGTTAATAACTTCTCAGCTCCTGCTGCATAACCTACAAAAGCCATTCTAAGAATATTAGGTATTAATGTTAATAAGAATTCAGCTATTTGAGCTAAGAAGTCAAATAACCAAGAGAATATTCCATCACTTGGAACATAACTACCTTTTGTTGTTCCAGCATAATAAAATTCACCATCTTGAATTGTTAATTTTGCATAAGAATTTGGCACAGCACAAGACCCCATTACGATAGATATCATAATGACTAATACAACTATTTTTTTGAAAAATGTTTTTAATTGTGCCATAGTTTTCCCTTTCTTATTACATACTTATCTCACTTTTATCATAATATAGTATTCCATCTTTATATTCTTTAATTTTAAATTCATCTCTTCCTTCAACAATTCTTGTTACTCTACCATCTTGTAAATTATATAAATATATTCCTTTTCCTGATTTAGAATATACAAAATTATAGTTTGAAGTCCATATATATGAATTTATATTATCGTTTAATTCTCTATTTGGATTATCTCCACTTTGTGAAATAAATTTCATACTATAAATGCCACCATTTTCATCTTTTTCTGGATAATAGTAATATTCTAAACTTTCTCCTATAATGCTTTTTGTCTTTTCATCTAGAGTTTCTAAATAATCATCTGAACGTTCTTTTTCGCTATCTCTTTTAATTACTCTCTTACATTCAGATTCGAATACACAATCAATTTGTAATTTTGCTATAAAATCTGTATTCTCTAAATATCTATTAACTTTAGACAAACTACTCCTAATATTATTATACACCAAAATTCCGTCTGTGTCATCATAATTCACCTTAATTTCAATACCTTTTAGCGGATATGACACATATACAGATGATTTTGAGTACTCATATTGATTATAGTCAGGCCACATATATGTTAACTGATTCATAAATTCTAATAAATCTATTTTTGAATTTATAAATTCATCTGCCAATTTAAAGAAATCATCAGTATCTTCATCAGAAATTCTATATATAGAAATTTCATTTTTAGAGAAAAAAGCATAAATCTTTTCTCCTTTATATCCAATTACTTCGTTTTCTTTATCTTCAAATGTTGGCTTTCCAAGTTCAGCTCTTACTGAACTAAAATCAATTCCAGGAAATAAATTATTAATAACATTTCCTTGATAATTTTTATCAAAAACTACATTATAAATCTTATTTTGAATTATCTTAGCTTTTATTCCTTGGTTTAAATATATATAATATTCATCATATATGCTATCTCTTAACCCGAAATAATCTAAATTCTCCCAATTTTCATCTATAATTCTTTGTAATATATCTGATGATATATCTAAATTAGTAATTTCAATTTCTTTATATGTTTTCATGCTAATTTGAGAATCCATATATATAAAATAATCTTCAATATCATTTATTATAATTGTTTGTATTTTTCTATTACTACAAATGACTTTTATGGTTATTTTATTTTCTTCATCTATCATTTTAAAGCTTTTATACCTTAAAATTTTAGCAATATCATTTATAATATCATTATAATATTTTTCATTACTGCTGTCGTCTTCATCATATGGTAGTTTAGCAAATTTTAAATAAATATCTGAGTAAAATTCACTATCTGTGCTCATTTCTTCTGATATGTATGTTGATTTATAATATTCTATTACTTGTTTTACCGTAGTAAGATTATCATATGATAATTCCACATCTCCCTCATCAATTGAACCTTTAAAAAGATTTACAATCATAATACAAACAGTAAACAACATAAAAATCGCAATAACAAGAAATACTATTGCTATCTTATAGTTTCTTTGATTGCGATTTTGATTTACTTTCATTTATAACTCCTATCTATTAAGTCTTCTTTCTTTTTCTATTTTTTCAACAGAATTTTCTTTTGATTTTAATGTAATTAACCCTCTTTGAGCGTAGTCTCTTGTGATATTGGTAAAATAATAGTTACTGTACAAAATAATTCCTTTTGGATTATTTTCTTCTATATCAATTTCATATCCTTTATGTGAAAACATTATATGAGCTTTCTTTATATCTGGATCATATTCTAAATAATCATAATTTCTTATAGTAGATTTTATTGAATTAACAAATTTATCTAAATTATTATCATCTAAGTAGTTAGTTAAAAACTCTTCAAACTTATCATTTTCATTATATGTAATTGCATAGACTGATATTTCATCTTCATAAAAGAAATAATAAAAATCATCTGTGTAGTATCCTAAATATTTATCTTTTAAGCTACCAAACACATTATCTGGATACAAATTTAAGATTTCTTTTAAATTAGTTTTTACTTTAACACCTTCTACAACGTCTTTATCATATTTATAAGTAAAAATAATATTTCTTACTGTTTTGCTATTAATTGTTTTTAATAATATCGCACCATCTAAATATGATATATAGCCATTTTCTAGTTCTTTACCCTCTCCTAACATTTTTGATATATACTTGGTAGACATTTGACCTGCTACTAATCCATTTAGGAAATCATTATATGTATAAATCACTTGTCTTAGAGGAGGCTCGATTTTATTAATATCAGAATAGACTTTTCCATCTACATTTTTAAAATAATCTTCTATACCATTTATGATAATTACATAATTATCATCTTGGTATTTAGCATATATTTCAATTTCTTTTGAATTATCAATTAAATAAAAATCTTTTTTTTCATAAAATCTTTTTAATTCATCTACTAATTTATTAAAATATACCTCATTACTATTTTCTTCTTTATCATATAAATCCTTAATAAAATTTACATATATTTTATTTTCATTTTCTTCTAAATATTCTGATTCAGAAGCAATAATTACTTCTTCAACACTTTGTGGTCGTTCATCATTAATTATCGCTTTTCTATTATCATTTTTAATATTATTTAACAGAAAGAATGAAAAACATAGTAAGCCAAAAAATAATACTATAAAAAATAAAATAGTTATTTTTAATAAAGAATTATTTTTCACCCTATTATCCTTCTTTCTTCATAAATTTATTTACTCCTCTTAAAGTTACTGAACCTTTCATATCAAATACTACTTTAACCATTCTTTCTGCTTGTCCCATTGCAAGTAATAGTGCTAATCCTACTAATGGCGATGTTGCTGCAATTGCATTTGCAGAAAACACAAATACTATATAAAGTAGTGCATGGAGTGGCTGAATTAATACGTTAAGAATAAATTCTTTAAGCCATATACCAAATGCTTGTGCTTTTCCATCTCCAACTTTATCAATTGAATATGTAATTGTTATTATTGGTGAAACTACTATTAAGAATCCAACCATTAATAATCTCTTTAAATATAACCACAAAAATTTAAGTTCTGTAAATAATAGTATCCAATATACAAGTGACCATACAGCTAAACTAATACCAGAATCATTATATACGATTCCAAATAATTTTTTACGTACAGTTTCTTCAAACACATCATATGTTCCTGCAGCGCCAGGCACTGTGGTTCCTAAGAGACTATTCCTTATTCCATAAAATATTTTTGTTAAACTTTCTCCAAATACAAAAACAGCACTCATTATATATGGCATTACAAATAAAATAATTATACTTTCAAGCCAACTAATTAGCATCTTTTTATACTTTGCTTGGTCTGAAGCTACAGTAGAAATTGCCATTCTAATACCTATATATATTAATACAACTAAACTTATTCCTAATGCTATTAGTCTACATATATAATAGGCATCAACAATACTATCTTTTACAGCAATATTATTTGCATCTGCATAAACTGATTCTCCATTACCAATTTCGTATGAGTCTTCTGTATCAAAAAAATTAATATTAAATAATGGAACTCTGTTAAATACTGTTTTATCTATTGAAAACCAAAACATTTCTTTTTTTGGCAATTTAATGGAACCTGTTCCACTTGGTTTTGTTGGATTATTAGCTAAATGACTAATTAAAACATCAACTTCTAAAGCTACAAGATTTAATGCTCTAGAAACAATCCCCATAAAAACACCAGTTGATGAAGAACTAGAAGCGTTAGCCTTTGAAGATGCATCATCATCTCCTCCATCATCTCCCATTCCTGCTGCTTTTTCTGATAAAGTATTATCCATAGTAGCATTTTCACTAGCAAAAGAATCTTGTAATCTACTACCTTCTCTTTCTCCACCTGTTGGGCTTGTTTTTACTGCGTAAACATTATTATAAAATATGAAATTAAACATTAATAGTATAATTAATATACTAGTTAAAACTTTTTTCATCTATTTTCCCCATTTATTGATTTGCTTCAGCTTCTTTTCTTGCTTTTTCTAATGCAGCTTGTTTTGAAAGGTTTGTTTCAACGAATTCAAATTCTTTTCTTGTTGGTTGAATTCCTATAATAGCTGAATCTCCACCAACTTTAAGTAAGCCTTCACCTCTATTACATGTAATTAAGAATCCAGCCTCACCTTCACTTAGTTTAAATACTTCTTTTAAGTATTGAATTTCTGATTTATCTTGTGCTAAAAATAGTTTTGTTTCTGATGATGTTAAAACCGCTTGAACTTCTTGTTTTTCATAAAAATCTTGGAATTTTTGTGAAATAACTGCAAGCGAAACATTTCTCTTTCTAGCACGTCTAGCCATTGTATTTAAGAAATCAACAGCTTCTGGATAAGGAAGTAACATCCATGCTTCGTCGACAAGAACTCTCTTTTTAGAAGCTTTTGTTTTATCTTCACTATTTTTCTTAACATATTTTTCCCAAACCCAAGAAAGCATAACTTGTTGTGCAAGAGGTCTTGCAAATCTTTCTTCCAGCTGAGAAATATCAATATTAATAAATGGTAAGCCATCTAATAATTCAAATGTTGATTGGCCATCAAAATATGCCATTTGTCCTTGATATTCTCTAACATATTGTTTCATAACCTTTACTAAATAGCTGTAATGGAAACGGTAATCTGGGTTATCATTTTCTTCTGCTTTTCTTTGAATTCTTTTAAACCAAGAACCTATTGTTGGCATTTCTTTTTTAGTTCTTCCCAAATAATTATTAGAAATATCTATTGGTCCACCAGTTTCATCACGTGTATATAAACTCTCAACATTATTCGTTATACCTAAAGCAGCATATTCTTCGGCAACAGCTTCAGAAATAATCTGTTTTGTAAGCTCGTTTACTTCTTGGCTTCTTGTACTACCTCTAGCCATTGTAAGTAATGAGTTTGTAACGTCTTCTACTTTATTCTCAACACTTAACACTGTTCTTTCTTTACCTGTTATTTCATCTTTTACATTTTCAGGTTCAATATCAAATAAATTTATAACTGTTTTTGAATTAGGACTTAATGTAACATTAACTCCACCAAGCGCTTCAGCAACAACTGTATACTCACCTTCAGCATCAAGTGCTAAGCTTTCAATTCCCATAAGAACTGCTGAACGTGCTGTTAAGGTTTTGATTGTAACAGATTTACCAGCACCTGATTTACCAAATATAACCATGTTATAGTTAGTTAACTTTGAACTAAAGTTATCATAAAGTATAGGTAATCCTGTTTGTTTATTAAATCCTAGTGGAATACCTTGTTCATGTCCTACATCTGATGTAAAAAATGGGAAAACAGTTGACATAGCCCTTCTATCAAATGTATGAGATTTTGTCATCTTATTATCTCCATATGGCATATTACTTCTAAATGCTTCATCTTGCATTGCCCAACATGGTTTAATATCAATTAAGTTTTTAGACATTTCATTTGATAATAATTCTGTATATCTATCTAATTCATCCATGCTATAAGCAAATATTGTTGCAATAACTGATGAATCAAATAATTTGTTAAATCCAGCTGCAATAGAGTCACGAAGTTCTTCTGCTTCTTCTTTCTTTTGTGCTATAACTCTCTCTCTGTTTATATCTCCTCTATCTAAAGCAACAATTCTTTCAGATTCAAGTTCGTTAATTGTTCTGTTTAAGTCTGTTTGTGAAGATGATTCACTAACAGGATTTATAAAAACAGAAACATTTATATCTCCAAATGTATACATTCCTCTTAAAAACTCCGGAAATGTACACATTCTAGGCAAGTTTGCAACTTGCATACTTCTTGCATATCTTGTTCTTGCTGATGAAATTTCTATATGGTTTGTATAACTTGCATCAACTCCACCAGGTGCAATTAAATCCTTTAAAGAGTTTTTATTTTTTTGTAAAACACTTACTTCTTCTTTTTTTACACTTTCAATTTCATTAGTAGACTCTTGTTTTTTACTTCCAAACATTATTAATTCTCCTCCTCTTCTTTAGTTTTCAGCTCTTCTTTTTTTCACTATTTTTTTTCTAACAACAGGAGATGCTGTTTGTGAAGATTTTGTTTTTCCTTCTGCTAGTTGTTTTTTATCTTCTTCTTTTTTACTTCCACTATTTTCTATTTCTTCTTTTGCATATTTGAAAACTCGTTTATCTAGCTGATCTTTATAATTATCTAATAATTCACTTGCTTTTTGTTTTATTTTCTCTTCTTTATTAATTTGGATTTCTAGTTCTTCGATTTGTTTTCTCTTATCAGCCTTTAATATACTGTCTGTAGCCATATCTATAGCTGCCAAACTAATTTCTTGATCTAATTTTTCTTGTTTCTTCTTTAAGACATCTTTTCCTGTACTATATAATGCATCATATTGTGAATCTAAAGCTTTAGAAAGCTGTAGTAACTCTGCTTCATCTCTGTTATATGCAATATATAATAATTCTGCTAATTCTTCAGAATCTAATATTGAACTTGTTATTTGTGATGTAGCAAGTGCACTTGATATATTTTGACATCTTGTATAAAGTTCAGAGAAACACATATTATAAATTTCTTCTTTAGAAAATTTATCAAGTCCACCTCCAATTTCAGCAGAATAATATGAAACAACAACATATGTCCTTTGTTGTAAAACATTTTTATTAGAGCTTAATTTTTCAACATAATCTGTAATACTTATTCCATATTCTAAAATATTAACTTTTCTTTTCTTTTCAAACTCTAATTTTTCTCTTAAAGCTCTATTTCCTTGTGCTTTTGCTTGAGCAATTCTAGCATCTAATCTATCAATTTCAATTGTTAAATTATCTACTCTAGCTTTATATTCTTCTATTATATCTCTTAAATTTAATGTTCTACTTTGAATATACAATTGGATAGGAAATCTTAATGTATTTAAGAACTGAACAAAACCTTCTTCTACAGAAATTTTTTCTTGCTCAGACATTAAGTCATAGTTAACACCATTACATTGTAATACCATTATGTATTGTGTTCCATTTTTTCTTACAATCATATTATCAACAATTTCTTCAAATTCCATGAAATCAAAAATTGATTCTCTTGTTAGATTAGTTGTAAATTTCCCATAATCTTGTTCAACTTTCTTTTTTCCATCTTCTTCACTTTCGATAATATGTTCTTGCTCTTTTCTTTCTTTTGGTGCTTTAGGTTTCATTAAATAGATATAAATTGCTATTAATAATATCATTATTATGAAAATAAGGAATATACCAACTTGTAGTAAAGGAATCATTTCACTTCCCATCTATTTTTCCTCCTTTGTATAAGTATATATTTTTTTGTTCTTTTTGAACTTCATGTATCTCATTATTATTTCACCAATAGGTTCTCCACCAATTCTTTTTGTAATTGGGAACATAACAATTGTTGGAACTTTCAATGCTCCAAGTGCAAATCCTATAAATGCAAAAAATGCCATACAACCAATTCCTACTGGAGTCATATTTAAACTTTTAAATAGTAAAAAGAATAATGACCCAACCATAGCTCCTACTGCTGTTGTAATAAGTGATTTGACTGTAAATATATATAAAATTCTTGATTCACCTCTATAATTACGAGGTATTTGATAAGTTCCCATAATTTATCTCTCCTTTTAATCTTTAGAATGTATTTGCAACTTGTACAACTGTTTTCCAAATAAAATATGATCCGAAAATAACGCAACCTGATACAACAACACCTATTAATTGTATTTTTAATTTTGCTTGTGCATCTGGACCTGCTGTTAAGTATTTTATTCCCATATATGTAACAACAGCTACCATAACACCAGCACCTATCGTTGTTAAAATACTACCAATATCTGCAATTTCACCAAATGCATCATCCATATTAATTGTCCCAACGTTTTTTTGTCCTTTATTTATAAAATTTTGTGCTTTAGTCTGCATATCTGATAAGTTTGCAGCTTTTACGCTGTAAAAACTACTAAATATTAAGAATAGCATTACTATACATACTATTTTTTTTAAAACTTTTATATATATATACATTTTTTCCTCCTTTTAAGCCTATTAATACTATTATATTAATTATACTCAAATGAATATTCTTTTTCAATATTTTTGTCGAAGATTTGACATTTTTAACACAAATGTAATAAAAAAGAAGAAGCATAAAAATGCTTCTTCCAGAAATTATATATTTATAAATATTAGTCTGCTTTTAGTACTCCATTCTCTCCTGTTGAAAAGTCCATAACAGCAGCTACTATATTAACAGCTCCAAATAACAATACACAGCCAATTATTATTGGTGTAATAGATTTCTTAACATCAGCTTTATCCGCAGGGCTAGCAAGAATATACTTCATTCCTAGCAAAGTAACAACTATTATTGATATTCCAGAACCAGCCAACTGTAATAATCCAATTATACTATTAATTCCACCTATTATTCCAGATCCATCTGTAACTGTCTCATCTGGAGTAGAAACCTTTTTCATAGGAGAACTTGTTCCTATAAGATCTTCCATCTTTGTACCTGCGAATACATTATTACAACAATCTATTATACCTATAAATAAAATTAATATAACCAATAAAACTATTCTTTTTTTCATTTTATTTTCTCCTATTATTAATTAAATGATGAATCTATAAATACTTTAGCAATAGAAACTAGTGCTGTTGCTCCAAACAATATAAATGCACCTATAACATAATTTATAGCATACTTTTTAATATCCGCCCTATCACCTGCTGAAGCTAACATATATTTGCATCCAATAACCATAAGAATTACCACTGCAACTCCAGCAGCTGCAATTCTTATAATAGATAGAACAGTTCCTATTATTTCTGTTGTAGCAGTTTTAGCATTTTCCACTTTACTAAGTTCTCCTCCAAATGTTGTAGAAACATCAAAAGCCATACAATAAAAATGTGACGTATATATAATAGAAAGAAGTAGTATAAAGTTTATAAATATTATTAAAAATTTTTTAAACATAGTTTCTCCTTTCCTTCTTTATTCTTATTCTAAAGATTTAGATGTAAGGTTTTCTATAACTCCCAAAATACCTACTGCTCCAAATAATACCATAGCACCTACTACATAAACAATTGCATGCTTTTTTATATCAGCTCTATCTCCTGCTGAGGATACCATATATTTTATTGAAACTGCAAGTAGCATTACAACAGCGATTGCAACACCAACTATTCTCATAATTGCAATTGCTGTAACAGCAGATTTATTTGCAAAATTTGTAATCTTAGTGTCCTTTCCCGTTGATTCAAACACACTATTCGTTTTGGTAATACTCGCCGCCGAAAAACCATTTTCAGCATTACAAATATTACTTATACAAATACTATAAAGTATAAATACAATCAAAATAGATATAATTATTTTTTTTATCATAATATTTTACTCCTATTTCTATGCTCTTTTTATATTTCCTGAAGCAAAATCATTAATAATTCCTAGTAATCCTACTGCACCAAATAGAACCAATGCACCTACTACATAGGCAATAGAAGCTTTTTTGATATCTGCTTTCTCTCCTGGAGCAGCTGACATATATTTCATTGCAACAACAAGTAATAATGTTACTGCAACACACATTCCAACAATTCTTACTATTGCAATAATTGAATTCATTACTTTGGTTACTTTACTACTAGCAGTACTATTATCTTTCCAAGAGTTATCTTGACTTGTAATTAATGTATCCATTTGACTTCTATATGTTGCATTTGAAATAATTGGGAATATTGTAACTATAAATATTAATATTAATAGTATTGTTTTTTTGAAAATAAGTTTCATATATTTCTCCTTTCACAAAATAATCATTTTAATCCAAAACTTTAGTAAAGTCTTGAATAATTCCTAAAATTCCTGTAACAGAGAACATTATAATCGCTCCTACAATATATGGAATTGCATGTTTTTTTACATCAGCTTTTTCACTAGGTGCTGCGGTCATGTATTTCATTGCTAAAACTGTTATCATTATTATTGCAACACCAGCAGCTACTACTCTAGCAATTGTTACAACAGCACCTGCAATGTTAGTTACAGAATTAACCGCTCCACTTGCATTTGGATCAGCTGCATTACCGGCCATTGTTGTTATATTTTGCATAATATTCGCTGCAAAAACATTTTCTTGAATTACTATATTAAAAAGTATAAAAAATAATATTGCAACTAATAATACTTTTTTCAAACTCTTCATATTACTCCTCCTTAATATTTCATCTTCATTACTTATATTATAACATTTTTCAATAATACTTTCAATATTTTAATATTAACCTAAAATTTATCCTTTGTAAATAAATTTTTAAATATTTTTATACTAATTCTATTACAGATTTAAAATCAAACATTATGCCTTTAAAATTCTTTGTTTAGGCATCTATTTTGAATGTATGTTCTTATATATCTATATTACACAGCCTTTTTATTTGAATTCTTCCATCATATTCTGTAGCTTATTTTACAAAGTTTATTTCCAAAATATACCACAAATTATTTGCATTTTGAAATTTAGGATTATAATAAATATCACACAATTCTTTTATTTCAAAGTTTGATTTTTTTAGACATTCTACACAATATTCCAAATATCTTTCATTTACGACAGTATATATTTTTTTACCGTTTAATCCTTTCATAAAAAAGTTTTTTTGATTTTTGCGAATATGAAGATTTTACCATCATTGGATCATATTCTAATATTATATCCATATTATATATCGGATCATCTTCATTTCTTATTAAATCAATACATGCGGTATTATATCTAGAAGAAATCCACACACCATTTATATCATATTTTTCAGAAATAAAATCTTTTTCTATTGTATATACTTTATCATCAATCAAAATTTTTTGAACATTATTTTTATAATTAAAGACATAAAATGAATTATTTACTTTTATACACATATATACTATTCCTAAAGCAACTGAAAGAGTAATTTGAGTTATAATTATTATAATCAATATTAACTTTAAAATTATTTTTATAGTACCACTCTTATTATATCTTTCCTTTAATTCTACAATTATTTTATTTAATAAATATATTTCAATCAAAAAATATGATATTGCTATAAACATCCCATACCTAACATATCCACATACAAAAATAATCCATGCTATTGTTGTTAAAACATTTAAGACTATTAATGTCATTTTTCTACTTTTTATTAAATAGCATATTGAAACAATATAGCCAACTGCCCATACAGGATCAACTATATACCTAATATCATCTCCTCGTAAAGGATTGACAGTAATTACTATTGGCCATAGTATCATCTCAATTAAGTTTTTAGCACCTAATCTTGTATCTTTAGATGAAACCATTTCATAATAGTCAGATTTGAATATAAAATTATAAAATGGAAAAATTGGATTTTTAGTTTGAATATATGCATTTATCATATATATTACAAATGGACCAAAAAATAAAATAGTCAAAGCAAAAATATCATAAATCTTTATTTTTTTTTGATTTTTTAATAATTCTATAATCATATAGCACAATATAAGAATTGCAAAAACAATATTTGATATTTTTATTCCTGTAGCAAGTCCAGCCAAAAAAGTAGCTAAATATAAGCATTTTTTTGCATTCAAATTCCCATAATTTTTATTGATACATGCTATATATAATAATTCTAATAAAATAGTTGTTGAAAATATATCTATACTATATTCTCCAATACAAAGATTAAGAGAAAATGTATATAAAATTATAGTTGCTATAAGAACCTTTGTTTTTTCTGCAATTTTAGGTATTATAAGTTGCATAAAATTTTTAATTTGATAAAATATAATAATTGATGAATATAAAGATAATATACGTCCGAATCTATATCCTAATATATTAACAAAAATATAATTCATTCTATCTCCTAGCGGAAAAAAGAACGATGAGCTTGGTAGTAAATCAAAATTAATTCTATCTATAAAAGGATTCTTGAAATTGTATAAATGATATGAAATAGCGTCTACAAAATCATCTATATCTAGCATTATTATAAAATAAATAATAGTATATGGAATAATTGCTAATAAATCTAATATATTAAAATTACTTCTAACTTCAAAAAAATTCTTGAATAAAAATATATTCAATATAACTACTAAAATAATTGATATTAGTAAAGAAATTTCATATTTCAAATTAGTAAAATAGGAAATGTTATCATTTAAAATTGTGAGAAATGCAATACAAATAAAAACAAACATATGAATATTTAAAGTTATCTTTTTCTCATTATTCTTTACAAACATTTTCTCACCTAAAACATCTATTTATTTAATATATATTTTAATTTTATTTTCATCAGAACATTAATATACTCTAAAGTTTTATTACTCATATTAACTTGGCTTAACATTACCTGAAAATTTTCTTATTATGCCTAATATACCTGAAGTTGAAAATAATATAACAGCTCCTAATATATAAATTGAAGCACTTTTTTTAATATCAGCTTTATCTCCTGGTGCAGCAACCATATACTTAATTGCCAAAACAATTAACATTATTACTGCTCCTCCAGCTCCTACTACTTGTATTATAGTAAGTATAGCACCTAAAATACTATTTATACTACTAGCAGTTCCTGTTGTTTCCTTTGCACCTTTTGTTACAAAATTAACATCTATTTCTGAATATGATGCATCTGAAATTATATTATATGTCAAAACAAATGTTATTAATATCAATAACATTACTATAAATTTCTTAAATATTTTTCTAATCATATATATACTCCTTATCTTTTTTCCTTTTATATTAATTTTATATCTTTTTTATTTTTTTGTAAATAGTATAATACTAGAAAAAGATTTTTCAATTGTGTTCTTAATGTGTAATTTATTAAATAAACATTGTTTTCAAAATAAAAAGGTGAGATATAAAATGTATCTCACCTCTTTTTCTCAGTTT
>Ga0073907_1002114_pt1 | contig 21704 bp, 18 predicted proteins | sample GluameincwithD2O_FD_65483 | JGI IMG/M metagenome (GOLD analysis project Ga0073907, IMG submission 65483) | Mouse cecum microbial communities from Vienna, Austria - Glucosamine amended microcosms incubated with D2O | ecosystem: Host-associated > Mammals > Digestive system > Large intestine >... | reverse complement strand
GAGAGGAAACTCCCCACCGCGTTCGCCGCCTGCTTCTGCATGGAGGCGGTGACGTGTGCGTAGGCATCCAGGGTAAACCCGGCGCTGTAGTGACCCAGCATGGCGGAGAGAGTTTTCACGCCTACTCCGTTTTGCGGGGCCAGCACCGAGAATGTGTGACGCAGGTCGTGGAAGCGTATCCGCTCCAGCCCTGCCCGCTTCAGTACTCGCTGGAGCATATGGAGGACGCTGTCCGGGGACATGGGGCCTCCAAACGGAGAAGGGAACACATACTCATCCTTCTGCTCCATGCCTTTGAGGGCCTTGACGGCATCCGCTCCTATCGCAATATTGCGGTAGGAGTTTTTCGTTTTCAGCGGGGCTTCCACTACCTCGCCGCTCTGACGGAGAATTTGTCGTCAGACATGGATGATGCCCTTGTCCAGATCAATGTCGCTCCATTTCAGCCCCAGCAGCTCTCCCCGCCGGAGGCCCGTTGCGAGGTCGATGTAGTAGAGCTCAAACACGCCGCTTCGCCTCGCCTCCTCGAAGAAGATACCCAGACTCTCCGGAGGCAGGATTTTCATCTCCTTTCGCTCCAGCTTCGGCAGGACACAGCCCTTCGTAGGATTACTGGGAATCAGCTTTTGCTCTACCGCACAGTTCAGGGCGGAGGAAATCATCTGGTTGATGTTCCGCACTGTCTTGACACTGAGGCCCTTGGGTTTACTTCTGGATTCTGTACACTCTACCCTCCCGCTCTCCAGCAGATGTTTGTACAACTGTTGGAGGTCCATTGCCGTCAGCTTCTCCAGCGGCAGATCACCGAGGGAGGGCTTGATGTGGTTCTCGATGAATCCCTGGTAGGTCTTGTGGGACGAGGGACGGACCTGGAGCTTGGCGTAGTTCTCCATCCACGCATCCAGCCATTGGCCCACTGTATATCGTTCGGTGGCCGTAGCCAGCGAGCCGCTTTTTTCAATTGCCGATTTGAGTTTTGCCTTGACCTCCGCCTGTGTTTTGCCGAGGACATTTTTGTAGATAGACTTCCCGGTCGCTGGATCACGGCCCGCTGTATATCGTCCCCCCCGACGGCCGTCCTTTCGCTTGCGGATACTCCCCTCTCCGTTTGCCCTGCGTTTCGCCATGGCATATCGCCTCCTATTCAGCGACACACCATACCGGCAGTCTGCAAAAATATCCAGCGCCCCTGCGCGGTGTTATCAAAAAATTCGTATTTTCCGCCTGCTGGAAAACCGTTTTTTTCATACATTTCCCCGCTCTATTTGGGAGGGCAGGAAAAGGTGTATTCTTTGTTTATAGCGAACCAGTTTTTGAGCTGTCTCAGAGGGGGCGCTGTATCGGCGCAGCTCTTCGCCTACAAAGCCTTAACACATCCTTTCCCGGTTTGTCAGGTGTATGGGGTGCTGTCCTCTCTTGAAATCGCACACAGCAGCTCACAGGCCGAAACATAGGCCGGTCTGCCGTATCGCTGTACTTTTCACTCTCTGTATTCCATTCTCCTCTCCCCTTAGGGGCAGGGGGCCGGGGCTTTGCCCTGGCAAATGCGTCCGGCGTATAGCCAGGCGCGATGCTTGCCCCACCCAAGGGTGGGAAAACACACCTTCGCAGCCGCCCCTTAATTTGAGCACCACAGCATCCTGCCCGCACTGCGGGGATAAGTCCCTTTGGGGCTGGGTTTTGCCTCGGCAAAAGAACGGTTACGAAATGTCCTCGTGGCCAGGGCAGATCAGGCGGATTCCGTACCGCTCCATCACCGCCAGATAGGGTGCGGGAGGCATGCGGTCCGTCACGACGGCATAAAGCTGCTCAAAGGAACAAAAACTGATGACGGCGGAGTGACCGAACTTGCTCTGGTCCGCCATCAGGACGACCCGGTTTCCCCGCTGGACGACGTTGCGTTTGATCTCCGCCTCCAGATAGGTGCTGTTGGACAGACCATTTTCAATGGTGACGCCGGTGGCGGAGATGAAAATGGTCTGGATGCTCAGATGGGAAAGGGTGTCCAGTGTGGAGATGCCGGTAAAAGAGGAGGTGGAGGGGGCGTAGATGCCGCCTAGGGAGATGATGTTCAGGTTGGGGAGGGATGCGGCCTCATACAGGGCGGTGAGGCTGTGGGTGATGACCGTTACCCCGTTTTTTTCGCCCAGATGCCGCACAATGTTGGGCGTGGTGGAACCGGAATCCAAGAAGATGGATGAGCCGTTGTTCACCAGCCGCGCCGCCAGTTGGCCAATGATTTGCTTTGCCTCGCTGTTTTTCCGCTCCCGCACGGAAAAGCCTAGGGGACGGTGCTGTAGGTTAGAGGACACGCCGCCGTAGACCTTGCGGACATTGCCGCGGTTCAGCAGCTCGGCGATGTCCCGGCGCACCGTGTTCATAGAGATGCTAAATTGAACGCAAAGCTCCTCCAAAGATACGTTTTCCCTGCCTAAAATATACTGTTCCATCTCGTTCAAACGATCCGCTCTCATAAAATCCTCCATGAGTTGGTTATTTTTGAGCTAAATATGGATAAATCTTAACACAAATACAGTGGGTATGCAAATCTTTTTTTCAATATTATCAAATAAACGCTAAAAATCAAGTTGTCAAGAAAATTTTATTGTATATATCGAACAAAAACGGACAAAAATGTTGTGGAATTTACGTCTTGCATCTTACCGAAAAGATTGCTAAACTTTACTCATAAAATAACAAGAATTAATCCAAGAAATTATCATAAATTATGTAAATTTGTTTATGATGAGTATTATTCTAGGGAAGGTGTGGCAGCGTGAGGACAACAAACAGGGCCGCCTATATGACGGCGGTCAAACAAATGGAAATTCGAGAGCTTCCCATCCCCCGGGCCGGGGCTGGAGAAGTTGTGCTGAATGTGGAGTATGTCGGCGTGTGCGGTTCGGACGTCCACTTTTTCGAGTCCGGCATGAGAAAGGGCAAGTTCTTTGACCTCCCCTTCATTCTTGGCCATGAGTGCGCGGGAACCATTGTGGAGACAGGGCCCGGTGTCACGGGACTGCGGCAGGGCGACCGGGTGTGCTTCGAGCCGCAGATCACCTGCGGAACCTGCGTCTACTGCCGCTCCGGGCACTACAACATGTGCCCCGACGTGCAGTTTCCGTCGGTCCCGCCTCACGACGGAATGCTTCGGGATTTCGTGGCTATTCCGGCGCATCTGGCGTACAAGCTGCCGGATTCCATCTCCACACTGGAGGGTGCGCTCATCGAGCCTCTGGCCGTGGGCCTTTCCGCCGCCAGCCGGGGCGGCGTGTCCCTGGGGCAGAGTGTGGTCATTTTGGGCGCAGGCTGCATCGGACTTTTGACCATGATGGCCTGCAAAGCCCGGGGCGCCGCGAAGGTGATTCTCTGCGACCTGTTTCCCAGCCGCCTCCAAAAGGCTCTGGAATTGGGGGGCGACACCGTGATCAACGCCAGGGAGGAGGATGTGCAGGCCCGCGTTCTGGAGTTGACCGGCGGAACTGGGGCGGATGTAGTCTTTGAGACGGCGGGCAACCCCCGCACGGCGGCCCAGACCTCTGATCTGGTGCGGCGCTGCGGCGTGGTGGTCATGGTGGGCAACATCAATGGCGAGACACCCTACCGCTTTATGGACCTGATGTACAAGGAGGGTGAGATCCGCACGATCTATCGCTACCGCAACAACTTTGAAACGGCCCTCCAGATGGTTGCCTCCGGAAAAATCGACCTGAGACGGATCGTCTCCCATCAATTTGACTTTCAGGACGTCCAGCTGGCTTTTGAGAATTCCCTCAACGACCGGCAGGATGTCATCAAGGCGGTCATCAAACTGTGACCCCTCTCTATCAGTGGACCCTGGCATGGGCCAAATTATATAAAGGAGAAATGAACATGAAAAAAGTATTTGCTCTCTTGCTGGCCTGTGTGCTGACACTCAGCCTCGCGGCCTGCGGCGGCGACACCGGAGCGGCCGCCCCCCCCGACGCTTCCGCCAACACCCCCGACAGCTCCCAGAGCGAGCCGCAGCAGCCCGCTGAAGCCCCCTTGGACTACCCCAAGAGCAACATCACATGCATCATCCCCTACGGCGCAGGCGGTACCATGGACACCCTGTCCCGGGCGCTCTTTGAGAGCATTCCCGACGGCCTGGTGCCCTCTGGTGTGAATTTCGTGGTGGAAAACGTGGCTGGCGGCGGTGGTCTGGTGGGCACCGAGCAGGGCCTGACTAGGAAGGCCGACGGCTACACAATTGTGGGAGTGAATGGAGATCTGATCATCAACCACGCCATCGGCGCCACCGAGATTGTTCTGGAGGAGGACTTCGTCCCTATCGTGTGCCTGCAGGATGAGCCCTACTGTCTGATCGGCCCCGGTGAGGGCGAGTGCAGCACTCTGGAGGGATTTATCAACAAGCTCAAAAGCGGGGACAACGGCGTCACCGTGGCCATCACTGGCGCGGGCTCTCCCGGCGGCTTGGCCACCCGGGCCCTGAGTGAGTCCTTCGGCGTGGAGATCAAAACCGTCACCTTTGACGCCAACAACGACTGCGCCCTGTCCGTCACCACAGGAGAGTGCGACGCTACTTTCATCAACGTCAGCGGCGTCGCCGGACAGGTGGAGGCCGGCACCCTGAAGGTCCTGGCCGTCACCACCGCCGAGGAAGCGCCCTCTCTGCCCGGCATTCCCTCCATCGCTCAGACCTATCCCGAGTGCGGCGACCTGAACCTGCGCTCCGTCTGCTTCCTGGGTGCGCTGGCGGATACGGACCCCGCGATCATCCAGTGGCTGTCCGACACGCTGAACCAGGGCGTGGCCTCACAGAGCTACGCCGACCTTACGGCCCCGCAGATGATGATCCCCAAGGTCTGGGACATTGACGGGATGACGCAGTACTGCAAAGAGGCCTACGCATTCTATGTGAGCTTGCTGGAGGAGTAATCTGATTCCGCATATCTGACTTGGGGCGCACGGAACAGTTCCTGTCCCGTGCGCCCGTTGCCTTGTGAATAGGGGGTATCGCATTTGAAAAAGAGCAATTTCGCGACGGGCCTTTTCTTCCTGGCGCTGTCCATCTTCGCATATGTACAAGCCCGCAGCATGATGGGCAAACTGGACTCGGATGCATTGGGGCCCGGCTTCTGGCCCAAGCTCCTCTCCGCCGCCATGATGATCCTGTCGGTCGTCCTGATCCTCCAGAGCCTGTTTTCCAGGCAGCCCGCCGCCGGCGCCCCCTTTGACGTGAAATCGGAGGGCTTTCGCCGCGTGGTGAAAATCAGCGGCCTGATGGTCCTCTTCGGGGCCGTCATCTACGCAGCGGGCATTTACGTGGGCATGGTGGTCATGCTGCCGCTCTGCATGTTCCTGCACGGCGAGCGGAACAAGCGGATTCTGCTGGGCCTGACGGCGGCGATCATTGTTTTCATTTACCTGACCTTCGGCCTCGGCCTGAAGGTTCCTCTGCCCAAGGGATTGCTGGGCAGCTATCTCGGATAAAAGGAGGGGCGCTGTATTATGGATGCTTTTCTGCAGGCGGCCGCGCTGGTGTTTTCTCCGGCGGCCCTGTTTTATACGTTCCTGGGCGTGTTGTTTGGGATTCTCTGCGGCGCCATGCCCGGCCTGTCCGCGGTGATGGCGGTATCGATCATGCTGCCCTTCACCTTTTCTCTAAAAGACACCGGTATCATGATGCTGCTGGGAATCTTCTGCGGCGCTGTCTACGGCGGCTCCATCACCGCGATTCTGATCAACACGCCGGGGACGGCAAACTCCGCCGCCACCTGTCTGGACGGCTATCCCATGGCGCACAAGCATGGCCAGTCAGGACGGGCCCTGAGCATCTCCACCATGGCGTCCACCTTCGGCGGGCTGCTTTCCGCCCTGATGCTGCTGTGGATCGCCCCGGCGCTGTCCAAGATCGCGCTGAATTTCGGCGTGCCGGAGATGTTTGCCCTGGGGGTGTTCGGGCTGAGCATCGTGACGGCGGTTTCGTCCCACTCCGTCGTCAAGGGCCTGCTGGGGGCGGTGTTGGGGCTGCTACTGGGGGCGGTGGGCATGGACACCACCTCCGCCACGTTCCGCTATACCTTCGGCACAACCTACCTCATCAGCGGCATACAGTTCGTTCCCCTGCTGATCGGGCTGTTTGCCTTCTCCCAGTGCCTGCTGTCCGCCGAGGCCGACATCAAATCCATGGCTAAGAGCAAGCAGGACAAGCTGGCCCAGATTCTCCCCACCAGGGAAGACATCCGGCGGACAGGCCCTACCATTCTGATCAGCTCCATCATCGGCACAGTCGTGGGCGCCATCCCGGGAACCGGCGGTGATATCGCATCCTGGATCAGCTACAACGTGGCGAAGCGCTTTTCCAAGCACCCTGGGGCCTTCGGCGACGGGGCTCCGGAGGGCATCGCCGCCCCTGAGGCCGCAAACAACGCGGTTTCCGGCGGCGCCATGATCCCCCTGCTGACTCTGGGCATTCCGGGGGACTCCGTGACGGCCATTATGCTGGGCGCCCTCATGATGCAGGGCATTGCCCCCGGGCCACTGCTGTTCACCACCCAGACCGTCAAGGTTTACACTATCATCATCGCCCTGTTCGTGTCCAATGTGTTCATGTGCCTGCTGGGCTACGGGGCGATCCGAATCTTCTCGAAAATCAGCCTGGTTCCCGCGAAGTGGCTGAATCCCCTGGTGTTCGTGTTCTGCACGGTGGGAACCTTCGCCATCAACAACAACATGGGCGATGTGGTGCTGATGATCGGGGCCGGCATTGTGGGTTATGTCCTCATCAAGCTGGACTTTTGCATGCCGCCCATCATTCTGGGCCTGATTCTCAGTGACACGGTGGAGTCCAACCTGCGCCGTACGCTGGTGCTGTCCGATGGCAGTCTGCGCATTTTCCTCACCCATCCCATCGCCCTGGCGCTGCTGGCGGTGGCCGCCGTTTCGCTGCTGTCTCCCATCATCCTGAAATTCTGGAAAGGCCGCTCCGCCAAGAGTGCGGAGAAGTGAGAAGGAGGAACGACCGTGAAAAAATCAATCTGCATTGAAAAGCTGTTTGTGGACCTTCCGTTCTATGAGCGCTTCGCCAAGGTGCGGGAGGCCGGTTTTGACTATATCGAGTTCGGCTCCTGGGAACAGCACGATGTAAAGCGCATCCGGGCGCTGCTGGAGGAGAACCGCCTGAAGCTGGGCTGCTTTTCCGGCGACAAGGACTACAACCTGATCGACCCCGCCCACAGCCGGGAGTTTATCGACTACCTCAAGCGCTCCGTGGACGTGGCCCACCTCCTCGGGTGCGAAAATCTGGTGCTCCACTCCAACGCCCTGGCGGAGGAGGGGCGAATGTGCACCGCTGGAAACGAGCAGAACGACCGGACGAAAATCGCCTGCGCCACCAAAAACCTCCTGGAGGCCGCCAGAATCGCGGAGAAGGATGGCGTCACCTTGCAGCTGGAGCCCGTGAGCACCTATGCCAAGCCCGGCTATTACATGACGACCTCCGCCTCCGCGGCGGACATCATTCGGGTGGTAGGCTCTCCTCGTTTGAAGCTACTGTACGACATATACCACATGCAGCTGATGGAGGGCGATCTGGCAAACACCCTGCGGAAAAACGCGGACATTCTCGGCTATATCCACATCGGCGACGTGCCGGGCCGCCACGAGCCCGGTACGGGAGAGATCAACTACGGCTATCTCAAGAAGGTCCTGGTGGAGGAGTTGGGCTTTGACGGCATCTTCGCCTTTGAGCTGAGTCCCCTGACCACGATGGAGGCGTGCCTGGAGGCCATGCGCGCGTTCTGAGGGGAGGGAGCGAATGAACATCCTATGCGCCGGCGAGATGCTGGTGGACATCCTCGTCCGCCCGGTGGAGGGCGTGAAGCTACAAAACGACACCTGTCAGGTAGAGGAAATCCGCATCACCCACGGCGGAGATGCCAACAACAACGCGGTCAACCTGGTCAAACTGGGCCATCAGGTCACTTACCTGGGGCGGGTGGGCTGCGACGACATGGGGGACTACGTGGTCTCGCTGGGGAAAAAGGCGGGCATCTGCATGGACTACGTAGCACGCTCCGCCACTGCGGGGCAGACCAAGTCCCTGATCCTGATTTCCCCCGGCGGAGACCGGACCTTCCTCCAGGTACCCGGAACCAGCGCGGAGTTCTGCCTTGCGGACTGCGATCTCTCCCTGCTGGACGGTGCGGACCTTTTGCAGATTGGCGGGGCATTCCACTTGCCCCGGTTCGACGGAGAGGGCAGCGCGGCCCTGCTGAGGGCCGCCCGGGAAAAGGGCGTTGTCACCTCCATGGACGTGACCGGCGATCGGAGCGGTCGCTGGAAGGGCATCTTGGACCCGTGCTACCCCTGGCTGGACTACTTCCTGCCCAGCGTGGAGCAGGCGTCCTGCATCGCAGGCACAGAGGACCCCCGGGCCATCGCGGACTTTTTCCTGAACCGGGGCGTGAAAAATGTGGCGGTGAAGCTGGGTAGCCGGGGGGCCTATTTCAAAAACCGGGAGACGGCCTTTTACGCCGGGACCTATGGCGGGCTCCGCGTGGTGGAAACCACCGGCGCAGGGGACGCCTTCTGCGCTGGGTTCCTCACCGGCGTGGGCGAGGGCCTGTCCCCCGAGGGCTGCGTCACCCTTGGAACCGCCTGTTCGACCTTTGTCATTCAGGAGGCGGGCGCCACCGCAGGCATGCGAGATTTGAAGACTATTCGCGAGTTCATCCAGTCACAGCCGCCGCTGGACATCCGCAGAGACGTTTGACGGCGGGAAAGAAAGGAAGAGTTTGGTTATGCCATTGACAACCCTGAAAGATGTGCTGGCTGCCGCCTCCCAGACCAGGACGGCCGTCCCAGGCTTCAACATCGACAACCTGGAGATTCCGGAGGCCGTCATGGCGGCGGCGGAGCGCTCCAAGAGCCCGGTCATCCTGACCATTGGCCAAGGTGCTATTAATGCCGGGCAGATGCTTTACCTAGCGGACGTGGTGCGCCGCCTAGCAGACCAGTCCAGTGTCCCCGTAGTCATGCACCTAGACCACGGCGTAAGCTATGAGCAGGTGATTCAATGCCTTCGGGCGGGCTTTACCTCCGTGATGTTTGACGGGTCCCACCTTCCCTTTGAGGAGAACGTGAAGATCACCCGGGAGGTGGCGGCGGCCGCCCACGCGGTGGGCGTCTCTGTGGAGGCAGAGCTGGGTGCGATCGGCGGCGTGGAGGACAACTTGATTCGGGACAACCGAAATCTGGTGGACGTACGGGAGGTGGAGCGTTTCATCTCCGAGGTGGAGGTGGAGGCCCTGGCTGTGGGTATCGGCAACGCCCACGGCATCTACAAGGGTCTGCCGCAGCTGGACTTCGACCTGCTCCAGCGCTGCCAGGATTTGAACCCGCCGCCCCTGGTGCTTCACGGCGGCTCCGGCATCCCGGACGACATGATCCGGCGCGCCATCCGAATCGGCATCCGCAAGATCAACGTGGCGACGGAACTGCGCAACGCCTTTATGCACGGCCTGGAGGAGGCGGTGGGAAAGCGGGATATCTACTACATGTACCGCAACGCGTTTGACCAGGCCGCCGCGCTGGCGGAAAAGAAGATGCGCCTGTTCCAGTGTGTGGACGAGCCGGTCCATATTGCCTGAGCACGGAAAAACCCGGGGCCATGGGCCCAACTTGGACAGGAGGAGCGAGTTATGAAACTGATGAAAGCGCTGGTCTATGACCGGCCATCCGTGTGCACCGTCCGGGAACTGCCCGTGCCGGAGTGCGGGGACGATGAGGTGGTCATCAAGGTGATGGCCGCCAGCATTTGCAAGGGCGCCGACCGGCGCCACCACACCACCGGCCACAAGCTGGGCCGCTATCCCATCACCACGGGGCACGAATTCGCCGGGTACGTCTATCAGGTGGGCAGGCAAGTCCGGGGTTTCCGGGTCAACGACCGCGTCACCGCCGACAACGCCGTGCCCTGTGGCGGCTGCTATTTCTGCAAGCGGGAGATGTACACTCACTGTGAGAATTTCATGTCCGTGGGCCACAGCATCCCCGGGGGCTTTGCCCAATACCTGAAGGTCAAGGCCAATTCCGTCTTTCATCTGCCGGAGGGGCTGTCCTTCAACGAGGGCTGCCTCACCGAACCGGTGGCCTGCTGCGTCAACGCCGTGAAGCGGCTGAACGTCCAATACGGAGAGGACGTGCTTGTGTTCGGCGCGGGGCCCAACGGCATCATCCTGGCCCAGCTTCTCCAGCACTCCAATGCCGGGCGGGTGGTGTCCCTGGCCCCCACGAAGTTCAAGCTGGACCTTCTGAACAGCTACGGGATTGAGACCATTCAGATCGACCAGGCGGCCCCGGAAAAGTACGTGAAGGAGGTGTTTGCCCGCTTCCCCTACGGCGTGGATGCCATTGTGGACGCCACCGGCAGTGCCTCCGTTCTGCCCGGGTGCTTCCGGCTGCTGAAAAAACGGGGGCGGCTACTGCAATTCAGCTCCACCAAGGATGACGAGGACATCACCATCAATCCCGCGTATTTCTACCGCAACGAGCTGCACTACTACACCTGCGCATGGCAGGTACACCAGTTTGGCGCCGCCCTGGAGGCCATGGCCAGCGGCAAGGTAAAGCTGGACCGCCTGGTGACCAAGCAGTACCCACTGGAGGAATTCCCCCAGGCCATTGAGGACGTACTGGACCGGAACGTGCTGAAGCTGGTAATCCGGCCCAACGGCATGGAGGACTGACGAGAGAAGGAGCCTGACCGCATGAGGAAGTCCATTGCGATTGTCCAGACCAGCGCCGTGTCGTCAGGAGAACTGAAGACGCTGTGCAGCGAAATCCTCCCCGGCGTTACAGTCTATCAGATCATTGACGACAGCCTGATTCGGGAGATCAATGGCAACGGCGGCCCCACCTACGGGGTCAGGCGCCGACTGTACCAATACTATCAGCAGGCAGAGTCCCTGGGGGTGGATGTCATTTTGAATCAGTGCTCCAGCGTGGGGGAAGTGGCCGATGAAATCCGGCCCTTTATCCGCGTCCCCATAGTCAAGATTGACGAGGCCATGGCTGAGAAGGCGGTCACGCTGGGCAGACGGATTGCGGTAGTGGCCACGGTGCCCACCACGGTGGGGCCCAGTGTCCGACTACTGGAGCAGAAGGCGCGGGAGGCAAGCCGGGAGATTGAGATTGAGATCCATCTGATAAAGGACGCCATGATGATTCTGATCGAAAAGGGCGACGCAGAGACCCATAACCGGATGGCCCTGAGGGAAGTGGAAACCGCCGCCAGAAGCTGCGACGCCGTCGTCCTGGCCCAGGGGAGCATGACGGTTTTGCTACCGCTGCTGGGGCATATTCAAAAACCTGTGCTCACCAGTCCCCGGCTGGGAATCGAACGAGTCCGGACCGTTCTCGGCCTTTGAGGCGGCGGAAGACCGTGAAGGGAAATTCAGCTTTGCCGCTGGCGGTGCTTCCTGTGTGGGAGGCGCCGCCAGCGGTGGAAGAGCGGTATCAGCGGGCCCTGACGCAGCTTTCCCGAAAGATTATCGTCCTGGACGACGATCCTACCGGCGTTCAGACGGTGCATGATGTCATAGTTTCCACCAGCTGGAGCCAGGAATGTGTGCTGAAGTGTTTCAGGACAGGGCCACCGTCAGCTTTATCCTGACCAATTCCCGCAGCTTTTCCCCGGACCGGACCTGCGCTGTGCATCAAGAAATCGCGGAAAATATCGCTTGGGCCGCCGGAGAGGCGGGGCGGAATTTTGTGCTGGTCAGCCGGGGCGATTCCACGCCCCGGAGCCATTGGCCGCTGGAGACCCGGGTACTGTCGGAGACGCTGGCGCGGACGGGGAGGCGGTTTGACGGCGAAATCCTTATCCCCTTTTTCCCGGAGGGCGGGCGGTTCACCTTCGGAAACATGCATTACGTCAAGGAGGGAGATACCCTCGTTCCCGCCGGAGAAACAGAATTTGCCAGAGACCCGGCCTTCGGCTACGCCTCTTTGAGCCTGACCGCGTGGTGCCAGGAGAAGATGGGTGGCGCGTGCCGGGCGGAGGACTGCATCTGTGTCGCGCTGGAGGATCTCCGGGCCCTTCGGACGGAGAAGATTCTCCAGCAGCTGACGGCGGTGGAGAACTTCGCCAAGGTTATTGTCAACGCCGCCTGCTATGAGGACCTGAAGGTGTTCTGCGCCGCCTGCTGTGAGGCGCTGGACACCGGGAAGACGTTTTTGCTCAGGACGGCGGCCTCTTGGGTCAAGGTGTTCGGTGGCATCCCCGGCAAGGCCCTGCTGCGCCGGGGAATCACCGCCGTCATCTATACCACCCGGGAACGGGTCACTCCTCCCGGCGTATCCGGCGAGGAGCAGCTACGGCTGTCCCGGGCAATTTCCAGGGCGCTGACCAGCGTCGTGGAAAGGCTGGCGGTCCGGCCGCGCTTCCTAGTAGCCAAGGGAGGTATTACCTCCAGCGACGTGGGCGTCAAGGCCCTGGGCGTGAAACGGGCGCTGGTTCTCGGGCAGATTGCCCCCCGGCGTTCCCGTGTGGCTGACGGGGCCGGAGAGTAAATTCCCCGAACTGCCATATGTCATTTTGCCCGGCAACGTCGGGGAGGAGGGGACGCTAACCCTCGTGGTGCGGACCCTGATGGGTACGGAGGGCGGAAGCCGCTGCCGGGAAGGAGATTAAAATGCCGGAAATTCCATACAACTGGGACACCAAGCTGCTGGGACTGCTGGGCTGGCCCCTAGGGCACAGCATTGTGCCCCGGGTTCACAACGCTCTCTACCGCTATGCGGGCATCAACGCGGTGCTGCTCCCTATAGAGCTGGAGGACGCACCGGGAAACCTGGACCGGTTTTTTAACGCGGTGAGAACCCTTCGAATGGGCGGCTTTATCGTCACAATGCCCTATAAGTCCCGGATGCTGCCCTATCTGGACGAGGTGCCGGAGGCGTGCCGCGCCCTGAACTGCGTGAACGCGGTGCGCTTTGACGGGGAAAATCTTTACGGGGCGGCATACGACGGCTATGGCCTGTGTCAGGCTATCGAGGACACCGGGCACCGCCTGGAGGGCCGGGAGGCGCTGATTATCGGCGCAGGGGGAATCTGCGGGCCGGTCATCAGTGAAATGGCCAAACGGGGCGTTGAATCCTTTACTATTTTGAACCGTTCGCCGGAGTCGGCGGAGCGAAAGGCGGAGGTCCTGCAGTCCCTGATAGGAAGGCCTGTCCAGACAGGTCCATTGACGGAGGAGTCCTTAGACCGGGCCGCCGGACGGGCCGACCTCGTGGCGCAGTGTACGCCCTTGGGCATGTACGGAACCGGAACCAGCTTCCCGTACTTGGGGTTCCTGGAAAAGATGGGCGGGGATACGGTTGTGGCGGACGTGGTGTACAATCCACCCCGCACCGCGCTTTTGCAGGCCGCTGCCCGACGCGGTCTGCAAACGGTCAACGGCACCGGAATGCTGGTCCATCAGGCGGAAAAACTGACCCGTTTTTTCTTCGGCTCCGGCCTGGGACCGGAGGGAAAAACGGTAGCAGGGCGGGCGGTGGAGGCGGCCCTAGAGGACCTGCGGCTGTAGGAAGCGAGAATTTTATTCGCGTTTCCTACAAATTCCTCCTTGATTTGAAGCTTCCTCCGGAGATCATAACAGTATATGGAGAGGACGCTTCAAAAGCGGGATCCTGGATCAAAATAGCAGCCCGTCTGGATCCTGAAAAGCTGGGCGCTAGAATATGGGGCCGCCAGAAGCGGTGTGCATGAAATATGAGATCATCTTGTACTGGAGCGGGGACGGCGACGCCCATATTGCCGAGGGGCCGGAGCCGAAGGGCCGCCTGAAGTACGCGTGAGAAACTCAGGTGCTGGCGTTGGCCCATAACCTGACCCAGAACAGGAAATTTCTCTGTGGAATTAACGAAATACACAGCACGAAAGGCGGCTAATATCCTGAGCGAACAGCACCAAATGGGGCAAAAAGCACTTGCTGCGAGCCCCCAGATAAGCTGCGGACCCGAAGGCCTGGGGTTCGAATCTCTCAGGGCGTACCAAAGCCGCTGAAATTCTTTGAATTTCAGCGGTTTTGTTCGTTTTTGTGTATTTTTTCTGACGGTTTAATTTTGAGGTGTCCGTTTGACCCAAGCCGTGACCCATACTGGCTGGCAGTTGGCGGCTCTGCCGCTTACTGCCAGCTCGTGCCCTTTGGGTGCGGGAGTTCGGAGCGATCAGGGCTGGAGAGTACCGGAGAGGAAACTCCCCACCGCATTCGCCGCCTGCTTCCGCATGGAGGTGGTAACGTGGGCATAGGTGTCCAGGGTGAACCCGGCGCTGTAGTGGCCCAGCATGGCGGAGAGGGTTTTCACGTCCACGCCGTTCTGCAGGGCCAGGACCGGGAATGTGTGTCTCAGGTCATGGAATCTGATCCTCTCTAACAGTTTTGGTATCCTTGCCGGGTACGGCGAGGATATACTTTCCCCGCAGACAGAGGTATCCGCTTTTGCTCTGCCATATGGTGCAACGCTGCTCCGGACACAGGCAAAAGCAGGGACAGGCCGGCGGACGCTCCAGGGTCCCGTTCTCTGTAACAGGGGTGTACACCTTTTTTCTGGTTTTCTGGGCTTCTGATCAGATTTTTCTCAAACAAACATCCCCGAGCACAAAACCGTGCCCGGGGATGTCCTGTTCAACCTGGCGGCCGCACATGAACAGATGGGCTTTCACCGCTCTGGAATGCCCCTACACACTGATACAATTACAATAGGCGGAGAACTCCCTCAGTGACAGGGCGCCGTTCTTGGCGGTTTCGACGCGGAGCGCGGTGATCAGAAATAATAGCCGGAAAGGGTCTTCACGCTTCCGTCGGCGGTGATGCGCTGGAGCTTGCCGTTTTGGACAAAGGGGTTCAAAAACGCCTTGCCGGCCAGCAAGCGGGAGGAATCCGCCGAGCCGAAAGAATAGTAGAATTTATCCATAAGCTCGCCTCGGCTCCTGGGCGTTCCGTCCAGCATCTTGAGTATGGAAAAAACAACGGTCTCCTCCTTTTGGGGCAGCTTACATTCAAAGAGATAGCCATAGGCGGCATTGCGGACCTTTTCCACAACAGCTTCCAGGTAGCGCCCCCGGATTTGCGCCAGTTCTTTTTCCAGATTCTGAAGGAAGCTGCTCAGTTCCTGCTGGGCCTGGCTCAGCTCCTGGTTCAGCCGGGCAATTTCCTGCCGGGCCAGTTTTTTCTCTCCCATCTTGAAGATGCCCAAACTTTGCAGACGCTGTTCCTGTGCGTCTAAGTCCTTTTTGATCTTGTCAATCCGGCTGTCCAGCTGCCGGCGGGTCTCTTCGCCCTTTTTCACCGCTTCAGAGCAGGCCGCCCCCGATTTTTTCTCGGCCTCCTCCCGCTGGGCCCGCAGCTGCTTTTTCTCGTTTTCATCCACCTGGGCGCGTTTTTTCGGCTTGGGAGGCGGAGCGGGCTCATCGTCCGTCAGGCCGGGGATATCGACGGTTACTCTCATCCGCAGAAATTCGCCGTCCTCCGGTTCGATTTTCTCAATGCGGACGCTGCCCTCGTCGCTTTTTTTGGCCGGAGTGGAACGGGGTATGGGCTTCGGCGCAGGTTTTGGACCGGGCTTGGGGGGCGGCGGTGTGCGGCCCTCCAGGGCGGCCATCAGGTCCGCCTCCCGGATGATCTTGATGTCCTTCCCCTTGGCCCGCTGTTCCTGAACCTGCTCGATCTTCCGCTCTCCAAAACCTCCAAGCGCGCCAATGACCAGATAGTTCGTCTTCCCGCTGACGGACCCGGTGCAGCGTCCTCCCTTGGCCTCGATCAGGCGCTTCACCGCGTCCCGGTCCTCCGGGCTTTTCTCAAAGTCGCCGGTGAGGACGAAGGCGCTGCCGGAGACCGTGACGGAGGACACGCGGTCAAAGGGCACTTTAGCCAGTTTCGCCTCCACGGCCTTTTTGGCCATGCGGGCCTCCCAGGCCAGCTCCTCGGGGGTCTTTTTGCGATACATGATATCGCCGTTCTCATCCTCTTTGGGGAACCCCTCCTCGTCCAGCTCATATTTGTAAACCTTAATGTCCGGCAGATGCTCCCCGGTCTGGCCGCCGTAAGTCCCGCCGCAGGAGGCGGTATAGAGCTTGTGGTTCCCGTTGTAGGCCCGGAGGGCTCCGATGAACTTTTCGAAATAGGGGTATTCGAAGCCCCCATCGGTGGCCTCGTTGCAGAAGGAGTTGGCCAGCCGCTCCTCCAGGCGGAATTGGTACTTGTCCGGCTCCTCCTCCCAGAAGCGGAAGAACTGGAAGCACTCCATATAGAACACCACCGCCGGGGTGAAGTCCGCCCCCTTGAGGAAGCGGCGCATCTCCGGGTGGAGGTCCTCGGCGGGGACCCGCAGCTCAGGGTTTTCCTCCAGTTCCTGAATCAGGGCCCCCAAGCCCTCCAGAATGGCCCCGCTGTGCTCAATGACCCCCTCGGCGTTGGGGAGGACCGCGGAGTTGAAGCGGTAGTTGGCGAAGCTGTGATACTTTCCGTCCCAGAGCAGGTCCTCCGGATGAAAGAAAATCACGTCCTCGGTGAAGAAGGCCACGGCCATAAAGGCGTCCAGCCGCCCGTCGTCCCCGGCAAAGCGGCCCAGGTCCCGCTTTCCGGCGGATTTGCCTCCATTCGCCGGGGCGCTTTTCGCGTCCCCCTTGACGGCATGGTTGAGGGCCTGGAGGTTCCCGGCGATTCTCTGCATGGCCGCCTGCAGGTCGTCCTGGTCCGATTCAGAGAGGCCGGACAGGTCAACGGAATCCATGGAGCCCTGGAGAATTCCCAGAATGTCCTGATATTCCTCGTCGTCTTCATCGCCGGAAGCGTCGCCGTCCGAACCGGCAAGGCAGGGGCCTCCATCCTCAAAGATGTCCGGGATATCGGCGGACCGGAACACGGTGACGGGGCCGGGGACCTCCGGAGCGGGGTCGCCGTTGTAGGCCCGGAGAATTTCCAGGAATGTCCTGAAATACTCCGTGGAGTGGGGAATGGTGTTTTTAAGCCGGGTATCCACCAGAATGGAGAAGCGCCCCGGGGCCTCCTCGTCCTCCTTGAACCAAAAGAGGTGATAGGCCGCCAGGTGGAACAGCGCCGCGCCGGTGAGGTCCGCGCCGTTCAGGAAGCGCCGCAGGTCCGCCCCCAGCTTCGCCGCCGGAACCCGGAGTCGCTCATCCTGCTCGCACTCGTTGACGAGGGCGAGTACAGCCTTTCCGATCTCATCCAGATGGTCCTTGACGTCCGGGTATTCCTCCGCCTTTTCGGCGTTGAGGTGAATCCCGGTGAACACATGGTGCGTCCCGTCCCAGGAAAAAGCCCCGTCGGGGAAGAACAGCACATCCAGGTTGAAAAGCTGCACGGCCTTCAGCGCGTCCATGCGCCCGTTGGACCCGGCATAGCGGCCCAGGGCCCTGCGGCCGGCGTCTTCCAGCAGCTTCTCCCCGCCGCCGGTGTACCGAAAGCCCTGGAGATAGGTCTCCAAAAGACCGGTGTGAGTCTTGCGGTAGTTCGGGCCCAGGCCCGCCTTTTTGCCCACGTACTGACCGGCATAGAGGAAACTCTTCGTAAAAACATAGTAGCGGAAATTTATATCCACGTCGTTGTCGTCGATCAGCTCATAGCAGATGTAATGGTCCGGGCTCCGGGCGGCCCGAGTGGTTTTTCCCGCCGCCGTCTGCCCGGCGCTGCTGGAGTCGCTTATACTCAGCGACTGTAAAATCAGCTCCACTTCCTTTTCCCCATCGGCGGTGTCCAGGGGCGCGTGGATGTTCACGATGGGCGCCCCGGTCTGGAGGGTCAGGGCCACAGCGGAATAGGCCCAGAAGTCCTCAGCGTCAAAGGGAATCTCCCGGGGAATGGCGGTGAAAAGCCGGGTCTCGGGGTTCTCGGTCCGAGTGTAGTGGAGGCCATCGGGGATGGTGACGGCAAATTCCCCCGCCTCCACCGTCTCCCCGGCGGTAAAGTTCAGGCTCTGAACAGCGGCGGGGAACAGCTCCTCGGGTTTTTTGCCCAGGAGGTCAAAGAGGCTGGGCGGGGCGGTGAAGTTCAGGGTGAAGAGCATGGGAAAGAGGCCCTTGTCCAGGATTTCCTGACGCTTTTCCTCGTCCGGGACGCCCAGGCCTGCGATGTAAAAGCGTACCTGGGGATAGTCCGTCACGGCGGCCAGCAGATAGCTGACGGTGATGTGGAAACGCATGACCCGCATCCGCTGGTGGACCACGCACAGCGTCACATTGCCCCTGGTTACAGGCTTTTCATAGGAGCCCCCGGCCTGGGCGGTGGAGAAATTGGCCTGGAAGGTCAGGCCGTCCTCCTTCTCATCCATATCGAAGGTATAGCGGTCCTCGTCGCTCTCGCTCTGGTCCTGGTCCTCGGTGAGCTTTTGCGCCAGCTCCTCCAGATTCTCCGCCGCCGCCTTGGCGGCCTGGTCCCGGGGTGCTTCGATGGTCCCCTCAACGATTTTACGGAAATCGGTGAGTTTCCAGTCAAGCTGCGCCTCATCATCCAGCTCGAAGGGGCCGTCCCGGTAGCTCTTGGGGGTGGGACAAGGCATGGAGAGGTCCCAGTTGCCGTCCTCGTTTCTGGCATAGACCGCACCGAAGGGGATTTGGATGCTGAGGCCGGGAAACAGCTCCAGCTCTTTCCCGCCGGGGGATACTCCGTTGACCTGCATGGTATAACCATCCTTTCTATTTGTTTGCTTGAAAAGAACCTCTGTCCTTCCATTTGCTTTTACTTTACCAGATCAAACCAGAGAATACCATATGCTGGCTGCATAGGGTCCGGCAAAAATTTTCCTTTCCCGCAGGCTCCGTCAAAGCCGCCGGAATGTCTCCGTACAGCGTCCTCACATTCGCCTCAAACAGCTTGTCAGCAGGAATATCCCATTGGGTAGTTGGAAGTAGTTCCTGACAGGATCACGCTTGGGCCACAGTGTGTGCTTCACTCCGCACCTCCCAGGGTGTGCCACGACACCCACTCCGTAAATTCTTTTTGGGCACTGCGAGCCTGCTGCTGATTTTGAGAACAGGAAGTGAAGGAGTGACATGGTGAGCGAAACCTGCCGCTATTTCTGGGGCGGGTATATCATTTAATCGGCTTCCTTTTGCACAATTGATATTTGACGCTCCACAGTATATAATTGAAATATGCCATTGAGTTTTATTCTTGACCAAATTTTGACGTTCTCCCTATACGATAAAAAAGAGTGGAGGTGTTCGCATGGCGTACAGAATTTTGATCGTGGATGATGAACCTATCCTGACCGAATTGCTTTCCACTCATTTGCAGGATCACGGCTATACGGTTTCCGTAGCCAACAGCAGCGATGAAGCCCTGGCGAAGCTGACTACAAAGCCAAATCTCATTCTGCTGGACATCAATATGCCAGGGATGGATGGGCTGGAGCTGTGCAAGGTCATTCGGAACCATATCGTTTGCCCTATCCTGTTCCTGACGGCGCGGATCACAGAGCAGGATAAGGTCAACGGCCTGCGGGCCGGAGGGGACGACTATATCACCAAGCCTTTCGGCCTGCAGGAATTGCTTGCCCGCATTGAGGCCCATCTGCGCCGGGACGAACGGAATAACCGCCCGCCGGAGGTCGTGACCTCCCAGGGGCTGATTATCAACCTCTCTGACAGAAAAGTATTTTGGAATGAGCAGGAGCTTTCCTTTTCCAAGAGGGAATTTGACATCATCGAATTTCTGTCCTCTAACCCCAATCAGGTTTTTGACAAAGAACGCATCTATGAGGCGGTATGGGGCTATGACGCGGAGGGCGACAGCAGCGTAATTAAAGAGCATATCCGCAAAATCCGCGCAAAGCTCATGCAGGCCAGCGGAAATGAGTACATCGAAACAGTTTGGGGGATGGGCTACCGATGGAAAAAATAAAGAGGCGGTCATTGAAACGCTCTTTTATGAAGGCTGTGGCAGTCGCAATGCTGATTGTGTTCCTGTGCAGCGGCCTTGCAATTTTCGGCTGTTACCATCTCCAAAAGCATATTCTTCCTGATTCCAATGAAGTCTGGCTGACGCAGCGGACAACCGCCCCGGATGGTACGGTCACAGAGGCAAAGATGAGGTATGTCCTTGATGGCTCGCCAGAGCCATTCGGCCAACTGGTAATAGACGGCCAGGAACACAACGAGAGCCAGGGACAGACGAGCTACATGATAGAGCGTATTGAATCCAGCTATTCCATGCTTTCCCCGAAAGCGAGAACGGCCTACCGCGTTTCACAGATTTGTATGGTGCTGCTGCCATTCCTGTTTGCTGTGATTGGAATTACTTTGTGCGCGTGGTGGTTTTATCACAAGGTACTGGAGCCGCCGATCACTGTCCTGATGGATGCCACCGCGCACATTCAAGACCGGGATTTGAACTTTCAGATCAACTTTGACGGGCAGGATGAATTGGGCCAACTCTGTACCGCCTTTGAGAAAATGCGGCAGACCCTATATGAGAATAACCGTCAGATGTGGAGTATGCTGGAGGAACGCCGGGCCTTGCAGGCATCCGTGGCCCACGATCTGCGTAACCCCATCGCCATTATGACCGGCTATGTGGAATATTTGCAGGAGAACAGCCTGGGCGGAACCTTGACGGAGGAAAAACTGGAAAAGGCGCTCTCCAATCTTGGCATTACCGCGGAGCGCATGGGCCGCTATACCAATACCATGCGCGACCTGGGGGCTATCGAAGAAACAGAGGTCCACCGCAGAGAGGTAGAGCTTCCTGATTTTTTACAGCATATGGCGGATTCCTTATCCATCCTGTTTCAGAGTACCCAGGTGCGTTTTTCCTGCGAGTTCCATGTGCCGAAGGGGAGAGCCGTCCTTGACGGGGAGCTGTTGTACCGCGTTCTGGAAAATCTGATCTCCAATGCCCTCCGTTTTGCGGAGCGGGAAATCGGGCTGGCTTTTTCTCTGGAGCATGGAATCCTGTCGGCCACCGTAACCGACGACGGGCCAGGCTTTTCGGACAAGCTGCTGAAAAAGAAAACCGCCCTGTTTTACTCCGAAGATCCCTCCGGCAAGCACCTTGGCCTGGGACTGGCTGTAAGCCGGGTGCTGTGCCAGAAGCACGGGGGAACCATAGAACTGTCAAATAAGCCGCCACATGGGGCCTGCGTGAAAGCCTCCATTAAATTGCAAGAAATATTGTACGGCACAGCCTTAATAACAGGAGGAGAAAATGGAAATATATGAAGTGATGCTTGACAGCAAACAATATGCCCAGTTAAAGAGTATGCTGATTGGAGACAGGAAGGGGGACCTCATAAGAAAAATACCAATTAGCGGAAACGATTTGTTTTGTGATATGATTCATGAAATATATTCACCTGTAATCGATGGATGGAGTACACTTGAAATTGTATTGAAAGAATCTGACAAAGCGCTGGATCTGTTAAGATTTATGACAAAACAGATATTTCCAGAGGACGAAAATTATTTTGTGAGACAGATTGGGAAAAATTGGGCAAACATTCGTTTGGAAAAGGATTGCGCATTTAGAATCTATAAGATCAAGGAAGAAGGCATAAAATAAATTCTTAATAGAAAATTTCTCATTTATCGGGCGGTTATCAATAATAGGGAACTGCCCATTCAGCCGTTTTGACGATGGGGAAATTTGATAGGCGTTTACAACGAAATGCCGCCCAAAAAACTTGGGCGGCATTTT
>Ga0073907_1002093_pt1 | contig 21882 bp, 11 predicted proteins | sample GluameincwithD2O_FD_65483 | JGI IMG/M metagenome (GOLD analysis project Ga0073907, IMG submission 65483) | Mouse cecum microbial communities from Vienna, Austria - Glucosamine amended microcosms incubated with D2O | ecosystem: Host-associated > Mammals > Digestive system > Large intestine >... | reverse complement strand
CCCCCCCCAAAAAAAAAGGGGAGGAACCGACCGCGCAGAGTAAACCAAACATCAACAATGTATGAAAGGTAATTGATTCCCTTTAGTGTAGGGACATATTCTTGTATTTGTCCGTTCACAATATATTGATATTCAACATATATATAGCGGACAAATACAAGAATATGCAAAGGTAAAGTCCCTACAATCCAGGTGAATATTGCCAAGCCATACACGCAGCACCTCCCCTTTGGGGAGGCCGGGAGGGGCCCACCCTTACTTCTTGGTGATGCGCACGTAGTATACGCTCAGGCCCTTGCCATCGGACGACAGGCGCACATCTACACGCTTCTTGCCTTTCAGCAGGGCTCCGTCAATCGGGTATTCCACGTTTACAAAACCTTCCTTGCCGCCCTTGGCATCGAGCGTGCATACGGTCTGTCCGTCGATGTCCACTGTCACCGTGCCGCGGTCGCCACCCCAGTAGCGGAGCATCAGCGCCTTGGGCGTGTCATCGTTCTCGGCGCCGGGATTCATACTGTATACGAAGAATCCGTCTTCGGCCCGACGATAGTACTCGTCGTTGAACGAGCCGTGCCTGGTGTTCTCCTGCTTCATGAAATGGTCGGCCTCGCTCTGCTGCGTGCCCGTAATGATATAGTCTACGGTGCGGGCCTCAAGAGCCTGTATCGAATCCTCGCGGGCCTTGCTCTCGGCCTGCATCCGGTGCCACTTCTTGTGGTCGACGTTGAGCCAGTACATCATGTAGCGGCTGTCGTGGATGGTGCTGAACGGTTGCAGCACGAGAGGCTCGGCGCCACGGTTCTCGATGTCGTATCCCTCGATAGTGAACGTAAGGCGGGTCTTGTCGAGCGGGCGGACGGCGGCTGCCAGACGGTCGCGCTCGCCGATGAGCATCGGGGCAGTGTAGATGTTCTTCCGCTCACCGGCAGCGATATGGCCCATACGGCTGTCATCGGCATACAGTCCGCGCAGATTGTCCTGTCCGGTCTTGGCGCCAAGCAATATCGGACCGTATTTGAAGGCCACATAGTCGGTATAGTTGTTGAGCGGTTCGATGCGCACCGACATGGGCAGATCAACCTTCACCATGTCGCCCCTCTTCCACTTGCGGGTGATGGCGGCATAGCCCTTGCACACCTCGTATACAGCCTTCTCGCCGTTGACGGTCATCGCAAAGCGGCCGTCGGTCCACTTGGGTATGCGCACCAGCAGCGTAAACTTGCCCTTGCCCTTCACCGTAAGTTCGGTAGACGGAGTGTAAGGAAACGCGGTGGCCTGCTCGATTACCGTCTTGCGGGCCTTCCAGTCGAGCCGCGAAGCAATGAACAGGTTTACCCACAGGCTGTCGTTGGCAGCCGAATGACTGTAGATGAACTCGCCGTACTTGCCGTGATTCTCCATGCCGCTGCCTACGCAGCACCACATGGCCTCGTTCACCCGTGAGTACACACGGTAGTGCTGCGGACGTGCCGGCGTGAAATAAACATAGCCGCCTGTGCGGGGATGCTGGGTGGAAAGTATGTGATTGAAGAGCGTGCCCTCGTAGAAGTCGGCATAGCGGCTGTCGTGGTCGCTCAGGAAGATGTCTTCCGACAGTTTCAGCATGTTGTAGCTGTTGCACGACTCAACGCCCTCGACACTGGTTATGAAGTTGGCATACTTCTTCGCCGTCGGGAACCATTCGTTGATGGAGTTGCCGCCCACGGCGATGGTGCGCTCACCCGCCACATCGCTCCAGAAGAAGCGGGCCGCCTCGCCGTATTCGGCGGAATGGTCGAGCTGGTACACACGCTCGAAGCCCACCACCTTGGGTACCTGAGTGTTGGCGTGCTTGTTGTCGATGGTCGACGCCTTGCGGGCAGCCATACCGTTGAGCAGCCATTTGTGCGAGAACTTGCGGGCCGCATCAAGATATTTCGCGTCGCCCGTCATCTGATAGGCATCGGCAAACACCTCGTTCATACCGCCATATTCCTGATTGAGCGACGACTCTATCTGCCCGTCGGTCAAGCCGCCGATAAGGTTCACACCCCAGTCGCACAGCCCGATGAACATCGTGCGGGCATCCTCACGGCCGGCATAGAGCCACGCATCACGCAGTCCGGCATATATCTTATGAATGTTGTAGAACGGCACCCACCATTTCCACACCACGTCGACCTCGCCCGAGGCATAGCGGGTGAAGAACTCCCGCGAACCGGGCACACCGCCGATATATCCGTGCATGCGACTGTCGGCATCAGCGTTCCACTTGTCCTGTACGGCCTTCAAACGGCCGAGACACCAGTCGAGGCGCTCGCCAAGACGCTGCTTCATGGCTTCGTCGCGGCACGAGGCGTAGCTGACGGCCAGCGCCGTAATATAGTGGCCGCCCACGTGGCCGTCGAGTCCGGTCCAGTTGCGGAAAGCGGCACCGCTCTCCTTCACGCCGGCCTGATGCTCAAAGGGCTGCATCAGCCGCCCGGCGTCATATTCAAGCAGCACCGAGTCGTTGAGCATCATGGCCGTCTTGAACGTGCCGTCGGTGAGTTCCACGTCGGTAAGGTCGAAGAGCTGCGGATAGAGCCGCGACTGTGCCATCATTGCCGAGCACGCGAGCATTGCCACACCGGCAAAAAACATTCTTTTCGTCTTCATTCTGTGTATTGTGTTTCTTACTTTTTCTTGTTCTTGAACAGATGGGGAACAAACTCGTTGAAGCAGCGACGCCATGTGAGCCACTCGTGGTGGGTGCCCGGCGACTCGTAGTACACCACGTTGATGCCGAGCTTCTTCAGATTGTCGACCATGCCGCCCGTACCGAAATTCTCCTCGCTGCCGCATCCCATGAAGAAGTAATGTATCTGCGAGTTGAACTTGTCGGCATCGGCAAACACGCCGTTGAAGCACGTCTTCACGTCTACGCCGAACAGCGCACCACTGAAAGTGCCTATATAAGCGAACTTGTCGAGGTTGGGCAACACTGTATGGAACGTCTGGTGGCCGCCCCACGACAGTCCGGCCATGGCACGGCTGTCACGGTCGGTCCTGCAACGGAACGTGCTCTCTATCATCGGTATCAGATCGTTGAGCAGCGCCTTGTAGAACGATTCGCCGTAGTGGCTGCGCTCCTCGTTGACATCCTTGCCGCGGCGGGGCACAAACGGAGCCTCCACGTCGCCGCTCTCCATCACCACAATCATCGGCTCGCACGTGCCGGCGGCAATCCGGTTGTCCATGATGTTCTGCATCATGCCCTGCTTGCTCCATCCCGTCTCGTCCTCGCCCATGCCGTGCTGCAGATAGAGCACAGGGTAGCGCTTCTTTGTCTTCGTCTCATACTCGGCCGGGGTGTACACCATGGCGCGGCGCCAGCGGCCCGTCGACTCGCTGTAATACTGCACCGAACGTACCTGACCCTTGGCCACGCCACGCTGCGGACGGTAGTAGTTGCCCTCGTCGCCCTCGGGCACCTCTATTCCACCCGACTGGCGGCAGCATCCGAAGAAGGTATCGGTGGCGGGGTCGACCATCGACACGCCGTCGACAACGAGGAAATAGTAGTGGAAGCCCACCACCAGCGGGTCGGTACATCCCGTCCACATGCCTTGTGCGTCGCGCTTCATGTCGTACTTCTTGCCGCAGATGTCCACCTGCACACGCTGTGCCTCGGGAGCACGCAGACGGAACCACGCGCGGCGATTGCTGTCCAGACGCGGGAAGTCGTTGCCCGGCACGTTGTCTACGGCGGCCGTGGTGTTCTTCATTATATATTCGGTCTCCTGATGTCCGTAGTCCTTCTCGTCGCAACGGTATGAGAAATCGTCCACGTCGACATATCCGCCTGCCTTCTTGGTGGCATAGTTGAATATGGCGAAACGTGTGCCCATGAACAGGCGGCGATAGTCGAACTGCATCTTGTACGGCTTGCCGATCTCTGTCCAGTGCTCGCCGTCGGTGCTGTAATAGAACGTGGCCAGGTCCTTATGCAGGTTGAAGTCGGCATCTATCCGCAGGAATACAGTCTGCGATGTGATGCCGGTAACGCGCTCAAGCTCTTCCTCCGTTACCTTGGTTATGGCCTTAGTGCGGTTGTCAAGGTCGACCACAGCCGACGTCATGGCTATCCACGTGTTCTTGCCGTCGCGGCCTATGGTGACAATGCCCGAATGGCCGTTGAAAGCGGCAAATCCCGCACGGTCGCCATCCTTCATGTCGGTTATGTCGAGCGTGACGGCGGCCGAACATTTCGGGCCCTCCATGCGCTGGCTGATGGTGTTGGGGGCGGCATAGAGATTGTTTACCACCCGGCTCGTCTTCAGGCGCAGCCATCCCTTGCGCTCGGTGAGCGACCAGGCGTTGTCCACGGGATTGTGGTTCCACTGCCAGTGCAGGCCCAGCTTGTCGCTGTCGAAGCCGTCGCTCGACACCAGCGACACCTTGCGCACACCGTTGTCCTTCACCTTAGTGGGCACGGCGGGCATCACCACGGGCACTTTGCCGTCGCTGTCGCCCAGCATGGGCCATCCGTCAATCCAACGGCAGGGCGACAATGTGAGCACACGGCCCACACCGCCACGGTCCTGGAAGATTATACCGTACCAGTTGCCGTCGGCACCGTCGACGATGGTGCCCTGCCCCACGTAGGGGAATCCGGCGAAGTTGTCTTCCAGTATCTTTTTCTTCTCGTACGGGCCGGCAATGTTGTCGGCACGGTAGCACAGCTGACGGCGCTTGCCGCCACGCGGCCACGATATCATCAGCAGATAGTACTTGCCGTTGTGCTTTATCACGCGGCTGCCCTCCAGCAGTCCGTTGTCCTCGTCGTCGTTGCGCACCACAGTGGCATCCAAGCCGCCCGGTTTCAGTCCGGTGAGGTCCTTGTTGAGCTCCTGCAGGCGACCCGTGCCGCTGAACACGTAGACACGGTCGTCATCATCGAAGAAGAGCGACGCATCGTGAAAATGCTTCAACCGCGAGTGCAGCGTCCATCCCTGCGTCGGGTCGGGCGTCTTGTATATATATGTGTCGCCGCCGGGATTGTCGTTGGGCGCGAACAGGGCATAGAACATACCATTGTGATACTTCAACGATGTAGCCCACTGTCCGCGGCCGTACACCGTTCCCTCGTTCATGTCGTACTTGGGCGAGTCGGTGAGACGGTCGAACAGATAGCTCACCGTCTCCCAGTGGGCCAGGTCGGTGGAACGCATCACCGGGGCGCCCGGCATCAGGTGCATCGTGGTAGTCACCATATAGTAATAGTCACCCACACGAATCACATCGGGGTCGGGCACGTCGGCCCACAACATCGGATTGGTCACCATGGTTGCATTTGAACATAAGCACCACAGCATGAGCAATGCCGAAATAAAATGCTTTTTCATTGTCATATACTAATATTTGAAAGATATGGTTATCTGCTTATAATTATATTGTTTCAGGTTTATGACAGCAAAGTTAATCATTTTAAACAAGATACCCATATATATCGTTTTTCATAAGGTTTCCTAAACTTTCAAATATGTTTCAAACACGGACAAACGCCTGAGACAAGGGACCGGACCGTGATTAACCGGCTTTTCCTACAACATTCCATGTATTGGGAATGTCATTTCAAACCGGCTTGAAGCCTTTTCTTAAAAATCTTTACTTTAACATATGTTAAGCGGAACATGAAATGCAATTTACGACCAAAGCCCCGAAAACAGTCTTTTTTTGTTCAAACTGGGAGCGCTGATTATCAGTATGTTACGTCAATGAGGCTTTGTAATAAAAGCAGAGAGGCCCTTATCACCTTGCAATAAGGCCCTTATTGGACTGCAACGACGGCCGTTTCGCAATGCAAAACGGCCGTTACGGGAGTGTCGGGAGGGCCTTACGGCAAGATTTGGCTACCCAAAATGTGTGTCAAGAAAGCAGAGAGGGCCTCGCGGCTTTTCTATTTCGAAAAAAACAAAATGCGTTTTTTTCAGAATAATATGTACATAAACAAATAAGTTGAACAACAAAATCAAGCTGGTAAACAAAATCAAGCTGAACAACAAAATCAAGTTGGTAAACAAAATCAAGCTACATTATCGTCCGGACATAGGATGGATGTGTCCAAAATGAACGCATTCATCCAAAACACCTCCATTCAGGATGCATTCATTCTGGACACATCCATCCAAGGCGCCTCCATTCAGGACGCATCAATCCAGAGTGCCTCCATTCTATGTTCGGACGATAATGTAGCTTGATTTTGTTGACCAACTTAAGAAGAAACGTTTTCGACAAGCCAAATGAACAGAGCAGAACGAGACTTGTTTCAGCTCTGTTCATTTGGATTGTCGAAAACGGAGATGAGAATCCAACATATGTCAAAAAGAAGCGGAGGCCCTGTCTCAATGACATGACCTCCGCCTACCATAAAAAATGAAACTATTAAGATTCAAACCGTGGTTTTCAGCACCACGTATTACAGGTTATTTCAGCACCTTCTTCACCTTCACCGTACCGTCACCGAATGTCTGCTTCATGATGGTAAGTCCGTTCAGAGCATTGGTTCTCTTGCGGCCGTTAAGGTCGAAGTACTCAGTCTTCACCGGCTGAGCGACGGTCTGATTCTCAATATCCTTGATTCCTGTAGCATAGTTGAATTCTGTATCCTCGTCAACCATGGTAATTACAACCTCATTCAAGAACATGTGAGTCTCGGTGTCACCGTATATACCAAGCAGTACCTTGCCGTCAGTAATCTTGACTTTCTCGAAGAATACAGTCTGAGAAGCTGATTCGCAATAGGGGAATATCTGGCCGATAACCCGTGTACCCTTTGCTATAGAATCCTCACCCACCTTGATATAGGCATAGCTGAGAGTATCTTTCTGAGTACTTGGATTATAATTTTCACGCTCACCGTAAGCGAACTTGATGTTGTAGTAGCCGTGAGGCAGACCTGTAACTTCCTGTGTTGCAGTGAAAGAGCAGTTGTAGTTGGTAAGCATACCGTCGGCAACAGGGCACTTGTCGGTTACGAGCCAGCTCCAGCCTGTAGACCATGCGAAACCGCCGCTCCAGCCTGCAAGATACTTCACATTCCAACCGTTGGCAGACTCATTGGTCACATCAGTATTGGTAGGAGTAGTGATATAGAAGTTCGGGTTCTTCACGAACACGGTCATGTCGATGGAGTCCTTATAGTTGTCCATTGTCACTTCGTCAACTCTGTCTGCGAAGAGAGTGTTTTCAGGATCTGCCAATGTAGTGTTGATCTTGGTCCATACGAGATACTTCAGCTCCTCAGCCAGTGCATCGTCATCTGTAAGCGCGTTATTTGCTTTCTCGATATAGTCTGTGAACTCCTCTTTTCCTGTCAGTGTGTTGAGACGTGTCAGAGCGTCGGCACCCTTAACGAGACGTGCTGTCAGGGCAGCCACACCTGTAGTACCTACCTCCGAACGCTTGTGCAGACCTGTCGCTTCGTCTACAGCCAGTGTAGTACACATGTTCTTCACGATAGCGGTATTCTTGTCGAGCTCGGCAATGGCAGCCTCCAGTTCAGCATCTGTCATCAGGGTATCAATCTTGGATACCTTTTCGGTTATGAGGTCAATTTCATCAATGGATGTCTCCAGAACATATTTGTTCATGGTTGTCTCCAATGCCTTGTAATAGTCTGTACCGTTGAACTTGCTGTCGGCAAACTTCTTCACCTGCTCCCAAGCCAATGCAGGCATCGGGTCGTATGTATCACAAAGTGTACGGTGGTTGCTCAAAGCTAATGTAGCTGCATTCAGTTCTGCCACAGCAGCATCGTATGCAGAAGGTGCCGTATATGCCTGACCGTCGTACTTCTTGATAGCGGCATCCAAAGCGTCGTAAGCCACACCGGCAAAACGTGCTCCGGAATTGTTTGCCAACGCGTTCTTGGCTGTGGCAAGAGCCTCGGCAAGAGCCTGCTTGTAAGCAGCACCGGCGTTGTTGGGGATATACTGAACCTTGACGTTGCCAAGCAATGTCTCTAACCATCCACCGTATGAAATCTCTCCGCCTTCCTTGTCAAGTGTAGACCAGCGCAACTTGTAGTTTCCGTTGGCCGGAGCTGTAAAGGTCATAGAGTGAGCACCCACGGTAATATTACCCTTTGCACCTTCGCCTGCGGGGTTGGTCACATTCTGGAAGTCGTAAGAAGCAACGGTAGCATCAGCCTCATCGAGAACCTCGAAGCGTCCGAACGGTGCAGCCTTCCATGCCACGGCATTGAAGCTCACCTGATATTTCTTGCCTTCCTCGAGTGCAAGACGGTGTACCTCGTCGTCAGCGTTACCACCGTATACGGCATAACCCATACGATAATACAAAGCGTGGGTGAAGTCGCCAGAGAAGCCGTCGAATACACGCGGACCGGAACCGGCATCCATCGGACCAACGAGGTCGTTTGTCTCGGCCTTCAGTGTCCATCCGGCTGGAATCTTATTGGCACCTACTACAGAGAAGCTGTCGGTCCAAAGCACCTTAACCACATCGTTAGGATCGGAAGAACTCATACCGAAATTCAGCGTAATACTGTATTCACCCGGATTATCGTAAGGATCAACCTCAGGCTCAACACCTGTTATGGTCAGCTTGTACTCGCCTGCTACCAGCTCTTCTGCACCTGTACGAGTGAGTTTCAGCACTTCGGCCATACCAGTAGTAGCCACAGTGAGTTCTTCCTCCTTGCCGTTGGCATTAACCAGCGCTGCAGAAACTTTCTCTGTATTAACATTCTTATCGAAAGACAGCGTAAACTCGTTTGTGGTAAGCGGCAGATCGAATGAACCGTCCTCAGGCACTGCACCTACAAGTGTAGGAATCTTATATGCATAGGAATATACCTCTTGGATGTTGTCGTCGTATGTAGCACCGTTCTCAGTGAAATCCTTCACAGATGTGTCTTCGTCAAACGAATACGGACGCAACGACTCGGTATACTTGATACGGCAAGCCTCATCAGCCGGGTTCTTGAATGTTACAACAACATTGTCGGCCTCGGTCTCATCGGGATAATCATCTCCGTCAAGGAAGATGTAAAGACTGCCGTCTTTCCATGCCTCAACACTGAGTATTCCATACTGCTTGCCGTCTTTCAGACCTACAGTGACACAGTCGGCAGGCAACAGCAGACGCTCCTTACCCTCGGGAACAAGCGAAGCCACATTGACCTTGTAACCGAAATTGACCTTCAGCACATCACCGTTAAAGGTGATGCCCTCAATCTCTGCGCCCTCCTCTATCTTCACATCGTCAATCCAGAAATCTCCCGGGTTGAACACGTTGAGCGTAAGGAAGAATTTCTGTGCCAGTTCGTTTGAAGCATTGCCGGGATGATTCTTGTAATACTCCTGCTGAATTGCCTGATTGGCATAGAAGAACATCATGGTATACTTACGGAATCCTTTGTCATCCTCCTGGAAATAAGACAAGTCGTAAGTAATCTGTGTGCTGTCGGCTGTGAGCAAAGGCAGATCGGCGTTCTCCTCACCCTGCATCAGTGCCACACGGGCCTTTGTCTTTTCGTAAGTCTCACCGTCCAGCGTATACTGGTTTGTTCCGGTAAGATAGAATGACACGCGATAAGGCGTGTTCTCCTTAAGCGGAAGATTGCGGAACTTGATGGCGCGCTGCCATGTTTCTGTCTTGCACTCAAAAGCTGCATCATTGTAAAAATGCAACGATTGGTCTCCGCTCCACTGTTTTTCATTTGTCAGGTTGCGCTCATCACCCTCTTGGGTGTTGATGAACTCATAGAATCCCAACTCCGTCGGCTGTTTGGTCATCTCACTTTCAAAGCCCTCGCTCAACAGTACTGTCTGTGCCTGTGCAAGCGCGGCGCTTCCGAAAAGCAGACCCATCGTCAAAAAGAAGTTTTTCTTCATAATCGATAATTTTAGGTTTTACATTTATTTGAATTGTTTGAAAATTTTCTGCGGCAAAGATACCATTTCTCCGTTCTTGTCACTTGTTGTTTTGTCTCACAGATTTGTTTTTTTGTTTATACACTCGGAAAAAGGCGTTGCGGGCAACCCGTTCTTACCGTAACAGTTGGCTTTTGCAGGATTGTCCTTCCAAGCATAGCGCACCTGCACCGGATTGGAAACACCCTCACATTCCACCACGACAGCATTGCCGTTGGCCTCGGCACTGGCATTGACGAAACGTCCGTCAGGTCCTGCAAGCTCAAATTCATACATTGCGCCACCGGCAAGCGGCTGGTCGAATGTGACGGTAACACGCCTGCCCTGCACATCAGTCTTCACGACTTTCGGACTCAACGTAACCTTCTTTCCATAGACAAGACGGTCGAAAGCCATTCCGGCACGTTCGGCCACATCTTTCTTCTGCAACGGATGAATGTCAGTAGCCTCACCCAAGTCGATAGCCACCACCAATTCCGAACGGCCATCCTCATAAGCCACCTCGCGCTGGGCATCACGCAAACGTGCCCACTGACTGTCCTGCGGCCCGGCAGACGGCTGCATGAAGTTGGCCAACTGGACTATGGCAAAAGGCAGTTGCGGCTGATTGAACACTTGACGCCAATTGGCCATCAGCTTACGCAACAACGGAGCATATTCGGCGGAGCGGCCTGTGTTAGACTCACCCTGATACCACACAACGCCCGACATCGGATAAGGAGCCAACGGATAGAGCATGGCGTTGTAAAGCACAGAAGGAAGGTTCTGTACGCTTGTACCTCCACCAAGAGGCGAAGGCATACGTGCACCCTCGCTCACACGCCACTGCTCACCGATCTTCATAGTGTCTCCCGGAGAAAAAATAATTTCGTAGGGTTTCTCCTTTATGAAGTGCGGCATGCCGTTCTTGTTGATAAAACGCACCGTAATCACATTGTCGCCCTCACGCAACAGTCCTGCCGGTATCTGATAGCGCCGCGGCGGATACTGATAGTAGGTGCGGCCCACTTCACGACCGTTGACAAACGTATAGTCCATATCATACAGTGTACCGAGCAACAGCCGCGCCGGTTTTCCCGCATGCTCAGCATCGACATGTATGTGCTGACGCACCCAAAGCGACCCTACATAGTTACGCCATCCGCCACCATTAGGCAGCAGTGAGCCATATTGATTGACCTCCGGCCAGAGACTGTCGTCGTACGCCAGAGTGTTCCATCCGCCTTTCAATCCCGGATCGTTCTCGTCGAGCAGGCTGTTCCATCTGTTGTTGGCCCGTTGGTTGGCCATTGCATACGCTTTCAGCATCTCGTCGTCCTTGCATAGTTCTGTCTGAAGATAATACTGTGTGAAACCGTTCTTCAACGAGTCGCCTTCTATCCACGATTCTATAGGTGTACCTCCAAGACTGTTGCATATGACACCCTGCGGCACACCGGTCTTCTCGTACATGCGCTTGGCCAGAAAATAACCTACGGCCGAGAAATTCCACGCGTTATTCTTGTCAAGTTTACGCCATCCAGTAGCTTTCACGTCTTCGCTGTGTCCGTGAAGATTGGTAACGGTCTGTACACGAAAAAGGCGGATGTCATCGTTCTTGTAAGAATCTATCTCCGACTCATAACGCGGATAGACACGCTCTACATCGGTATCGATGTTGGATTGTCCGGAACAAAGCCACACGTCGCCGAAAAGCACGTCGGACAGTACCGTACCGGCAACATCGACAGTATACGGGCCACCGGCTTTCTGCGCAGGCAACTCAATTAGCCACCGACCGTCGTCACCGGCCACGGTCTCATACGTTTTCTTCTTGAACACCACGGTCACTTTCTCACCCTTGTCGGCTGTTCCCCATACCGGCACCGGTGTGCCGCGCTGCATCACCATACCGGACCGGAACAGGCTCGGCAGCACCACTTTCGCCTGCAACGGAGCCGCACAGAGCGAGAACATCATCAAGCCACCGCATATCGCGGCAGGCATATTGCCTTTCAATATTTTTTTCATTTCATATATATTTAAGAGCGGCCCCCTATAATCCCCCAAAGGGGGATGTTGAGCTCACAATAATTTTATATAATCATACCAACATTGTATGGACGTGCCTGTGGCACGTATCAAGCGTAATGCGCTCATTATCAGTGTAACGTGCCACAGGCACGTCCCTACATTTCATGTGAATATCGCATAAGTCGCGGCCGTATGTTCCCGGCATCCCCCTTTGGAGGGGGATTATAGGGGGCCTCATTTATTCTTCCTCGCAAATCCCTCGAAATATCCCAGGCATACGTCACGCCACTCACGGGCGTTTTCCGCCTGATGGGCCAGCCGGTCGTCCACCTCCTGCCAACGTCTGTCATCGACATACGGACGCATACGCCTCCACGTCATCACCATACGGTCAACCTCGTCCACACCATGCTGATAGTGCCGGCACAGCTCCTGCCACAGGGTCAGCCCGCTCTTCATGCGATGGTTCCAAGCCACATGATGAAACCACAGCAGATATTCCTCAGGACAGGTCTTGATATTCTCATATTGCGAGGCGTATGGCTCGCGATACTGACGTGTGGCCCCGCTGCCGGTTGCCACCGTACGGTCGAAACCCACACCGACGGAATCGGCACGATGGTAATAGACCGGACACCACTCCAAAGGGTATTCAGCCTTGAAGCCGTCGGGTTCAGGCCCGTAATGATGGTCGAACTTGAAGATATGGTGCAGTCCGAGCGGCATCATATAGTCAACACATGCCTCGCGGCTGCGCATCATCACGTCCGTCATAGTGTCGACAAAAGCGGCATCGCTGCTGAACGTAAGGCGCAGCCACTCGCGGGCAATCTCCTCTGACGTAAGTTCCGGATTCCATGCCAGACGCCCGAACGCATACCAGTTGGCTTGCGCAAAATGATGTCCGCACCAGTTGGTGTCGTCACCGATATTGGTCACGCCCGCAACACCCTGAAGACGATCGGGAGAGACAAACGAGAAAAACTCCTTCCACATGGGAGCCAGATATACCAAATGACGCGAATGCCCGAGGTACTCCTGCGTAATCTGCAATTCGGCCATCTGCGGCGTGCGCTTCATACGGTCGAATATGGGGGCGTAAGGCTCGCGGGGCTGGAAATCGAGCGGTCCGTTCTTTGACTGAAGGATGACGTTGGAGCGAAACTTTCCGTCACAAGGTTCAAACTCGCTCACAGCCTGCTTCACCCTGTCTTCACCTTTATGGTTGGCACCATAGACAAACGAACGCCACACCACCTTGCCTCCGAACGGATCCAATGCCTCGGCAAGCATATTGGCCCCCTCGGCATGAGAGCGCCCATAGTCACCGGGACCAGGCTGTCCCTCAGAATTGGCCTTGACAAGAAAACCTCCGAAATCAGGTATCACCCTGTATATCTCGGCAACTTTTGTCCTCCACCACTCACCGACCTGTGGGTCGAGCGGATCAGCCGTAGCCAAACCACCAAGTTTCATGGGTGTGGCAAAATTTACAGACAGATATACACGGATATTATAGGGACGGAGCACATCGGCCATCCATCTTACCTTATTTATATAAGCGGACGAAAGCATCTGCGGAGATGCGTTGACATTGTTCAGAACAGTTGCATTGATGCCCACCGACGCATTGGCGCGTGCATACTGTATGATGCGGTCCATCAGCGCAGCCTGTGCTGCCGGAAGACGCCTGCGGTCAGTAGTGGAGGTATTTGTCATCTGCTCCCACTTCCACACGCTATTTCCTGCATAACCACGCTCGATACTTCCGTCGAGATTGTCCCAATGGTTGAGCATACGGATAGCGAAACGCGGATGACTCTCCATATCAAGCGGCATGCCCAACGCCTGACGGCGCAAAGCCTCGTAGGCACCGTAAATCAACCCGGACGTACGACGGGCTGTAATAGTAAGCCGGCCATCACGTTCTTCGATAGCGAAACCGTCGTCATCGGCCATAGCCTTGTCTATACGCAACACAGCGGACTTGCCACAATATCCGGCGGACAGTTCCTTGCGTGCCACGGCAACACCGTCCTGAACACCTTTCAATTCTATCTTAGCCTTGCCGACATTCTGCCAACGCAGCCACAGGGAGCTACCGTCTTCCGCACGTGAAGTGACCGCACAGAGAAACAACGCCATGAATATGAATATCTTGTTTGTCATCATGCGGCAAAGTTAAAAAAACTAACCCATTCGGACTTTTCAATTGGTCACACATACGTTTTTGTTTGTATCACATGAGGATGTTTAATGCGATTCCGGTATGTTTTTGCTACAACAGTATAGACATATAAAAAATTAATTGTATCTTTGTCGTATAACAACAATCAAAACCTTCGACTATGAATAATCGGATTCTGTATATAGTATTGTTCATGCTGAGTGTATTCCATATGGCATATTCCCAAAATATAGGATTCCACTATGATGATGCCGGCAACTGTATTTCCCGCGAGATTATAGTTTTGTCAAAAGCGCCAAAAGGAAAAGCTGCGACATCCGTCGAACCGATGAGAATAGCAGAAAAGGACATCCTTATAAATCAAACTGACGGAAAATTGAGGATAGAAGTATCGGGATACGATGCTACCGACAATTTCGCTTGCAGCATATTCAATTATTCGGGTCATGAGATTATGTCTGCACACCCCAGATCTTCATCCGCAAATCTATATACGGAATCGTTGCCTACCGGTGTATACATACTTCGCGTATCATTGAACGGAGAGAAGATGTCGCGGAAAATAATAAAGAAGTAGACTTCTATAATATTGTAGCATTATGAAGAAAAGACTGTTTTTGCTCATGATGATGCTGATATCAAGTATATCAGCAGTTCTTTCCTTCGGCTTGTCTTCCGATGATTCTTTTGCTACTACAAGTGCCGATATAACCAACAAAGAACCGATATCAGACAGTGCAGCCTCTTCACATTCATATCTGCTACAGCCCGACAATGCCCATGTGCCCGACCGTGTCGTTACTGATATATCCAATGAGACAGGGCTGATCGGGTTTACATCCGGTGTCACACCTACCGGAGCAAAGACATATCAGATACCTATAGATGTATGTCCGGGGATGAACGGCTTCACGCCTGAACTTTCCTTGGTATATAACAGCCAGCACGGCAACTCTGTTTTAGGTACCGGATGGTCAATATCGGGTCTGCCGGTAATCTCACGTTCAAACAGGAACATCTATTATGACGGAGTAGCCAAAGGCATTGCCATGGACTCCGATGATGCCTTTATGCTTGACGGGGTCCGTCTGATTCTGATAAATGTCACAAACGACAGTGCATTATACGAGACCGAGCAGGGCAATATCAAAGCACGGGCATGGCTGTCAGGCAATGTCGTGAAATACTTTGAGGTGTTTTATCCTGACGGTAGCAAAGGTATGTTCGGATTTACGACCAATGCGGATAACAGATTGTGCTATCCGGCCACTTCGCTTACCGACCTGCACGGCAACAGAATTGACTTTTCATACATCCTTACCGATAATTGCTATAATATAAGTAAGGTGTCGTATAACGGTGCTTCCGTTGAGTTCAAGTACCAGATGTCAAGGCCAGACCCTATGCTTTTTTTCTCGGGAGGCCAAGGTTTTTATGAATCCAAACTGTTGTGCAGCATAATATGCAAGACTGGCACAACAGCAATAGGAGAATATACTCTCGCGTATTCCACCCGAAACACAAGAACACTTCTCACAGAGATCGGATACAAGTCAGGTGGCAAGATATACAATCCCATACGCCTGTATTATGGAACAGGAAATGACAATAACACATTTGCTGTCGGCAACACTATCAACGTGATTTCCGCTTATCATCTTATGGAAGGTGATGGGATAAGGATTGTCAACGGTGTTTTCGGGTTTGACGGCGACGCAGACGCATTGGCAATAATGCCAAACAGGAATCCCTATTTCCTATATCACAGAGATTCAAATGTATCAATGCATTCCCAAAACCGGTTCCTGAATTTTTATGGGAACCGTGAAGAGATACTGCTTTATACGGGATTGAACGACACTTACGTAAGCTCAAAACTGCTGACTGGAGATGGATTCGTGGATTTGAAAACGGCAGATTTGGATGGCAGCCAGAAGGAATACCTCATACGCATAAACAACATTGTAGCAGATAATGACGATCAGGTCACATTCAATATATACAGTACGGAGGCACACACAAGGCCCATAGAAAAATACAGGAGGACATACAGTTTTCCTACAGTGTCAACAGATGCCGACGGAGGAAAGAGTGTGCAACCGAAGTTCTACTATACCGGTGATTTTAATGGCGATGGAAAGGTAGAGATTATGGCGGTTTCATCACATCAGCCGTTTGGAGATAAAGGGAAGCCTTCCCAATGTTATGTTTTCGATTTGCTTAAAAACAAGATATTGTATCAAGGCCATGTCTTCCCTTTCAATGTAGAATTTGTCGGTACGCATCAGGACGATGCCAAGGTGGCGGCCAACCATACAGACAAGTTGTTGGTAATCGATTATGATGGCGATGGCAAAAGTGACATCTGCCATATCGACGAAAACGGAATAAACATTTATACATTCGATGCAGACGGAGACAGGTATACAGCCCGAAAAATAACGACTCAAAAAATATTGGACAAGGCCGGACTGGCCGACCGTCATATCCTGCCCGGGGATTTCAACGGTGACGGTCTGACCGACCTGCTCGTTTCACCATCCGCCGAGACAGACGGTGACGCGCAGTGGTTGATGTTCAATTCCAAGGGTGACGGCACGTTTGCCAAATCGACATTCCAAGGCCCCACAACACCACGTACGCCCAATACCGGCTTTATCACCCAGGATATTGACGGAGATGATATTGCAGATTTGATAAAATATGATGATCATTCTGCCACTGCATTTTTGATTAAATGTAACAAATTGGGTGAAAGAATCCCTGTTTGCAACTATATGTACCAATCGGTATTTATGCCGATTAAAAGTTCTTACGGTTGTTTTACGAGGCTGATAAGAATCAGCGATGACAGAATCGAGCAGTACCGCGTATCACGCAATGACACCAAAGAATCATTGTTGACCGGTGTTGTAAGCAGTCTTGGGGCTATAGACAAGAATTATTATGATTTTATTGGTGATACAGACTCATATAAAAGAGGTAATGATGCCGTATTTCCATATCTGAATATAAGCGGCCGTTTGCCGGTCGTGACCAATTCGGATATATATGTAGACGGAACCGTGGCAGACAACAGCAGCTACTCATATACCAATGCTGTCTATCATAGACAAGGTCTTGGATTCCGAGGTTTCGGTGAAATCCGGACCTTTAACGGCGTCAAAGAATTTATCAGAACATATCAGCCGTATAATCATTGCCTGCTTTCGGGCGAATGGTCGCGTATGGGCGAAAGATCATACACCTATTCCGTTGATGTTCAAGCAAACAAGATAACCCGGATACGCCTGACGGAAAAGAAAGAAGAGGATTATCTGAAAGATTTTTCCGCGGCTTCCGTCTTTACTTACGCCCCATACGGATACCCCACGAGCGAGCATACGTCCTACAGCGACGGTACTGAAGTAGAGAAAACATTTTCATATTCCTACAATACTGTGCCGGAAACTGGTTACCATCTCGGTTTCCTTACCGACAACAGCATCACCACCACTCGCGACGGCATGTCGTATACGGAACGGATGCACATACCTTCACACTCGTCACGGTTGCCTGATACCAAGATATATTATAAGGATGGCAATCAGGTAAAGCGTGAAGACTACGATTATGACAGCAACGGCAATCCGCTGGCAGTGTCATTGCAGCATTACTCTTCTCCACACAGGCACTCCACACGCTACGAATACGATGCGTATGGCAGAACAGTCAAAGAGACCGACCCTATGGGTCATACCTGTGAGTTCACATACAACCCGGCAGGGCTACTCACGAAAGAGAAAGACCATAAAGGACTTGTTACGACATACTATTATGATGCCATGGGGCGGGAGACAGGTGTTGTAAATCCTGACGGCACACGAACGGACATCATATATTCATGGGTGGCGTCAGATGATGGCGCTGTATATAGTATCACCCGTAAAACGACCGGACAGCCGGAGGAAACTTTCTTCTACAACGCGTTGAACCAAGAAGTGAGACACAGTGAGAAGCGATTTGACGGAACCGTTGTAAACGTGGACAAGATTTATGACGATGTCCGTGGAACTCTGGCAGCAGTGTCGACGCCGTATATTGGTGCCGAGCCTTCTTTCTGGGACGGATATCTTTATGACTCCTATGGACGGTTGGAATATTATCAGTCGGAAACACGCGATTCTGAAACCGACTATGTTTACGAGGGCAACAGTGTTACAATAATAGAAAATGGCAAGTCGGTGACAAAGAGTTACGACCTGTTCGGCAACCTCGTTTCCGTCAAGGATACAGCCGGAACCGTCACTTACAATCTCGCGCCCGACGGATTGCCGGTTTCTGTCGTTGCCCCCGGCAATGCCACAACCGCCTTCGAATACGACAAGTACAGGCGGCGCATAAGTATGGACGATCCGAGCATAGGCACAACCTTATATAAGTATGACGAAGCTGGAAATACAGTGGAAGTTACCGATGCCAACGGACTGACCACGCACCACACTTATGACAGATACAACCGCCTGACAAGGACGGAGTGCCCGGAATTTGCCACGGACTATTCATACGACGCAGACGGCAATCTTACGGGAGTGACCACAACCAACGGTACGTCAAAGTCGTTTACATATGATATTTACGGCCGGCTCGCTGCAAGCAAGGAAAGAATTGCCGGCGGCAAATGGCTGCAAAAGGACTACACCTATTCTGACGGTAACGTATCATCGGTAAAGTACACATCACAGTCGGGAGTACTTGCTACAGAAAACTATATTTACTCCAACGGTCATTTAAGCGAGATAAAGCTGGACAACAAAACGACACTGTTCAAACTGACATCCGAAAATGTGTACGGCCAGCCCGTACGGATCACTACCGGCAATATCACACGGAAATATGGATATACCGGTTGCGGACTGCCGTCGGACAGAAGTGCCAACGGACTGTCCTGCACCTATCAGAATACATCGTATACATTCAATCCGAAGACTTCATATCTCGAATCACGGGTTGACAGCATTTCCGGTACAAACGAAGGATTCACTTACGACTGTCTTGGACGTCTTGAATCGGCAAGGACTGATTTGTTTGTAATATTAGGTGCGGGAATAAAAGACAGTCTGATAGAGATAGGTCCTGTCATACCCAGACCGCTGACAGAGCAATACACATCATCGGGCTCTGCCGTTTACCCAAAACCCGATATACCGGGACTGGAACAAGTACGGTTCAAAAAGCTGGAAATGTCTTATGATGCCAAAGGCAACATAACAAGCAAGACCGATGCCGGAACATTTGAATATAACATACCTTCCAAGCCATATGCCGTGTCAGGACTGTCAGAGTCCGGTACTGCATTGTACAATACAGGAATTCCCAAACGCGAGCAGTACATATCATATTGTTCGTTCAGCCGGCCCGAGTCCATAGAAGAAAACAGATATACCGCAACATTCACATACAATGGGGATTATGACCGTGTGAAGATGCAGCTGTCACACAATGATACCGTATGCCTTACACGTTATTATCTCGGCGGATGCTACGAAATAGACGAGACCCCATCGTCCGTCAAGGAAAAGCTGTATTTGGGCGGTGGCTACTATGACGCCGTGGCAGCCTATGTGAAAGAAGGGTCCAAGGCCGGTGTATACTATATCCTCCGTGACTATCTGGGCAGTATCACACAGATAGTGGCCCCAAAAGGAGATCTCGTGCAGGACATAAGATACGATGCCTGGGGACGTATATGCAACTCCTCTGTCGTACCGTATTCTCCGGGAAATGAGCCGGAGCTGTTTCTTGGCCGTGGATACACCGGACACGAGCATCTCTCACAGTTCGGGCTCGTCAACATGAACGCCCGCCTTTACAACCCGGTGCTGGGGCGTTTCCTCTCTCCGGACCCTTATGTGCAGATGCCCGACATGTCGCAGAACTTCAACCGCTACTCCTATGCGATGAACAACCCGCTGTGCTATGTGGATGAGAGTGGAGAATTCTGGTGGTTGGTGGCAGGCGCTGTGATAGGCGGTGTAGTCAACCTTGCCTACAAGGCCATATCAGGACAGATCAACAGCTGGGGCGACGGTCTTGCTGCCTTTGGTGTGGGTGCTGTGGCCGGAGCCGTAGGTGCCGCAGTCGGGCCCTATGCGTTTGCAATGGCCGGAGGTGCTGCCGCGGGCGGTGGCGGATTCCTGGCCGGTGCAGCAGCAGGAGCAGCTTCCGTTGCCGCCACAATGCCTATCGAGAATTTGGGAAATCACGTGTATTTCGGCGACCCGCTGATGACGTGGGACGAATATGCCTTGGGCATTGCCGGCGGCGCCATGATAGGAGGTACCATCAATGGAGCCAGAGCGGCATATAACGGCAGGAACTTTTGGGATGGCAGCAGACCTGAGTCAAAAATAGGGTCTTCTTATTTTACCAATACTCCTGTTCATGTTGACAACGAACTGAAGAATATAGACAGTTCTACTCCAGAGCTGAGTACAGATGATTCTAAAGTACAGAGACTTGCAGATGAACTTAAAAAGCATTTAAAAGAAAGAAGACAAGGACAAGAATTTCGGGTTTCAATAGAAAATGAAACTCAAAAATTAGATGTTCGTGTTGAATCGCATAATAAAGCGCAAATTTCTTTCCCAGAACATAATCTTAGTTGGGAAGATGTTGTTCGTCACATGAATATTCAATATTATGAAAAAGATAAATTCGGAGAATTTCAAAAAGTCATATTACCCGGACAATCAACCAACAATGTTCATATATTTTTGAATATAGTAAAATAACATATTACTTTCATTATAAATTAAAATCTAATTGGTATGGGAAATTATACAGCCAAATTATTTATCACGATTTTGGAAAAATTGCCACGGTCATGTCGATGGTATGTAGATTATTCTCTTGACGATGCGTTTGAGCATGGGCATCTTTTGGAGTTGAAAAAATACGTTTCAGATATGTCCAAGGATTATACCTACTATTATTCTCATTGTATAGAATTGACAGAGGAGTGTATTTCATATCTGTTACAGGAGTTAAAAAATAATGAAGGGCTTATTTACTATATATGCCACCATGCCATTACCCATGATGACGAGATGCTGATGATAGTCTATGATAAATCATTGTTCACTATCCATAAGTCTTTCGGCATTTCTGATGAATTTATACGCCAGTGCAATGAGGATGAGGTCTACATAGATGTCAGGGACCATATCGTATTATAATATTTTCAGCTATGAATATGATTAAATCATTGATAAACCGCTTGCTATGCAGGGAAATCCAGAACGTAGAAACGCGAATTTATGATTGGCTCACAGCCATTGACAACAAAGAGACTGTCCCTTCGGAAATAACAGCTTTCAATATTGGTATTTTCGAGCAGGATGAAGGCTATAGTATCTATCTTACCGGCTCGGAGGAGTATGATGCCGATGGCGACGACTGGGCCTGCGACGTTGACTTCGAACCTGCCAACAAGTATCTGGAATTGTCAGGCCCCGGCATAAAGGCTATGGAGTGGCAGGAGTTTCAGGATATGATAGTGAAAATAGTGTCCGATTATCTCGATACATCAGCCAACACGAGCACCTCTGTTTTTGCAGGCAGAGTGGTTATGGTGGGGTTCGATGACGGTCAACTTGTACGGGTGAAATAAAAAGAAAGTATGGCAAAGCGAATAGTAACCAAAATCGGCAATGTATTTTGTGCCGAGATTGACGATAAGTACAAGTGTTTCTTTCAGTATATCATGAACGACCTGGT
>Ga0073907_1002057_pt1 | contig 22280 bp, 25 predicted proteins | sample GluameincwithD2O_FD_65483 | JGI IMG/M metagenome (GOLD analysis project Ga0073907, IMG submission 65483) | Mouse cecum microbial communities from Vienna, Austria - Glucosamine amended microcosms incubated with D2O | ecosystem: Host-associated > Mammals > Digestive system > Large intestine >... | reverse complement strand
TTCTTCCTTATCATCGGTGTCGACATCGGTGCGAATAATTAGCGACTGTGAGGCAAGCACACGCAAATCACTTTCCAGTTCTTGGCTCACAATTCCTTGCGCTAACAACGAAAGTGTATTCTCGTTATCTAAAATATACAGTGGGGCAATATTTTGGCCTAACTTCTGATAAAGTAGAGGGTTCTGAATTTTATAATAAGATTTATATTTATCCGCATCTTCTGCTGATAGCTTATGAACACAACGAGGAAATATGGTACTCTCACGTGTAGGCCGTTCAATTGACATAACTGACCTTTTTAGAGGGTTAATACCAGTGCTTTCTGACTCCTCATCAGCTTGAACTAGAAAAATATAATCTCCGTCAAAAATCCATTCGAAATGCACCCGCAGCCCACAATCTGTTGCCCACGTGCAAGGAACGGACAAAACTTCTTTTAACGCTTTACTGCTTGGACATGTAAGCGCTGACCCTAAATAACTGGAAACATTGATTTTTTTGCGCCATTTGCGCAAAGAAATTTTAAACAATTGAGGTAATGCTGTCTCAATTTCGCCTTGCCAATCACGTTTTTCCTCTGCTATGCGCCGTTCATTTGAAACATGCCCACGTAGCAACGGGTCGACTCGTTTCTGAACAATTATTGGCATAGAAATGTTCGATGATTCTGCTTGCTCAATAGAGTCGTCGAAGCAATGCTTTACTAATGCAGGCCAATCCGCCAAAATGCCACCAACAGAAATATATTTGCCACGTTCCTCTAGACCTTCAGTTTGTGCGTTTGAACGTACAATTATTGAATCTTGAGCGGATATTCCACAAAGTTTCGCAGCCTTTTCCACGCTTTGTTTCCAAGCTCGTAATGATTCATCAAAACAACGACCAATTTTGTAAGTTTCTAAAAGCGTACCAGAAATCACAAAAAAAGGTAGCGTCCATTGTGATGGCAAAGAGGCTATGCCATAGGCTTTTTCACCAACGACATCCATACAAACTTGTTCAGGGGTTATCGTTTGGCACTTGTCTTCTGTAACCCAGATTACAGAGTTAATTGGTTTTAGCTTTGCAGTCTTAGCCATCACTATCACCTCACTTCGATTGGCTACTGTTACCGAATAACGCTGTTGCAACTTCTGACATTTTACCTACGGCTTGGTCAGCAAAATAACCAGCTACAAATCCCACACATATTCCTGTAGCAACGGATGGAGACTTTGTTGCATTAATAAGACCAGAAATTACCATACATCCTACGATAACAGCTATGCACGCAGAAATCCAAGGTGAGAATACTCTCCAATATATTCTGTCTTGAGACCAATAGCCACGAGCGACTACTCTGTAAAAATACTTTATACCAAAAATTGTACCACCCAAGAGCCCCGAAAAAAAGTAATACATGATGCCTTCAAAAGAGAGGAGCTTCTTACCTTCTAAACAAAGAATGCCAGAAAAACAACCGCACCAATTGAAAAGTAAGCCAAGCAAAGAAATAACCAAAACAATGCCTACATAAATGGCTTCGTGCCGAATCTCCGTACGTGCTTCTTTGGGATATCCGGATTCCCATTGATAGGGCTTTCTACCATCAGTATTTAGATTTTCTTCAGTAGCACCGTTGTCCTCTTGTTCCTGAAAGGTGGGGGGTTCTGTTTTGGCGGCAGTTTCCTTATCAATCGTACTCTCAGGCATTTAAACCTCCACTCTGCTCCGCAAAATACGTTCGGAGCCGATCAATTGTCTTTATAGTTAATGTACTGTCTGGATTGGTCTTATAATTAAATTTTTCTATATTTCCCTGATCGCGTGCAATCACCTGCCTAAAAAACTGCGATATTGGTGCCTTTAAGATATGTACCTGCCCAAGAGGGTCTTCCCATGTACCATCAACGTCGCAATAGAATAGGTACTCATTATCTCCCACGATGCTGCTAACCTCGGATGCCCGACAAACGTTCCACTCCATATCCATCGTATTGAGAGTAGAAACAATCGATCTATATGGAACAAAGTGAATATGTGCATGATCTGTTCCACAAGATGTATCTGAACCTTCGCGATTGGGACCATGTTCAAAAGCAATTACAGATCCATAGCAATCACTCAATGCACGAACAATGTTCTTCGCAAATTTTTGAAACTCAGCGCAAGAATATAATTCCTTCATCGAGCAGCAATGCTTTTTAGGAATGACAAGTGTCCATCCCTCAACAAGAGCACCAATAGAGGAAATCGCAAAGTAATTATCTACTTCGGCAATCACAGTGTTTTCTATCTTGTGTGCGCCATTTACGTCGTTGACAATGTTACAAAATCTACAATTTTCCATTTGTTATCCCCCAATTTCCGCATTATTAAAACAGACTGCTTTTGATAGCGTTTTAATTGTATCAAAAGGCGGTACACATGATCTATCTTTGAAAATCATCAACTCGCCACCCTTCGGTTTGTTTGATAAGCTATAATTTATCGAAAAGTGACACTTTTCAAAGTCGGAATAGAGACGCTCTATCTCAACCTTGTCATCATAGGTCATTATCCATTTGCAGTCTATTTTGGCTATGTCCGCTCTTAGGCGTTCATGGTCAGAAGTTGAAAAATGATTCAGATATAAACGCTGCCCCTTTTCATAGTATGGAGGATCAAGATATATGAACACGTCTCCAGCCACGTTTTCTGCGGGCAAGTACTTTTTTATGAAAACGGAGATGTCCTGATTATAAACTTTTATTTTATTGCGATGCTTTGAAATAGTTTTAATCTTTTCAATTAGAGTGTCCTTATTAAAGCGGCAGTCAATCTTATAATCACCGTTTTGCTCATATCCACCGATGGGGCCAGCAGACAATATTCCAGATCGATTTGTCCTATTCAAATAAAACATTGCAAAGCCAAATTCTCTACTATATTTCCTTGAGGTCGAGACAATGTTTTTTTGTTTACGCCATTCTTGAATTGTTACTGGTGTGTTTTCGATTTTTTCAATAAACCATCGGGGTGATTCAATAATGGATCGCCAAAATGAATAAACAGCCTTGTCCGCATCATTAATTATTATGCGATCTACTACACCATCTATTAAAAGGCTTAGTGCAATACTCGCTCCTCCTGCAAACGGTTCCACATAGATGCAATTTTTGAGGTCATTAATCTTAATGGCACTGGCAACGATAGGATATAGTGCCGATTTCCCCCCTGGGTAACGTAGGGGCGAATAATTGATCATCAGAAAACGAGCCCCCTATCTCATTGAATTTCTCTTCCATTGCATCCCTTATCAGTAGTAGCCTGATAGTATCCGTGTCATATGCGCTCTATATATTCAAATCTTCTAAAGATTATAAACATCGTATTTGCTAAATTCGGAATCTGTAAAATCCGCAGTTTTTGCAACACCGTGCGATGTGGCAAAAACTTGCTTGGCAATATCTTTTTTGGTCATGCAAACACCAACTTTTCGTACATAGCTTTGTGCTTTTGGTATCCATATAGTATATCAGAATACATTCTTTTTTTCAACCTTTTATACGCAGATTTCCAATCTTGTGCTCCAAAAGTAAGTTGGTGTTTTGAGAAGGTATGTATACAGTCTAAAATTTTTTCATACTCGTATTGATGACATACTATCAATCTTCCTACATATCTTAGAGGGCTTTTTCGAGGAGAAATCAAAGTATGCATCTAAGCCCGGAAGAAAAACAATCGTTGGTTGCCCGTTACCATACAGGAAACTCTGCAGCAGAAATTTGCGCTGATACTGGGATTGTAAGAAGTACTTTCTATACCCGGATTAAGCCCTGCACAACAACAAAAACAAATTCGGGTCATGTGGTAAGCCAACAGGAATTTATCAAGATGAAGCAACGGATTCAAGAATTAGAGCAGAAAGTCGAGATCCTACAAAAAGTAGGTTGTCCTGCGTCCGTACTGCTTCGAAAAAATTACAAGAACTTTACAAACTGTATGGGCCAGTACAACGTCCATGCCCTTTGCGAGACCCTCTGTGTTTCTTGAGGTACCTTTTGCACCATAATCTTCCGAAGCAAAGAGATAACCATCTATGACAAGCGCAGAGCCGAAACGAAAGGACACTTCAAAGGAGTCTTTCATAAAAGTCATCGGCGATTTGGTGCAAATAGAATTTCCACGGTATTGTCTGACCAGGGAATCCGTATCTCTCTCCAATATACTGCAGAGCTTATGTAGGAAATGAGGATACAAGGTGTAACTTTCTATTTCAAACGGGACTATCAAAAGAAAGAATGGCTAAACAAAAGACAAAATATTCTTCAGAGACAGTTTCAAGTGGACGCCCCCAATCGGGTTTGGGTCAGTGGTGTGACCTATTTCAAAATCAATAATAAGTACTTCTACGTATGTGCGATCCTCGACCTCTTTCTCCGAAAAGTTGTTGCGCACAGTGGGTCTCCAAAGAATAGCACCTATCTAATCACTTCAACTTTCAGACAAGCATTCAAAAGCATAAACGCCCCTCAGTCTCTGATGTTTCACAGTGACCAAGGGGCACAGTATACCTCAAAAGCGTTTCGCAAACTGTTACGAATGAACAAGATTGTCCAATCTTTCTCTGCTCCGGGACAACCTTATGGCAATGCGGTTATGGAATCATTTTTCTCTTATATGAAACGGGAGTAAATCTATCGTCCACAATACAAATCTGAGCAGCAGTTTTCTTTTTTCAATCTTAAATTTCAGAGATTTTGTCATAGGTTGCCTATTTTAACCGTCCACAGAGAAACATAGAAAAAGCCTAACATTGCAAGGCTTTTCTCGAAAAAAATGAGGGTAGAAATATTGGACAGCCCAATTTAACTGTTCAATACTCCCACCCTAATTCAATTTTTTATTACTTTTCATTTTATTTATCTAAATGCTTTTGGTAAAAAAGCATATAAAATTACATATACTTCCTAACGATTGATAATCTTGCCTTTGGATCCAACCATAAATGGAAGTCCGCAGCAATTTCTGGGTAAGCGCTCACACCTCCGCCTTTGCCCTGTTTTACACGCATCCCAACAGCGTGAGTCCTCCTAATCCACAGAGATGGCGTAATGGTAAGCGATGTTATATGCCCCTGGTGGATCAGTTCCTCACAGGCTGTATCATCAAACTCTCCATTCATGTCATTTTCCCATTGACGGAGGAATTCCAATGTGTTGCGGCTACGCATCCAGCTTTGAATAACATAGCCAGGAGATTCTTCAGAATGCTGCCTTGCCAACTCAGTCAATGACACCATATCCTTGCGAGTCATTAGCCTAATGTATAGGCGCATAGTTTCATGGTAATCCCTGATTTTTTTAGATGTCCGCAGCTTTTCCTCATTCAGCGAATCATAAAACTTCTCTCTCGATGTAGTAGCAAGGTCTATATCTATGATTCGTCTCGCTAAAAGCGAATCTATCGAGGACTCGTACTGAAACGCCAAGCGTGCGTAGAGTTCGCCGATTTCTTTTTCTGTCATGATCCTATTCTCCCTTTTTCAACAAGTATATCAAAAAGAACAGGATTTGTACAGCTTTATTCCATTCCTATGGAGGGGGACTGATATCTGCTCGGTTTTCTCGGATGTCCGACCTTGTCATAATCCACATTACACCGGCGAGCCCTTTCAAATTGAGCATCCATATATGCGTTTACACCAACTATTGGGATATATTTCTTATTCGCCAAGAGTTTATCTATAGCTGCTCTGGTCCACTTGGCATTCCCTGTTGGGGAGGGAACGCTTCTTGCAAAGAGCATATCAACAATTTTCCCCAGGCTGGCTCCGGCAAGATAATACTCAAATATGCTGCGGACAACATTAGCGTTTTCTTCATGTATGGCGACTTCTTCGCCAACCAAAACATAGCCATATGGAAGTTTCATAACGGTCCCTCTTTCTTAAACATAAATAAAAGCAGGTTTAAGAGAGAACTAATCTCCTCAAATCTGCTTGATGACACTTGTGACATGTAATTATAGCCAGTTTCTAGTATCGGTTTTAATGCAATTTAAACAAGAATAACAAAACCTGCGTATAACTATCGTTACACACAGGTTTTGTCTACTATGGTGCGAGTGGCGATATAGGATTTACCCAGAAAGCAAGTGATATCAACGGTTTGCGGGCAATCGAGCAGCAGTATTTACAATGAAAAACCAAATATCAGTTTTGGATTTTGAGGGCGTTCCAGCGATAGAGCGTCCTTTTTTCTTGACCAAAAGTGGGGGAGAGAAAGCCTCGCCGTTTACAAAATTTTCCGTATACTATCATCTATTTTGGAGGGAGGCCGAGACCCATGAACGCCCAAGTCATCGCTTTGGTCAATCAGAAGGCCGGTGTGGAAAAACTACCAGTTGTGTGAATCTCGGCGTGGGACTTGCCCAAGCCGGAAAAAAGGTGCTGGTTATTGATTGCGATTCCCTAATCCAGCCTTTCCATCAGCCTGGGCCATTCCAAGCCGGACACCCTGCCCGTCACCCTTTCGGAAATAATGGGCAAGGTACTGAACGATCAGCCCATCGCCCTCGGCGAGGGCATCCTGTATCATGCGGAAGGTGTGGATCTCATGCCCTTGGCATACAGCTATCCCGCATAGAGGTGTCGCTGGTAAACGCCATGAGCCGCGAGGCTTTCCTGCGGTAGCGTCTGGACACCGTTTGGAAGCAGTACATTCATAAGGAATAATTTACTCTTGATTGTATATATTATGTAATAACGGTTGTTGATTTAACTCAGATGCTATGTTAATTGTGGAGAGGAAAATGAACATCACATTTCCTGAACTAAACTATCCATTTGTATATCTTGACGGTTCATTCCTTCACAGAGAAAATACCGATATTGCACAGAAACTCACAAGAAAGCTTCTGCATAAATCTCCGCGTAGATTCAGCATTTTACTTGAAAAAATGATCCTTGAATCAAAAAGCGACGCTTTATACTATGAGCAAATCATTTATTTGCAAAAAAAAGATATTATTTCTACGTTGATTACATTTGAATCGCTAAATACAGAACTCATCCTTCAATCTCCCAGTATAATTCCACTGTTTGGAAGCATAAGTCGCACGTATGTGGATCGAGGTGACTACATCTCTCAAATCAATGATGACTTAATATTATGGGAAGAAAATGTGAACCTAAGTGTCTATACAAAAGCAGCTATGACAATTCTAAATTCATCATGTGTTGTTGCCGATGAGAATTTTCTATCCCTTATGGTTGGGAGAAACTTGATCAAATATATCACATCTAACTGTACTTTTTGCGTTCTCAAAAGTGGGAAACCGACGCAAAATGATGGAGGCAACCATATTGTGTATGAGCTGCCTCCAAATTCATTTATTCAAATGCTGTATTCTTCATTATAAGTAGTTGTTTGAGAGTTAATCCAACCTGCTCGGCAAACAACGGTGGGATTGCATTAGCAATTTGTGTGTATCTTGGAACATCAGATTTTCGCAAATCGCCCCCTGTTGTATATGTACCTTTAAACTCATACCAGTCAGGGAAACTCTGAATCCGAGCATATTCACGGACTGTGAGCGTTCTTGGTTCACAATAGTGAATATGATCATCAGGATTCGATGTTAGCGTAGGAGACGGAAGTTTTGCATTCAACACACTGAAACAGTTCTTTTTGATACAATATTGCTCATTTAGAAGACGGGATATGTTTCGATCTCGAATATCCCTTTCGAGCAATTCTTGAAAACGCACCACTGTATTATCTCGATGTCTTGCAAATCTGTGACTATCTGGGACTCGGCCCTTTCTTGCTCCATTTCTACAATAATGTTGATAACTTGTCTTGGGGCTACCATATTGCCCAGACATAAAACCTTTGGAGTCTGGACAACACTGCTGACCATTTACTTTTTCCAAATCTGAAATTGCTGATTTGAGACAAACTCTTCTTGGAATTCCTTTGGATTTCACAAAAATTTTAACATTGCCTGCAAGTGTCTCAAAAAAAACGTTTGGATCAACGATTTTACTTGCAAATAGAATGAACCGAACTCGGCGTTGAGGAACACCATATTTTGAAAAGTCCAACATCTGAGCACGAACTATATACCCGCGAGCACGCAGTTCCTCCAGAATATACTCGGAATAATTCTTTCCTTGATTATCCTCAGCACAGCTATTAAATGGTTGTGTAAACCCTTTAACATTTTCAAATAAAAGCGAATCCGGGGCCACTAAGTCAATAAAGTGCAAATACGAATCCACCAAAGTATTCCTAATATCATTTTCTTTCCGACGACCGGCCATAGAGAACCCCTGACAAGGGGGGCCACCTGCAACAAGCATTATTTTTCCCCTCAAGGCTCTTAATTCTTTTTCATGACCTTGTAGTACTTCATTTATATCGTGAACAGACTCAGAAAGCCACTCCGGCCAAATAAAATGATTCTCTTTCTCGATAAGATTAAATCGTAATGTTTCAAATGCATCTGCATTTTTTTCAATAGCGAAATGTGCCTTCCATCCTGCCTGATGCATACCCAGTGCAAGTCCTCCGCACCCCGAAAAGAGATCAATATATGTGAAGTCTTGCTTGCTTTCCTGTATCAAGGTGCACCTCCTCTCTATCCAGTTGCAATTTCCCTGAGATAACATTTATATTCTTCATGTTTTAATTGTTCAAAATAAGGATTACTTTCTAATTCACTAATAATCTCTGCTGAACTGCATCCTTCTTCTTTTCTAAATCTAATAAAACTAGATGAAATGTAATTCTCATCACCAATACAAATCAGTTTTGATATGACATTATCTAGATTTGACAATACATATAAAATCACTCTTGTCACATACACTTTATAGTGGCGTTCACTAACTTTAACTGAATATTTTTGGTGAACTTGCGCAACGGATAGATCTTGCAATTCAGCGATTCGCTTTTCAAATGCAAAAGCAAATCGCTCTTTCAGTATCTGAACACTTATGGGTGACTTCAAAAATTCCTCATATGCACGTGCCAGTTCCTCAACAAAGATATGTTTAATAATTATATCAATAGCGGTAGCGACAGAGTTTGGGATTTTACATTCTAACTTTTGATTTGACTCAAAAAGCCATCCAATTTCAACTTGAAAACCTAAATATGTAATACAACCTTTGTCCACACACTGTTTTCCAAATTCATTTGCGGTCAAACATGATACTGCAAAAACAAAATCGTCTTTGAATGCATCTGCGTCGGTTTCATTAATATAAGGTTTAAAACGTTCATGTAGATTTGTGGTAGTGGTAAGTATTGCATTATTTGAGCCGTGCGCCATAATTAGGATATTGTCGTATTTATCATATCTTGTTCGAAGTAAGCCTAAAAAATTGTTTTTTGCATGAAATCGGACAACATTTGTGGTTGGAAACTTGATTTTTCGAAAAAAGCGAATACCTCGCTTTTTCATACACAGTAAAATTGCATCCATAGCTCTATCGCCTCAAACATCAGTATTGAGCAAGATGGCCTTTTGAAGCAACTTTTCCACAAATACTCGTCCAATTTCATCGTCCATGCGTATGTGACAAATGATTTCTTCAAAGGTAATTGCTTGCCCGCTGAACGTATATGTGTAGGTTTCCAGCATTGTTCTATATCGGCACCAAAAATGCTCTAACGATTCTACAATAGGATTACGTCTGGTTGCTGCTTCAAATATAACCTCCCCCAAAATATTATCGTCGGTGCTCTTGTCTATAAATCTAAAAACATCGGAATTGACAAGTGCGGTCCATTCCTCCACATCTATGTTTGATGTCCCTTGCATTGTGTAAAAAATAATTTGACAATATCGGTTAATCTGTTCTCGAATATACTTCACAAATGCTGTTCCATTTGTAAAGGTTGTCTCGCCGTTAAAATCATAATCTACGACCAATACATCAATGGAATGCGTTGGGTCAGAAAGATATTCAAGAGTGGCTTTCATACTAGAAAGGTGTATAATGTTAAATAGATATTTAGACCACTTCTCTGAACCTTTCTTTAATGTGTTAATCCTGCTTAAATATGCAGGAATGTAGACTTCTTTTACCCGCGCATTATCATCAATAATTAATATATTTCTTTCAAGCATATTAACACCTCAATTTAACTGAGAAGCATGCCCCTACCTCAGTTTCTATCAATTCCAATGCACCACCATATTCTTTCGAAATCTCATCAATAATAGTGAGACCAAGACCGAAGCCATCAGTTGTACTTTGAAATGGGTCAAAAATGCGTTCACGATCAACTTCAGGGATGCCTATGCCGTTGTCGATGCATTTAATAATTAGAAATCGATCTGTTTTATAAAGTTCAAATCTAATCTCTCGTTCTCGATTATCAACCTTTAGCAACGACTTAACCGCATTAGTTGCTAAATTATTAAGAATAGCTTTGACATCACCAGGGTCAATACTATACTCCATATTTCCAGTGCTGAGTATAGAAACCTTGACGTCATTTTCAGAAAAGTATGCTTGATTATCCTGCAAATACTTTTGAGCCAAAAGTTCAACATTTTGCGTAGTTTTGCTTCGCTTTTTTACCACGTCGTCACGAACTGTTTTCAAAAGGGACAGTGCATCGTCAATATATCCACTAATCACGAGCAGCCTTGCTTTATCTGTCGGAAAGAGATAATCCACATCATTGATAAACGTATTCATAGCCACCAATGAATCTTTGACGTGAATCATGGACTGGTGAATCAATTTGTGTAAAAAAGTTTCCTTCTGAGCAATTCTGGAGTATACTTTGACTATTTCCTGCTGGTCTTGAACATATTGCAGTTGATTTTGTTGCTCTTTTTTAATAACCGCAGTATAGCCTTTTAGTTGCTTAGCGGCATTCGGATCGCTTTCTCGAAGAATCTTAGCTAACTCAGTTAGACCAGCAACGGCACCACCTATTTCGGCTTTAGATTTTTTTATTGTTTCGTTAGTGCCTTTTTTGATTTTGGTAAAATAGTATGATTCTAATGTCTTGATACAGATTTCTACAACAAAATTTCTTAGTTGCTCAAAAGCATCGTTTTCCTCTAGCCCCTGCCTATTGGTTAGGGGCTTTAAATCTGGATTCGACTCTTTGCCAATCTGCACATATCCGATGAGATCTCGTGTGCCAAGGAAACGCATCATCCCCTGAGTCTGGCGTCTGTCAATATCAAGCCAATCATTTTTTGCCTCACCATACGGATATATTCTAAAACTGTCTCTATATAAACGAATATTTCCATAATCTCGTACACGCAAACTATACCGGTTAACAAAGCGAACCTTGTCACCTTGATTAAACATAAAAACTTGGGCTTTAATGCTTCCAAATAAATACGGATTATTCTGAATGGACTCATATTCAAGCCCATCTTTACTTACCATTATCTGCACGACTTCAGGATTTTCGTCTGTAATTTCGGCTGTCATCCAAAGAGAGCTTACGCCTTCTAATTTTTCGACAGTTACCTCTCTTTTATTGTAACCTAATTCAGGTGCTGTAATATATATTTTAAAATTATCATCCTGCGTAAACGGACTTTTAAACTGGCGCAAGTTTCTGAATAGCTCACGCAATTTCACTTCGTCCCATGCATCATGGAGATTACAAATCGAAAGGGAAACACCATGATCGTTTTCCTTTCCGCTTTTTTCCACATATGGAATCTCTATATCGCTTATATTTCTAGATTCGCCATCAAAAAGAGTCCAGTCAAAATCGACCAAGTATCTTTTTGTTGAGCCTCTTTTTTGCGCCTCCATATGCAAAAATGACCCTAATCTATCAACCGAAAAGCGTCCAATTCCTTTGTCACCGTTTAAAGGACGCTGATAAATAGGAGAATACATGGTATTCTTTTTACTGTCGGTACCAATTACCATCCATCTCGTTTCAATATCAATAAGATTCATTCCAGTACCGTTGTCACGAACAATCAGCGAGGAATTTTCGTCCTTCAAATTGGAGAAAATAATTTCTACTTCTTTTGCATCAGCATCGTAGGCATTTTTGACCAACTCAAATACAGCCGCGATTTGATCTGTAACCAAACCCCGACCAAACAAGTTTTTAACACTTGTTGATGCGCTAAAATGCAGTGCCTGTGTCATCTCGAAATTCCCCCATTGCAGGCTCGAAGATTCGCTCACTCCTCGCTATCATCCTCGTCAAATGAATACTCATTAAGCTCTGAAAAATCTAAAAATTCTGCTAGCGTCATATTAAACGCAAGCGCAATTTTATGTAGTGTCTTCACTCGTGGGTTTTTAGTTAGTCCCCGGACAATATTATCAAGCGTAGACTGCTTGACATCGCTCATTGTGGCAAGCTTGTTGATCGCAATGTCACGTTTTTTGCACAACTCACGGATTCTGTTTATATAAAGCTCAGAATAATCCATCACAATCCACTCCAATGATATTACCCGTTTTTGGGTACATTAATGATAGCAGTGAAAACGCATAGTCTTACCCGTATATGGGTTGTCTGAAGGAATATAATTGTATAGTTAAGATTTTTTGCCACTTGAAAAATGGACCCGGGCTATATCCGACCAAATAATGACATCGCACTTCATAGTAATAAGGCTCTGGTATGGGAATTTATAAGTATTCATTTGTCATCAGAATTTCAATACCGTTGCTTATGTGATAGGAAAATCCTTGCGCTGGACTTATTAAGCGATGGGGTGCTTGGTGAGTGATAAACCTGATCAAAGAGTCACAGAGTAACGGTTTCTGGGGCAAAATTACTGTTGCAAAGTCAGTAGGATTGCAGAAAACAATTCAGAAACTAACAAAGCAACAACAGAAAATGGATAAGCGCCAGAATGAGCTCAGAAAAAGTCTGGCTATAGCTTATAAGAACAAGGTGAAAGGGGTGATGGATGACGAAGCGTTTGTCCTGTCGAGCAATCAATTCAAAAGGGAGTGTGATCAACTAAAGGGAATACAACCCAAAAATCCAGAAAAAATTTGAGAGTGTCCAGAAGTTCCTGAACGCTCCCGCACGTTTTAGAAGGAGGTTGAAAGTCAAGTTGACATCAAATTTTTGACATGGGATATTTTTCGGGCAATTCATCGGCTGCATCGCAGTTTATCCAGCAGATAGGAGTGTCCGGCCATATACGCAGAAAATCGAAATCCATCATCACTTCATCGGGAAGATTGAAGAAATCCTATAAGCCTATAATTGACTGCGAGTGTTCTTACAGCATTTGCCCAATATAAAAGCGAGAATACAAGAGTATCGGAGAGAAAACAAAAGAAAAAACGAGCAGATTTATCAAATGCGATAAATCTGCTCGTGGTGCGAGTGGCGATATAGGATTTACCCCGAAACCCAGTGATACCAACGGTTTGCGGGCAGTCGAGCAGCAGTATTTACACCAAAAACCAAATATCAGCTATGGATTTTGGGGGCGTTCCAGCGATGGAGCGTCCTTTTTTCTTGCCCAAAAGCAGGGGAGAGGAAGCCCTACCATTGACAAAGTTTTTCCGTATACTATCATTTATTTTAGAGGGAGGTCGAGACCCATGAACGCCCAAGTGGTGGCACTTGTCAACCAAAAAGGGGGCGTTGGCAAATCGACAACTTGTGTAAACCTCGGCGTGGGACTTGCCCAAGCCGGAAAAAAGGTTTTACTTATAGATTGTGACCCCCAGGCCAGCCTTTCCATCAGCCTGGGCCATTCCAAGCCGGACACCCTGCCTGTCACCCTTTCGGACGTGATGGGCAAGGTGCTGAACGATCAGCCCATCGCCCCCGGCGAGGGCATCCTGCACCACGCGGAGGGTGTGGATCTCATGCCCTCGGATATTCAGCTCTCCGGCATGGAGGTATCGCTGGTGAACGCCATGAGCCGTGAGACCATCCTGCGGCAGTACCTGGACACCGTTCGGAAGCAGTACACCCATATCCTGCTGGACTGTCAGCCGTCCCTGGGTATGCTCACCGTCAACGCCCTGGCCGCTGCCAATCGCCTGATTGTGCCGGTCCAAGCGGAGTACCTTCCGGCCAAGGGCCTGGAACAGCTCTTACAGACGGTTGGCAAAGTGCGGCGGCAGCTCAACCCCAAACTGCTGATCGACGGCATCCTTCTCACGATGGTGGACAGCCGGACCAATTTTGCCAAAGAGGTCAGCGCCCTGCTGCGGGAGACCTACGGCAGCGACATCAAGGTATTCCAGTCGGAAATTCCTCATTCTGTCCGCGCCAAGGAAACCAGCGCCGAGGGTAAGAGCATCTTTGCCTATGACCCCGGCGGCAAGGTGGCGGAAGCCTACGGAAATCTGACGCGGGAGGTGTTGCGGCTTGAAAAACAAAGAGCGCAAAATAGAGCTGGCCTCAGCCGCTGATCTGTTTTCTACGGAGCAGGAGCGTCAGGACGCCAAACTGGAACGGTTACAGCATATCCCGCTTTCGGAGCTGTACCCCTTCCCGGATCATCCCTTTTCTGTCAAAGACGATGATTCCATGATGGAGACTGTGGAGAGCGTCAGAGAGCGTGGTGTTATTACTCCCGCCATCGTCCGCCCCCGCGAGGGTGGCGGATATGAAATCGTGGCTGGACACCGCCGCAAACGCGCCTGTGAGCTGGCGGGATTAGACACCATGCCCGCCATTGTGCGGGATTTGGACCGAGACACCGCCATTATCATGATGGTGGACACCAATATTCAACGCGAAAATATTCCTCCCATGGAAAAAGCCAGGGCACTCAAAATGAAGATGGAGGCCATCAGACGGCAAGCCGGACGCCCCCAAAAAGGGCAGGAAAATAATTCGCCGAATAATTCGGCGAATTTCCGCAGCGATGATGAAATCGGTGCGGAGATGGGCATGAGCGGCGATACTGTCCGCAACATGATCTCTCTGACACAGTTAGTTCCAGAGCTGCAAGAGATGGTGAACGATCAAAAAATCAAGCTGACCCCAGCCTATCAACTTGCCGCCCTCAAGCCGGAGGAACAGGCGCTTTTGGTGGACACTATTGCGAGTGAGCAGGCCACACCTTCGGTTTCCCAGGCCCAGCGCATGAAAAAACTCAGTCAGTCCGGGAAACTGAACGAGGACACCATGCTGGGTATCATGTCGGAGGAAAAAAAGCCGGAGGTGGACAAAATCATATTCACTTCTGACACCCTCCAAAAATATTTCCCCCGCTCCTATACGCCCAAGCAGATGCAGGAGACCATCATCAAACTGCTGGACCAATGGCACAAAAAGCGCCAGCGCAACCAGGAGCGGTAACTAAATATCGGATGGCTGCGCCGGACGGAGATTTTTTCTTTTCTCTGCCCGGTTTTTTGCTGTCCGGGAAAGGAGACCCATTGCTTCAAATCAATACATTCCAGTACAATCCGGCAGATGTGGACTGCAACCAATGCGCCAAGTACGGCGGGAAAGAGCAGGGCTGTACTGCTAAAACCTGTCCGTGGCTGGCAAAGCGCATTGAGGCTGGTGTGGCGGGCTATGAGGAAGCCATCCGAGAGACCTTCCCCCGCGACGCCCACCTGGATGACCGTCTGCGCACCGTAGTCCGTTACTTCACCGGCTCCCTGTACATCACCACCAGCCATCAGCGGCGCATGGAGCGCATGATGAAGCACCGCAGGCAAAACACCCCGGCTTACTATTCTGCTATGTACCTGCTCACCGCTGACGAGGATCTTTGCCGCCGCACAAAGGGCTGCTTTTGCAAACATGGCATCGAGTTCGACAAAGCCGACCTGCGGAACGTCGCGCCCCATGGCTTCACCCTGTTCAGCGCGGCGCGGGACATCTACACCGATTCCTCCGGCACCATGGTCAGCGACCTTGCCAACACGGAGGTCGTGGACACCCTGGCGTTCAGCCTGATCGTCAACGCCCTGCTTGTGGCGCGGTATGGCTGCGCTGTCCTAAAAATTACAGACAGGGAGGGCAAAGCGTGAAAACACCCAACCAGCCCATTATGGGCCATGACCTGCTGGCCGTAGAGCGGTTCCGGGACGATACCCGGCACATGGCCGAGTTTTCCATTTTGGCGGACTGTTCCCTGGGGCACGAGGGCCAGTACCTGCGCCGCTTTCTCAATGAGGACGGCTATGCCCAGGTGCTGGACGCCCAGCGGCAGGGGCAAATTCGCGTCTACAAACACGCTGCTGTGATCGAGGGCCACATCATGCCCCCCAAACCCAAGCGGCGGCGGGGCAAATAGCCCGGAAGGAGAGATTTCCCATGTATATCGTAAGTTCTTTGGAGTATGTCATTGACCGCCTGTTCCGCTGTGGTGTCGGGAACCCCGGCTACAAGGAGCAGGAGGTGGAGGAACTGCTGGCTGGTATGGACTATAACTCTTTGCTCCAGGCCGTCCGGCATGAAGCCAAGACCGTCTATGCCTATGCGACCTACGGCAAGCCGCCCCAGACCTTCGACTACCGGGGCGCGGACCTGTTCGGCCAGCGGGCCACCCTGCTGTATGACGATTTCGACCAAAGCGACGCAGCCCAGGTGCTGGCGGAACGGCGCTATGAGCTGTGGCTGTTGGAGGATATGAGCCTTGTGGTGGTGTCCTGTGTGTCCGTGGACTTCGCGGGCGGCGAGTTTGTCACCGAGTACCGGGAGATCAAGCAGGGCGATCCCTGGAACACCCCCATGTGCCTGGACCTGGAGGAACTGCGCAATCGGCTGGTGGAGATGTTCTGCCAGTGCTACGAGCATGAGCTGCCCCTCTACGAGCTGTAACCCCATCAAAATCTAATCAGGAAGTGAGTTGAATGGCTGTCTATCGTGTAGAACGGACGCGGGACTACACTGTCATGTCCAATTATCATTTGAAAGATACCACCCTGTCGCTGAAAGCCAAGGGGCTGCTGTCCATGTTCCTGTCCTTCCCGGACGATTGGAATTACAGCACCCGGGGCCTTGCCGCCATCTGCAAAGAGGGCGTGGAAGCCATCGGCAACACCATCAAGGAGCTGGAAAAGGCTGGTTATATCGTCCGCCGCAAACTTCGCGGGAGCAACGGGCGGATCACCGACACGGAGTATGTCATTTATGAGCAGCCCCAGGAGCCGCCCGCCCCGGATGCGGATGGGTCGGATACGACCCTGCCAGATACGGCCCAGCCAGATACGGGAAAGCCGGATATGGTTGACCCGGATGCGGTTGGCCCGGATATGGACGCCCCGCATACGGGAAACCACGCCCAATTAAATATAAATCAATCCATTACTCAAAAATCAAATACTCAGCGATCCAATACTCATTCATTCCCTCCCCCTGCCCCCTCGCCGCAGGCTCCGGCAAAACCCGTGGAAGGAATGAAAGAAATTTTTGAGAAGCGGGCTGATATTCAAGCTCAGATCGACTACGAACTGATCGTCACCCCCTCCAACCAAGCGCAGGTGGACGAGTTCGTGGAAATCATGCTGGAGGTTGCGCTGACCCGCACCCCCACCATGAAGATCGGGCGGGACGCGGAATATCCCACAGCTTTTGTCCAACAGCGTTTCAACCAGCTCACTTCGATCCACATCGAGAAGGTCATGGACGGGATTCGAGAGAACACCACCCAGGTCCAAACGCCAGGGCTTATCTTTTGGCGGCGCTGTTCAACGCGCCCTCCACGACAGACAACCATTACACCATGCAGGTCAACCACGACCTGAACAACTTTGGCGGCTAACAGGCCGTCTTATTTTTTGCCCGGACACCGGGAGAAAGGACTTTGCCATGAAACGACCCCTCGCCTACATCACCGCCGCCTGGAGCGGCAACGACTGCGACAACACCGAGACCGCCGCCCGCTATTGCCGCCAGGTGTACGAAGCGGGCTACTCGCCCATCTGCCCCATCCTGCTCACCAGCCGCTTCATCCATGACGGCATCCCCCAGGAGCATAAGGACAGCCTGGATATGGCGCGGGACTACCTGCGCCGGTCCCGCGTCCTGGTGGTCTGCGGGAAGCGGGTGGATGAGACGGTGAAGAACGACATCGCCACCGCCCAGCGCCTGCACATCACCGCCACCACCCTGGACGGCATCCTCACCGTGAAGGGCCAGGGGCGGTGTGAGAACGATCCCCGCTGACAAATCATCAAAAAGGAGTTTATCTCATGAAAAAGCGAATTGTGACGCTGCTGTGTACCGCTGTTCTGACGCTGGGCCTTACCATGGCCCCCGCGATGGCTTCCGGCGGGCCGTTCTACCCCATCAAGGTGGAGGAATACACCTACGGTCCCCTGGACGAGCTGCGCATCAACAAAGTGTACCAGCTTTCCCTCTCCGACGATCCCTCCGGCATCCCCACCGAGGACTTTGTGCGCGGCGGGCGGCAATATTATCTGCTGGACATGATTAAAGAGGACGAGGTTGGGGTGGACACCCAGGACTACACCGACACCATCACCGTGGACAGCGACACCAACGACCTGTCCAAAATTTTGAAACAGTTGGACGCCCATCGGGAAGTGACCACCGAGGACGGCTACACCGGCCTGCTGGCTCTGGATTATACCTCCGTGAAGGTGGAGGCCAAGGGCTACACCACCAACACCCGCAGCTTGTCCGCCACCCGCACCTATCCCAACCTGTCCGAAGTGAATCATAGTTAAAGATATTACATGAGACAATCCACGCTTATATGACCAAGCTTTTAATTAATTCGGCACTCTTTGCCACATTGCTATTACCACCTAATTCTTCATATTTACTAATCACATATTCTGCCTATTTAAGTATACAAATCTCGGTAGTATTCCTAAGCAGTTTTACATATCAGATACAAAAGGAACTCAAACACCATAAGCAGGAACGATAACTTTGTTTCTGTTCTGTGCTAATAGACTCTGAATTGGAACACCAGAAAAACATACTTTTGCTCTGCACCTTCGTGTGAGAGATCAAAGGTATGTTTTATTCTCGCTTTGAAAAAAGAGGTTGGCTTATGAAAAATAAAAAAGCCTGACTAGATCAGTTTGGAGAAAGAATAGGCATAATCTCAGCTTGCACAAAAAGGGCGATAAAAACGGCAGTATTTTCATACATTAAATTGACTTTGTTCGCAGTTTGACATATAATATATTTTGCATATTTTATCGAGACAGCAGATTTTGTGGGGGTCAGAGCATATTTAGGAGACCTTATGATGGAGTATTGTTCAAACCGACATATTTCCGTAAAGTGGGAAATTTCTGCCCACCGGATACAGGTACCCTGTATTGAAAAGCGTATTCCTGGTGCTGTTAAAATAGGATATTCATAGGCGATTCCTGTCGATGCTGAAGAACCAAAAGATGCCAGAGTTAAATCTGAAAAGTATATAAAAAGTGTGGCACATGGCCCAATTGACAGAGGAGGTACAGTGTGGCGGAGAAAATTCAATCCATTCCAGAAGCACGATTGTTGCTGGCCTCCCTGCGTTCTGTAGGGTATAACGAGGAAACTGCGATTGCGGATATTATAGATAACTGCATTTCCGCTCAGGCCCATAAAATCAAAATCCGATTTGACTGGGAAAAGAAACGGATTGTGATTTCTGACGATGGCTTCGGCATGAGTGAAAAAGACCTGATTGAGAATATGCGTATAGGATCTTCTGATCCCAGCAAAATCCGAGCCGAAGATGATTTGGGGCGGTTTGGTATGGGTATGAAGACGGCAGCATTCTCTCTTGGGAAAAAGCTAACCGTTGTAACGAAATCAGATTCTGCTGTTAGCACTGCATCTTGGGATCTGGAGCAGATTCCGGAGATTGGGTGGAGCTTGATTGTCCGAGATGATAGCGAAGTCTCTGAGTTTTCATCTCAGATGGGCGAGCAGGGCACGATTGTTGTCATTGAAAACCTGGATCGTGTAATTGACATCAATGACGAAAAGAAAGCCCAGAATAAATTTTATAGGGTCGCAAGTAAAACAGAAAAACATTTGGCACTCACATTTCATCGATTTATTGAAGAAGATAATCTTATTCTGGAACTGAATGGCACTCCAATTAAGGCATGGAATCCATTTGTTTTGGAAAACAGCGCAACTCAAGAACTGCCGGAAGAATCGATTTTCTCAGATGATGGCCGTGCAGAGGTGATTATTCAGCCTTATGTTTTGCCGCATAAAACGAAATTTGCATCTGATGATGATTATCATGTAGCAGGCGGGCCCAAAGGATGGAACTATCACCAGGGTATTTATGTTTATAGAAACAGACGCTTGATTATCTGCGGAACATGGTTTGACTACATAAAGAAAGAACCTGCATACAATCTGGCCCGCATTAAAATCGATATTACATCGGCCAGCGATAAGGACTGGAAAATCGATATCAAGAAGTCAACAGCTTCTCTGCCGAGTTATGTTAAGGAATCAGTTGAAAAAGAGATTGATCTTTGTACTGAAACTTCAGCTCGTGTATACAATTCCCGCGGCAGTTACACGAGGTCCAATGTCAGTGCGCCCAATCTGGATTATGTATGGGAGCAACGAAAAAAGAATGGTCAATATTCGTTCCATATTAACAAAAAACATTCTCTGCTGAATAATATCAAGAAGCGGTTGGACGACCAGGGCAAAGCGACCCTGTCAGCATATCTCGCTCTGGTCGAGAATTTTGCACCGTTTATGCAGTCCGGAGTAACAGATTCTCTGCAGAAAGGAAAAATTGGCGCAGAGTCTGATAAGACCTCTTTGGAATACCAGGTACAAATCAAAGAATTGACAGATATGATCTCAATCTTCTTGTCACAAGGATTTACCAAAGAAGAAACACAGTCTACCCTGCTGGACATGGCTAATTATAGACATCTCCGAGAGGACATTATCAGACTGGTGGAGGAAGCACAATGATTAATACGCCGAGAGACTTAAGTGATATTGAAGTCGGTTTATATAAGAGTGGATATGGGTTTTGTGAGAAACTGGTAAAAGAAGACCATATAACCATTGCGGCAGCAGTCGAAAAAACCGCAGCAAAATTCGGTGCCTTAAATATGATTTCTGATATGGAATGTTTTAAGAAGTTCCTGTTCAGTGAAGTGACCGCCTACACGGAACCTTCCATTGGCGTGTGTGACCCGAACCTGGAAGATAAGACCTGGTGGGATGAGCTCAAACAAGATCCGAAGTTTAAACCGGAGTATTGGGGCCGTTACTATGATTATCTGTTGAGAAAGCCCTCTTGGAGCATTACAGCAGTGGAAGATATCAATTCCTCTACAGATGAAATTATGAATGCTTTGGCTAATCCCCGTAAGGGTGCGGCTGGCGAACGAATGGGCATGGTGTTCGGCTATGTTCAATCCGGTAAAACGGCACATTATATCGGAATGATCAATAAGGCCTACGATGCGGGATATCGTATTGTTATTGTGCTGTCCGGCATCCATAACAGCCTTCGTAGCCAGACTCAGTCTCGTATTGATGAAGAAGTTCTGGGATACGAAACAAGCCTGGAGAGTATCGGGGATATGACCCGGGAACGCAATGTGATCGGTGTTGGAGCAGGCCCTCACAACCAGGTCGAAACTGTTGTCCAGTCGATTACGACACGAGACGAAAAAGGCGATGTCAATAAAAAAACGGAAGGCGTATCTATGATGCCTCCGTTCATGATTGTTACAAAAAAGAATGCCTCGGTTCTGCGCAAAATCCTGCGATTCTTCCGTAAAAATCATTGTGCGGAGATTATAGGCGGAAAGAAGAAAATTCCAGCAAAATATCCCGCGCTCATTATTGATGATGAGGCGGATCAGGCATCTATCAATACGAAAGAAAGCTATGACGATCAAGGGAATGTTCTGGATGATTATAACCCTACGACTATCAATGGATTGATTCGAGAGTTGCTTAGCGTTTTTGAATGCCGTTCCTATATCGGCTATACTGCAACACCTTTTGCGAATATTTTTATTCCTCCCCATATCGACGATGAAAAATACGGAACAGACCTTTTCCCCAGAGATTTTATATACAGATCTCCAAGAGCGGATCAGTATATTGGCGCAAGAGAGTTCTTTGGATTGGGCAGCAGCGAGGATATTCCTGCGATGCCGCTTTACAGAAAAATTGTTGATGGAGCAGCGTATCTCAGCAGGGGCACTAAATCTACCGATCCGGTCGGGGAACTTCCCAAGGAGCTTAAACTGGCTGTGAAATACTTCCTTTTGTCTACCGCACTTAGAAACTGCAGAGGACAAAGGAACAAACCTAATACGATGTTAATCCATATTGTCCGCTTCGTTGGCCAGCAAAATAAGGTTAAGCAAAAGGTTCTGAAATATTTTAAAGAAGAGATT
>Ga0073907_1002053_pt1 | contig 22305 bp, 18 predicted proteins | sample GluameincwithD2O_FD_65483 | JGI IMG/M metagenome (GOLD analysis project Ga0073907, IMG submission 65483) | Mouse cecum microbial communities from Vienna, Austria - Glucosamine amended microcosms incubated with D2O | ecosystem: Host-associated > Mammals > Digestive system > Large intestine >... | reverse complement strand
GACTAAGAGACTTTCATGTCATGCCGCCGTCGTTGCGGCGGCAGACCCTTTCTCTTGTACTACTTGTCTATTGTAAATGCTTTCAATGTTCTTGTCAGACGCTCCCTTGCGGCCCGGAAGGCCGGAAGCGAAAAGCGTTGCAAAGTTAATAACTTTCTTTCTTAACTTCCAAACTTTTTCGAAGAAATTTTTGTTTTTATTTCTTGGCGTCTGCCTCGCCTCGGCCTCTGCCGGACGGCCTTGAGTCGTTCACCCGTGGGGTGTTTCTCAAAAGCGAGTGCAAAGTTAGACACTTTCCACATTACCTCCAAATTTTTTGACGAGAAAATTATGCCGTAAAACATGCTTCTAAAACTATACTATTATCCCTCAAACAAATAACAAAATCATTTTAACTTTTGTTTACATAGGACTTGATTTATATAATATATGTGTACCTAATTTGATGCAGAAACGACTCTCGACTTGCCCACAAACAACAGTACACATTTTTGCACGGTGCATAAATTTTAACTATCCATGCTAACGAAACCGTCAACACAATCTGATAAAATAATCGTAACTTTGGGGAACACTTTCCATAGAAATAAATGTCACCATTCATACATCTCCACGTACACACTCAGTATTCCGTTCTCGACGGACAGGCATCAGTCACAGCATTAGTTGACAAGGCTATCTCCGATGGAATGCCCGGAATAGCAATAACCGATCATGGCAACATGTTCGGCATAAAGGAATTTTACAACTATGTAAAAAAGAAGAACAGTAAGGTAAACGACCAGATTAAAGAGGTTAAAAAATCGCTTGAGCAAGCTCAGGAACAAAACAATCAAGATGCAATCGAAGAACTTCAAAAAGAGCTAAACACCCTTAACTCAAAGATATTCAAGCCGATATTTGGATGCGAGATGTATGTAGCCAAAGAGTCTCTGCATACCCATGTCGACAAAAAAGATACCGGACGACATCTTGTAGTGCTTGCAAAAAACGAGACCGGCTACCACAATCTGGTAAAAATAGTATCACAGGCATGGACCGAAGGCTTCTATTCCCACCCGCGTACCGACAAGAAAGCTCTTGCCGAGCATCACGAGGGGCTTATCGTATGCTCTGCATGCCTTGGAGGTGAAATACCTCGCCTGATACAAGCCGGAGATATCGAAGAGGCCGAAAAACAGGTAAAATGGTTTAAAGACACATTCGGGGACGATTACTATATCGAAATCCAGCGCCATAAAACTAATCTACCCGGTGCAAACACAGAAGTATTTGAACGACAGCAGGAAGTAAACCCCGAGCTTATACGTATTGCTCGCAAATTTGACATCAAAATTGTCGCAACCAACGATGTCCATTTCGTAAACGAAGATGATGCCGACGCACATGACCGCCTGATATGCGTAAGCACAAACAAGGCTGTCGACGACCCTATGCGCATGCGTTATACTAAGCAAGAATGGCTGAAATCTCAGTCGGAGATGAACGATATATTCTCCGACATCCCCGAAGCCATCGAGAATACAATGGAAATTCTCGATAAAGTGACTACATATTCCATTGACCATAAGCCAATCTTGCCAAACTTCCCACTACCCGACGGTTTTACCGACAATGACGACTATCTGCGTTATCTGACATACGAAGGAGCAAAACGCCGATGGGGAACTCCCACAAAAGAACAGTGTGAACGTCTCGACTTCGAACTGGACACAATAAAAAACATGGGCTTCCCCGGCTACTTCCTCATCGTACAAGATTTCATACAAGCCGGACGCGACAGAGGCGTGTCAATCGGCCCGGGTCGTGGTTCTGCAGCCGGCTCGGCGGTTGCCTACTGCCTCGGCATCACACAGCTCGACCCATTGAAATACGACCTCCTTTTCGAACGCTTCCTCAACCCCGACCGAATCTCACTCCCTGATATCGATATCGACTTTGATGATGACGGAAGAGCCGACGTGTTGAAATACGTTACCGATAAATATGGCGCCGACAAGGTTGCTCATATCATAACCTATGGAACAATGGCTGCAAAAATGGCACTTAAGGATGTGGCTCGTGTGCAGCAGCTTCCTGTGGCCGAAGGCAACCGTCTCACCAAACTGATTCCAAAGCACATGCCGGAAGTCAACGGTAAGGAACTAAAACCAACCCTTAAAAACTGCTATGAATATGTAGATGAATTCAAGGCCGAGCTAAACAGCCCGAGCGCACAGATACGTGAGACACTGAAATTCGCGCGACAGCTCGAAGGCAATGTACGAGGCACCGGTGTGCATGCATGTGGAGTAATCATCGGACGCGACCCAATCACCGACTGGGTACCCGTAAGCACCGCTACCGACAAAGATGGCTCAAAACTACTCGTCACACAATACGAAGGGTGCGTCATCGAGGAAACCGGACTTATCAAAATGGACTTCCTGGGCCTTAAGACCCTGTCGATAATAAAAGAAGCTGTAAACAACATACGCCTCACCAACGGCATAGAGATTGATATCGACACTATTCCTATCGATGATCCCAAGACCTATCAACTCTACTGCGAAGGACGAACAACCGGAACATTCCAGTTTGAATCACCCGGCATGCAGAAATATCTCCGCGAACTACAGCCATCAGTATTTGAGGACCTTATCGCCATGAACGCCCTCTACCGTCCCGGACCAATGGCTTATATCCCCGACTTCATCGACCGAAAACATGGCAAACAGCCCATTGTCTACGATATACCGGTGATGGAGAAATACCTCAAAGATACATATGGCGTGACCGTATATCAGGAGCAAGTCATGCTCCTCTCCCGACTGCTTGCCAACTTCACCCGAGGCGAAAGCGACACCCTGCGAAAAGCGATGGGAAAGAAACTCATCGACAAGATGAATCATCTCAAAGGCAAATTCCTCGAAGGCGGTCAGGCAAACGGCCACAAGCCTGATGTTCTTGAAAAAATATGGGCCGACTGGGAGAAATTTGCTTCATACGCCTTCAACAAGAGCCACGCCACATGCTATTCCTGGGTAGCCTACCAGACCGCATACCTCAAGGCCAATTATCCGGCAGAGTACATGGCTGCCGTGCTCAGCCGTAACCTTACTGACATCACAAAGCTCACCAACTTTATGGATGAGTGCAAATCGATGCACATCAACGTAAAAGGCCCCGATGTCAACGAATCATTCAGTGCATTCGGTGTAAACAAAAAAGGCGACATCCGATTCGGTCTTGCCGCAATCAAGGGCATCGGCGCCAATGTGGTAAACGCAATAATCGGAGCACGAAATAAAGACGGGCAGTTCCAGTCGATATACGATTTTGTAGAACGAGTAGACAAGGCCGCCCTCAACCGACGCACGCTCGAAGGACTCGCGCTTTCCGGAGCGTTCGACTGCTTCCCTGAAGTAAACAGAGAGGATTTCTTCCTTGCAAACAACAAAGGGGAGACTCTCGCCGAACTTCTCGCAAGATATGGGCAGAATTACCAGAATGCCAAAGGTAGTCAGGAAAATTCCCTGTTCGGTGATTTCGACGAATCGCTGAACACTGCCGGACGGCCACCGATAAAATCGGCACCGCGCTGGAATGACATAGAACGTCTCGACCGAGAACGCGACCTCGTGGGCATGTACCTCTCGGGCCATCCGCTTGACCCCTACTTTGTCGAATTAAGATACGGATGCTCCCAGACACTCAAAGAATTCAACGAAGAAGGCCCCGTAGAAGACCGCGAACTGACTCTTGCCGGCCTCGTCTGCGACTACCAGATAAAACAGGGTCGCAAGGGTCCTTTCGGAATCCTTAAAATCGAAGACTACTCAGCAAGCGCCGAGTTTGCACTATTCGGACAGGACTACATTGATTATGGCAAATTCGGCATAAAGGGTACACCTATTATAATACGCGGACGCTATGGCCGTCGCTTTGCCAATTCCGATATCCGATTCCAGATTGCGTCAATCACACTGCTCGAACAGCAAAAAGGAAAACTCGTGTCTGGAATCACACTGAATCTCGACACCGAGCAAATCAATGAAAATCTGCATGGAGTGCTGAACGACATAATGAAATCATCCACCGACAACCGCACGCCGTTATACCTGCGCATTCATGACCATGATCTGAACAGATCTATCCGCCTGTCGACCGCAGTAAAGATGCCGGTAACGCGCCACTCCCTCACTACACTTGAAGAAATGGCTATAGACTTCGACATCGTACAGTCATAGACAATATCCAATATAAACCCAAACATTAACCAACAATAAAAAGTCATGGCAATACAATTTACCGACGAAAACGTCAACGACTACATCGCCTCATCCCGTCCTACACTTATCGATTGCTGGGCCACATGGTGTGGTCCATGCGTGCGCATGTCTCCCATCATCGATGAAGTTGCCGCTGAATTTGGCGACAAAGCCAACATCGGAAAATACAACGTCGACGAAGAATCGGACCTCTCCCAGCAGTTCCGCATCATGTCAATACCTACAATACTCTTTTTCAAAGATGGCAAACTCGTCGACCGACTGGCCGGCTCCCAGTCTAAAGCGACACTTGTCGACAAGCTGAACTCAATGCTTTAAAATCATAAATAACAAGCCGGATGCATGCCACAACAAATTTATGCATGCATCCGGCTTTATTATATTCTCAAGACTGCCGCGACAATCACTTCACATCATAATTCAGTTTTTTGCTTGCATTACGCATACGTTCCTTTCGACTCCATACCGACTTAAGCAACTTTATTGCAGTAGCATTTCGTCTATGATAGCTCTCATATGTATCATTATCGGGATTGAAATCACTCTTATAACATTCCTCCGGACTCACATAACAGTACGTAATGTCCTCAATCACCGATGACACACCATCCTGCAATGTAGCCACCTCATCAAGCTGTTCTCTGCCAGGAGCTATACATGTAATCCCACGCTCCTTGCATCCTCTGATTATATTGCCGATAGTGCTGTCATAGTTCTCTTTCAGAGATACCATATCAAAATCATTCCAATCCGTGCGCCCCATATCCTGCACAGGACGTAGCTGCACTATATCAAGTTCAAGCCCTTTCCATAGCGTCCAGAAACAATCACCCTGCAAATCATACATATTCATTGAATTCACAGTGTAGTTAATCCGTATTTTAAAGCCCGGGAATTCACTCTTAACGTCAATCAAGCAATCAATCAGCCCTGACAGACGATCAAATGTGGCCCCTGGCATCATTTCTTCATAAACTTTCCGACTCGTACCATGTACCGAGACGGTTATTTCATTCAGACCGGCCCTCACCAGATCTATAAGCGACACATAGCCGGAGGCAATCAACTGACCGTTGGTAGTTAGCGATATGTAGGGGATACCATAAGCATGTCCCTGCCTTACAATCCCGGCAAGATTTCGATATAATGTAGGTTCGGCGCCACATCCTATCTGTAGTTTCAACGCACGTGGATACAGCGCACGTGCTACTGCATCAAGGCGGCTTCCTGTTATCATGCCATGCATCGACTTCCGTTTTTCAGCATCACTGAAATAACACATTCTACAACGTAGATTACACGAAAGAACAGGATCCATGAATATTCCGATAGTGCGCCGTCCGACAAGATGCATCATACATAAACCAAGAAGTTTCACAGATGCCGGAATTCTCCTTGACGCTACCAAATGCAATATCCGGTATATGTTCATGGCTCATACCTGAATTCTGTTCCCAAACCCAAACCTGCGACATCCAGGTGAAACATTGCCAACAACGATAATCTCATATGCAGTAATCATGCCTATGAGCTCCACCCGGTTCAGCGGTTAAGATAATATACAAAAGGCGCGGAGCCCGATTTTGCCCGAATCCTCTTATTCTACGTATCGCCAAACACGCTAATCGAAAGGATTGGAGAAAATACACGTACCCCACGCCGTTCTCGTGTATGGCGTTAGAGCATCCGTTACCGGGTGCTCACAAACATATACGAACACAGCAAAGGGGCATTCCTCACTTCCTGTTCTTCGATTAATTCTTAAATTGGCGATTTCAGAATAAAGAACCAAGCTAAATGCCTCTTGCAGTCAACAGATTTCTCCCTGCCGACTACACAAAGATAGCAAAAATTTGTGAGAGAATGCCCCGAAATAGATTTATTACAAGCAAAAAAAAGGCAATAATATATCTGATACAGGCAACACCTATATCAAGCCGTGCATAATTACACATCCATGTCACCAGATTTATATATGTGTCTATCAGTTAATGCACATATGGATATCGATGCAAAATAACTAACTCTCATAAAAATATTCCGATCAAAAATATCTGCCGTCGGAGCACATATATGATGCCATAAAATAACGCATCATCAAATCAGACATAAAGGTATAAAAAAAATTGATTGTCATCCCGACAATCAATCTTAGTTAACCTTAAATCTAATACCATGAAAAACACGATGCAAATTTAAGCATTTAATGATATCCCACAAAATATTCTCATACAAATTGCCATACTTTTAACAATATTTCATAATACAAAACAAAAATATGCAGTTCAATCCAGCAATTTGCCAGCAAACCGACTTCCAACGGCAACTTATGCCATATCGCCCGATTATATCCTCAAGAATATTGCCATAAAGACAAATCCTCCCCTCTACAATAGCTGTAAATGGGAGGATTTATCTTTATAACAATTTTATAATCAGTCAATCAAAGCGTGGCCGGTCATTTCCGGAGGCTGAGCTATACCCATAATCTTTAGGATAGTGGGCGCCACATCCGCCAGGCGACCATCCTCCACATGTGCATCCTTGCGCTCTGTCACATAGATACAAGGCACAGGGTTGAGCGAATGGGCTGTATTAGGAGTGCCGTCAGCATTGATTGCATTGTCGGCATTACCATGGTCAGCAATGATGATGACCTCATAATCGGCAGCCTTTGCAGCTTCAACGGTATCCTTGACACACTCGTCTACTGCCTTTACTGCTTTCTCTATCGCCTCATACACACCGGTATGGCCCACCATATCGCCGTTAGCATAGTTGACAACGATAAAGTCATACTCCCGGCTCTTGATTGCATCTACAAGTTTGCCCTTTACCTCATAGGCGCTCATTTCAGGCTTGAGGTCGTAAGTGGCTACCTTGGGCGATGCCACAAGTATTCGCTCCTCACCCTCGTAGGGAGCCTCACGACCTCCATTGAAGAAGAATGTCACATGGGCATACTTCTCTGTCTCGGCGATATGGAGCTGCTTCTTGTCAAGCGATGAAAGATACTCGCCCAGAGTGTTGGTCACATTCTCTTTGTCAAAAAGAATATGCACGCCTGTAAACGATGCATCATAAGGAGTCATGCAATAATATTGCAGATTGGGGATTGTGTGCATTCCCGCCTCAGGCATATCATGCTGAGTAAGTACGGTTGTCAGCTCCTTGGCACGGTCATTGCGATAGTTGAAGAAGATTACAGCATCGCCGTCCTTGATTGTACCGTCGACAGTCTCGTTTACAATCGGCTTAACAAACTCGTCGGTAACATCGACGTCATACGACTCCTGCATGGCTTTTACCATATCAGAGCTCTTTTTGCCCACACCGTTTACAAGCAGGTCATAAGCCTCCTTGACACGCTCCCATCGCTTGTCGCGGTCCATGGCATAATAGCGACCGATAATCGAGGCAATCTTTCCGGCCGATTTGGCGCAATGGGCTTCAAGCTCCTCGATAAATCCCTTTCCGCTGCGGGGGTCTGTGTCACGGCCATCCATAAAGCAGTGGATGTAGACCTTTTCCAGACCATACTCCTTGGCTATGTCGCACAAAGCGAAAAGGTGGTCAAGTGAAGAGTGTACGCCGCCATTTGAGGTCAGGCCCATGAAGTGTATGGCCTTTCCGTTATCGCGGGCATAGCCGAATGCGTTTACTATCTCGGGATTCTTAAGTATCGAGCCGTCCTTGCATGCCTTGTTGATTTTCACAAGGTCCTGATATACCACGCGTCCTGCACCGATATTAAGATGGCCGACCTCCGAGTTGCCCATCTGCCCGTCGGGCAGACCTACATTCTCTCCCGATGCCTGAAGCTGTGAATGAGGATATGTGTTTACAAGATAGTCCCAATAAGGCGTAGGTGTGTTGAATATCACGTCACCTTTCGAATGGTTGCCGATGCCCCATCCGTCGAGTATCATAAGAAGTGCTTTCTTTGCCATTTCTGATTTATTTTATGATTGTACTTTTCTGAATGCAAAGTTAATAAATTTCCACGCTCATCCATCTTCTTTAAACAAAATTGGCACGGACAATATTGAATTGTCCGTGCCTTTTGTCAATAAGCTCTTACCTCGAAGTCGTAATCGGAATCGCGATTGTACCATCCGGCTTCCAGTTCGGTGTCTGACGCGACCTCAGCCGAATTATTCAACACCCCGCTGCCGGCTATGCCCCAACGCACAATATAGCGTTCAGCATGCGGAACAGCATCCCATCTGACCGTAATGCGGCGCCTGTCGTCAGGATTTCTCAACACGGTATGCTTCACTTTACGGTCAAGTACTTTCTTGCCGTCACTGCCGAACAACCGCAAATCAAACAGTGAGAACCGGCCCTCTATGTCACGGTCATTTACAATGCGCACATACCTGGCCTTCACAGGCTTGTCAAGCATGATAAGTTCGTGAGGCATATCATCCTCAGTATTCCCGCTGCGGTCAACAAATGTAGTCCAGGTTATCCCGTCATCCGACCCCTCGATATGGTATGCATATACCATAGGCGATGCAGCAGGCCGCATCAGAGGGACGCCGTCGTCGGCAAAATTAGGCTGGACAGCCTCAATACGGCACTGACGTCCAAGATCAAGTTCAAGCCATTCCCCTTTCCGGCCCGACTCGGCAGCCCACCATGTTTCTACAATATCATCGGCTCCATATGAGGCGCCATGACCGGAAGTTGACGACGAAGCCTTAGCCACAGCCTTTGAGGCAAGTTGCCGATAACCACACAAAAACGATTTTCTTGACGGACTGAACCTCTGCTGAGGAATGACAAACGGATAGTCGGACCATTCCGTATAGGCACGCATTGTCTGCGATTTCCCGTCAAGTTCCACGGGGAAAAGCGCAAGACGCCGCTCAAACGTATGCCGTTCGGAAATCTTCATAGTTGCAACATGCCACAAATTGCCGTAGCGGTCGCGGAACGTATGCCCATGACCGGCACCCCCGATAAATCCACCCGGTTTAAACGAAAACGGATTACTTTCCATGGCCCTAAATGGTCCAAGAGGTGAATCTCCGACATATACACCATCGCCATATGTACGAAACTGGGTGCCGGGTGCCGCATACTGAAGATAATACTTTCCGTCATTCTTTATCATAGCCGGCCCTTCGTTCCATCCGTTACGGAATGTCTCATCATTGTTTTTCCCCGGCACCTCCCATCCGTAACTGTCAATATTATGATCAATCAGCACCACGGGTGCGCCGATTGGAGAAAAGCCGTTTGCAACATCAACATCAACCTCCACTCCACAGATAGGATCCTTGTCATGACATCCCCAATATAGATACACCCTCTTGTCTTCATCCTGCCACAGACATGGGTCATGCTGTCCGATTTTAAACCGACATTCGACTTCCCTCCATGAAGTCCCGTCAGCGGGAGTCGCTGTGCGGAATATACGGTTTACATCCGAAGCCATATAATAAAGATAACCATCAATCGCACACACAGTCGGAGCATACTCATTGATAGTCTCTATTGACGGAGCTGCTATATACTCCCAGTCGGCAAGATTGTGAGAGCGCCAATATCCGCTCGACTTCGACGCAAACAGATAATAATCGTCACCCCACATTTCTATGACCGGGTCAGCTGCTTCACGCCATGGCTTACCATCTCCCTCTGTCAGACCGAATTTATAATTCAGATTAATAGGGTTGGCCACTATAGGCCCGCACGATGCACTCCACAGATGCGATACGGCAAAAAACAGCATACCGCCGGCAATAATAATTCGTTTCATCATTAAATAAAAATAAAATCGTTTCAATAAAAAAACAGGGAAGATACTGCTTACGCTAAAAATATCTTCCCCCTGTATATTTATAAGAATTCTATCGCCCAATAGCGATAAACTCCTGAATATTAGAGCTTCAAGCGCTGTCCTATCGACAGATTATCGCTTTTGAGCCCGTTGGCTCTCTTAATAGCGGCTACTGTAGTCCCGTGAGCACGTGCTATTTTGCCGAGATTGTCACCCTTTCTCACAGTATAAGTTCCGCCTTTCGACTTTGTGCTCTTGCCGGAGGCAAGCGATTTCGTAGAGCGACTCTTCGGTGAATAGTCGCGGGCATTCTTGAAAGTCGACTTATTGAATGTGTAAGTATCGGTATGCGTGGTCTTGTTCTCAAAGTCGAATATAGCCGCGGGATTGATTGCATATCCCATAAAGCGCGTTTCAAAGTGCAAATGCGGACCGGTCGAACGTCCGGTATTGCCGCCAAGCGCAATAGGAGTTCCAGCCTTTACATACTGTCCGGATTTCACAAGGAATTTCGACAGGTGGCCATATATCGTTTCAAATCCGTCATTATGACTCAGAATCACATAGTTGCCATAACCACGACGTTCGAAGTTTGTAAGACGTACATAGCCGGAGAACGCGGCACGAATTGTATCACCAATCTGCACCTTAAGGTCAATCCCCTTATGCATGCGGCGGAAACGCGGACGATAGCCATATGGCGACGTAACATATCCCATAGTAGGCATACAGAACTCGCTGACATCGATAGTGGCGGTTTCCGGCACTTCGCTGTTGCGGAACGGATTGACCGTACGGTCGTTCTTGTAGGTCTCATAAAGGTCGTTTTCCGGAGCTTCTTCCTCCTTGAAAATGCCATCCATATAATCGAGAGTCTCCTGAAGTTTTATTTCAGAAGATATTGTCTTCTGCATTGCAAGGAGATCCTCGTGGTTGGCGTTATGCTGGGCCGGGCGACGCAAGTCCTGCGCCGTAGCCGGAAATATTGCTGCTAATCCTAAAAGTAATGAGGCTGAGATTTTTACTATATTGAACTGCATTTTATTTTATTCGTTTTTGTCGTTACATCGATTCGTCCGGAGCATAATAGAATCTCAGATCCGACGGCACGTAAGAGAGTATTTCTTCTTTTTTGAAGAATCGCGCCAGTTCAATCTGCGCGTTCTCGATACTGTCGGAAGCATGAACTATATTTTCCTGACCGCTCATGGAGAAATCGCCACGGATAGTTCCGGGTAGAGCCTTACGTCCGTTGGTAGCTCCGACCATCAGTCGCACCACCTCAACGGCATCCTTGCCTTCCACACACATCACGACTACCGGAGCCGCCATCATTGATTCCAGTATCCATGGAAAGAAAGGACGGTCTACCAAGTGGGCATAATGCTCACGCAAGATAGTCTCGTCAAGCTGCATCATCTTCATTCCGGTGATGTATAGACCCTTCTTTTCAAAGCGAGATATAACTTCGCCCATTATATGGCGGTGAACTGCCGCAGGTTTCAGTATTACTAAGGTCTGCTCCATGAGTGTTAGCTTTTTAACATTTCTATTGTCCGTTTCCCAAATATAACACTTTCTCCCCGTTTAGTAACAAAATGACAGGCTAAAAAGTGTAAAAAAAGCACAACCACATCCAAAACCGGCCCACAAAATCCAATAGACCAACAACTTATAAAAATATGTTTTACAGCATGTTTTAAACCAAGACTTCAACGGAAGTGTTACCCCAATTTAAACAATAGTTAAAAAACATTTCACAATCACCGCCTGCCATATCAACTTATTCGCGACCAGTCCACCGCACGCGATGTCTGTATCGACAGCTCGCGCGCAGCAACCACATGCTCCGGCATCGACAACGACGGATCCTCGTCAAGCATCGCTTCCGCTTCGCGCCTGGCAAGTTCTACAATCTGCCCGTCACGGGCAAGGTCGGCAATCTTAAGGTCAAATGCAATACCACTCTGCATGGTGCCCTCGATATCTCCGGGGCCGCGCATCTTCATATCTGCTTCGGCAATAACAAATCCATCGGTTGTCGAGGTCATTACCTCAAGACGTCTTCTTGTGTCGGCTGCAATCTTACGCTTCGACATCAGGATACAGAAGCTCTGGGCCGCACCACGCCCTACGCGCCCTCTAAGCTGGTGGAGCTGCGAAAGCCCGAAGCGTTCGGCATTCTCTATAATCATTACTGATGCATTAGGCACATTGACTCCTACCTCGATAACAGTAGTAGCCACAAGGATGCGCGCCTCTCCCGACGCAAACTGCTGCATCTGATAATCCTTGGCTGCAGGTTTCATCCGGCCATGCACAAAACTCACTTTATAGTTCGGAAATGTCTCGCAGATACTGTCATACCCCTCTTCAAGACACTGCAGGTCGAGTTTTTCATTCTCTTGTATAAGGGGATACACCACATACACCTGACGTCCGGCCGCAAGCTCGCGGCCAACCGACCTGAACACCTGCTCCCTATTGTCGTCATAGCGCAGAAGTGTTGTCACCGGTTTACGCCCGGGGGGCAGTTCGTCGATAACCGACACACTGAGGTCGCCGTACACCGTCATGGCGAGCGTACGAGGAATAGGCGTTGCTGTCATCACAAGGACATGAGGCGGAACACTGTTTTTTTTCCACAGACGCGCACGCTGCGCCACTCCGAAACGGTGCTGCTCGTCGATAACCACAAACCCCAGATTGCGAAACTGCACGTTATCCTCAATCACCGCATGCGTACCTATAAGAATATGCAGACTGCCGTCAAGAAGCTGGGCGTGAGTGATATCACGCTCTTTTTTTCGAGTCGAACCGGTAAGCAGGCGCACATTTATCCCGAGGGGAGCCACAAGGCGGCTTACAGTATCGTAATGCTGCGTCGCCAATATCTCGGTCGGAGCCATCAGACATGCCTGATACCCATTGTCAAGCGCAATAAGCATCGTCAGTAGCGCTACAAGCGTCTTCCCGCTCCCTACGTCGCCCTGGAGCAGACGATTCATCTGCCGCCCGCTGCCCATATCGCTCCGTATCTCTTTTATCACTCGCTTCTGTGCTCCCGTAAGGGGAAACGGAAGCTGCTCGAAGTAGAAACGATTGAAATAATCACCTACCCTGCTGAACCGGAATCCCCCAACCGACGCACTGCGCCTGCGGCTGTAGCGCAGAATGTCGAGCTGCAGATAGAACAATTCCTCAAACTTCAGTCTCAGACGTGCTGCCTGCAGCCGCTCGTTCGACGAAGGATTGTGAATGTCATGCATAGCTTGACGTAAGTCCGGCAATCCGAGACGCGCCACAAGTGGCTGAGGTAACGTTTCCCGTATTGAAGGAGTAGCCGCCAACACCGCTTGCACCCATCCGAATATCTGCCGTGAGCCTATCCCCTGGGCCGACAGTTTCTCGGTAAGCGGATATACTCCCCGCAATCCCTGGGCCGCCGTTAGCGACTGTGGCGTGTCAATCTCCGGATGCACCATCGACCAGCGGCCATTGAACGACTCCGGTTTTCCAAACAGTATATACTCAGTATTGACATGATATGCCTCCTTAATCTGTTTTATACGGCGAAACCACACCACCTCCATCATCTGCGACCCGTCGGAAAAGAGCCCGACAAGTCGTCGCTTGGCGCCCTCGCCCTGCTCGGTCATCGTAACAAACCGCCCCCTGACCTGCACCATGGGCATATCGCCCTCGAAGTCGGCAACCCGATATACCGATGAGCGGTCGAGATAACGCGTAGGAAAATGGTACAACAGATCACGATAACTGCGTATGCCGAGCTGCTTGTCGAGCAACTCGGCACGTTTAGGGCCAATGCCCCGGAGATACATCACATTGCTGTTGCGCAGTCTGTCCATCCGTAAATAGTAAGGGTGAGTCAGCCTCTATTCGGAGAATCCGTTTGTCCGATTGTCAACGCCGACCATCAAGTATGAATTCCGCAAGAGCGAGATCACCACGATGCGTAATCTTGATATTATCGGCCGAGCCTTCGGTAAGAATGATATTCTCATGTCCGTACGCAGCCATCACCGAAGCATCATCGGTAAAATCCGGAGAGAACGGTAATCCATATGCTTCTTTCAGCAGTCCGGCAGGAAAAGCCTGCGGAGTCTGTACGGCACGCAGCCGTTGACGGGCAAGAGGCATCGACGAACCGTCATCATCAAGCATCCTCACAGAGTCGGTAATCGCTATCGCCGGCACCGCGCCATCGACTCCAGGCATGCAGGCTGCCATCACCGCATCATGTATCACCGAGGAGCTTACAAGAGGGCGGGCGCCGTCGTGTACGGTAATCACACTCTCCGGCTTCTCTACATGTAAAGTCATCACCGCGTTTCTTACCGACTCCCATCGACTCGAACCTCCACACACTATATCCGGCGACACAAAGTCAAACCGGTAGCACAAATCGCGCCACATGTCCACATGGCTTTCGCTCAGCACAAGGAGTATCTCACCGTCGGGCAAAGCCTTGCGGAATGCCTCTATCGTATGGAACAGTACCGGTCGACCGTCCAGCATACAGAATTGCTTGGGCAGGTCGGCACCGAAACGCGAGCCACTGCCGGCCGCCACTATTATATTAAATGTATAAGGCAATGATGACATGTCATTATCATAATTAGAGAATGGAGCAAATATACAAAACTTATGCGACAAGAGCAATCGCCCTGCTATGTCGCATCATAAATCGGCATAGTCTCGACGCAACAGAGGCGAAGCCTGCGGCCTCGCCTCTGCATAAGTTATATCGTCATGAAAGGCGGCACCGTGGCGCCGCGCGTCATGCATTACTCAGCGTACTTCTTCACAATCAGAGAAGCATTGTGACCGCCGAAGCCGAATGTATTCGACAGAGCAGCATTGACTGTGCGCTTCTGAGCCTTGTTGAAAGTAAAGTTGAGATTATAATCAATCTCCTCGTCGAGGTCATCGTCGGCATGGTTGATGGTAGGAGGAACGATGTCATCCTGTACCGCCTTGATGCAGAACAGAGCCTCAAGCGCACCGGTTGCACCGAGAAGGTGGCCGGTCATAGACTTGGTGGAGCTTATATTGAGTTTGTAGGCATGATCGCCAAACACCTCTTTGATTGCTTTCACCTCCGACTTGTCGCCTACGGGAGTCGACGTGCCGTGCACGTTGATATAGTCAATATCCTCGGGCTTCATCTCTGCGTCCTCGAGCGCATTCTCCATCACGAGCTTTGCACCCAGGCCTTCGGGATGGGTAGCTGTGAGGTGGTATGCGTCGGCCGACATTCCCCCGCCTACTATTTCGGCGTAAATCTTGGCGCCACGAGCCTTTGCATGCTCAAGCTCTTCGAGAATGAGCACTGCCGAGCCTTCGCCCATCACGAATCCGTCGCGCGATGCGCTGAACGGACGAGATGCGGTAGCAGGGCTGTCGTTGCGTGTAGAAAGGGCGTGCATCGAGTTGAAACCGCCTACCCCGGCAGGATAGATGGCAGCCTCGGCACCGCCGGTGACAATCGCGTCAGCCTTTCCAAGACGGATAAGGTTGAACGCGTCGATGATTGCGTTGGTCGATGTGGCGCAAGCCGATACCACGCCATAGTTGGGACCGTGGTAGCCATACTCCATGGAGATATGGCCGCTCGCGATGTCGGCAATCATCTTGGGGATGAAGAAAGGATTGTATTTTGGCCCCTGCTCTTCACCGTGGAGGGCAAAGTAGCCTGCTTCCTCTTCAAAGGTATGCAGACCGCCGATGCCGGCTGCCACGATTACACCGACGCGGTTCTTGTCGAGCCCCTCGCTGTTGAGGGCCGCGTCATCGATTGCCTGCTTGGCCGCTACTATCGCATACTGCGCGTAGAGGTCGAGCTGACGGGCTTTCTTACGATCGAAGTGATCGTTGGTATTGAAGTCCTTAACCTCGCAGGCAAACTGTGTCTTGAACTTAGAGGCGTCAAAATGTGTAATAGGGCCGGCTCCACTCACTCCGTCAACGGCATTCTTCCACGTGGTGTCCACGTCATTGCCAAGCGGATTGAGGGTTCCGAGTCCTGTTACGACAACTCTCTTTAATTCCATTTAGTGAGGTTAGATTTGAGTCTGTTTTGTTGGGAGCGGAAGGCTGAATTACTTCTTAGCCTCTTCGATAAAGTCGATAGCGTCCTTTACAGTGGTGATGCCTTCGGCCTTGTCATCGGGAATAGAAATACCAAACTCCTTCTCAAACTCCATGATGAGCTCTACGGTGTCGAGGCTGTCTGCGCCGAGGTCCTTGGTGAACTCTGCGTTTTCGGTTACTTCGGTTTCATCAACATTGAGCTTGTCGGCGATGATAGCCTTTACTCGAGATGCAATTTCAGACATAGTTATAAATTTTAATTATTAATGATTTGCGATTTTGCAGTGCAAAGTAAGTAATTTTAATCGAATTACTAAAACTTTTTTATGCACAAACAGCCGATTTGTGCGCAAAACATTGATTTTGTCGGAATAATTGGTCAGTTTTACCCCTCTTTCACACTATTTAAGCCATTCTGTTAATACTTAGTTAATTACAATTTTGTTACAGTATATATCCTGACATCCATTGTCTCAGGGGTGACACAAAAAAAATTGATAGAAAGAGATGTGCTTATTAACTTTGCACGCCGTTTCGACAACACCACCTTCACACATTAATTAATATAAAGACCTATGACCACAGGCATACGCACTGACAACGACGCGGACACCCAGCTATGGAACGCCAACTACATGCGGGCCATGGCGGGAAACTTCCTGCTTTTCTTCTCATTCTATCTGCTGACGCCACTGCTGCCCATATACCTCGACGCGCAGTTCAACGCCGACAAAGACCTCATCGGCATAGTACTGTCGGGATACGTCATCGCTGCACTCCTTATACGTCCGTTCAGCGGATTCATCGTCGACACTTTCAACCGCAAGAAGGTGCTGGTGATATGTTTCTTCTTCTTTTTTATACTCTTTTGGGGATATATCGGCGCGGGCACGATGCTGATGTTCGCAATAGTACGTACCCTCCACGGACTGCCATTCGGAGCCGTCACCGTGGCCAACAGCACCGTTGCCATGGATGTACTCCCCTCGGAGAGACGCAACGAGGGGATAGGATACTACGGACTCAGCAACAATCTGGCCATGGCGTTTGCCCCTACTGTCGGAATCTACATTTACTCCGCCACCGATAATTTCGAAATGCTCTTCTGGATAGCCTTTGTGCTGGCCTTGATTGGATTTTACTCCGTGTCACGCATAAAGCTACCCTATCGCCATGCAATGCGCAACAAGCCGAAGATGAGCCTTGACAGATTCTTTCTCACACGTGCATGGCTCATGGCCGTCAACATCGCCATGTTCGGCATGTGCTGGGGGGTGATGAGCAACTACGTGGCCATATACGGCAAGGAGCAGCTGGAGATGACCAATGGCACCGGCATATTCTTCATGCTACTTTCATTCGGACTGTTTGCATCACGCCTGCAGGGGGCAAAAGCTCTCCGCCTGGGCAAACTTACAGCCAATTGCGCCGAAGGGGTGACATTATCGCTTGCCGGATACATCCTATTTGCAGCTGTCGAGCAACCATGGGCCTACTTTCTGTCGGCCATCCTGATAGGCCTTGGCAACGGACACATGTATCCGGCCATGCTGACCATGTTTGTGAAAGTGGCGCGACACGACCAACGCGGCACAGCCAACTCCTCGATACTCACTGCGTGGGACTGCGGCATGGGCATAGGCATTCTTGCCGGCGGAATGCTGGTAGAGTACGCGGGCTACAGCTCCGCATTCTGGTCTGCAGCCATAATGCAGGGAGCGGGTACGGCTCTGTTCTTCCTGTTTACAAAACGCTTCTTCCTTGAGCGCCAGATATACGACGAGGATGACGATTGACACTGCCGACATGCCGTCCCGCTGTCAGAGACACCATATTTAATAATCGCGCCCGGTCTGGAAGCAATCCAGGCCGGGCGCGGCTTATATATTCCCATCAGTGAGTCGGCTACATATTGGCCGGAGTCTCGCGAAGCACTCCACTGAAGTGATATGTGGTAGTCACCGGCACCTGCTCGTCTCCTTCAGTAGCCTTCGGTGTATATTCGAAGTCGAAGGACAGGCGTCCGACGTTATTAGCAAAATCATTTACAGTAAGCACGACATTACTTATCTTGTACTCAGTCATCTCGGTTGTAAGAGTCGACGAGCCCCACTCCACGCGCTTGGGTACAATAGGAGCATCAGCACCTCCTGAGATGGTGAGAGTACCTGCCGAGGGGTCGATGGCAGGTACCAGTTTGTCGATGCCGAGAGTTGTGTTCTCGTCAATCTTCACGCTGTTGTCAAACTCAGGGTTCATCCAGTAGATGGTGGCCTTGTACTGGCTGTCGGCATCTCCGTTCTGGATGAGCACCTGTATCACATTCTTCTTCGCATCCACGGTAGTGACGGGGGTAGTGCCACCGGTTATTGTAGCCGAAGTAAACAGATACATGCTGTGGCTGTATCCGAGCACGGTCACATCGTCTTCGACTATGTCAAGGCGGGAATTTATAAGATTCACGCCACCCATATAGAACTGGAATGTCGACGGATCGCTCACACCGGTGAAGGTAGTGGTGGCCTGCGGCACAAATGTGTAGCTTATGGAGTTGGCTGTATATTTCATCGGACCGGCACCTATCCCCTTCATCACGTCGTTGGGCATACGCACGTTGGAAATAGAGAATGTGGCCGTAGTGTTGTTATACAGGTCGAGCCCTACATTGGCCGATGTGAGTGTGGTATGCATCTGTGAGGTCGAATTGTTGACCGTGGTCACAAGCATTGTTCGGGGTATAGTCTGCACATAACTTGGTTCTTCACTGCTGTTGCATGATGAAAGAGCGACTATGGCAAGAGCCCCGATAAATAGAGTTTTTGTCAAATTCATAATAATGTTCGGTTTCAGAATTTCATTCGCAATGTAGCCCCGAGGCTGCACGGTTTTCCTCGCTGTACAAAGGAGTTTCCTATAGAAACGAAATAAAACGTGTCATATTGTGTACAAGTAAGATTCTCCCCCCATAACGAGAGCGAGTACCGCGGTCCCTCAAATGTGACAGACGCTCCCAACAGTGCATAAAACGGCTGTTCTACAGCATTCTGGTCATCCCACATTATACGCCCGATTCCTCGGCAGTTTACATCAAATATAACATTATTTAACACCTTGCCGCCTGTTCCGATACGATAATCGGCGCCGACAAAGAGTGTGTTGCGAGGAGCATACGGTATCTGCTTCCCCCGGAAATCCTCGTTGCCGGAGCGATAGCTGCGGAAGCAGGCATTGGTATATCCGTACGAGCCGCTGAGGCTAAGCCCATCGACAGGTGTGCGCCAGCGCAGCGACAGCTCGCCGCCGTAGCTGCGGGTACGTCCGGCGTTGGTCATCCGTCGGCCGGTATCGCTCCCTTCCGGAAAGACGGTAAGCTGCTGGTCGCGACACTGTATGAAGAAGAGCGCCCCCTCGGCCGTAAGGTTTCCGCCGAGAAGCGACAGATGGGCTCCCGCCTCATAGTTCCAGCTCTGCTCAGGGCGATACGAAGCCACCTCCTCCACCGTGTAGCTCTCGGCCGTCATGCCGAGCATCTCCTGCATCTGCGCAGGGATAATCTCTCCGTAGAGACGGTCCTTGAGTATGTCGCTGAACATCTGCGTATTGTATCCGCCCGATTTATATCCGCGCGATATTGAGGCATATACATTGCTCTCGCCGCGGGAACCAAACGAATATGTGGCGGCAATCTTCGGAAGAAACTCTACGTAGGTCTTCGACAGATGGCCGTGGTCATCGATAGATACATCGCGGCTCACCGGACGTGTCCCCAGCGGCCCCATCGGCACATTGACAGTCACGCCGGTGGCACAGCGGCTGTTGTAGGTGAGTGCCGTATGCTCCACATCAAGACGCAGCCCGAGCGTGAAAGTCCATCGCCCCTGCTGCCACGACCCCTGGTGATATATGGCGCCACCGTCGACCGGATTGGAGAAGTCGCTGTGGAGCACAAAGCTGTCGCCATGCCACTCCGACTGTAGCGGTATATTCGATGTGATTAGCCCTCGGATGCCGTCGGCCTTGAATGTCACCGGAGCCCACATCGAGGTGTGTCGGTGAAATCCGAACAGACCGGCCAGCCAGCTGTAGTGGCTCCCGACGGTGCCCTTGGCTACAAAATCCTTGGTTACGGCCCACTCATGCCGGCGCTGTGTCAGCGTGAAAAAGTCGAGCGGCAGAAAGTCCTGGTCGAGGGTCATATTGTCGGCGAGATACTGCACGGATGTGATGCTCGACAGCGTCACCCTACCCGGACGCCATTCCACGGTAAGGCCGTCGGCAATCGCCGTGCGCCGGTAGAAACAGGTGTCATTGTAGTTCACGCTACCCGTCAGGTACGGAGCCACCCCGTCCTGCTCAAATATCTTGCCGGTAGTCTCGCCTATGGCATAGGAAGCATAGGGGTATCCGCCCTGCCTCAATATCTGAAACGAGGCCGTATTCTCTACCCTCAGTTCGGGCGACGGGTGCCACACGGTCTTCCATCTCAGCGAGCCCTGGTTCTCGCCGTCGCATTTCTGACCGTTGTACTGATTGCGGTAAAATCCGTCGGTATGGCTGTAGTTGCCGCTCACTGCCATGCCGAGACCGGAATTGATGCGCCCGTAGTACGACACCCCTGCACGCAGGCTGTTGCGGCTCCCATACTCCAGCACCGTACGCAGCCCCTGCACCTTCAGTGGCGACAGCGTGTAGATATTAATCAGGCCACCCATGGTGTTGCGTCCGTAGAGCGTCGACTGGGGGCCTCGCAGCAGCTCGATACGCTCCACATCGCTCAGGTCAAAATCAAAATTGTCTTTGTTTAGATACGGCACATTGTCGACATTGAGCCCTACCACAGGCTGGTCGATGCGCGCCCCAATGCCTCGTATATATACCGACGATGTCATCCTCGACCCATAGTCGGGGATATAGAAGTTTGGGGCCACCTCGCTCATATCCTTGATAGTAGTGATATTGAGACGTTCCACCTCGCGTTCGCCCACTACCGTGGCCACCAGCGGCAGACGGTTGAGCCCGGTAGTCGACTTGATTGCTGTCACCCCGACCTCGCCGAGAGTCACAGTGCTGTCGGCCCACTCGGCCGACGAGGCCAACGGCTCTGCCGAGGCTACAGGATGGGCCGAGGGCACTCCGGCGCCCATAACTGTGGCGGAGCGTGCCGCCACACAAATCAGCGCGGCAGCCCCGAAGCCCCGCGACATGGATTTCCAACTCTTCATGCCGCAAAGTTACACACAGCGGTACGCTTCGGCAATCCCCATTTGTTGTGATACCACACGCCGTATGTTGTGTCCGCTATTCGCAATAAAGCGGAGGAAATTCAGCCATCTCCGTCTCAACCTCTCCGGTGCGCTTGTTTTCCTCCCATTTCTGCCACACTTCATCCCAGCCCTTGGCGTTGAGCGGGCCGTACTTCTCCACAAACGCATCAAGATCGTAAATCTTCCATAAGTCAGGATTCACAGTACAGTCCTCCGGGAAGTTTATATGCCAATAATGGGCCTCCATCCACTCCTGTGTCACTTCCCTATATGCAAGATAATAAGGAAAAGAGGCTTCGGCTGCCGATGTATTGAAGTAACTGATATCGCACTGAGGTACAGGAGTAAAATATACACGCAATCCCTTATGCTGCTTTATCTCTTCCTCTTTAGTCAGATGCGTTGCAACAGGAGTATAAGACCTTCCCGGCATTTGGCTCGACATATAGGTAGTACATATTACATACTCACCGTCTGAATTATACCCTTTTGCTACTTGTAGACTACCATCAGGAGCCTCATCTACATTAAAGTGCAATACTTCGAAGTTTGAATTATTAGTTATTGTCCATAATCGACCCAGGTCAGGTTCTTCTTCGCAGCCACAACAAGACTGTAATGCTCCAAGGCAGATTACTGCCATTAGTAACAAGTCCCTTAAATTTCTAAAGATTATCATTGTATATTCAGACAATTAATTAAGTGAGTGATATTATTGTATCTCGATTTTATCCCAGGGTTATCGAATTTACAACAGTTCGGTAATTTTTGAGCAGGCATAGCTGTATCGTACTGATACACAATAGTTTGCATTGATATTGAATTGTTGTTGTATCTTATTGATATTCAATTGAATATGCAAATTTTA
>Ga0073907_1001939_pt1 | contig 23678 bp, 18 predicted proteins | sample GluameincwithD2O_FD_65483 | JGI IMG/M metagenome (GOLD analysis project Ga0073907, IMG submission 65483) | Mouse cecum microbial communities from Vienna, Austria - Glucosamine amended microcosms incubated with D2O | ecosystem: Host-associated > Mammals > Digestive system > Large intestine >... | reverse complement strand
CCCGGCTCCGGGTACCACAAGAAGATCTTAAATGATTGTTTATAAATCATTTAAGATCTTTATTTTGTATTTTGTGTCCGCATTTTGTCCACATTTTCGATAAGGACGCCAAAATTATTATTGCGTAAACACAATAAATTATTCCAAAAACACTACTTCAGACGTCTCACCCAAATTGTTATTTTAGCGGATAAATTGTCTTTTTCGCTATCAAAGTATCATATTTTCCCCATGAAATACGATCGTTTACGTATCGAAAATGAATTGATTTTTGGGGAGCGATATTGTGGCCGTCGAAATAAAATTCTGCCATTAGGCTTTCCTGTTCTGAATATACACGAACAATCAACTTATCTTGCTTCGACACTTTTTCTGTACTAATCTTATATGATATGGAGGTTGACAATCGAGTGGATAATCTCAGAACTCTGTTTCGCACGATTATAGCCATAACTATTCTTCTTTTTTGATATTAAAACGCACCTCTATGGGTGTTGTAACCTCTTCTTTCGTAAGGGATCGGATAAAGGCCTCCATAGATAATTCCGGATTATGCCATGTATCATAATAAATTTGAGATTTCTTATATTTGGTATCCTGTGCAATAGGCTTCATCGCATAGTTCTCCATATATGAAGTAAAAACATAATCGTCAGTTATAGAGATCCGAGTTCCTTTTGCAAGATACCCGTTTGTCCCCAGTCGTAGTTCGTTATAAAAATGCTGTAGATACAGATCTGCTTGGTGTAAATCGCCTCCTTTGTTTGCTCCGTTATGATAATATATAATGATAGCGTCAGAAACAGCCCATTGTTCGTTGTTTAATACCAACGCAATGGGAATAATAAGTACGGAGAAATCTTTCAATCCCTTGTGATTAGTTATATTATATGTTTGGGAAATGAATTTGCAGTTATAACTATCCATATCCCCCATCGAATATTTGAAATTTAACGAGACTATCGAGGAATCTTGCGATTTATTCGCTAGATTAATAGGGCGCAATGCCAACCGATATTGACTTAAATAAGTACGTATATAATCATGCTTAGCCTGCTCAAACAAGTTGTCTGATTTTTCCGCATAAGGTTTAAGGTAATTGATTAATTTCCCATATTCTGTTTGGTTAAACTCTGCTGTTTGTTTTGCTATTGCATCGGTGTAATTTTTCTCTTTTCTCTCTTTATTTGCTTTTTCTTTTTCTATTCGTTCTTTTTCCGCTTTCATTCTGATCTCATCTTCTTTCATCATGAGGCAGAGCGTATAATCATTATCTAAGACTTCACCTCTCCATAACGAAGATCCAAAACATGCCATATGAAAATTGTATATAAAAAAATATGCGATTTCATTGAACCAGTAAGGTTCAGTGGAGAAGATGTCACCATTTTGAGTAAGTTGTTCATAAAATTTATTTTCTTTCTGAGGTTGAAGACAATAATATTGGCCTGCATACTGATAGTTATATTTGGCAAGCGAATCAGTAAATTTGGCAACTTCTCTAATATCGTCTATCGTAGTCTCTCCCCAATCACCCGTAGAATAGTCATAATCTGTATATCCTACGTAGATTCCTTTGTAGAAGTATTGTGTACGGATGTATTTACCATCAATTCCTCGAAGCCAAGTGTCAATTGTTCCCTGTGAATTATATTGGCTACCCCCTATGACTCGTCCATCTGGAGTTTGCATCCAGAAACTCAAAGAATCCAACTCTCCTTGTGTAAAATGAGCATCGATCTTCATTTCATTATTAGAATTTTTATATCGTACTTTGTAAATCCCATGCTTCAACCCTTGTTTATAGTTTGTTTCTTCATGAAATCCATACCAATCGGTTTTCCATAATCCAGTTTTCATATCATCAGTATATCTGCCGGACATAGACTTTTTTCCGTCTGCTGATTTATATGAAAAATTCCCTTCGAAAATTCGGGTCAATCCATCTTCTTTATAAGTATAATTAGCAGAACCATCTTCAAAAGAACCATTGTACGTTTTTAATTGGGCTGATGCGACCCCAATATTGAACAAGGTGAAAATTAACAGTAATCGTTTCATAGTAACAATATTAATTGGTTTATAAATTCCAACCTTTAGTTACCATTCAACTCCTAAATGGCGTTTGATATAACTGCAAAAAGAAAGTGTGGAGCCGATTTCGTTTATCTAATTGAAGGTTGTGGCGAACCCGAAGAGAATAAACGATGCAATACCCCACACTTGAATAGATATGGGAAATATCGGGCGCTCAGAATACGCCCTGCCATGATCTAAACAAGAAATGAGTGTTGTCCGTCGTCCTCTCTTCGTAGAAAATTGCCACATTTTCAATTAAGGACAGTGCGAAAACACTTTCTATATGTCTGCCGGCAAGCCGACGAGACAAAAGTAGGAAATAATTTTCACTTTGAACAACACTCATATAAAAATTCGATGCAAATTTCGGCAAAAGGTTTCTGAAAATCAACATTGACCCCGAACTATGTTATTTCAACTTGGAGAAATACGGCTTCATAGTTTCAGACCTCTGCTTTCGGGTGTGCGTTTCATTTGCAGTTCCGATTTCTCGGCCTCGAATTTCCACCGCTGCGTTTCGGAATAGAGCATTCCGCTGAATTGCGGCAGGGGCATTTGAGGTAAGGAGGCATGGTCTGCGATTTTTTAGTGGGCTAATTTTTCAATTTTTCACGGCGAATTTTATAACTTTGCGCCACCAAGTCCGAGAAATCGTAAATCTGAATATATTATGGGAAGAGCTTTCGAGTACCGTAAGGCGCGGAAAATGAAGCGTTGGGGCCACATGGCCCGCACGTTTACCAAGTTGGGCAAGGAGATCGAAATCGCCGTCAAGGCCGGCGGCCCCGATCCGTCGGGCAATACGCGTCTGCGCATTCTGATGCAGAACGCCAAGGCCGAGAACATGCCTAAGGAGAACGTCGAGCGTGCCATCAAGCGTGCTACCGAGAAGGATGCCGCCGATTACAAGGAGGTCGTTTACGAAGGTTACGGTCCTCACGGTGTCGCGTTCCTTGTCGAAACCGCTACCGACAACACCAACCGGACCGTCGCCAATGTGCGGATGCACTTCAACAAGTGCGGCGGAACGTTGGGCAACAGCGGTTCCGTTGCGTTCATGTTCGACCACAAGTGCATCTTCAAATTCAGCGTTCCTGCCGGAACCGACCCCGAAGAATTGGAACTCGAAATGATCGACCTCGGCGTCGACGAGTTCTACCCCGAGGAGGACGGAATCACGGTCTACGCTCCCTACGAGTCGTTCGGTGCCATTCAGAAGTGGCTCGACGACAAGGGCTTCGAGATTGTTTCGGGTGAATCGGCTTACCTGCCTACCGATACCAAGGAGCTGGATGCCGAGGGACGCGAAGCTGTCGAGAAACTCGTCGAGCGGCTTGAGGAGGACGACGACGTTACCAACGTCTACCACGCCATGAAGGAGGCCGACGAGGAGTAGCCGCCGCACCATATATGAAAAGCCCGGTCGTTCATAGAATGGACCGGGCTTTCTTTTTACTCGAAGCGGACGAACTGGCGGCCCGACGTCAGACAGAACGGGCAGTAGGGTTCGCAGTAGACCGATATGAAGAGGTTTCCGCAGCGCGGGCAGACCAGATATTCCCAGTTGGCCGCCGTTTCTTCCGGTATCCGGCACAGGTGCATGAACGCCGCGTTCCGCATGTCTACCGACGAGGACCATGTCAGCAGGCGCGCCGCGAAGCGGTTGTCGCAGGCTATGGCCCGGTCGATTTCGCCGCATTTGCATTCTTCCGTCGTGCGCAGTTCATAGGCGATGCTCCGTTCGAGATTGCCGTCCGTGTCGCCGCGGAATACCACGATTTTCTCCGGCGGCAGGTATTCGCCGCCCAATTGTTGGATTGCATCCGCGCAGTTGTGTTCCTGGAGCCGTTCCGAAAGGGCCATCGCCCGGAACAGCCGCGCGATTTGCTGGCGGCTTTCCTGTTCGGCTATCGTCGCGAAGTGGTCGTACTGCATCGACTTCACGTGTTTGCGGCGGCAGCAGGCGTCCAGGTCGGCTATGATTTCGTGCCAGGTTTCGGTGGGTTTTTCCTGCCGCGGGTGGGTGGCCTTGTAGTATATCCAGCCCAGGATGGCCGTCGATACGACGAACAGAATCAAGATGAATAGCGGACGCAGTTTCATGGTTCGGTTTGCTTGTCTAAGGGATTGTTTCCGGGTGCATTTTTTGTGCCACTTTATTTATAAGGTGATAAGTGAAAGGCTAAAGGTGATTGGCCGTTCCGAGGAATTCCTCTCTGTCATTCTGAGAAGCCGCAGATGAACCGATGCTTGGCAACATGCTATGCCGTAAGGAGGAGGTCGCAAGGAGTGCCCGCGTCCTGCCTACAAAAAAGCGGACCTCGGTGAGAGGTCCGCTTTCGATTCGCAATGCGATGTTTTATAGTCTTGCCTTGATGGCTTTCGATGCTTCTTCGTAGCCCGGTTTTTCCAGCAGTGCAAACATGTTTTTCTTGTACGCTTCCACGCCCGGCTGGTCGAACGGGTTCACTCCCAGCAGATAGCCGCTGATGCCGCAGGCTTTCTCGAAGAAGTAGAGCAGGCCGCCTACCGTCTGCGCATCGATGCGCGGGATTTCGATGCGGATGTTGGGCACTCCGCCGTCCACATGGGCCAGCTGTACGCCGATTTCCGCCATCCGGTTCACTTCCGAGATTCGTTTGCCCGCCAGGTAGTTCAGACCGTCCAGGTTTTCTGCGTCCGTTTCCACTTTCACTTCGTGTGCAGGCGTTTTCACCGAAATAATCGTCTCGAACAGCGTCCGTTCGCCCTCCTGGATGTATTGGCCCATCGAGTGCAGGTCGGCCGTCAGCGTCACGCTCGCCGGGAAGATGCCTTTGCTTTCCTTGCCCTCGCTCTCGCCGTAGAGTTGTTTCCACCATTCGTTGACGTATTGCAGCTGCGGTTCGTAGGAGCCCAGGATTTCCGTTTTCTTGCCGTTCCGGTAGAGAGCGTTGCGTACCGTCGCATAGATCGCCGCAGGGTTTTCGGCATACGGTATCTTTTCGTCCGTTGCCTTCTCCATTTCCTGCGCTCCGCGCACCAGCGCACGGATGTCTATGCCCGCCGCAGCCAGCGGCAGCAGACCTACCGGGGTCAGTACCGAGAAGCGGCCGCCCACGTCGTCCGGAATCACGAACGTCGGGTAGCCTTCGTTCGTTGCCAGCGTCTTCAGTGCGCCGCGCGCTGCGTCGGTCACCGCTACGATTCGTTCCGCCGCTTCTTTCTTGCCGTAGCGTTTTTCGATTTCCGCCTTTATCAGCCGGAACGCAATGGCCGGTTCGGTCGTCGTGCCCGATTTCGAGATGACGATTGCCGCTACCGAGTGCTCTTTCGAGGCCTCCAGCAGGGCGTGGATGTAGTCTTCCGAGATGTTCTGGCCTGCAAATACCACCGTTGGGTCTTTCTGCTCCCTGCGCAGTTGCTTGAACGGGTCGCTCATCGCTTCCAGCACCGCCTTGGCTCCCAAGTACGAGCCGCCGATGCCGATGCAGATTATCAGGTCGGCTTTCGCACGCAGGTTGGCCGCCGTTTTTTCGATGGCCCCAAGTCGGCGTCCGTTATCGACGACGGCAGGTGTACCCAGCCCAGAAAGTCGTTGCCCGCTCCCTTGCCCGAGTGCAGCAGGGTATTGGCCGCTTCGGCCGCCTTCTTCATCTCGTCGGTCGGCGTTATGCCGCTTTTGCGGATGTCCAGTTCGAGTGTTTTCATGTCGTATCAGATTAGTTTTGTCGTCAGTTCTTTCATGCTCCGGCGCGCCGGGGCTTTTTCGTAGAGGATTTTGTAGACCGTCTCCGCTATCGGCATTTCGATGCGGTGGCGGGTGTTGATGTGGCGGATGCAGTCGGCCGCGAAGTAGCCTTCCGCCACCATCGTCATTTCGTTCAGCGCGCTTTTCACCGTGCAGCCGTGGCCGATGAGCAGTCCCAGACGGCGGTTGCGGCTGTGTACCGAGTAGCACGTCACCAGCAGGTCGCCTACATAGGCCGATACCAGCGTGTCGCGGGCGTCCGGGTAGCTTTCGTCTAAGAAGCGTTTCATTTCGCCCGCGCTGTTGGCTATCAGCACCGCCAGGAAGTTGTCGCCGTAGCCCAGCCCCACGGCTATGCCTACCGCCAGCGCATAGATGTTTTTCAGTATCGCCGCGTATTCGATGCCGTAGAGGTCCGTGGCGTAGCTCAGCTGGATGTGCGGGGCTGCGAATTTCTTGCCTATCTCCCGTGCGTTTTCCAGGTCGGTGCATACCGCCGTCAGGTAGGTGAGTTTTCCGCGCGATACTTCTTCCGCATGCGACGGGCCCGTCAGCAGGCCCAGCTGCTTGTACGGCACTCCGTAGTGGTCGTGGATATATTCTACCACCGTCGTGTAGTCGCCCGGTATGATTCCCTTGATGGCCGACACGATGAATTTGTCCGTCAGCGGTTCGGTCAGCGGCGCCAGGAAGTCTTTCAGATAGGCCGACGGGGCCGCCAGCACCACGATGTCCGCTTCGCGGACCGCTTCGTTCAGGTCGTCCGTGGGGGCTATGCGTTCCCGGTCGAATTCCGCGTCGCTCAGATAGCGCGGGTTGCGGCCCTCGGTGCGCAGGGCTTCCAGCACTTCGGGGTTGCGTACATACCAGCCTACGCGCGTTTCGTTGGCCGCCAGCAGACCCACGATCGCCGTCGCCCAGCTCCCGTAGCCGATTACGGCGCAGCGGGCTTCTTTTCCTATTTTGTATTCCATGCAGTCGTTGTTTGGCCACACAAAGTAAATAAAAAAATCTCAAAAAATATACAAATTATTTCACAGCTTTTTCCTACCTTTGTCCGGGTAGCTTCCCGCCGTTCTCCCTTGGGGTTTTCGCCGGGTCCGCGCCGTTGTTAAATTCTTCGCATTCAGTATGGGATTATTTTCTTTGACACAGGAGTTGGCCATCGACCTCGGTACGGCCAATACGCTCATCCTCTATAACGGCAAGGTCGTTGTCGACGAACCGTCCATCGTCGCGCTCGACGTCCATACCGGCAAGCTGGTCGCCATCGGCAGCCAGGCGCGCAACATGCACGAGAAGACCAACCCCAATATCAAGACCATCCGCCCCTTGAAAGACGGCGTCATCGCCGACTTCAACGCTACCGAGCTCATGCTGCGCGGGATGCTCAAGAAGGTCAAGACTTCGGGCAGTCTCTTCGCGCCGTCGCTGCGCATGGTCATCTGCATCCCGTCCGGGTCTACCAACGTCGAGATTCGCGCCGTCCGCGATTCTGCCGAGCACGCCGGGGGACGCGAGGTCTATATGATTTACGAGCCCATGGCCGCCGCCCTGGGTGCCGGGCTCGACGTCGAGGCTCCCGAGGGCAACATGGTCATCGACATCGGCGGCGGTACTTCCGAAATCGCCTGCATCTCCCTCGGCGGCATCGTTTGCTCCGAGTCGGTCAATGTCGCCGGCGACGTCTTCACCAACGACATTCAGAGTTACGTCCGCCAGCAACATAACATCCGCATCGGCGAGCGTACGGCCGAGGCCATCAAGTGTTCCGTCGGTGCCGCCGTCTCCGACCTCGACAACGAGCCCGAAGATTTCGTCGTCACGGGTCCCAACATGCTCACCGCCCTGCCGCAGACCGTCTCCCTTTCTTACAGCGAAATCGCTTACGCTTTGGAGAAGTCGCTCACCAAAATCGACGCCGCGCTGATGAAGGTCCTCGAGTCCATGCCGCCCGAGTTGTACGCCGACATCGTCAAGAACGGTATCTACCTTGCTGGCGGCGGTGCCCTCATCAAGGGGCTCGACAGACGCCTTACCGAGAAGACCGGCATCCCGTTCCACCTCGCCGAGGACCCGCTGCGGGCCATCGCGCGCGGTACCGGCATCGCCTTGAAGAATATCAACCGTTTTTCGTTCCTCATGAAGTAGCCGCCGGTCCCAAGCCGGTCATACATAGCGTTTTTTGGATTGCGGGCCGACGGTCCGCAATCTTGAATTAGTAAAATCGTGCACAAGCTCATCGAGTTCATCCGTAGTATCTACCTCGTGGTGTTGTTCGTCGTGTTGGAGGCCCTCGCCATCGGGTATTACGCACGGTCCACCTACTTCACGCAGGCCCGCCTGCTCGCGCGTTCCAACGCCGCCGCCGGGTCGGTCCACGAGTTTTCCGCCGGGGTGCGGCGCTACTTCCGGCTCGAAGCCGAGAACCGCATCCTCCTCGACCGTGTCGCCCTCCTTGAGGAACGGCTTGCCCAGTACGACGAGGCCGCCAATATCGACAGGCTCAAGCGTTACATGCTCGATTTGGGCGGGTCCAAGTTCCGCGTCATGACCGCTACCGTCGTCTCCAATACCATCAACCGGGCGCAGAATTTCGTCACCATCAACCGGGGTTTGCGCGACGGCGTCACTCCCGATATGGCGTTGCTCGCTCCCGGCGGCTCCATGTTGGGATATATCGTCGATTGTACCGACCGCTATTCCGTCGCCATCCCCTTGCTTAACACCTCGTTCCGAGCCAGCGGCAAGTTGGAGGGTACCGATTATTTCGGGTCCGTGTATTGGGACGGCGTCGACCCCCATTCCGTCTTGCTCGGCGAGCTGTCCAAGTATGCCGAGCCCAAAATCGGGCAGCGGGTCATCACGACCGGGTTTTCGCAGTTCTTTCCCGAGAACGTCCTCATCGGGTGGGTCGAGAGCGCTTCCATGAACGAGAACAGGACCGCCTATACCGTCCGTCTGAAGCTCGCCACCGATTTCGCCCGGCTCACCGACATCATCCTCGTCGAGAACCGCGACGCCTGCGAGGTCCTCGACTTGCAGGCCCGGCAGGAGAACGACGAGCGTTTCCGCCATCAGTAGCCATATTCCGCCATGTATCGCATAGTCACTTATTCGTCGCTCTTTCTGGTCACCGTGTTGTTGCAGGTCTTCCTCTTCGACAACCTCTCGGTCAGCATCTACCTCAATCCGCTTATCTACGTCGCGTTCATCGTCCTTCTGCCCGTCGATACGGCGCCCGTCACCGTCCTGCTCGCCGGGTTGGCCATGGGCGTCACTATGGATTTCCTCATGGGGTCCGCAGGTATCAACACGATGGCTACCTTGCTGATGGCGTTTTTGCGGCCTTATATCCTTGCTTCGTTTTATAGCCGCGACGACTTGCGCGACGGCGGCGTCCCGTCGCCCGAGCGGTTGGGGCATCATGTATTCCTCAACTACCTTATCGTCCTCGTCGCCGTCCACCACGCCGTCTTCTTCTCTTTGGAGGCGCTTTCGTGGAACCATATTGTCCGTACCGTGCTGCGTATCGTCGCTTCCGGGTCGGTCACCGTCGCCGCCGTCTGGCTGCTCGGCCGTATCTTCACCGCCAAATTCGTCGCGCGGTTATGAACGGGCCCGTCGACGGTTTCGCCCGCATGCGTTTGTTGCAGGGGGTAGTGATTTTCGTCTTCGTCCTCCTGGTCGGGCGGCTCGCGTGGCTGCAGCTCTTCGATTCGCGTTACGAGGAGCTGGCCAAGGCCAATGTCCTGCGCCACGTCGTCCAGTATCCCTCGCGCGGCGAGGTTCTCGACCGCAACGGCGAGTTCCTGGTCCAGTCGCGCGAATGCTACGATTTGATGGTCATCTACCGCGAGCTCGACAAGCGCGGGTTCGATACCGCCCGCATGTGCCGGATTCTCGGTCTCTCCGTCGCCAAGCTCAACCGCGAAATCGCCAACGCCCGGATGCGGCCCCGCGCGCCGAGACTCGTTTCCAGCTACATTTCCAAGGAGGACAAGCTGCGTTTCGACGAGTGCAATTTCCGCGGGTTCTATATGGTCTATCGTACCGTCCGGCGTTATCCCCGCAAGGTCGGCGGCAATTTGTTGGGGTTCGTCTCCGAGGTCACTTCCGAGTATCTCAAGCGCCACCCTTATTACCAGGCCGGCGATTACGTCGGGCTCACAGGCGTCGAATCCGCTTACGAGACCGTCATGCGCGGTGAAAAGGGGGTCAAGATCCAGGAGGTCGACACCCACGGCGAGGTCAAGGGTTCTTACCTCGACGGGCGTTACGATTCGCTGCCCAAACCCGGGCGCAACCTCGTCAGCACCATCGACACCCGGCTCCAGCTGCTCGGCGAGGAGCTGATGCACGGCAAGGTCGGGGCCGCTGTCGCCATCGAGCCCTCGACCGGAGAAATCCTCATGATGGTTTCGTCGCCTACTTACGACCCCGACGAACTCGTCGGGCGCGGGCGCGGCAACAATTACATGCGTATGCTGCGCAACAAGCGGCGGCCGTTGTTCAACCGCGCCGTCAAGGCCAAGTATCCTCCCGGGTCCACTTTCAAAATCGTGCAGGGGCTCATCGGATTGCAGGAGGGAGTCCTGCGGCCGTCCGACCTCCACGCCTGCAACATGGGGTATCAGGCCGGCCGGCAGCGGATGGCCTGCCACGCCCATTCTTCGCCCCTCGACCTGCGGTTCGCCGTCGCCACTTCGTGCAACGCCTATTTTTGCTACGTCTTCCGCGACATCCTCGACAACCCTCGTTACGACGGGCCCAAGGAGGGTTTCGACGTCTGGAAAGAGTACGTCCACAGCTTCGGTTTCGGGCGCAAGCTCGGTTCCGACTTCCTCGACGAGGGCCACGGATACGTCCCCAACCGCGAGTTCTACGACCGTCGTTACCGCCGTTCCTGGAATTCGCTCACGCTGCTTTCCCTCTCCATCGGGCAGGGCGAGCTGGGCTGTACGCCCTTGCAGCTCGCCAACCTCGCTGCCATCGTCGCCAACCGCGGCTATTATTATATTCCGCACATCGTCAAGCAAATTGAGGGGCGCGATTCGCTCGACGCACGGTTCTACCAGCGTCATTATACCATGGTCGACCCCAAGCACTTCGAGCCCATCGTCGAGGGCATGTGGCGGGGCGTCAACGTGGCGGGCACTTCTACCGACGCCTATCTGGAGGGTTGGGACGTCTGCGGCAAGACCGGCACGGCCCAGAACCCCCACGGCAAGGACCATTCTACGTTCCTTTCGTTCGCTCCGCGCAACAACCCCAGAATCGCCATCTCCGTCTATGTCGAGAACGGCGGTTTCGGTGCCTCCGCCGCGCTGCCCATCGCTTCGCTGCTGGAGGAGTTCTACCTCACCGACACCATCCGGCGGCCCGAGCTGTTCGAGCGTATCAAGAACATGAACATTTATTATCCTTATTATGATCGGTGAGCGTTTCCGCAACATCTTCGGGTGGGTCGACGTCTGGACGGTCCTCCTCTACCTGGCCATCGTCGCCGCCGGGGCCCTGTCGATTCTCGCGGCCACTTACAAGGAGGATTCGCTCGCTCCTTTCGCCCTCTCGCATTTCTACATGAAGCAGTTGGTCTGGATCGGCATCGCGTGGGTCGCCGCGCTGGTCGTCCTGCTCCTCGACAAGCGGTTCATCCACATGCTCGCCTATCCTGCTTATTTCGCCGGGCTGGCCCTCCTCCTCGCTGCGCTTCTGTTCGGTAAGGAGGTCAACGGTGCCAAGGCGTGGTTCGAGTTCGGGTCGTTCCGTGTCCAGCCCGCCGAGTTCGTAAAGATAGCCACCGCCCTGGCGCTCGCCCGCGTCATGAGTTCCTATTCGTTCTCCATTTCGCGGTCCGGCGATTTGTTCAAGGTCGCGGCGGTCATCTGCGCGCCGCTTTTCATCATCGTCTTGCAGAACGACACCGGGTCCGGTATCGTTCTCTGTTCGTTTCTTTTCGTCCTCTACCGCGAGGGGCTCAACAAGTGGCTTTGCATTCCCATTTTGCTGGTCGCCGGGCTGTTCATTTCGTCGTTCCTCCTCTCGCCTGCCGTTTTGTTGGTGGCGCTGATTGTCATCTGCACCCTCTCCGAGGCCATGATGAGCGGCGAGTGGCAGTCGCGCATGGTCTATCTGGCGGCGCTCGCGCTCGGCAGTCTGCTCTTTTTCTGGACCGCCCACTTCATCGCTCCCGGCGCCGTTTCGTTCTACGCCGCGCTGCTCACCGTCACGCTTTTGTCGTTTATCGGCATCGCCGTCTACGCTTACCGGGCCAATATTCGCAGCGTATTTTTGCCCGTCGGGCTGTTCGTCGGCGCCATGATTTTTCTCCCCACCACCGATTACATCTTCGATTCCGTGCTCCGGCAGCACCAGCGCGACCGCATCCTCAGTTTCCTGGGCATCATCAGCGACCCGCGCGGCATCGACTACAACGTCAACCAGTCCAAAATCGCCATCGGGTCGGGCGGCTGGCTCGGCAAGGGTTTCCTGCGGGGTACGCAGATCAAGTACGGTTTCGTTCCCGAACGGCATACCGACTTCATCTTCTGTACCGTCGGCGAGGAGTGGGGTTTCGTCGGCGCCGCGGCGGTCCTCGTGCTGCTGTGTCTGTTGATTCTCCGCCTCATGCGTATGGGCGAGTATCAGCAGGAGCCTTTCGGGCGTATCTATTGTTATTGCGTGGCGTCCATTCTCTTGTTCCACGTCTTGGTCAACGTCGGCATGACCATCGGCATGATGCCCGTGATGGGTATTCCTTTGCCTTTCATGAGTTACGGCGGGTCGTCGCTCATCGCTTTCACCATCCTGCTTTTTATCGCCGTGCGGCTCGATGCGTCGTCGCGGCAGTTCCCGCTGGAGAAAAAAAGTTCGTTATGATTCCTTCCCGTTCCGTCGGTCTGTCCGCTTCCGAGGTCGCCGAAAGCCGGCGGCTCCACGGCGTCAACGTCATCACACCGCCGCGCGAGCAGTCGCCGTGGGTGCTGCTGCTCGACAAGTTCCGCGACCCCGTTATCAAAGTGCTGCTCGCTGCTGCCGTGCTTTCGTTCGTCGTCGGGGCCGTCCGCCATGATTTTACCGAATCCGTCGGCATCGTCTGCGCCATCGTCCTCGCCACTTGCGTCGGGTTTCTTTTCGAGTGGGACGCCCAGCGGCGGTTCCGCAGGCTCAACAGGGTCAGCGACGACGTTCCCGTCACCGTCCTGCGCGACGGAGCCATGCAGCGCGTTCCCCGGCGCGATGTCGTCGTCGGCGATGTCGTCGTTATCGAGAACGGCGAGACCGTACCCGCTGACGGGCAGCTCATCGAGGCTGTTTCGCTCAAAGTCAACGAATCTTCCCTCACCGGGGAGCCCGAAACCGACAAAACCGCCGACCCTGCCCATTTCGACCCCGAAGCCACTTATCCCTCCGACCGTGTTTTGCGCGGCACTACCGTCGCCGACGGATACGGGCGGTTCGTCGTCACGGCCGTGGGCGACGCTACCGAAGCAGGGCGCGTCACCGAGCAGGCCGCGGTTCTCTGCGACGAGCCCACGCCGCTCAACCGCCAGCTCGCACGGCTTTCGCGGCTCATCGGGCGCGTTGGCATTTCGCTTGCCGTCGCCATCTTCTGCATCATGCTCTTCAAGGCCTTTTTCTTCGGCGGGCTGTTGCAGCAGAACTGGCTCGCCGTTTCGCAGCAGGTGCTCCACCTCTTCATGATTTCGGTCGCCATCATCGTCATGGCCGTGCCCGAGGGGCTGCCCATGAGCATCACGCTTTCGTTGGCCATGTCCATGCGCCGTATGCTGAAAACCAATAACTTGGTCCGTAAGATGCACGCGTGCGAGACCATGGGCGCCGTGACGGTCATCTGTACCGACAAGACCGGGACCCTCACGCAGAACCGCATGCACGTTTGCGGGTTGGTGCGTTACGATGCCTTGTCCGACCCCGAATTCGCCGAGGTCGTCGCGTCCAATTCCACGGCGTTCCTCGATGCCGAGGGGCGGATTCTCGGCAATCCCACCGAGGGGGCGCTGCTCGCGTGGCTGCGCAGTCGAGGGTTCGATTACGAGCCTTTGCGGGCCGGGGCGCAGATTGTCGACAGGCTCACTTTCTCCCCCGAGTGCAAGTATATGGCTACCATCGTCCGCAGCGGGGTCTCCGGGCGCAAATTGTTGTGCGTCAAGGGGGCACCCGAAATCGTGCGGGCCTTGTGCCGCGATGACGGCTTGGGTGCCCAGGTTGCTCAGCAGTTGGCCGATTTCCAAAGCCGCGCCATGCGGACGCTCGCCGTCGCTTGGTCCGAAACCGATGCCGATACCTGCGAGGAGGCTGTCGCTCGGGGCGGATTGACCTTTTCGGGTGTCGCGGCTATCGCCGATCCTGTGCGAGACGACGTTCCGGCTGCTGTGCAGCGATGCTTGAGCGCCGGAATCGCCGTCAAGATCGTCACGGGCGACACTTCGGCCACCGCTTGCGAAATCGCCCGCCAAATCGGCCTTTGGGACGATTCGGCCGACGGCGACCGCAACCGCATGACCGGGGCAGAGTTCGCCGCGGCCAGCGACGGGGAGCTGCTGGCCCGTGTGCAGGATTTGAAGATTCTTTCGCGGGCCCGGCCCTTGGACAAGCAGCGGCTCGTGCGGCTCTTGCAGCAGTGCGGCGAGGTCGTCGCCGTCACGGGCGACGGCACCAACGACGCACCTGCGCTCAACTTCGCCCATGTCGGGCTCTCCATGGGCTCCGGCACTTCCGTGGCCAAGGATGCGTCCGACATCACGCTGCTCGACGATTCGTTTTCGTCCATTGCCACGGCCGTCATGTGGGGCCGTTCGCTCTACCGCAACATCCAGCGGTTCGTGCTGTTCCAGCTCACCATCAACTTCGCGGCCATCGTCATCTGCTTCGCCGGGGCGGTTTTCGGCACCGAAATGCCCCTCACCGTCGTGCAGATTCTGTGGGTCAACATCATCATGGACACCCTCGCCGCCATGGCCATGGCTTCGCTCCCGCCCGACCCCGGGGTGATGGCCGACCGTCCGCGTCCGCGCGACGAGTTCATCATCACGCCCGCCATGGCCCGGACTATCTTCGTCTGCGGCGGGCTGATGGTCGTTGCGCTGCTCGGTTTGTTGGGGTGGTGGTCCTGCGGCGGCGCCGAGCTTTCCGTGCGGCAGCTGACGCTCTTCTTCTCCTTGTTCGTCTTCATGCAGTTTTGGAACATGTTCAACGCCAAAGGGTTCGAGACGCGGCGCTGCGTCTTCGCTTCGTGGAAAGGATGCCGCGAGTTCTTCCTCATCCTCCTTGCTATCGGCTTCGGGCAGTTCCTTATCGTGCGTTTCGGCGGCGAGGTTTTCCGCACCGTCCCCCTTTCCTTGCGCGAATGGGCTTTTGTCGTCGGTGCTTCTTCGCTTCTCGCCCTCGGTGGCGAAGTCGTCCGCAGCTTGAGAAGAAAGTTAAAGGTGAAAGGTTAAAGGTGAGAGGTTTTTTGCACGCTAAAAAAAACGGGAAAAGCCATTCGGCTTTTCCCGTCGTCGTATTCTTGAACCGTTGCTCTTACAGGATTCCCTGCTCGACCATCGACTTGGCCACTTTCATGAAGCCGGCGATGTTGGCGCCTTTCATGTAGTTGATATAGCCGTCTTTCTCCGTGCCGTATTCCAGGCAGGCTCCGTGAATCGAGCTCATAATCTGGTGCAGCTTCGTGTCGACTTCTTCGGCCGTCCAGTTGAGCTTCTGCGAGTTCTGCGTCATTTCCAGGCCCGACGTCGCTACGCCGCCCGCATTGACCGCCTTGCCCGGGCCGTAGGGTATCTTCGCTGCGATGAACGCGTCGATGGCTTCCGGGCGGCAGCCCATGTTCGACACTTCGGCCACGATCTTCACGCCGTTGGCCAGCAGCTGTTTGGCGTCTTCGCCGCCCAGCTCGTTCTGCGTCGCGCAGGGCATCGCGATGTCGACCTTCACTTCCCACGGCTTGCGGCCCGCCACGAATTTCGAGCCCGGGAACTTGTCGGCATAGGGAGCCACTACGTCGTTGTTCGATGCGCGCAGTTCAAGCATGTAGGCGATTTTCTCGGCGTTCAGTCCTTCGGGGTCGTAGATGTAGCCGTCCGGGCCTGAAATCGTCACGACCTTGGCACCCAGCTCCGTGGCTTTCGTCGCCGCGCCCCACGCTACGTTGCCGAAGCCCGAGATGGCGATGGTCTGGCCCTTGATGTCCATGCCCGCTTTTTCGAGCATCTGGCGCAGGAAGTAGACCGCGCCGAAGCCTGTCGCTTCCGGACGAATCAGCGAACCGCCGTAGGTCATGCCCTTGCCCGTCAGCACGCCCGTGTTCTCGCGCGCCAGCTTGCGGTACATGCCGTAGAGGTAGCCGATTTCGCGGCCGCCCACGCCGATGTCGCCCGCAGGCACGTCGGTCTCCGGACCGATGTGGCGCCACAGCTCCGTCATGAAAGCCTGGCAGAAGCGCATCACCTCGCGGTCCGACTTGCCCTTGGGGTTGAAGTCCGAGCCGCCTTTCGCACCGCCCATCGGCAGGGTCGTCAGCGCATTCTTGAAAATCTGCTCGAAGCCCAGGAATTTCAGAATCGAGGGGTTCACCGAGGGGTGGAACCGCAGCCCGCCCTTGTAGGGGCCGATGGCGTTGTTGAACTGGAAGCGGTAGCCCGTGTTGACCTGCACTTCGCCCTTGTCGTCGACCCATACCACTTTGAACGTGAAACTGCGGTCGGGTTCCACGATTCGTTCCGCAATGCGGTTGGCCTCGAATTCGGGGTGTTTGTTGTAGGTCTCCTCTACGGTCATGAGTACTTCGCGCACGGCTTGCAGGTACTCGCTCTCGCCCGGATGCTTCCGTTCGAGTTCGGTCATCAGATTGTTTACATTCATAGCTTGCAGGTGTTTTAAGGTTTTTGTTTAGAACAAATATAGGAATTATTTATGGATTGTAATCTTTTTGTGGATTTTTTCAGCCGGGCTCTTATTTATCCGCAAAATTCACCTTTCACTTTATAGCGACCATTCCCCGGTCCGAGCGGCCGTCGATGCAGACCCACAGCGGGCGGTCGAAGCGTACCAGCCGCAGGTATTCCCCTTCGTAGAGGGCTTCGCGGGCGTCCAATCGGTCCTGCCGGAAGATGCCGTCGCCCCGGAACGGGTTGATTGTCAGATAGCCTACGCCCAGCGAGGTGACGTTCTGGAAAAAGTGGGTTCCTTGCGAGGGTTCCACGTCGAAGTTTTCGATGCCGCATTCTACGATTACTTTCGCTTCCGATATGTGGCTCCATTTGACCGGCACCCCCAGATACGGGTCCGACGAACCCCAGCGGCCCGGGCCTACCAGGATGTAGGGGCGTTTTTCGTCGCGCAGACGTGCGTTGAGCGCCAGCAGTTCGTCGGCGATTTTCTCCGTCGCCAGCGAACTGAATTTCTCGGTCTTCACATAGACGATGTCCGCGATGTCGGCCATCTGGCCGATGCCCAGCGCACTCTCGCCGTAAATCAGCGCATCGCTGGTCTCCGTTTCGCTCCAGTCGACCGGGCGGTTGTCCTGGCTGTCGATAATCGGGCGGATTTGCAGCAGGTTGAATATCCGTTCGCGGCCCGCGTCCACGTCCATGTTGACCGCAAATTCCACCTCCACCGGGCAGCGCATCTCCTCGGCTCCCATCGCCAGGATGTCGCGCACGATTTCCGCCAGCGGGAAAGTGTTGTACTTCAGTATGTTGTTGAACGTTATCAGCTTGCGCCCGCGGTCGTAGGGGCTGTCCGAGATGCGTTCGTTCTCGCGGTCCCACACCGACGTCGCATGGCAGGCGTTGCGGTATTCGCCCGCTTCGCTGACCGTCAGCCGGCGCAGGTTCACCGCGTCGTCTATCGACGTCCGGAATTCTTCGGGCCGCAGGCTCAGTGCCAGCACCTCCGTCTGCGTGTCGCGCAGCGCAAGTTCCGGAGTCGAGGTCTGCAATACTTTCTGCGGGTAACGGGGCGAGAAGCGCAGGGTCCGTCCGCCGTCGACCACGAGTTTGCCAAGGCCCATCGCCACGTTGCAGATGCCGTCTTCGGGCTTTTCGTCGCCGATGGGGTAGCAGTTGATCGAGCGCGCCACGCCCGAGAAGGTCGGGAAGAAGAGCCCGTTCTGCTCCGTACCGCACACTTCCTGCACGATGACCGCCATCTTCTCCTCCGAAATCAGGTTCTGCGAACTCTGTATGTAGGCCCTCGACGCCGCGAAGTAGACCGAGGCATAGACGCTCTTCACGGCCCGCAGCAGGAGCCGCAGCATCTGGTCCTCGTTCTCCGTGTAGGGAATCATGTAGGTCGAGTAGATGCCCGCGAAAGGTTGGTAGTGCGAGTCTTCCAGCTTCGACGACGAACGCACGGCCAGCGGCGCCCGCACGGTGCGGATGTAGGCCTTGAGTTCTTCCTGGAGCCGGGCCGGGATGGTCGCGGTGACGAATTCCGACAGGATTTCCTCGTCGGTGCACTCCCGCGAAATGACGTATTGCAGGCCGTTCTGCCGGATGAACTCGTCGAACCAGTCGGTTGCGATGACCACCGAGCGCGGAATCATGATGCGCACTCCGTCGTGCTTGTCGTACTGGCGGTATTTGATGAGCATCGAGTTCATGAACGCCAGCCCGCGGGCCTTGCCGCCCAGCGAGCCCTCGCCGATGCGGGCGAACGCCACGGCGTCGGAGTAGGTCTCCGGGTCGAAGCGCGCCACCACGCCCTGCCCAAGCAGCGTGCGGTAGTCGCGGATGAGCCCCACCAGCACCCGGCGGTGTTCTTCGACCGACGCGAAATGGCCCTTGTTGTAGCGGCGGATGGAGGCCGCCAGCGGGAAGAGCCCCCGCGAGTAGAGCCATTTGGAGAGGTGGTTCTGCGAAGTGTGGTACTCGAACGCATCGTCGGGCACCGTTGCAATCATCTGCTGCATCTGCGCCAGGTCTTTGGCCCGGCCGATGACCGTACCAGTCTGCGGGTCGCGGAACACGAAGTCGCCGAACGCGAATTCCGTCGAGATGTAGTCGTGCAGCTCCGACAGCAGCGTCTTGGAATTCTTGGCGATGAACCCGGCGCCCAGCTCACGGGCCTGCGCCCGGAATTCGACCTGCGACGATTGCAGCAGCACCGGCATCAGCGGGTTGTCCTGGCGGATGCGGCGGCAGAGCGCCATGCCTGCGTCGGGCCGCTCGTCGGCCGGCTTGTCGTCGGCGTGCATCACGAATCCCACGTCCGAAATGACGCCCAGCAGGTTGTTCTTGTAGCGGTCGTAAAGTTCGGTCGCCTGGTCGTAGTTGGTCGCCAGCAGGATTTTGGGCCGGGCCCGTTTGCGCAGAATCTGCTGCTGCTCGTTGAGGGCGTCCTTGAGGAATTCGGTGTTCTGCATCAGCAGCAGACGGTACAGCTCGGGCAGGTAGGTCGAGTAGAAGCGAATCGAGTCCTCGACCAGCAGAATCGCCTGCACGCCGCCTTGCAGAATGTCTTCCTCGGCGTTCATCTTGTCTTCGACCAGCTTGATGATGGCGATGATGAGGTCGTTGTTGCCGTGCCAGCAGAAGATGTAGTCGAGCCCCGAGCGGTCCTGCTCCTCGATGCGGCGGTAGATGTCTTTCGAGAACGAGGTCAGCAGTGCCACGGGTATCTGCGGGTGGCGCTGCTTGACGGTCTTGGCGAAACTGAAGACGTCCGGTTCGCCGACGTTGTACATCGTCAGGATGAAGTCGTACGAATCGTCGTCGGCCAGTACGTCGAGGGCTTCGCGCGTCGAACTCACCCGCGTGAACGAGGGCGGATTCGACAGGTTGAGGTCCAGGTACTCCTGGTTGATCTGCGATTCGATGTGGCCGTCTTCTTCGAGTATGTAGCCGTCGTAGCTGCAGCATACCAGCAGGATTTTGTGTATCCGGTACTTCATGAAGCGGTACTGCGGCCGGGTGCCGTCGGGCAGTTGTTCTTCGCGGGTCTTTTCCATAGGGCGTCTCTTTTTCGGTCGGCTGAACAAATATAAGAAAAAATGGTTATCTTTGTCTTAAGGCAGGCGCGCTTCCGCAATATTTTCGAGCGAACGTTGCGTGGGGCGGGCGCCGGCCGTGGTTACCGGTTCACCAAAATATCGTACGATGGATTCGCAAAAATATCGTTTGCAGGAGGTTGCGACCCCTGCCGCCGAGCGTGAGTGGCTCGATTTTCCCAAGACCCTCTACGAGGGTTATCCCAACTGGGTCTGCCCGCTGGACCAGGATGTTCTGGAGGTCTTCGACCGCGACAAGAACGAGCTTTTCGCCGACGGCGAGGCTGTCCGGTGGGTCGTGCGCGACAGCAGCGGCAAGGTCGTCGGGCGCATCGCCGCGTTCTACAACCGCGAGAAGGCCGCTTTGGAGGAGCAGCCCACGGGCGGGTGCGGATTCTTCGAGTGTATCGACTGCCAGCAGGTCGCCGACATGCTGTTCGACGCTGCCCGCATGTGGCTTGCCGGCCGCGGCATGGAGGCGATGGACGGTCCCATCAACTTCGGACAGCGGCGCGACTGGTGGGGGCTCCTGGTCGAGGGCTACGAGTTCCAGCCCCTCTACAAGAACCCCTACAATCCTACATATTATAAGGAACTGTTCGAGAACTACGGGTTCAAGAACTATTTCAACCAGCACAGTTTCATCTGGCGCAAGGATGCGTCCGAGGCCAACCGCCAGATTTTCGCCCGCGCCGCGCGGCTCTATTCCACGCCCGGCTACCACGTCGAGCACATCGACATGAAAAACGTCGAGGAGGCCGCCGAGAATTTCCGCGTCGTCTACAACCGTGCCTGGGCGCTTTTCTCGGGCGTCAAGCCCATGACGCAGAGCGAGGCGCTCGACATGATGCGGGCGCTGCGTCCCATCATCGACCCCGAAATCGTCTTCTTCGCCTACTACAACCAGGAACCCATCGGTTTCTTCGTCACCGTGCCCGACCTCAACCGGCTTATCGGCAAGTTCCGCGGCAAGTTCGGGCTGTGGCAGAAACTGCGGCTGATGTGGGACCTCAAGGTGCGGCGCAAGTGCGACCGGATTTTCGGCATCATCTTCGGCATCGCGCCCGAGTTCCACGGCAAGGGGGTCGAATCGGCTATCATGGCCGAATATTGGAAATACCTCGACCGGACGGATATTCCTTACAAGACTTTGGAGCTGGCATGGATCGGCGACTTCAACCCCGTGATGAACCGCATGATCGAGACCTACGTCTGCGCGTCGCGCCACAAGGTCCATACGACCTACCGTTATCTGTTCGACCGTGACAAAGAATTCCACCGCTGCCCCCGTCTGGGGATGAAAAAGCGCGAGTAGCATCCTTTCAGCCCGAATCCGGAAACAGCCTGAAACCTTACCTGATACCATGAAAACAACCGCTTTCACCAAGTACCACATCGCCGCCGGAGCCCGCATGGCCGAGTTCGCGGGGTATAACATGCCCATCGAGTTCTCGGGCATCAACGACGAGCATCTGACCGTGCGGCAGGGCGCCGGGGTCTTCGACGTCAGCCACATGGGCGAAATCTGGGTCAAGGGGCCCAAGGCGCTCGACCTTTTGCAGCGTATTACGTCCAACGACGTGTCGAAGCTCTACGACGGCAAGGTGCAGTATTCGTGCATGCCCAACGGCCGCGGCGGCATCGTCGACGACATTTTGGTTTATCGTGTCGACGCCGAGACCTATCTGTTGGTGGTCAACGCGGCCAATACCGACAAGGACTGGCAGCATATCTGCGCCGAGGGGGCCAAGCTCGGCATGGAAGCCGGTCATGGCAAGGAACTTTACAACGCTTCCGACGAAATCTGTCAGCTCGCCGTGCAGGGGCCCCTGGCCATGAAAATCGTGCAGAAAATGTGCGCCGAACCCGTTGAGGAGATGGAGTATTATACGTTCCGCAAGATGCGGGTGGCCGGGTGCGACGCTATTCTTTCGATTACGGGCTACACCGGGTCGGGCGGCTGCGAAATCTATGTGGCCAACGAGGACGGCGACAAACTCTGGACGGCGCTTTGGGAAGCCGGGGCCGAATACGGGCTGAAGAATATCGGGCTCGGTGCCCGCGACACGCTCCGGCTCGAAAAGGGCTTCTGTCTCTATGGCAACGACATCGACGACACGACTTCGCCCATCGAGGCCGGGCTCGGGTGGATTACCAAGTTCGCCGAGGGCAAGGAGTTCATCGACCGGGCGCTGATGGAGAAGCAGAAGAGCGAGGGCGTCACGCGCAAACTCGTCGGGTTCAAGATGATCGACCGCGGCATTCCGCGCCACGGCTATGCGCTGGCCGCTCCCGACGGCACGCCCATCGGCCACGTCACCTCCGGCACCATGTCGCCGTGTCTCAAAATCGGTTTCGGGCTCGGGTACGTCGCTGCTGACTTCGCCAAGCCCGGTACCGAAATCGCCGTCATCATTCGCGACAAGGCCCTCAAGGCCCAGGTAACTCCGCTCCCGTTCGTGTAGGGGCTTGTCTTATATGTTTCGGGGCCGCCTTGCGCGGCCCTGTTTGTTCGGGTGAATAAGCGTGTTGTCAGAGCGTTGAAAAAAGGCCGTCCTTTTTCGGGACGGCCTTTTGAACTGAATGGCGGAATGGTTATTCTGCGGGAGTTTCGGCAGGAACTTCCTCAGCGGGAGCGGGCTCCTCGTAAGGCGTTACGTCGATCAGCTCCACGTCGAACTCCAACGCTTCGTTGGGGCCGATGCGGCCGTTGTCGCTCGAACCGTAAGCCAGTTCGGCCGGAATCCAGAGCTTGATTTTACCGCCTTTGCCGACCAGCTGCAAACCCTCGGTCCAGCCGCGGATAACCCGGTTGAGCGGGAATTCGATGGGCTCGTCCTTGTCGTAGCTGTCGGGAAGCTGCTGCTTCATCATCTCCTGCTGTTCCTTGGGACGGTTCTTGAACAACGAAGTGTCGAAAACGTCGCCCGTGCGCAGACGGCCGGTATAGTGCACCTTTACCACGTCGCGCGGATCGGAGGGCTTCATATTCATGTCGCCGGCCTTGACCACTTTGTAGAGCAGGCCCGATTCGGTCTTCTTCACGCCCGATTTCTTCTCGATTTTCTCCAGCCATGCCTGCGATGCCTCTGCGTTCTCGGCGGGACGCTTCACCATGAAGTAGTATTGCAGATACTGGCCTACTTCGTCTTCGGTCATCTTGGGGTTCTTGTCACGAACGTTCTGCATGCCTTCGAGCATCCATACCACTTGCAGGGGCAGGCCGCTCTGACGAACGTTGTAGCCCATGTCGGTACCGAATGCCGACGAAATTTCGTCGCGCTCCTCCTCGGTCTCGAACATTTCGGGGTCGGCGCCGTAAACGACCTGGGTCGTGTCGCCGTTGGCAAGGCGGATGCTGTCGGCTTCCTTGCGCTTGCGGTCGATGGCCTGCATGCGCTTGCCGTAGGTTTCATAGTTGAAGAAGTCCTGCAGGGTCTTGCGGGCATCTTCGTGCTTGACCGACGTCTTGCCCAGCACAGCGTTCTTGAAACTTTCGTCGATGGCCTTGTAATCGAACGGAACGTTGCTCAGCTGGTAGTTCATGCCCGCAGCGATGTTGGCACCCAATGCGTAGGAAAGGGTGTCGAATTGCGCCGTGTCGCCCATGACGACCGTCGTCTTGCGGTCGCCGCTGCAGGAAACCAGCGTCATGGCAGCGATGGCCGTTGCCAGAAGGATTTTTTTCATGGTTTTATTTTGTATAAGTGTTTGTTTCTCACTCCAAGTGACAAAGATAGTGCAAGCCGAGCGGAAAAGCAAACGAAGTTTGCATTTTCCCGAGGCGCCGCCTATCTAAACCGAGCGAAGCGACGGTAAAGTGCAAGCCGAGCGGAAAAGCAAACGAAGTTTGCATTT
>Ga0073907_1001918_pt1 | contig 23879 bp, 23 predicted proteins | sample GluameincwithD2O_FD_65483 | JGI IMG/M metagenome (GOLD analysis project Ga0073907, IMG submission 65483) | Mouse cecum microbial communities from Vienna, Austria - Glucosamine amended microcosms incubated with D2O | ecosystem: Host-associated > Mammals > Digestive system > Large intestine >... | reverse complement strand
TGGGCTGCTATGTGGCCGCTTACATCGCCGCCGGCAACGACGTGAAGGTGGGCGACGTGATCAGCATCCCCGGCATCGGCGACTGCGAGGTTATGCCGAACAACTGCCTGAATCCCGACGACGCCACTGCCGACATCAACAACGGCGTGGTGCTGCTGCCCGAGCGGGCCATCTTCACCGCCGAGAACATGGACAACTACGATTTCTAATATCCCTTTTTGCGGATTTCCGGAGCGGAGCATGGCCGGCGGCTGTACTCCGCTCCGGTTTCTGAACATTGATTTATATTTTTTAGGAGGAATGCAACATGGCTGATTTAGAAGGTCTGAAAGTTTCCAAGGATTATCACGTAGACACCCCCTTTGCCAACCAGAAGGGCTTTTACCTCAAGGGCTGCAACAGCCTGGACTGGGGCATGAAAAAGCACCTGTCCAACATCTTTAACCCCAAGAGCGGCAACACCGTAATGTTCGCCTTTGACCACGGCTACTTCATGGGCTCTACTGCGGGCCTGGAGCGGCTGGACCTGCTGCTGCCCAAGCTGGCCCCCTATGTGGACTGCTTCATGGGCACCCGGGGCGCCATCCGCACCTGCGTGGCCCCGGAGACCGCCAAGAGCATCGCCCTGCGGGTTACCTCCGGCTCCTCCATGCTTCAGGAGGACCTGAGCCACGAGGTGGTGGCCGTGAACATTGAGGATGCCATCCGCATGAACGCGGACTGTATGGCAGTCCAGACCTTCATCGGCGCGGATGGCCAGCTGAGCAGCCTGGACAATCTGAACCAGGTCATCAACGCGGGCATGAAGTACAGCGTCCCCACCCTGGGTGTGTGTGCCGTGGGCAAGGACATGGCCCGGACCGACCGCTTCTTCAAGCTGGCCACCCGGATCATCGCCGAGATGGGCGTGCAGATCGTCAAGACCTACGACTGCGAGAACTTTGAGGAGGTGGCGGCGGCCTGCCCGGTGCCCATTGTGGTGGCCGGCGGCAAGAAGCTGCCCGAGGACGAGGCCCTGTCCCTGGCCTACAACGTTATGCGCAAGGGCGCCCACGGCGTGGACATGGGCCGCAACATTTTCCAGAGCGAGCATCCGGTGGAGATGGCCATGGCCGTGGGCAAGATCGTCCACGAGGGATTCACCGATCAGGAAGCCCTGGAGTTCTTCCAGGACGCCATCCACGGCTGATGGCGCTCTCTGTTCTGGAGATGGTGTTCCCCATCGTCCTGCTGCTGGGACTGGGGACCCTGTGCCGCCGGAAGCAGCTTTTGACCCTGGACGGCCTGGCGGGCCTGAAGTCCATTGTGGGGAACATCTGCCTGCCGGTGGTGCTGTTCAACGCTTTTTTTACCGCTCGCTACTCCCTCTCGGTGCTGCTGACCTTTCTGACGGTCTATCTGGGCTTTGGCGCGGCGCTTCTGGCGGGCTTTGCCCTGCGGAAGCTGGCCGCGCCCCACGGGAAGTTTTTCCCCTTCCTGCTCACCAGTGCTGAGGGCGGGATGCTGGGCTACGCCCTGTATGGCGTGCTGATGGGGGAGCAGTCCGGCTTCGCCGTGGTGGATCTGGGACAGACCGTATTTGCCTATACGGCCTTTCTGGGGACCTTGACCCTGGTGGACGGCCAGACTCCTTCGGCCGGAAAGCTGCTGCGCAATATCGTTACCAACAAGTGCTGCATCGGCATGGCGCTGGGCATCGCCCTGGGCGTGGCCGGAGTAGGCGGATGGATGCTGTCCAGCCCCGCCGCTGGTCTGGTCACCGGGACCATCTCCGCCATCACTGCCCCCACCAGCGCTCTGGTGCTGCTGATTGTGGGCTACGAGCTGGAGCTGGACAAAAAGCTGCTGCGGCCTGTAGCGGTCACGGTTCTGACCCGGCTGGCCCTCATGGGCGGACTGCTGGTGCTGGTCAGCTTTGTGATTTTCCGCATCATACCCTACGACCCGGCGCTGCAAATCGCCCTGATGATCCTGTACGCTCTGCCGGCTCCCTTTATTATCCCGCTGTTTGCCGACGTGGGCGGCGAGGGAAAATACATCTCCACCTCTCTGTCAGTCCATACGCTGTGTACTGTGCTGCTGTTCGCCGTGATCGCGGCCTACCGGCTGGCATAAAGAAAGCTCCTGAAACACGATGGTTTCAGGAGCTTTTTTCAGATTTCCGCTTCGATGGCCGCTTTTAAAAAGGCTGCGCAGCCCTCCTGGTCCCGGTCATAGCAGGCAGTGAACCGGGGGTCCGCCGTGTACATCTGGGCCAGTCCCCGGTGGGCCTGGGGGGTGTACTTGGTCCAGGAGAAGCACAGCCACTCCCGATGCAGCCGGGCAATGGCGCGTCCCTCCTCCCCGCTGGGGTCCAGCCCCCGGGAGACTGCGCTGTTGAGCCGGGTCAGGATCTCCGTCTCCAGCTCCTTCCAGCGCAGCTGCTCCTCCGGACGCAGCGCGGCCAGCTTCGCCTGGGAAGCGTCCACTGCCTCGTCCCCCCAGCGCTGCCGGGCCTCCTCCTGGAACACCTTGAATTTTTCTTGTGCGCTCATAGCTTCCTTCCTTTCTTCTCGCGTGATGGTTTCGGACACCGCCTGGATGAGCCGTTGAATGCGGTCCTGCTCCCGCCGGAGCTGGCGCAGGTGGTCCCGCAGGGCGTCCAGACGGCAGAAAGCGGGGTCGTCCAGACAGGCCTTGATCTGGGGCAGCTCCACCCCCAAAGCCCGGTAGAACAGGATGTGCTGAAGCCGGTCCACCTGGGCGGGGCCGTAGTAGCGGTAGCCGTTCGCTCCCATTCGTGCGGGCTCCAGCAGGCCGATCTCGTGATACCAGCGCAGGGTCCGGGTGGTGACCCCCGCCAGATCCGCAAGCTGCCGGATGGTGTATTCCATACAACCCCTCCTTTCTGGGGATATCGTAGCTTATGACGTAACGGCAAAGTCAAGGGGTTTTTGGAAAAAGTTTTTGAGGGGGATAAAAAAAGGCCCGCCCACAGGCGGACCTTTTTGTTTCAACGCATTTGCAGCTGCCGGGGCGCACGGCGCGGCGTTCGTACCGCAGGCTGATGAATCAGGCTGGGGTCCGGTTCCAGGTAAATCCGGCCCGTGGCCCCGTCCAGCAGCACCGGACGGTCGTTCCAGTCCCGGGGGACCTCCACCTGGGCGATGGCGGCCACCTCCATAGAGCGCAGAATCATGGTAGAGTGGCTGTCCAGACTGCCCTGACAGGCAATAATGCCCAGCAGCTTCTGGGGATCCAGGGCCAGCACCTCGCTGGGGAGAATCTGGGGGACCACCAGAATGGCTGGCCCCCGGAACAGGGGGTCAGGCTCCCGCCAGCCCTCCAGAGCACGGAACAGCCGCCGGGAGACATCCAGAATGTCCATGGCCCGGGCCTGCATATAGGGGTCGTGGAGGGCCTGAAATTCCATGACAAAATGGTCACACACACGGTACACGGCGTATTCCGCTGTCATACCGGTGAAGATGTCCTGCTTGACCATAGCGGTCAAGTCGTCGTCCTCCATCAGAACGGCGTGGGCAAAAAAGATGTTCGCCAAATCCTGGCCCAGTCTCGAAATCACCACATCGCACAAAGCGGCCAACTCCAGAATGGCATCGTGCCGCGCGGCCAGAAAGCGCTTCCACTCCTCCTGAGGGGTGCGGCTGGAGTGGATCACAGGCGCCAGCGGGGGGCGGTCATAAAACCGCAGAGGACCGGCGGCGCTCAGTTCCGATATTCCTTTTCCATGGAGCATCTGTATCTGACGCATGATACTTCCCTCTCCTGAACAGGCAGATTGATACTTTATCAATCCATTATACAAAATTTTTTGGGGATTGTAAAGTGAATAAAATGTGAAATTTTAGGGGGCTGCCGGTTTCTTTTCCAACAGTGCCAGAAGCAGCCGTTCGTTTTCCCGGGCGGCCTGGCTCAGGTTCCGGGATTTTTCCTCCAAACGCGCCAGGCTGCCGCCGTAATCCGCCAGCAGGCGGTCGGCGCAGGCGATGGCCTCCTCCTGGGAGAAGCGCTCCACGTGGCCCGCGGAGGGCATGGACAGCTCGTTCAAATAGCTGTCCACCTTGGGGTCGTACACCAGGCCGATGCAGGGCACCGCCATCCGGGCGGAGAAGATCAGGGTGTGCAGCCGCATGGCCACGCACAGCTTTGCCATCCCCAGCACCGCCATCAGCTCCCGGGGGATGCAGGGTATATCCAGCAAGAAGGAGGGCTCCTCCATGCAGTCCCGGATTTTTTGGGAGATGCCTCGGTCCCGGTCCGGCTGCATCAGCAGAAACAGGATCTCCAGGTTGTGCGTCCGGCGCAGGTGGTCGCACAGGGCGGCGATTTTCTGGGGAAAGCCGCCGGTATCCTCCCAGGGCCGCACCGAGACGGCGCAGAAGGCCCGGCCCTCCGGCAGTCCCGCCTGGTCCAGCAGCTCCCGGGCCCGCCGGGGGGAGGCCGGGTCCAGGTGGAACACAGGGTCGGCGGTCACGTGCAGGTCCTCCCGGAGCACCCCCATATCCCGGAGCTCCTGGGCGGAGCTGCGGTCCCGCAGGGTGACCAGGGCCGCCCGCTCCACCACCCTTTTCACCCGCCGCCGGTTGGCGGTTTTGCGCACAGGGCCGATGCCGTTGGCATACAGCATCACCGGCTTGCCCATCCACTCCGCCGCCCGGATCACTGACAGGTAGTACAGCAAGGAGCGGGTGGAGGTCCGGTCCTGGAGCAGGCTCCCGCCCCCGGACAGCAGCACGTCGCACCGGCGTAAAGCCCGGATCACCGGAAGCAGCTGAAACCGGGGCAGGGCATCCATGTGATACACGCGCTGGGTCATTTCCGGGTCGTTGGACAGCACCGTTACCGCCACCTCGTCGCTGGCCTGATGAATGGCCTGCTGGATGGCTTCTAAGATGGCGTCGTCCCCGGCGTTGCCGAAGCCGTAGTAGCCGCTCATGACCACCCGGTATTTTTTCCGCCGGACCTGCTCGTACATGGCCAAACAGTCCCCGGCCATCCGGTGGACGGAGTAGCAGTCAAAAATCACCTGGCGGCCGAAGGCCCCGCAGGCGGCCTTCTCCTCCGGCGGCAGGGCCAGGGCGGCCGCGGTGTCCTCCAGCAGCCGTTCCGGGGTGGACAGAGGCATCCCCCGGCAGCAGAAATTCCCAGCCTGGGCCTCCTTCAGCCCTTCGGGGGTAAACAGCCCCTGATAGCCCTCGTTGCCCGCCACGATTACCGGTTTTCCCGCGGACATGGCCTCCAGCGCCGAGCGGGATACCCCGACGAATACGTCTCCCGCCGCCGCGATCCGGTTGATGTCTGTCCGGGGGCCGGTCATGACCACGCAGGTCCGGCCCAGAGTGCGGTTTACCGCCTCCGCTTTTTGGCGCAGCTCGTCAAAGACGTTGCCGCCCCCGGCAATGAGCAGCTGCACCCCGGGGACCCGCCGCTCCAATTCCGGGGCGATTTCAATGAGCTGCCGGGCCACCAGGGCCCGGTCCTCGTCCATCCGGCTCACGTAGGACACCACCGGCCGGTCCGGGTTCAGCCCGAACTCCCTCAGCACCTCCTCCCCGGAAATTCCGGGGGAGAATTTGTCCGTGTCGATGCCGTTGATGGTGACGGAGATATGCCCCTCGGGCACGTGATATTCCCGCATCAGATAGGCCTTGATGTCCTCGGAGACGGCGATGGTCCGCTGGCCCCAGTTGGTGAGGTAGCGCAGGCCGCCCCCGGTCTCGAACACCCAGTGGGCGGTGGTGACGAAGGGGAATTTCATGGTTTTTTGCAGCAGACCGCACAAAAAGGCGGGAATCCGGGCGTGGGCATGGACAATGTCCGGCTGGGTCTCCCGGATAATTTTTCGCAGCAGCCGGTAGGAATGGAGCATACAGCCGAAATCCCGCCGGTGCATGGGCACGTCGAAGTGCCGGATGCCGGCGGCGGTGATCTCCGGCACGTATACCCCCCCGTGGGAGGCGATGATTATCTCATGGCCCTGGCTTTGCAGCTGCTTGGACAGTTCCACAATGTGGGTTTCCGCCCCGCCGATGTCCAGGCCCATAGTGGCCATCAGAATCTTCATTCTGCCTTGCCCTGCCACACGTCGGTCACCACTCCGGTGAAGGAGGCATATTTGGTATAAAACAGCCGGGCGGCGTTGGCGCCCATCTCATACACCCGGTTCAGGGTGAACCGGCCGTCGGTGATGATGCCCTCCCCCTGGGCGGTAATCAATACATTATAGCAGTTTTCACCCCCGGTGGTGAGCACGTCGCCGCTGAGATAAATCTCCGGCTTGGAGGGAGGCAGCAGCTCCACCTTGGTGATGGTGCCCAGCGCGCCGGCCCCCACCCGCTCCTTGTCATAAATTTTGTCCCCTACCTGGATGGAATCCGCCAGATAGTCCGGGGCCACCTCAATGACCATCTGGAAGGAGATGGGCACATTGGACAGGGTGCTGCCGGTGACGGTCCGGTTCCCCCGGACGTACAGGGCCAGGGCCATTACGGCCACCACCAGGAGCACCACCACGTCGATGATGCTGACCAGGCCGAAGAGACGGCCGTTCTTGTCGATAATCTTTTGCATTGGTCCACTCCTCCTCAGCGCTCAATGGCAATCACGTCGCCGCTGCCGATGTAGCCGGGGCCCCGGACATAAATTTTATCCCCCACCCGCAGGGCATAGCTTCCGTTGATGAGCAGCTGGCTGTCGTCCCCGGTGGCGTTGGCCTCGATGGTCATGTTCACGTTGATGCGGTCGGGGACCGGGGCGTAGATCCAGGCGTGCTCCCGCTCGCTGAGGGTGAAGTAGGTGCCCGGCTCGCACTGTACCTCCACCACGGTGCCCAGGGCGTTGTTCCGGGCGGAGTCGGTGACGGTCTGGCCGGGCTGGACAATCTCCTCCAGAATGGGCAGGGCCCGGGTGAGGCGGATGGTGTACCGTACCTGCTGGGTCTGGGGCAGGGCCACCTGCTCGGTCTGGTGGGGGGCCGCCGCCCGCCACACCAGAAAGCCCCCCGCCAGCAGGGCCAAAAGCAGGACAATGCTGTCAAACAAATTCAGCCGCAGGCGAAATTTTTGCTGATCCATGGTTATACCGCTCCTTTCCAAATAGCCCGGTAGACGGATTCTATGTTCCGGGCATAGACCTCTCCGGTGAACTTTGCTTCAAAAATCTCCTTCGCCCTCCAGGACATCCGGGCCCGCAGCTCCGGGCGGTCCAGCAGGGTCTCCAGCTTGGCGGCCAGGTCCTGGACGCTGCCGTTTTCAAAGAGAAAACCGTTTTCTCCCGGGAAGATCAGGCTGGGATTGCCCCCGCAGTTGCTGGCCACGGCGGGCAGGCCGATGCTCATTCCCTCCAGCAGGGAGAGGCTGGAGGTCTCCGACACGGTGGAGGCGTTCACCTGCACATCCATGGCCCCCAGGGCGTCCTCCACCCGGGTGACGAAGCCGCCGAACACCACGCTTCCGGTGGGAAGGGTCCGGGCCAGCAGGCGCAGGCGGTCCACCTGACTGCCCTCCCCGGCGATCAAAATCCGCACCGGTCTGTTCCGCTGGTGCAGCAGACGGGCCGCCTCCAGCAGCAGGTCGTGGCCCTTATAGGGCTCCACCCGGGCCAGAATGCCCACAACAAAATCCTCCGGCTTCAGCCCCCACTGGCTGCGGCAGTCCTCCGGCGGGGCCGGAAGAGGGGGCGTGCCGTTGAGCATCTGGTAAATCCGCTTTTTGGGGATGCCGGAGGCCATTAGAATTTCCTGGGCGGAGGGCCCCACGGCGATTACCCCGTCTGCCAGCAGGCCGTCCAGCAGACCGTTTGCCAGCCGCCCGGGCAAAGAGGAGACCAGCTTCCCCGGAGGAAAGGCACAGTGCTTGGTGTACACCACCTTTTTGCCCTCCAGCCGGGCGGCGATGCGCCCGGAGACGGAGCCGTGGGTGTGGACGATGTCCGGGGAAAACTCCCGGATACACCTGCGCAGCAGGGGGACCGCCTTCCAGTCCAGGGACTGATCCGCCATAGCGGGGATCTCGAACAGGGGAACCTTTAAATTTTCCACCCGGGATTTCAGAGCGCTGCCTACAGGCAGCGCCACCGCCAGATCAAACTGCGTCCGGCCGGCGAATTGCAGGTAGTTGAGAAGGGCCCGTCCTCCGCCGCCGATGTTTGTGTCGCTGATGATATGCAGTACCCGCATCAAGCTTCTACTTCCTCCCCGGCATACCGGGCCCAGGCCATCCCCAGGCCCGTCACGGCCCAGAACAGCAGCATCACCCGGTAGTTATAAAAGGCGTGGTCCGTCATGCCGTTGGCCAGAAATCCGCCCACGCCGGACAAAATTCCAATCAGAAATATTCTGGTTTCCCATTTTTTATTCCTGGACATCGCCGCACACAGCTGGCGGCACAAAGCCAGAATCACCACCACAAAGACCAGCAGAGCGCACACCCCCCCGTCCGCCGCCATCTGGAGGTAGAGGTTGTGGGCGTGTTCCGCATTGGCGGCGTTGTAGCTGTACCGGGGGTAGACCAGATTGAAGGCGCCGGTGCCCGGCCCCACGCCGGACAGCCAGTAGTCCTTGAGCATGGACAGCGAACCCATCCAGATGGACACCCGGTAGGAGGTGGAGCTGTCCTGTAAGTTGCCGATGCTGGAAAACCGGTCCATGACCGAGGCGGGCATCACCGCCGCCAGCCCCACCAGGGCAATGGGAGCCAGCACCATCAGCTGGGGTTTCAGCAGCAGGAAGAAGATTCCTCCCGCCAGCAGCAGGCTCACCCAGCTTCCCCGGGAGGAGGTCATAAGCAGGCACAGGCCCATAACCCCGCAGCACAGCAGCCACAAAAGCCGCCCGCCCCAGCCCCTGGCCGTAAGCAGCAGCGCACCGCCCAGGGGGAAAATCAGAACCAGATATTCCCCCAGCACGTTGGGGTTCTCCAGGGTGGCGTACACCCGGGTGGAGATGGTGAACATATCGCTGTCCACCCAGGAGGCTTCGCCGCTGACCCCAAACACATACTGGGCGATCCCCAGCAGGGAGACTGCCGCCGCCGCCAGAACCAGAAGAGCGGTGAGGGAATGCAGCTTCCGGCGGGTGTCGGCGCTGTTTTCCACCACCAGGGCGAACAGAACAAAGCAGAAGGTCAAAAGGCCGGGGAGAAGGCTGTCTGCTGGGCTGACGGACAGCACCGCCGCCGCCAGATAGACGCAGGCGAAGAGCAGGATGTACTTGTTGGCCGGGGAATAGGCCAGGGGCTTTTCCCCGCTGCGCAGCAGATTCAGCGCCAGGGAGGCGAAGGCCACAGCCACCAGGGCCGCCGCCTGCATGGTGGACAGCAGCGGGGCCAGCACCGCCGCCAGGGCGCACCACAGAAAGCTTTGCAGGAATATGCTGCCCGTAAACACCCGGTCCAGCTTCAGCCTCTGGTAGAGCAGGGCGAGCAGCGCCCGCAGCCTGGACCACAGGCGGAAAAAGACGCTGGAGCGGGCGATGCTCTCCCCCAGGGGGGAGGGGTGCAGAAAGCTCTGGACCACCCGGCTTTTCTGCCACTGATTTCCAAACCAGCCGCAGACTGCCGCCAGGAAGCGCCACAACAAACTGCCTTGCAAAAGATTTTGAACTAGCTGCATGATTTCAACCTCGTTTCAGAAGCTTTTTCACAACGGACAATTCCTCCAGGCCCAGCAGGAGGGCCGCGCCGAAATAGACCGCCGCGCCGGCCAGGGCGGTGGCCCCCAGGGTGAGCAGCAGGCCCGGCTTCCCCCCCAGCAGGCCGTCCGTAAGCCGGGCGGTCCCCAGGGCGGCGGCGGACATGGCCAGGGTGGCCGCCAGCATCTTCCCCAGCGCCGCCCACAGGCCAGGGGTGAGCAGCTTCTCCCGGCGCTGCATGGGGGCCAGCAGGAGCAGGGCGTACACCGTGGAGGACACGGCGGAGGACACGGCCAGCCCCGCCACGCCAAAGGGCTCCGCCAGCGCCGCGCACAGAAGAATATTCACCAGAATGGACGCGCCTCCCGCCAGGAGGGGGACTTTTCCCTGCTGGCGGGCGAAGTAGGCCCGGCTTAAAATATTCTGCACCGCGTAGCCCGCCATCCCCAGAGACACCCAGAACAGGCCCTGGGAGGTAATTTCAATAGAAAACGCGTCAAACCGCCCGTCCCCATAAAGAAAGCTCACCAGAGGCCGGGCCAGGATCATCAGGCCCGCCGACATGGGCAGAACAAAAAACAGCGTCCCTCGCAGGGTCTGGCGCAGAGCGGCGGCAAAGGCGCCCTTCTCCTCCCCGGCGCTCAGGCGGGAGAGCTGGGGAAATATGACGTTGGTAATGGACAGCACGAAAACCCCGGCCAGAATCAGGTACAGGTTGGTGGCGTACTCAATGGCCGACACGCCTGCCCCGCCGTACAGCCGGGAGCCGAATTTGGAATTGATGGTCAGGTTGATGGGCTGCACCCAGGTGGACACCATCACCGGGCCCATCAGGGCGAACACCCGCCCCATCTCGTAGGAGCGCAGGTCCAGACAGGGGGTGTAGCGGAAGCCCTTGCGGCGAAGGGCGGGAATCTGCACCGCCGCCTGGAGAAACCAGCCGGCGAGAAAGGCCCACGCCAGCCCCCAGATGCCGAATTGTCCGTCCAGGGTCCAGAAATACAGCAGAATGACCAGGTTAGAGACCGTACTGATGAAGGCGGGCACGTTGAACTCGTCCAGGGACTGCAAAATGCCCACAAAGGAGAAGGCCGCGCCGGTAAAAAGCACCGTGGGGAACATCATCCGGGTCAGCTCCGCGGCCAGGGCGGCGGTGGGGGCGTCGTAGCCGTCGGCGAAGAGGGTGACCATAGGCCCGGCGAACAGCATTCCCAAAACGGTGAGCAGGGCGGAAAAAAAGGTAATCACGGTGAGAAAGCTGCTGGCAAAGCGAAAGGCCTCCTGCCGGCCCCGCTTTTGCAGACATTCACTGAAGGCGGGGATAAAGCAGGCGGCAATGGCAGAGGCAAACACCGCGTCGAAAAACACCCGGGGAATGCGGCTGGCGGTATAGAAGGCGTTGGCGGCCATACCGGTGCCGTAGTGGACGGCCAGAAGCCGGTCCCGGTAGAGGCCCAGGAGCTTGCCAAGCAGCGTGATGGCCATAACGGCGGAGATGGTTTTGGTGGAATTGTTCGGATGCTCCTGGGCCATAGTGTCGCCGTCCTTTCCTGCTGTCCTGTTATTGTACATGATATTTATGAACATTTCAAGGTTTCTGGCAAAAAGAAAGCGGGGAACCAAAGCCGGTTCCCCGCCAGTGTTTTTTGGAGGCGTTTGGGCTTATTTCAGCGCGTCGGATACCCGCAGCATGGTCTCCTCATGGGTCCGGTCCACCAGATGGGTGTAAATCCGGCCGGTGGTGGCCGGGGTGGAGTGTCCCAGGGCCTTGCCGATGTCGAACAGGGAGACCCCCTGGTTGGAGGCCACCGTGGCGAAGGAGTGCCGCAGGCCGTGAAGGGTTACCCGGGGCAGGTTGTTGCGCTTGATATACCGGGTGAAGGCCAGGGACAGGGCGTTGGGGGAGTATGGCACGCCGTTGCGGTCCAGCACAACATGGTGGCCCGGATTGTATTCGTCCTCCCGCAGAGCGGATTCCGCCTGCTGGCGCATCTTCTCCCGCCACATCAGCCGGTAAATCTCCTCAGGCATATAAAGCATCCGGATGGAGGAGCGGTTCTTGGTCTCCTTCTGGACAATGGTGGCGCCGTAAGCGGTGCGGGCCTCCTTGATGTGGATGAGCCGGCGTTCAAAGTCCACGCTCTCCCATTTCAGTCCGCAGATCTCCTCCCGGCGCAGGCCCAGGCTTCCCGCCAGCTTGACCACCAGCTCCAGCCAGTGCCCCCCGATCAGCATATACAGCCGTTTCAGATTCTGCGAGTCGTAAAAGTCTGCCTCATACAGCCGGCTTTTCGGAGGCTCCACCCGGTCCACCGGATTGGAGAGCAGCATATCCTGGCGCACGGCGGTGCGCAGGGAGCTGGCCAGAAGGTCGTGATGCCGCCGCATGGTGTTGGAGGACAGGCCCGTGGCACGCTGGGTGTCGATGTAATACTGCTGGATTTCTTTGGCGGTCAAGCGGACCAGGGGGACGTTGCCCATGGCGGGGTTGATGTGGTTGTCAATGATCTTCTGGTAGGCGTACACGGTGGTCTCCGCCCGGTTGGGCCGGACAATGGTGTCCATCCAATACTCCAGCCACTGGGCCAGGGTGATCTGATGGGGGACGGACGGCTTCTGCTGCTGCTTTTTTTCCGCATGGAATTCCTTCAGGCCCGCCCGGGCGGAGGAGATGTTGGGATACGTGCGGTACTGCTTGATCCGTTTCCCGTTTTCGTCCCGGCCCAGGTCCATGCTGACGTAGTACACCTTGCGTACGTCGTCATAGGAAATGTTGCGTTCCACTTTCTTTCTTGCCATGTTAGTTGCCTCCTTTTTCCATATCTTTCTCTAAAATTTGGTGGGACATACACCTAAAAACAAGAATATCATGAACTTTCCATCGTGCGGAGGAAAAAAGGGCCTGACAGAGAAAATTATCCTGGACAAACCGGCTGAACTTTCGCAGTGCGGGCAGGAAAAAAGCCCCAGCCGATCGGCTGGGGCTTTCACAATGATTTTATGCTTTAGGGCAGGCTGGGCTCCGGTTCATTCGGCGCGCCTGCATCGTCCTGACCGGCGTTTATGGACGCGGCGGCCGCCTTGCCGCCCACCACCCCGGCCAGCAGGGCCTGGAGGTCGATGCCGGTGGACTCCTTCATGCCGTCCATGATCTGGCTGGCGGAGGACATCACGTCCTTGACCAGCTTGGTGGAGTTGCCGTCGCCGTACATGACGATCTTGTCCGTCTGGGCCAGCGGCGAAGCGGCGTTCTTCACCACCTCCGGCAGGGCGGTCAGATACATTTCCAGCACCGACGCCTCGCCCATCTTCCGCTGGGCCTCCGCCTTTTTCTCAATGGCCTGGGCCTCCGCCAGACCCTTGGCCCGGATACCCTCGGCCTCCTGCTCCATGGAGAAGCGCAGGGCCTCGGCTTCGGCCTTCCGGGCCTCCGCCTCCTTCAGGGCCTCGTAAGCCTTGGCGTCGGCGTCCCGCTGGCGGCGGACCAGCTCGGCCTCCGCCTGCTTCTCCGCCTGATACTTCATGGCGTCCGCCTGCTTGCGGATTTCCGCGTCCAGCTGCCGCTCCTTCAGGGCGATTTCCTTCTCCGCCAGCTCGGCCTCCTTCTCCTTCTTGGCGATGTCCGCGTTGGTGCGGGTGACCTCGATGGTTTTACGCTGCTGCTCCTGCTGAATGGAGTAAGCCGCGTCGGCCTCAGCCTTCTTGGTGTCGGCCTTCACCTTCATGTCGGCCTGCTGGACGGCCAGCTCGGCGTTCTGCTCGGCGATAAGCTTTTCCGCCTGGACCTTGATGGCGTTGGCCTCCTGCTGGGCGTTGGAGGTGGCGATGGCAATGTCCCGCTGGGCGTTGGCCTTGGCAATCTGGGCGTTTTTGCGGATCTGCTCCACGTTGTCAATACCCATGTTTTCAATGGTGCCCGCGTTGTCCTTGAAATTCTGGATGTTGAAGTTCACCACTTCAATGCCCAGCTTGCGCATATCGGGCACCACGTTTTCCGTGATCTTCTTGGCCACGCCCTGCCGGTCCTGGACCATCTCCTTCAGGCCCACGGAACCGACGATCTCCCGCATATTGCCCTCCAGCACCTGGGTGACCATGCTGATCAGCTCCGTCTGCCGCATCCCCAGCAGGGACTCGGCGGCCCGCTTTAAAAGCTCCGGGTCGGAGGAAATCTTAATGTTGGCCACACCGTCCACCACAACGTTGATGAACTCGTTGGTGGGCACCGCCTCGCTGGTTTTCACGTCCACCTGCATCACCCGCAGGGACAGCTTATCCATCCGTTCAAAGAAGGGGATGCGCCAGCCGGCCTTGCCGATGAGAATGCGCTTTTTGCCAAGACCGGAAATGATGTACGCGGTGTCCGGCGGGGCCTTCAAATAGCCCAGTACAAACAGCACCGCCAGCAGAACCACTCCAAGCAGGATATAGATCCCGGGGCCTTTCAGCAAAATTTCCAGAATGTTCATGTTTTTCCTCCCTTGTTATGTTTTTGGTTGACGGGTACAAAAACCGGCCGGTTTGATCGAAAGAAGCAAAACAAGACTTTTACCCTGTGGTAAAAGTCTTGTTAAAATCCGAATTGGATTTCCACGCTGCCCGGGTCCCGGTACTGCCGGGGCCGTATTGACGGTGCGTGCCCCTCCATTGCTGGAGTGGAACTACTCCCTTTCGACAGTGTTATCTTACCACAGACCGGGTTTTTTTGCAATCGGCAAATTGATAAAATTTTAACAGTCTTTTTTGTGCATTATCGCCGTCCGCCGAAGCCTCCGCCCCGGGAGCCGCCTCCAAAGCCTCCGCCGCCCCGGGAACCTCCCCCGAAGCCGCCGCCAAAGCCGCCCCCGCGGGAGCTTCCGCCGCCGAACGTGCCGCCAAAGCCGCCGGAGCGTCCGCCGCCGGAGGGCCGTCCGCCGAAGGTGCCGCCCCCTCTGGGGCCGCGGCTGCCCGCGCCGCCGAAGCCGCTGGAGCTGCCGCCGCTAAAGCCGCCAAACCCGCCGCCGGAGCTGCCCCCAAAGCCGCCGGGCCCTCTGGGTCCGGGACCGCCCGGCCCCCTGGGCGGGGGAGGGGGAGGAGGCGGGGGCTGATGCCAGTGCCGGCGGTACCAGCCGGAGTGGGGGCCGTGCCAGAAGAAAATGGGCCGGAACACCACCGAGGGATTGGGTACGCCGTAATAGCGGGTGCGGTAGGTGTTGTAGCGGGTCCGGTCGATGGCGGACAGCACCACCACCAGCAGGATGGCAATGACCGCCAGCACCGCAATGCCGCCCATCCGGCCGGGCTGGGCGTTGACGTCGGAGCCATAGGCGCTGTTTTCTTCATTCCCAAGGCCGAAGTTGGCATAGTAAACCTCATTCAGCTCCGCGTAAAAAGCCAGTATCGTTTGGTCGTTCAGGTCGCCGGATAAAATATCCTCCAGGTCGGATACCACCCGGTTGGTCAGGATTGTGGCAAAATCGTCCCCGGGGACCAGGAAATAGTCCCCATTCCGGACGGAGATGCCCAGAATCGCGTCCGACTCCCCCAGCCCCATGTCCAGGGCCTGGTCCCAGGCAAAGGTTTCCGTATCGTTGACCTTGGAATCTGTCGTGGCGATGGCCACCACGCTGTTGTAGCGGGCGTCCCACAGGGCGTTGTACTGGCAGATGGTTCGTTCCGTATCCGAAGACAAAATGTCAGCGTCGTCCCAAATCCATTTGTCATATCCGGCAATGGATAGATTGCTGTCCAGGGTGTTGGGATTGGAGGGCCCCGGTGCTGGCAGAGCCGTAGAATTGCCCCGAAGCTGCCCGATGCCCACAGCGGCGGCAATCATCAGGACGGCTAGGGTGACGGCCACCCAGCGTTTTTGAAGAAATTTCATATACTCAGCCTCTCAGCTCCAAGAGCTTCTGCTTCAGCTCGCCCTCGATCCGGCCCAGCTCCGCCTCGGCCTCTTTCCGTTTCTGAGCCCCCTCGGTCTGGATTTTCATCACCTCGTCCAGGGTGGAGATCAGCTGTGTGTTGGTGTGCTGGAGGGTTTCAATGGACACCACGCTCCGCTCCGCCTCCCGGGCGGTCTCGATGGTGCCCATTTTCAGCATATCCGCATTCTTTTGCAGCAGCTGGTTGGTCATGTTGGTCACGGCGGTCTGGGCGGCGGTGGCCTGCCGGCTGTGCTCCAGCCCCAGGGACAGCACCATCTGGCTCTTCCACAGGGGAATGGTGTTCACCAGGGAGGACTGGATTTTCTCCAGCATCAGGGTATCGTTATTTTGCAGCAGGCGGGTCTGGGGGCCCATCTGGATGGAGATCATCCGGGTCAGCTCCAGGTCGTGGAGCTTCTTTTCAAACCGGCTGCACAGGTTGGCGAAGTCGTTATAGGCCTGGGCGTCCTCCTGGGCTCCGGAGGTCTGGGCCTTTTTGCGCAGCTCCTCCAGATCGTTGGCCCGCAGGTACTCCAGCCGCTTTTTGCCCGCCAGGATATACATGGTCAGCTCTTTATAGTATTTGGTGTTCAGCTCATACATCTGGTCCAGCATGGCGATGTCCTTCATCAGCACCACCTGGTGGTTCTCCAGCACGCCCACGATTTTGTCCACATTGGCCTCCGCCTTGGAGTAGCTGGCCTTCATGGCCTCCAGCTCGTTGCGCTTTTTCTGGAAAAACCCGGCGATGCCCTTTTTCTCCGGCTGGCCGAAGGTCTTGAGCTCCACCACCAGGGAGCTCAGAGCGTCGCCCACCTCGCCCAAATCCTTGGTTTTGACGCTGTTCAGGGCGTTTTCGGAGAAGGCGGCAATGTTTTTCTGGGCCGCCGCGCCGTATTGCAGAACTACGGTGGAGTCGGAGATGTCGATTTTTTGAGAAAACTCGTCCACCATTTTCCGCTCCGCCTCGGACAGCATGGATTCGTCCAGCTTTACGGCGTTGGCGTCCCGGTCCTTCTGGGCCTGGAGCTGGGCGGCTTCGTCCGCCTGGGGCTTGGCCTCTGCCTCCGGCTGGAGGGTGAGGCTGGGGGCCTCGGGGACGGCCTGGGCGGCGGAAGCGCCGTCTAAGGTGAGGGTAAGCTCCGGGGTCGTGTTCAGATTATCACTCATGGTTTTGTTCCTCCTGTTTTGATCTCATAATAATTCTTCCACCAGATTACGGCGTTGACCGCTGCGAGAACTGTGGTAAGCACGCGAAGGGTAAAAAGAAGGGGTCCAGGCTCGGAAAGAGCTGTTCCAACCAGGAATCCGGCGGCGGAAGTGGTCCAGGCAACAGCGCTGAACAGGGGCGCGTTCGGATTATGGCTCATAAGACGATTCCTCCGTTCTTTTCCTGGCCTTGAAATACTCATACCATGCAAATATAGTTACGCCGGCCAGGGTTGCAAGCATGATGACCCAAAACGCGTTGGAGGAGGGCAGCGGGAGTACAAGCGGCAGGCAGGCCCAGGCCAGCAGCATCATCGTGAGAAGTCCGCCCAGAATACCGATCCATTTTGCCTTGCGTACATCATGCTTCATTGCGGCAAAGGCAAACAGAAACACGATACACAAAAATCCGCTCATGACCCAGCGGTATGCGTGACCGGAAAACGCGTCCTGCAATCCCGCCGGGCTGAAGATACCGCTTTCCACGTAAAACCGGTATTGCTGGTATTCCCGGACGTCGGCCCAGATCATAAGCAGCTGAAAGGCCGCCAATGCGAGATAAATCCATCGGACCCAGGGGGGTGTTTGCTTCGGATTGGCTTTCATGGCACGCTCCTTTCTTGTTACAGCTCCAGCGTAATGCCGTCCTTTCCGTCGGAGCCGCTCAGTCCCTCCTGCTGGAGCATCTGCTCCATGACGGTGATGTCAGTGGAGATGTCCAGGGCCTCCTCCCCGTACAGCGCGTCAAGCTGCTTGTCATAGGCTTTGACGATGGTGTCCATCATGGCCTCGATTTTCTGCTTGGTGGCGGTGATATTCTCTCCGTCCACCCCGGCGGAGCCCATCCGGTCGTAGGAGTTCAAAATCTTCAGGGTGGTGGGCAGATAGTAGCTCATAAATTTCCGAATCTGGGGCAGCTTTTGGGGCTCGGCCACCACCAGGTCGATGATTTTCCGGGTGACCTCCTCCAGATGGTCGATCTGCCGGGAGATTTTCGGGTCCTCAATGGCGTCGTTGAGCCGGCGCATCTCGGACACCGCCCGGTCACGCTCCTTCCCCAGCGCGTCGAGTTCCGGATTGCAGGTGGTCTTGGGCTTTTCCGGCTCCTTCGGCTTAGGGTCGGGGATTTCGTAGGTTTTATCCGGAAAAACCGCCCGTCCCGCAATCAGCACTGCGAGGGAGACCGCCCCGCAGAGTACATAGTCCCAGAGCTGGCTCAGCGAGAAAAACAGGGCGAAGATTAACCATACCGCCCCCGCCAGATAAATCGGGGCCACCGAATGTTTTATCTGCTTGGCCATAATTGTCCTCCCTGTATCATTCTTAGTATGCAGAACCATTGTACTCCGCTGGGATACCCAGTGTCAAGAGCGGGGAGCAAATATGAAAATTCTCTAAAGTTTTCCCCAAATCTCTTGCATTTTTCCAAAAAGCAGCTATCCTTGTAAACAGCGCAGTTTTGACAAAAAGAGGAGTCGCATTCTTATGAGAACGCTTTTGTATGGGGACGCCTTTCCCCGGCTGGCGGCGGATGTCCGCCAAAATCCGGGCAAGTGGCTCGCCCGCCTGGTTTTCCTGCTGGGTCCCTGGGCCTCCTTCTGGATGGTGGAGGTGCTGAACCAGAACGACGTATTTGACGATTTATACGCCTGGCAGGTGCTGATGAATCTGATTTGGTACTACATCCTGTATATTCTCCTGCGGTTGATTCTGGGCCGTATTCGCCGGGCGGCGGCGGCGGGGAGCATCCTGTGCTTCGCCGTGGGCCTTTTGAACCACTACATCCTCCGCTTTCGGGGCCGGATTTTGTTCCCGGCGGACATACCCGGCTGGCGCACTGCCGCCAACGTGGCCGGGGGCTTTGATTTCTCCCTGGACGGCTACATCCGCCAGGGGCTGATTCTGCTGGTGTGCTACCTGTTTCTGGTGTGGATGTGCCCCGCCCAGCCCAGACGGGTCAAATTTAAGCCCATCACCGCCCTGTTTGCCCTTTTGTGCTGTTTTTCCTACTGCTATGCCTTCTTTGCCACCGCTATGCTCCCGGGCCTGGGCATTTACACCCAGCAGTGGGTCACCCAGGCCAACGGCTTTCTGCTCAACTTCACCGTGGCGCTGCGGTACAGCCGGGTGGACAAGCCCGAGGACTACAGCCATGCCCAGGTGCTGGAGCTGATGGAGCAGTACCCAGGCACGGCGGGGGATGAGGCCATTCAGCCCACCAATTTGATCGTCATTATGAACGAATCCTTCGCAGATTTGACTATTTTTGAAAATCTGGATGTGGACCAGGACCCCACCCCCTTCCTGCGGACGCTGAGGGAAAATACCGTCAGGGGCTGGATGTACTCCCCCGTCACCGGCGGGGGCACCGCCAGCGTGGAATTTGAGTATTTGACCGGCTTCGCCACCATTTTCCAGCCGCCCCATACAGTGGCCTATCAGCTCTATGTGGAGGAGGATATGCCCTCTCTGGCCGCCCTGGCCGGGACCTGCGGCTACGACAGCACCGCCTTCCACCCCTATAAATCCTCCGGCTGGAACCGGCCCGTAGCCTACAACTATCTGGGCTTTGACCACCAGCTCTATGAGGAGGACGTGAAGGACCCCTGGGAGATTCGCAGCTATGTGTCCGACCTGTCGGACTATGAGCGGATTTATCAGGTGACCGACGAGGCCAACGCCCGGGGCCTGCCGGCATTTGTGTTTAATGTGACCATGCAGAATCACAGCGGCTACAGCCAGGGCTGGAAGAACCTGGAGCGGGCGATCCAGGTGGGCAGCGGCCAGCGCATTGCCGACCCCTCCGCCGAGCAGTATCTGGACCTGGTTCTGGAGAGCGACAAGGCCCTGGAACAGCTGATTGGCCACTACAGCCAGGCGGAGGAGCGGACGATGATCGTTTTCTTCGGGGACCATCAGCCGCCCCTGAAAAACGCGTTTTATGAGGAGCTGTATGGCAAGCCTCTGGCGGACCGGACCACCGAGGAGGTTTTGCAGCAGTACGCCGTCCCCTTCTTCATCTGGACCAACTACGAGATGGAGGCCCGGGAAGATGTGATTTTAAGCCCCAACTTTTTGGGGACCCTCACCGCCCAGCTGGCGGGCCTGCCCCGGACGGGGTACATGGATTTCCTGTCCGATCTGTATAAGGAACTGCCCGTGATTACGCCTGTGGGGTGCATCGCGGCGGACGGAACCTATTATGAGCGCAAGGACCTGCCCCAACATCTGGCGGACCTGCTCCACGACTACGAGACCCTCAACTACTGCGGCATGGTGGACCTGTTCGACGAAGCCCGGCCTATGTTCTGTCTGGAGGAAGCGCCATGATGTGGGAGGATGCGGCCATTGTAGAGCTCTTCTGGCAGCGGGACCAGCAGGCCATCCTTCGGGCCCAGGAGAAATACGGCGCCCAGTGCCATAGCCTGGCCCGCAATATCCTCCACAGCCATGAGGATGCGGAGGAGTGCGTCAACGACACCTGGATGCGGGCCTGGAACACCATGCCCCAAAACCGGCCCAGCCACCTGGGGGCCTATCTGGGGCGCATTGTGCGCAATCTGGCCCTGGACCTGTGGCGCAGGGGCCGGGCCCAGAAGCGGGGGGCGGGGCTGGAGTCCATGCTGGCGGAGCTGGACGAGTGCATCCCCGCCCGGGAGACCACCGAGCAGCGGGCGGAGGCCCGGGAGCTGGCCCGGCTGTTGGAACGCTGGCTGGACGGCCTGCCCCGGGAGGACCGGATTTTGTTTGTCCGGCGGTACTGGTACGGGGAGCCCGCGGGGAAGCAGGCCAAGCGCCTTTGGACTCTGCGGCAAAGGCTGAAAGTCTATTTGGAACAGGAGGGGGTGACGCTGTGAAATCCGAAGAGCTCTATGAGGCCGTCACCGGGCTGGACGACCGCTTTGTCCTGGAGGCCCGGCGCAGGGAAATCCACTGGAAGCCGTGGGCGGGACTGGCGGCGGCGCTGGTTCTGGTTGCTGTGAGCTGGCCCATGTTCCTGGGCTTTTTTGCCGTGGGCGGCGGGAATGCGGCGGCGCCCTCCGCTCCCTCCGGCGGCAATACCCCTGCCGCCAGCGCCCCCGCGGCCAGCGCTCCGGCTGAACCGGAATATGAGGACTATGCGGCGGAAATTCAGATTGCGATTCTGGAGGACACCGTGGAATTGACCAACCCCACGGACCAGGACTGGACCGGCATGGTTCACGTCCTGGGGCACGACTTTGAGGCGACCATCCCCGCCGGGGAGACGGTCACCCTGGATTTGGAGGACCTGCCATGAAGGCACGGATCATAAAGCCCCAAAACTGCCTGCTGCCCCGGCGGGACCGGGCGGGCCACAAGGGGGACTATGGACGGCTGCTGCTGGTGGCGGGGAGCCTGGGCTATACCGGCGCACCGGTGCTGGCGGCCCAGGGGGCCCTGCGGACCGGGGCGGGGCTGGTGTTTCTGGGGGTGCCGGAAAACGTGTACCCCATCGTAGCCGTTAAGTGTACCTGTGCCATGCCCTTCCCTCTGCCGGAGGACTGCGCCGCCCTGGAGAAAAAAGCGGAGAGCTGCGATGCGGCCCTGATTGGCCCGGGGCTGGGTCAGGAGGAGGAGACCCGGCGCATGATTCTGCGGTTCATCTCCCGGTTTGCGGGCCCCCTGGTGGTGGATGCCGATGGCATAAACGCCCTGGCGGGGCATATAGATATTCTGGACGGGAGGCAAGCCCCTACGGTGCTCACCCCCCATGAGGGGGAGTTTGCCCGGCTGACCGGCTGCGCCCTGCCGGTGGAGGACCGGAAGGAGGCGGCCCGGGCCTTCGCCCAGGCCCACCGGTGCGTGCTGGTGCTCAAGGGCAGCGGGACCGTCACCGCCCTGCCCGGCGGGGAGCTGTTTGTCAACGCCACAGGCAACCCGGGGATGGCCTCCGGGGGCAGCGGGGACGTGCTGGCGGGAATGATCGCCGCCCTGCTGGGCCAGGGGTTTGAGGCCGGGTGGTCCGCCTATACGGCGGTGTGCCTCCACGGCCGGGCGGGGGATTTGGCGGCCCAGAGGCTGGGGGAATACGCCATGACCGCCCAGGACCTGCTGGACGCGCTGCCCCAGGCGGTGAAAGAGGCGGAAGTTTCTCAATGATGCAAGGATGTAAGGAGGAGGCCCTGTGCGCAAAGCTGCTGTTTGCGTACTAACGATGCTGCTGCTCCTGACCGGCTGCAAGGCCGGGTCGGGGGGAGACAAGGCCCAGGAGCTGGCCCTGGCCATCCGGGGGGAATATCTGGCCCTGGAGAACTGGACGGCCAACTGCACCATCACCGCCGATTACGGCCAGCGAATTTACGAATATGGCGTGACCGCCGCCCAGGTGGGGGAGAACCTGACCCTGACCATCACCCGCCCGGAGACGGCGGCGGGGATCAGCGCCCGGATTGCGGGGGAGCAGGGAAAGCTGGAGTATGAGGGAACTATCCTGGAGACCGGCCCCCTGGACGGGGACGGCCTGACCCCGGTGTCCGCCCTGCCCGCCCTGCTGAAAGCTGCCCGGGAGGGCTATATGGACAGCTGCACCCTGGAGGAAACGCTGATGGTCCTGTGCCGGGACCCGGAGCGGCGGCCCGGGGAGGGCACGGAGACCAGCCTGTGGTTCGACCCGGACACCCACGCCCTGCTCCGGGGAGAGATTGCCCTGGACGGGTTTACGGTGATCCGGTGTGAGATTGAAGATTTTGTACGTTAAGCGGAGGATATTCCATGGAGCTGCACCAGACAATCCGGACCTGGGCGGAGGTTGATTTATCTGCCCTGGCCCACAATTACCGTATCTTGCGGGGGCTGTGTCCCCCGGACTGCAAATTTTTAGGGGTAGTGAAGGCCGACGCCTACGGCCACGGAGCGGTCCCCGTGGCCCGGACGCTCCAGGACCTGGGGGCGGAGATGCTGGCGGTGGCCTGCCTGGACGAAGGGCTGGAGCTGCGCCGGGCAGGGATTACCGCGCCTGTTCTGGTCCTGGGCCAGACGGACCCGCGCTTTGCCCCCGTTCTCCAGGAGAACCGGCTCACCCAGACGGTGGGGGATTTGGAGACGGGAAAAGCCCTGTCCGCCTGGGCCGCCGCCGCCGGGACTGCCCTGACCATCCATGTGAAGCTGGACACGGGGATGGGGCGATTAGGTTTTTTGGAGACCGCCCCGATTGTGGAGCTGTGCCGCCTGCCCGGCCTGCGGGCGGAGGGAATTTTTACCCATTTTTCCAGCGCCGACAGCGACCCCGCCTACACGAACCGCCAGTACAACGCGTTTCTCGCGGCAATCAACGAGCTGCACCATGAGGACGGGCTGGACTTTCAAATTTATCATTGCGCCGCCAGCGCCGCTGTGTTAAACTACCCCTGGAGCCATATGGGGATGGTCCGTCCGGGTATCGCCCTGTACGGGCACTTTCCCGGCGCAGGACTGAAGCCGGTGATGGCCCTGAAAAGCCGGACGGCCGCCATCCGGACCGTCCCGGCGGGGAGCCGGATCAGCTACGGCCAGACGGCCCGGCTGACGCGGGATTCCCGGCTGGCGGTGATTCCCGTCGGCTACGGGGACGGCTACCCCAGAGGGCTGTCCAATCGGGCCGCTATGACCATTCGGGGAAAAACCTGTCCCATTGCGGGCCGGGTGTGTATGGATATGTGTATGCTGGACGTGACAGATTTTCCGGAGATTCAGGCCGGCGACGAAGTGACGGTATTTGCCGGGGAGGACTGGGAAAAAGCCGCCCGGACGCTGGATACCATCCCCTACGAGCTGCTGTGCCGGGTGTCGCCCCGGGTGCCGCGGGTGTACCGCCCGGCATAGGATGGTGTGGAGCGGCGGACCGCGCACAGGCCCGCCGGCGGGCGGGCGGCGGAGGCTGCCGGTTTTTTCCCAAAAAATTGAATAATCTCCGCCGCCCTGTGGGAGAATCATAGTACAGCGTTACATAAGGGCCAAGACCCGTAACGCGTACTATCTTCCGGCGGAGTGTGAACGTACGTGGATAACAGTGTGAAACGAGGGGACATCTTCTATGCGGACCTGAGCCCGGTGGTGGGCAGCGAGCAGGGGGGCGTACGTCCGGTGCTGATCGTGCAGAACGACACCGGCAACCGGCACAGCCCCACCGTCAT
>Ga0073907_1001912_pt1 | contig 23951 bp, 23 predicted proteins | sample GluameincwithD2O_FD_65483 | JGI IMG/M metagenome (GOLD analysis project Ga0073907, IMG submission 65483) | Mouse cecum microbial communities from Vienna, Austria - Glucosamine amended microcosms incubated with D2O | ecosystem: Host-associated > Mammals > Digestive system > Large intestine >... | reverse complement strand
ACCTGGGTCATCCCCTCCTCCAGCGCGAGCAGCGCCAGCTCGATCGTGTCCCTGTCGTACATGCGGACTCCTTCCCGGACCGACGCCGGTCCAAGTTTTTGTCCGCACCTCCTTTCCACCCCTTTGGGGCGCACACTGGCCCCATCGTTTCTGCATAAGACGAGGAAGGGAGGAAACGATCATGAGCATCGACGAGGAAAAGGCCGCAACCGCGGCCGGACCGCAGGGGGGGGCGCCCGGCGCGCCCGGCTCCCCTGCATCCGGCGCCGCATCGCCCGACGGCGCACTCGGCGCCGCCCCCAAGAAGCCGCGGCGGCGCGGATGGATCGTCGCCGGCGTGGTGGCGGCCGTCATCGTGGTGGCCGGCGCGGGCTTCTGGGTCTGGCACGAGCAGCCGAGCTTCTGCAACGCCATCTGCCACAGCCCCATGGACTACTACGTGGAGACCTACGACGACGATAACCCGCAGCTCGGCGTGACGGCCCACGCGAAGGCCGGCGAGGCGTGCCTGGACTGCCACACCGCCGAGCTGACCACCCAGGTGGCCGAGGTGTGCGCCTGGGTGTCGGACACCTACCCCATGACCGAGGACGGCACCATGCTCGCCACCGGCAAGCAGTTCGCCAGCGAGGAGTTCTGCGCGCGGCCCGAGTGCCACCACGCCGCGGGCGCCTCCTTCGACGAGATCACCGCGAACCTGTGGGGCTTTGCCGGCAACGACGAGAAGTACAACCCCCACGCGAGCCACCAGGACATGGCGCTGGAGTGCGGCGACTGCCACAAGATCCACGAGAACCAGGTGCTCGTGTGCAACGAGTGCCACGATCTGACCCTGCCCGAAGGATGGGAGGCCCCCCATGCAGAGTAACGTCTCACGTCGCAGCTTCTTCAAGGGCGCGGGCCTTGCCGCCCTCAGTGGGCTTTCCGCCGCCGCACTGTCCGGATGCGGCCACGGGTACGCAGCCGAGGAGCCCGCGAACCTGAGCACGGGCGATTTCGGCGGCCCCTCCTGGCTCGGCGCGCCGCCCGTCATCGAGGAGTCGGCCATCGCCGAGACGATCGACACCGAGGTGCTCGTCGTGGGCGTCGGCACCGGCGGCATCCCGGCCATGATCTCGGCTGCCGAGAACGGAGCGCGGGTGCTCGGCATCGACCGCCAGGGCAGCCCGCATAACGTCCGCGAGGACATCGGTGCCATCGACTCTCGCCTGCAGCAGGCGTCCTTCGACGAGTTCCCCCAGTTCCGCATCGACAAGATGGAGGCCATGGAGGAGATCGTCCGCTACGCCAACGGATTCGTGGACTACGATCTGGTGAAGCTGTGGGCCAACGAGTCGGGCGCCATGGTGGACTGGCTCACCGACATCGTAGAGCGCGACGGCAAGATGGTCATGGAGTTCGAGGGCGGTGTGGGCAACATCGACGACCCGGGCCGCGACAAGGCCTTCGCCACCGGCCACAGCCCCCAGAAGACCGACGCCGTGGCCGAGGACGAGGAGTGGGGCTTCGCGGAGTCCATCCTGGCCTACGCCGCCGAGCAGGGCGCCGAGGTGCGCTGGTACACCGAGTTCGTCAAGTGCGAGACCGACGAGGGCGGGCGCGTGACCGGCGTCATCGCCCACGAGGTGGAAGGCGAGCGCCGCTACCTGCGCATCAACGCCAGCAAGGGCGTCATCCTGTCCACGGGCGGCTACGGCAACAACCTGGAGATGATGGAGGACCGCCAGGCCTGGAACCAGAAGATCCGCATCGCGGCCCCCGGAAGCGGCGGCAACCCGACCGGCTCCGGCATCAAGGCGGCGCTGTGGCTCGGCGCCACCATGGACCCGCTCGGCGCGGCCTGCACCTTCAACCGCGCCTGCGTGAAGCCCGACCAGTACGCCGGCGACGGCGTGCTCGGCCGCTGGTTCTGGTTCGGCGAGCAGCCCTTCCTGAAGCTGAACCTCAAGGGCGAGCGCTTCTGCAACGAGAGCGGCCCCTACGACTACATGCTGCACTCCACCATCATGCAGCCGCACCAGACCTACGTGGACATCTGGGATGCGAACCACGCCGCCCAGGCCGAGGCCATGGACGAGGTGGGCTGCTGCCGCCTGTTCCCCTTCCCCAACGGAGCGAAGAACAACATTCCCATGGTCGTGGTGGACGGCATGATCGAGAAGCTCATCGAGGACGGCTACGTGCAGCAGGCCGACACCATGGAGGAGCTGGCCGAGAAGCTGAACCTGCCCGTGGAGACCACCGTGGCCTCGTGGAAGCGCTACAACGAGATGGCCGCGGCCGGGCGCGACGAGGACTACAACAAGGAGAAGCACCGCCTCATGGCCATCGACACGCCGCCCTTCTACGGCGTGCGCACGGGCGCGTGGTTCCTGGCCACCTTGGACGGCGTGACCATCGACACGAACATGCACCCCTGCGATGAGAACGGCGATCCCATTTTGGGCCTGTACCTGACGGGCAACGACTCGGGCGGCTTCTTCAGCGTGAGCTATCCGAACCTGATGACGGGCCTCGCCTGCGGGCGCACCATGACATTCGGGCGACGCGCCGGCATGCTGGCCGCCACGGGCCAGGCCTAAGGGCGCCTCTCGCGTCTCGCGCATCGCAGGCCGTCCGTACAAGCTGCGCCTGTCCTGCAGGCCCGCAAACCCCGCGCCGCCGCTTGCGGGCCCGCAGCTGGCAGCTTCCCGGCCGTGCTCGCAAGCGGCGGAGCGTGGCCGGGAAGCCCAGCATCGGCCGTACCGAGCGAGAAAGCCCCACAAGGCCGTCCGCACGAGCCGCAAGCCGCACCCGCAACCCCTTCACCCTTCCTTGGGATACCGCCCGTCGCGCCTCCCTCCCAGCGACCAGCGGTTTGCTTTCAGACCCCCAGCCCCGCGCGGGCCGGGGGTCTTCGCGTGTACAATGGGAGAGATCGGCGAAAGAGAGAAACGATGGAGAAACGAGAGCTGGAGAACGTGCCCCGCGGGGCGGCGTCCGAACGCGGGGCACGCGCAGGCGCGGCGCCATCGGGAGCCGACGCCTCCCCATCTGCGAGCCCGGCGCGCGGGTTCGCGGCGCTGCTGCTGGTGCTCGGGGCCACCGCGCTTATGAACGGGTCCATCTTCCCGCAGTTCGATGCCGTCTTCATGTTCGCTCGCGATATCTCCGTCACCTGCTCGGCGATCACGCTGCTGGCCCTGGGCCTTATGGCCTACCGCGCACCGTCCGCGCTGCGCCGCGGCGCGATCATCGGAGGGGCGGCCGCATGCATCGTCCTCGGCGGTGCCCTGCTTGCGGCCGGCCTCGCCTGGGCCCTGCCGGCGCCGCTCGTCATCGGTGCGAGCGCGGCGGCCGCAGGTCGGGCGGCGGCCACCGTGACAACCTCCCTGTACCTGGCACGGCTCACATCGCACCAGGCGGCGATGGCCATCGCAGTGGCCTACATGTTGCAGCTGGCCGCCAGCCCGGCGTGCGCCCTGGTGCTGCCAGCCGTGGGTATTGCCCTTTTCCTGGCATTCCCCCTGGCCGCGCTCGCCCTTACGGCGACCGGCGGCGGCTTCTTCTTCGATGCGGCGCGCGGCCGCCCCTCGCCAAGCGATATGTCCGTCACGCGGCCGGCCTCGTTCCTGGCGCCCTTCTCGACTTTGTTCGGCTGTCTGTTCCTGTTCCAGGTGGCCTTCGGTTTCGCCCTGCGCTTCGGCGAGGTGGCCGGCACCCCGCGCATGTCGCTCTTCTCGGCAGCCCCGCTGGCGGTTGTGGCGATCTACGTGGCCCTCTCGCGACGCCGCTTCCCCGCCGATGGCGTGGTGCAGCTGTCGGCCCTCGTGGTAATGGCCGGCTTCCTGCTGTCGGCCCAGCCCCTGCTCATCATCGGCGGAAAAGCAGCCGATGTGGCCCTGCTGAACGCCGGCAACGGGCTGTTCGCCATGGCGGCCCAGATGGCGCTCGTGGCCATCGCCGCCCGCAACCCCCTGGGCGCCGTCACCACCGTAGCCTGGGGCAACGGCGTTTCGGCCTTGGGGTCGCTTACCGGCGCGGCGGCCGGCATGATCGCCAACGGCGCTGCGGCGGGCAATCCCTCACTGCGCGTGGCGATTCCGGCAGTGCTGCTCTTGGTGTTTGCCGCCTACGTGCTCGTGGGGCTGAAGCGCTTCACCTTCACCGGGGCCATCGACGGCATCGAACCGGTGAATGTGCCCGATGCCGGCACCTCGGCGGCATCGGGGGCCACCCTCGCGCCCGAGGAGGCCTTCACCGCCCGTTGCGAGGCCATCGCCAGCGAGTTCTTCCTCACGCCGCGCGAGGCCGAGGTGTTCGCCATGCTCGCCCGCGGCCGCGACCGAGCCTACATCGAGGAGGCGCTCGTCGTATCGCGCAACACCGTGAAGGCCCACGTGAAACATGTCTACGCCAAGCTCGGCATCCACTCCCACCAGGAGTTGATCGACCTCGTGGAGGGGTAGATCTCGCTGCAGAAACGCGTTCGCGCAGACAACGAGCCCCTCCACGAGCTCGACGCATGCCGCAGATTCAGCAGGCTCAGCAGGCTCGGTAGGTTCGGCAGGCCCCGCAGGTCCCGCAGGTTCGGCGCCCCCATGCGCCCCACGGACTCTCTGCGCTTTCCGCGCTTCCCCACTTCCCAAGCTTTTGCCGGGAAAATGCGACAGATAGCATGATCGGGCGACATCCATTGCCGTCAAATGTCGCCCGATCGACAGATTCGTCGCATTCCAGGGCCTTTCCCCGCGGGAAATGTCGCCCGATCGCATCTTTTGTCGCAGGAATACCCGATTGGCGCGAAGAGGATCCTACTGCAGCCGCAATTGGCCCGTCCACATCCGCGGCGGCGACTCTTCGGCCAAAGCGCCGAATCGCCACAGCGGACCGCCCATCCGCTACGACGTTCCGGCCCAAGCACCATCCAGCCGATACGGCTCCCTGATCAAGACGTCTCCCAGCGGCAGCGACCCGTCGGTCCAGGCCCCGCAGCAGGGACGGCCCTCGGCTCAAACCCCTCCGTCGCAGAAGACCGCCGCCCGAATTATGAACAATTTACTTGCCTTTGGGCCATTGCGCCCTCCGAGCGCCCCTGCACTATAGAATACGGGGAAGCAGACACAACTTTGGAGGCAGCATGGCCATTCGCATCATCGTGGACTCGTCGGCGGACATGGAAGAGGACTACGCCTGCGCCCACGGCATCACCATCATCCCCATGACCATCACTTTCGGCGACGAGGAGTTCGCCGAGGGGGTCGACATCAGCCGCACCGAGTTCTTCGAGCGCCTCGTCGAGAGCGACGAGCTGCCGCGCACGAGCCAGATTCCCCCCATGGTGTTCCAGGATCTGTTCCAGGAGGCCGTGACCGCCGGCGACACCGTGGTGTGCATCACGCTGTCGAGCCACATCTCGGGCACCTACCAGAGCGCCTGCATCGCCGCAGCCCCCTTCAAGGAATCCGTCTTCGTGGTGGATTCCGAGAACGCCACCGTCGGCGAGCGCATCTTGGCCGAGCGCGCCTGGGCCCTGCGCGACGAGGGGCTTTCCGCCGCCGACATCGCCTACTGCCTCGACCAGGAGAAGAAGGACGTCCGCCTCGTGGCGGCCTTAGACGGCTTGGAGTACCTGCGCCGCGGCGGGCGCATCTCCGGCGCGGCGGCGGCCATCGGCGGCCTTTTGTCCATCAAGCCCGTGGTGGGCGTCGTGGACGGCAAAGTGGTCGTTCTGGGGAAGGCCCGCGGCTCGAAGGCATCGCGCTCCATGGTGTTCGAGGAAATCGAGAAGGCCGGCGGCATCGACTTCACGCGCCCGGTGTGGGTGGCCTACTCGGGCCTGTCCGACAAGATCGGTCGCAAGTACATCGCCGACTCGCTCGCCATCGCCGCCGAGCAAGGCCTGATCGAGAGCCCGGACGCCCTGGAGCTGCCCCTCACCCTCGTCGGTGCCGTCATCGGCACCCACGTGGGCCCCGACGGCGTTGCCTTCGCCTTCTTCGCCCGGGAATAGCGGGGGAACCACCTCTCCTCAGCGACTCTCCGCGGTCGGGAGCGCGGGGTATTCTGATTCGCTCAGACAGTCCTCACTTTGTGGAACAGTCCGCTGGACTGTTCCAGTCGCGTGTCGGCGACCGAGCGAAGCGAGGAAGTACCCGGAGGGTGAACTGCGCTCGGCGGAAACACCCGCTATCTCCTCTACGCTCCCCCACGGCAGAAAAAGAAGCCTCCCGGAGGAGGCTTCTCGACCTGTGAGGTTGTCCCGCTTGATTAGACGCGCTTGATGACGCGGCCGTCGCGGGTGTCGATCTGCAGCACGTCACCGATCTCGATGAAGGTGGGCACCTGCACCTCTTTGCCCGTCTCCAGGGTAGCCGGCTTCAGCGTGTTGGTGGCGGTGTCGCCCTTGAAGCCCGGCTCGGTGTGGGTCACTTCCAACTCCACGAACATCTGGGGCTCCAGGCTGATGAGCTCGTCGCCGGCGTACAGCAGCGTGGCCTCGTCGTTCTCCTTCAGCCAATCGGAGGCGGCACCTACCATATCGGTGGCGATGGGCATCTGCTCGAAGGTGTCGTTGTCCATGAACCAGTAGTCGGCGCCGTCGTTGTACAGGTACTGCATCTTCTTGGACTCCAGGCGCACGGAATCGAACTTGGTGCCGGCGTTGAAGGTGTAGTCCACCACACGGCCGGTCTTGATGTCCTTGAGCTTGGTGCGCACAAAGGCGCCGCCCTTGCCCGGCTTCACGTGCTGGAACTCGACGATGGTGCACATCTTGCCGTTGTTGATGATGCACATGCCGTTCTTGAAATCGGCGGTAGAAATGCTTGCCACGGATGTTTCCTTTCATGCTCACGCGCCGCGGAAACCCTTACGCTCGCACGTCGCGCCTGATTCAAACTGTTACATTATAGCCATCTTGCGGGCATTCCGCAAAGAAAATATGGTCTCAGCTCTGCTCCGCCAGGGACGTCGCCGCCTCGTCGACGCGCGAGCCAGCTCCGGCTCGCCACCGGCGCGCTCCCTGGCGCACACGACCGTAGAGGGCCATGTAGCCGTTCACCACCACCCCGGTCAGCGCCGCGCAGACCACGGTGCCCTCCCGCACGCCGGCGAGGTGTCCCATGAAGACCAGGGCGCACAGCACCGCCAAGGCCGCGCAGGCCAGGTCGAAGCCCACCTTCACCGTGCCGAAGCGGGCGCCGGTCTTGCGCACCACGGCCTGCACCACGGCCTCGCCGCAGTTCATCACCGTGCCCGACACCACCGTCATCACGATGCCCGCCGCAAGCACGGCCATGCCGACGGCCAGCCACAGCCACGAGGCGAGGTAGGTGGTCGGCGCGGCCGCTCCGAGCAGCGCCATGAACCAATCGATGCACAGGCCGAAGAACACCGAGATGGGGATCTGCCACAGGTCCACCAGCCGGAATTCCCGGCGAAGAAGGGCCACCTGCACGAGCACGAGGAAGCACTGCCAGCCCAGCATGAACGTGCCGAAGCTCACGGCGGGAAGGCCGAGAGCAAGCACGTTGGGCGTGGCGGAGATGGGCGAGTTGCCCAGATCGGCCTTCACGACCACATCGATGCCAAGGGCCATGACCGCAATGCCCGCCAGCATGAGGGCGATGCGGCCGGTCATGAACAGCGCCGGGCGCAGATTGGAGCGCCGTGAACCGCCGCCGTGCGCACTGGCACAGCCCGGAGTCGAATGCTTCGGGGCCGGACCGGCCGGCCGAGGGCTCTGCGAGCCGATCGGCTCCCCGGAGCCCGATAGGACCGACGGGGCATCGGGGCGCCCGGAAGCCGTGAGGGCAGCCCGGGGCGAGGGTCTGTCAGACGGATCGGTCGCGCAACCGGAGCGCTCGCGTCCCATGGATTTCCCCTTGGTCCGAATCTCGCTCCCCCGATTGATCTTCCGTTCCGTCATCGTGTCCTCACCGTCCTTTCCGGTATCGCTTTCACTACGCTGACCCTTTCAGTTATAGCACGACGCCCCCGTTGACACCCGCGAATTCCGGGAGCGGGAGGTACCGTCGCCGATTCCGAAAAGCGGCAACCGCCGAGGTCGCCAGTACCGCCGCCCAGCCCCAAACGGCCCGAGACGGGCAACGCCGCAGGCCTCTGGAATTGAAGCGATGCTGGCGCGAAACTTCGATGGCGCGAGACAGCTTGAACGGCTAGCCGCGCAGGGTGATGGTGAAGCGGTTGTCGGTAAGGGAGGCCGTGAGGGTCATGCCCTGGGCCCGCGCGAGGGCGTCGGCGATGGCCAGGCCCAGGCCGCTGCCGCCCGACCGCCGCGAGGGATCGCCGCGGTAGAAGCGCTCGAAGAGGCGGCTCGCATCCAGGGCTTCCAAACCCTCGGCCTCGTTGACGATAGTGAGCGCGAAACCGTCGGCCGTCGCAGCCCTTCGCAACGTGATCGCCGGCGCCGCCGCACCGTGGCGCAGGCAGTTCACGAGCGCGTTCTCCACGATGCGAGCGAGGGCCTCAGGATCGGCCGGAGCCACCACGTCCTCGTCCAGTCGCACGGTCGACTCCCACTGCCGCTCGACGAAGGCGGATGCAGATCGGCCACACAAGCGGCCACCACCGCGCCCACATCCACGGGCACCACGACCAACGCGCGGGCCCCGTCGTCGGCCTTGGCATACTCGAACAGGGCATCCACGAGCCTGCGCATGGCCGTCAGGCGCTCGGCCGCCGCCGCGACGCATTCATCGCGCTCCTTGTCAGTGACGGCCATCCCGTACAGCTGCAAGTAGCCCTGGGCACCCGGTTGCGCACGAGCCGATACCACTGGGCTCGGAACAGGTTAGCCACGGTACCGGCCGTGGGGGCCAGGTAGCCGGCGATCACCTTCAGCAGCGTGGACTTGCCGGCGCCATTGCGCCCCACCAGCCCGTAGATGTCGCCGGGCCTCAGCACCAGCGACACGTCGTCCACCACGCGCCTCCCCGAAACGCCCGGCTCACGTACTCGCAACGCAGCGCCTCCATGGGCCTCTCTTTTCTCTTGAATGCCGACTCCCCTTCATCTTAGAAAACCCGTTTTCAGGAACCGCCCAGAAAGTTCCGAGAAAGGGACAAGATGGGGCTTGTCGGCCCCTTCGCGCGCCAATGCCGTCCCTTGGCACCGCACGTCTACCAAAGCCGCTCTTTTTACACTCCCCTCATGCACCCAAACCGTCATATCGCGCCACCGTCTCTGATCAGGCATTTTGATAAGTATTGCCAGGTCAGATGAGGGTTTTTATAGTGGCGCGAAATTGCGGTTTCGGTGCAAAACCGCATCGCGACGAACTGGAAGGAGCCCCATTCGAAAATGACAGCCAGCGCGTGGCCGTCGCACAGCCGAACGCGATCAGCTATCGTCACGCAGCTTGAAGCCGACGCCCCAGACGGTCTCTATGTAGTCATCGGTGCTGGTGGCGCGCAGCTTGGCGCGGATATTGCCGATATGGGTGGCCACGGTCTTGTCCTCCAGGGCCGCCGCATCGCCGCCTGTGGCGATCGACAGCGCGCGCTTGGTGTGCACCCGGCGCGGCGCGGCCATAAGCGTGCGCACGATCTCGAACTCCGTGCGCCCTCAAGCACCGGCTAGATGACCACCATCTCGTGGGTGGACTTGGTGAATACCTCGAAGCCATCGTCGGTCACCACGCCGAAGTCCTCCAGGCGCATGCCGAACTTGCCCGACAGGTAGATGCCCGGCTCCACCGTGACCACGTTGCCCTCCACGAGCGGCTCGGGGTTGCGCGGCGAGAGCACCGGCTCCTCGTGGATGTCGAGGCCCACGCCGTGGCCGAGCCCGTGGCCCATGGCCCCGGCGAAGCCGCCCTCGGCGAGCACCGCCTCGGCCCGCTCGTGGGCCTCCTTGCCCGTCACGCCTGGGGCGAGCATCGCCTCCACAGCTTCGTTGGCAGCCCGCACCGCCTCCCAGGCCGACCTCATCTGGCTCTCGGGCTCGCCGAGGAACACCGTGCGCGTCATATCCGAGCAGTAGCCGTAGGACTTCGCCCCGAAGTCGAGTACCACGCACTGACCGGCCTCGAGCATCGTCGCGCCCGGCACCGCATGGGGGTTCGCGGCGCTCTCGCCCGTGGCCACGATGGTGGCGAAGGCCAGGCCCTCGGCTCCGTGGCGCAGCATGAACTCGTCCAGCTCCAGCTGCACCTCGCGTTCCGTCATACCCGGCCGCATGAACTCCACGATGTGGGAGAAGGCGGCATCGGTGATGGCTTGGGCACCGCGCATGCGGGCCACCTCGTAGCGCTCCTTCACCGAGCGCAGACGGCGCACCACCCCGTCGGTCTCGCCGATGGGGAAATCAGCCGGGAAGGCCTTCTGCAGGGCGCGGTACTCGGCCAGGGTCACCGTGTCCTCGATCTGCAGCTCGGCCCCGGGCATGCCGTGCAGCCACGAGCCGTTCCACTGGCGCGCCACGAAGCTCGCGTGGCTCTCGCGCGTGTCATCCACCCGGATGGGCGTGCGCCGGGCCGCCTGCTCGCAGGCCTTGGCATAGCGGGAATCGGTATGCAGCACCACGCGGTCGGGGGCCACATACAGGGCATGGGCGTCCTCGTCGTCGAAGACCCCGTCGAAGGCGGTGAGCCAGCGGATGTTCGAGGTATCGCGTACCACCATGGGCGAGGGACGCCCGTCGCGCAGCTGGTTCATGGCGCGCAGCAGCTGGCCCACGTGCCACTCGCAGGCTACCGGGTTGTTCAGTTCGTCGAAGACGGTCATGAGCCTTCCTTTCTCGACCGAGTGCGGGCAGGTTGGGGGCGGGGCGGGGGCGTTCGCGCGGAGTTCCGCAGCGACTGGAAATGTCCAGTGGGCATTTCCACCAAGCGAGGACTGTTTGAGCACGAATGCCCCCGTCTCGGCGCCGACCGAACGAGAGGCCTTTCGAATCCTCAGCCCTCGGTCGGCGCCTCTTCCAACAGTATATCGAGTGCGCGTAGATAGCCCTCCTTCCCCAGGCCCTTCACCTGGGCCACGCAGGCCGGGGCGATAACCGAGATGCGGCGGAACTCCTCGCGCTGGCTGATGTCCGAGATATGGATCTCCACCACGGGCACATCGATGCACTCCACGGCATCGTGGAGCGCATAGGAGTAGTGGGTGTGGGCGCCGGGATTGTACACGATGCCGTCGTAGCGCCCGTGGGCCTCGTGCAGCTTGTCGACCAGCGCGCCCTCGTGGTTCGACTGGAAGCAGTCCACCTGGGCGCCGTGCTCGGCACCGTAGGCCACTACCATGGCCTCGATGGCAGCCAGGGTGTCCGACCCGTAGATGGCCGGGTCGCGCACACCGAGCATATTCAGGTTCGGCCCGTTCACAAGTAGGATTTTTTTCACGAAACCAGCCTTTCTCGCAGATTTGCCGCCGCCAAGCGCCTAGGAAGCCGCGCCGTCCTTCGACGCCTCCCATGCCCGCAGCTGCTCCAACAGCACCTCGTCGGGCACGGAAACGAGCTCCCAGTCGCCGATGTCGCGGGGCAGCACGAAGCGCACTTCCCCGGCCCGGGTCTTCTTATCGCGCTTCATGGCGGCCAGCATCTCCCCGGCCGGAGCCGACCAGGCCAGGGCCGGCAGCCCCAGGGCATCCAGCAGCTCGTCCTGGGCCGCGATAAGCTCCTCGGAGGTGCCCACGATCGCGGCGCCGAGACGCGCCGCGAAGCGCATGCCCTCGGCCACGGCGGCCCCGTGGGAGAAGGTGCCATACCCGGCCAGGGCCTCCACGGCATGACCCAGGGTGTGGCCGTAGTTCAGGCACTCCCGCACCCCGCGGCTCTCAGTCTTGTCCTCGGCCACCACGTTGGCCTTGAACACCACCGACCGCGCGATGGCTTCGGTCACCACGATCGGATCGCGCTCGGCAAGGGCCGGGGCGTGATCGGTCATCCAGAAGAAGAACTCGTCGGAGTCGATGACGGCCGCCTTGGCGATCTCGGCGCAGCCGCAGGCCCACTCGCGCTCGTCCAAGGTGGCCAGCACCGCGGTGCAGGCGGCCACATGGGCCGGCTGCTTGAAGGTGCCCACGAGGTTCTTGCCCGCCTCCAGGTTCACGCCGGTCTTGCCCCCCACCGAGGAATCCACCATGGCCAGAAGGGTGGTGGGCACCTGCACAAAGGGAATGCCGCGCATGTAGGTGGAGGCGACGAAACCGGCCAGGTCGCCCACGACGCCGCCGCCGAGGGCCACCACGGCGCAATCCCGCGTGAGGCCCAAAGCCGCCATGGCGTTCCACACTTCCCCGGCCACGGTCAGCGACTTGGCCTCCTCGCCGGCCGGCACCGTGATGTCGCTCACGGCGAAACCGGCCGTCTTCAGCGACGCCTTGGCCGCATCCAGATACAGCGGCCCCACGTTCGTATCGGTGATGACGAGCAGCCGGGGCGCTGCGGCCACGGCGGGCAGCTTCTTGAGCGAGGGCCCCAGCCCTTCCAGCACGGCGGCGCCGATGCGCACGTCGTAGGGAGCCTCGCCAGGGATGTTGACGACTATCTTCGTTGCGGGCACAGGATACCCTCCTTCTCGAGTATGCGCTGGACTTCTCGGGCGATAGCCGGCACCGACTTGCCCGCCGTGTTCACCGTGGCATCGGCCACGGCAGCGTAGAGGGGCAGCCGCTCCGCGCAGCGGGCCCGGGCCGCTTCCAAGTTCTGGAACAGGGGCCGGGTGGAGGTATCGCTGATGCGACCCGCGGCCTCGTCGGCGGTCACCTCCAAGTACACCACGAAGCCGCACTCGCGGAACACCTCGTGGTTGGCGGGGGTCACCACCACACCGCCGCCGCAGGACACGAGCATAGGGTCGGCCGCGGCGCCCAGCTCCCGGAGCACCTCGGTCTCCACGGCGCGGAAGCCCTCCTCGCCCACAGCGGCGAAGATCTCCTTCACCTTCTTGCCCTCGCGCCGCTCGATATAGGTGTCCATATCCACCGAGGCCACCTTGCAGGTGCGGGCCAAACGGCGCGCCACCGAGGTCTTGCCCGCGCCCATGAAGCCGATGAAGAACACCGGCCGGCTCAACGAGAGCGCAGGCTCGGTCTTCGCCGCCAAGGGAGCCGGACGCGCTTCTTTCCGCCCCACCTTAGCGCCCCATGGTGCGCAGGCGCTGCTTGTAAGCCTTGATAGAGGCCTTGATGTCGGCCATGCAGGTGCAGCCGAAGGCCTCGATGTAGGCGTTGGCCAGAGCGAAGGCCACCTCCCCCTCGGCCACGACGGCCGCGGCGGGCACCGCGCACACGTCCGAACGCTCCTTGGAGGCCTCCTCCACGTCCAGGGTGTCCAGGTTCACGGTCTCCAGGGGCTGCATGAGGGTGGGAATGGGCTTCATGGCCGCCGTTACGATGAGGGGCATGCCGCTCGTCATGCCGCCCTCCAGGCCGCCGGCGTTGTTCGAGGTGCGGATGAAGTCGCAGCCCTCCAGCCGGATGGGATCGTGCACCTGGCTGCCGGGCCGGCGCGCCGCCTCGAAGCCGAGGCCGAATTCCACGCCCTTGATGGCCGGAATGGAGAACAGGGCCGCCCCGATGCGGGAGGTCAGCCGGTCGACGCCCGTGGCATAGGTGCCCAGGCCCGGCACGAGGCCGGTGGCCACGATGCGGAAGGTGCCCCCCAGGCTCTCGCCGGCGTCCTTCGCCTTGTCGATGGCCCGCTTCATGGCGGCAGTGGCCTTCTTGTCGGGGCAGCGCATCTCCGACAGCTCGATATCGAGGGGCTTGTGCTCGGCGGCATCGGCCATGGTCTCGGAGGCCATGGCCACATCGCCCACGGAGACCACGTAGCTCATCACGTCCACGCCGAGCTCGGCCAGAAACTCCCGGGCAATGCCGGCCGCAGCCACTCGGGCCGCCGTCTCCCGGGCGCTGGCCCGCTCAAGGATGTTGCGGCAGTCATCGGTGTTGGTGCGCAGGGCTCCCACCAGATCGGCATGGCCCGGCCGGGGCGTCACCTCCCGCACCAAATCGCCCGGAGCGCTCCCGAAGGCGGCCATGCGGCCGGTCCAGTTCTCCCAATCGCGGTTGGCCACGGTCAGCGCAATGGGGCTGCCGATGGTGCGCCCGAAGCGGATGCCGCTCGTCACCGTCACCGTGTCCTTCTCGATGGCCATGCGACCGCCCCGGCCGTAACCGGCCTGGCGGCGGGCCAGATCGGTGTTGATATGGTCGACGGACACCGGCAGGCCCGCCGGTACGCCCGTCACGATGGCCGTGAGATTCGGCCCGTGGCTTTCCCCGGCTGTGATGTATTCCATAGATGCAGCTTTCTCGCAGGGCGCACAGATAGGGCGCCCGAGGCAGATCGGCACCCATTGTAGCGCACTGGCAGGCGCCGAGCCGTTTCGGGACGGTAAAGTGCGGAAAGGAAGCGGCGCGAACCCTAGAACTCGGCGTTGCCCACGGTGCGGGGGTGCGGAATGACGTCGCGGATGTTGCTCACGCCGGTCAGGTACATCACCAAGCGCTCGAAACCCAGGCCGAAGCCCGCATGGGAGCAGGTGCCGAAGCGGCGCAGGTCCAGATAGGCCCGGTACTCCTCCGCCTCCATATCCAGCTCGGCGATGCGGCGCTCGAGCACCTCCAGGCGCTCCTCGCGCTGGGACCCGCCCACGATCTCGCCGATGCCCGGCACAAGGCAGTCCATGGCGGCCACGGTGCGGCCGTCGTCGTTCAGGCGCATGTAGAAGGCCTTGATGGCGGCCGGGTAGTCGGTCACGAAGGTGGGGCAGCCGAAGTGCTCCTCGGTGAGATAGCGCTCGTGCTCGGTCTGCAGGTCGATGCCCCACTCCACGGGGTACTCGAAGGCGCGGCCGCTGTCCTGGGCGGCCAGCAGGATGTCCACGGCCTCGGTGTAGGTGACGCGGGCGAAGTCGGAGGCGGCCACGTGGGTTAGGCGCTCGATGAGCCCCTTGTCCACGAACTTGTTCAGCATGGCCAGCTCATCGGGGCAGCGCTCCATCACATCGGTGATGACGTACTTCAGCATGGCCTCAGCCAGCTCCATATTGTCTTCCAGATCGGCGAAGGCGATCTCGGGCTCCACCATCCAGAACTCGGCGGCGTGGCGAGCGGTGTTGGAGTTCTCGGCCCGGAAGGTGGGGCCGAAGGTGTACACGTCGCCGAAGGCCATGGCGAAGTTCTCGGCGTTCAGCTGGCCGGACACGGTCAGCGACGTCGGCTTGCCGAAGAAGTCGGCGCTCCAATCCACTTCGCCGGCGACCAGGGAGCCCTCGCTGGCCGCGGCCGCCTCGGCGCTCACGAGCGGCGGGCAGGCCGGATCGATGGTGGTCACGCGGAACATCTCACCAGCACCTTCGCAATCGCTCGCGGTGATGATGGGCGTGTGCACGTAGATAAAGCCGCGATCCTGGAAGAAGCGGTGGATGGAGCCGGCGGCCACCGAGCGGATGCGGAACACCGCGCGGAACAGATTCGTGCGCGGGCGCAGGTGCTGCTGGGTGCGCAGAAACTCCACCGTGGCCCGCTTCTTCTGCAGCGGGTAGTCCGGCGCCGAGGGCCCCTCCACGCGAATGGAAGCGGCCGCCAGCTCGAAGGGCTGCGGAGCATCGGGCGTGAGCTTCAGCGTGCCCTCCGCCACGAGCGCCGCCGCCACGTTCTGATGGGCGATCTCGTCGTAGTTCTCCAGGCTGGAGCGGTCCATGACCACTTGCAAGTCCTTGAAGCAGCTGCCGTCGTTCAAGGTGACAAAGCCGAAGTTCTTCATATCGCGGACTGACTTGACCCAGCCGGCCACAGTGACGGTCTTTCCCGCAAAGGCGTCGGCATCGGCATAGAGCTGGGCGATCTTGATGCGGTTCATAGGGGCGCAACCTTTCGACAGAGCGTATTTTCCGTTGCGGCTATGATAGCAGGACGGACCGCGCTCGCCTATGGCCCGATAGGCAATCTTGCAGACCCAACCCCACGGCCCATGGGCGCGTCGGCGCCCCTACAGATCGAACCCCGCGGCATCGGCCATGATGGCGAACAACTCGTCCTCGGGAATATCGAGGGCGGCCGTCTCGGTGATGTCGCGCAGGATGCCCACCGTGACCACCGCCTGGCCCACCAGCATGCCGGCCCCGTCGAAGAAGGTGCACCCCGTAGCGCGAGCCGCCGCGGCCAGGGCCGTCTCACCGTGGCCGTACACCACGTCGAACACCGTCTGGTCCGCGCGGAGCAGGGCCACATCAAAGGGGGCGCCATCGCCCTCGTTCATGCCCAGAGGCGTGGCGTCGATGATGATGTCGGCACCGGCGATGGCCTGGCGCGAGGTGTCGTAGCTGCCGAAGCGGAAATCCACCCGCTTGTACACCTCGGCGAAGCTGAGATGCCCCTCTTTGAAAGCCGGCATATCCACGGTGCGCCCGATCATGGCCCCCAGCTCGTCGGCGTAGGTGCGCATGACCCGATGGGCCCGCTCCTTGTCGCGGCCGAGCAGCAGCACGTCGGCAGGTCCTGCCTGGGCCACGGCGTGCAGGATGGACAGCGCCGTGGGGCCCGTACCGCAGACGACCACGGACTTCCCCGCGAAGGAGACGCCGGCCCCCTCCAGATAGGCCACACATCCCTGGCCGTCGGTGTTGTAGGCGATGAGCGCGCCGCCCTTGTTCACGAGTACGTTGGCCCCGTGGGCAAGGCTCGCCGAGGCGGCCCTCACATCGGCGGCGGCGAAGGCCTCGGGCTTATAGGGGGTCGTGATGTTGATGGACAGAAAGTCGCGGGCCGCCAAGAAGGCCTCGGCCTCGGCCCGGGTCGCCAGATCAGCCATGCCGTAGTGCCAAGGCAGCCCCGCCCGCTCGTAGACGGCGTTGTACATGACAGGCGACTTCGAGTGGGCAATGGGGTGCCCCAAAATATAGAGATGCTCGGTCACAGCCGCGCTCCTTTCACTCCTATTCCGACGATGAGGGAGAACCCGCGGCAGCTGGCGCGCAGGAGGCGGCCAGCTCGTCACCGGCTTGGCGCATATGCACGGCCGGCTCCGGCTTGCGGTCTCCCAGAATGACCCGCTCCGCATTGCGCAACAGCAGCGTATGGGGCAGATCCTGCTCCACCAGGGGCTGCAGCATATAGGCGGGAAGGCCGGCCAGATGAGCACCGAGCACGTCGGTGGCCAGCTGATCGCCCACCACCACCGCCTCGCTTCGCGGCGCCTTCAGCTTCCGCAGGGCCACCATGAAGGAAGCGGGCACGGGCTTCATAGCCTTGGCCACGATGGGCAGTTCAAGCTCGCCGGCGAATTGGTACACGTCGCTGTGCCAGTTGTTGGACACGAGGCAGAAATCCACCCCGGCCGTGCGGGCGCGGCCGAGCCACAGGCCCACATCACGGGGCACCTGATGCGTATCCCGAGCCCGAATGGTGTTGTCGATATCGAGCAGCACCGCCCGATATCCGTGGCCGAGCAAGTCGGCCTCGATATCGATGGCGGTGATGCGCGAGAAGTAGCGGTCGGGGGTCAGCAGCGCCATGGGCACATCCGCACCGGCAGGGCCCAGGACCTAGGCGGCCTCGGCGTCGCCGTCGCCGGCGGAGGTGCCGGAGTTGTCGGCGATGGCCTGCTGGTGCTGCTCGTAGGTCTGGCTGAAGACGGCCTGCATGTTGCCGTCGGCATCGGAATAGAAGTAGAAGAACATGTCCTTGGTATCCGTCGGCTCGCACACGGCGATGAGGCTCTCGATGCCCGGCGAGCAGATGGGGGTCGGCGGCAGCCCCGGGTTGGCGTAGGTGCCGTAGGGCGTCTCGGCGTGCACCTCCTCGGCCGTAGGCTCGCGGCCCACCTCGTAGGCCGTGGTGGCATCGGACTCCAGATAGGGGCGGTCTGAGGCGAGGCGGTTGTAGAACACCCCGGCCACATGATCGCGTATCTCCTGGTCGCCCGTGGACTCCTTGGCCACAATGGAGGCCAGATTCACCGCCTCATAAAGGGACAGCCCCTGGCTCGCCGGATAGCTGTTGGCGAAGTCGCCGAAAATGCCGGCGGTCTCGGCGCCGAACTGATCGAGCATCATGCGCACCACGGCCTCGGCATCCATCTCCTCGGTCACGGCATAGGTCTTGGGGAACAAGAAGCCCTCGAGGCTGTTCTTGCCGGCGCTTTCCAGGAAGGGGTAATCGGCCGCGTAGGCGCTCGCCTTCTCCGAGGCGGCGAGGAAGGCCTCGGCCGTAATGCGGCCGCCCGTGGCGCTGGCCACCAGTTCGGACAACTCGGCGCGGGTGATGTCCTCGGGTACCGCCAGGGTGTCGCCCACCGTGGCCGGGCCGGCCATAATGATCCGCACCAGCGCCTCGGGAGTACTGCCGCCCTCGAAGGTATAGGTGCCGGGAATGAGCGCAGCTGCGGCATCCAAGCGCGTCACCTCGCCTACAAAGTCCTGGGCCGATCCCACCAGTTTTGCCTGGGCGAGCGCATCACCAATGGCCTGGGCGCTTTCCCCCTCCTCGATGGTCACCTCCACGCTCTGGCCCGGCTGCAGCAGGTCGGCCGAGGCCGAGCAGGCCCTGAAGGCGAAGAAGCACACGGCGACTACAATGACGAGCGCTACGACGCCGAGGAAGACAAACGGCTTCGGATCGCGCTTTGGCATGATGGCGCTCGTATCATAGGTGCGGAACTCCCGATCGCCTTTGGCGTGGGCCGCACGCGCCGCCCACGTGGGATGGGAAGAATAGGTCGTCGACTTTTTATGGAGAGCCAAAGCTACGCCTTTCTCTATAGCCGCCGCGAACCCGACGAGGAAGGCGCCGCATCGCTCGCCCAGGCGGGCAAGCTCACTCCCCTAGCCGCGGGCGCGCTCGTCGAGCCACGATTGCAGAAACAAACTCGCGGCTATCATATCGACTTTTCCGCGCATATCGCGCTCGGAGCAGCCCTTTTCACGCAAACTCCGCTTGGCCTCGGCCGAGCTCAAGCGCTCATCTGCGAAAACATGGGGCAGCTCGCACGCAGCCGCGATCCGGGCGGCCGCCGTGCGGATGCGGACCGCCTGAGGGCCCTCTTCCCCGGACAATGTGCGCGGCAGCCCGCACACAAGCAGCTCCGGCTCCCAATCCTCCAACACGCGACGGAACGCCTTGCCGTGGGCGAGCACATCGGAGGCGGGCAGCACGCACACGGGGCTCGCCACCCGCTCGCCGGGGTCGCTCACGGCCACCCCCACGCGCACTTCCCCGATATCAAGGGCCATAACGCGCACCGTCGCTCCTTTCTCTGCAGGACTCCCTCGCTGGCTGGGACAGTTCTACCAGGTAAGACTGTCCCACAATCTCGGTCGAACCGGTGGGACACTCTTACCAGGTAAGGGTGTCCCACCGCGCACGGTTAGCGCACCTCCAGCAGCTTGCTCCGCAACTCCGCTTCCATGCGGCGCATCTCCACCTCGGCCTCGGCGCGCTTGGCGCGGCCCTCAGCCTGAATCTTCATCACCTCGTCGAAGGTCTGGATGAGGTTCTCGTTGGTGGCCTTCAAGGTCTCGATATCCACGATGCCCCGCTCGGACTCGCGGGCCACCTCCACCGTAGACTGCTTCAATTTCTCGGCATTCTTGCGCAGAAGCTCGTTGGTCATGTCGGTGACGGCGGACTGGGCCTTAAGCGCCGCCTCGTTGTTGGCCAGCCCCAAGGCCAGAAGCATCTGGCTCTTCCACAGCGGGATGGTGTTCACGAGCGTCGTCTGGATCTTCTCGATCATGAGCATCTCGTTGTTCTGCACGAGACGGATCTGCGGGGCCATCTGCATGGCCACGGTGCGGGACAGATCCAGGTCGGAGAGCTTCTTCTCGAAGCGGTTGCAGGCCGCCGACAGCTTCTGCACCGCCTCGGCATCCTCGGTGGAGGCCGAGGCCTGGGCCTTGGCGGCCAGCGCGGCCAGCTCGCCCTCGCGCACCTCGGCCAGACGCTGGCGGCCGGCCAAGAGGTACATGGTCAGCTCCTTGAAGTAGGTGAGGTTCAGCTCGTAGAGCTTGTCCATGGTGGCGGCGTCCTTCATGAGGGTCACCTGGTGGGCCTCCAGGGCCCGGGCGATCTTGTCCACGTTGGCCTCGGCGCTGTCGTAGCGGGCCTTCAGGGCCACGATCTTGTTTGCCTGGCGCTTGAACAGGCCGAACAGCCCCTTGCTCTCCTCATCGGCATCGAAGCTCTTCAGCTCGGTCACCACCCCGGCGATGAGATCGCCGGCCTCGCCCAGATCCTGGGTGCGCACACGCTCGAGGGCCGTCTCGGAGAAGTCGGCCATCTTCTTCTGGGCGCCGGAGCCGAAGGTGAGCACCTGCTGGGAGTTGGCGATATCGATCTGCCGGGCGAAGGCGTCCACCTGGGCCAGCTCCTCGGCTGAGAGCGAATCGGCGAGAGAGGGGGCGGGCGGGGCCTCCACCTCGATGACGGACGCCTTGACGGTGGTGTCCTCGACCACCGGGTCCAGCGTGAGGGTGGGGGCGGGAATGTTCGTGAGGTTCGTCAGCTCGTCGTTCATAAAAGTTCCTTCCAAAGGTTCGGCAACGTCGTTAGCGTGAGGCGGCCTTATGGGGAAAGACCGCCTTTCGGGGGTGTTTCGCTTCCGGGCACAGCCCGTCATCGGCTTACGGTTTCACATCGAAGGGGCCGTCCACAAGCCCCTCCTGAGCCAGCATGGCCTGGAGCACGGCGATGTCGGCGGACACATCGAGGGACAGATCCTGGTAGGTGTCGTCCAAGAGCTTCTCGAAGGCGCTGTGGAGCACTCCCAAGGTATGCTCGATCTCGCGGCGCGAGGCGGCGATGTTCTCGCCCTGCACCGGCTGCTCTTCCAGGTTATCGTAGGCAGCCAGCAGCTTCACCGTCGTGGGAAGGTAGTAGGCGGTCAAGCGATCGAGGTCGGCGATGACGGAGGGCTCCCCTTTGGCTCGGGCGAGGATGCGGCCCACCACCTCTTCGATGGCCACGATGCGCTCGCTCACGGCCGCATCGTCGATGGACTCGTCCAGGCGGCGCAGCTGGCCCAGGTAGTCCCGGCCTGTCGCAACGAAGGCGCGCTGCTCCGGCGTGAGACGGTCGCTCAGGTCGCGCTCGCGACTCTGGCGCGCGGCCGCCTCAGCGACCCGGGCCTCTTCGGCAGCCCGCTGGCTCTCAGCGATCTGGCGCTGATACTGTTGCAGGGAGCGGTACTGGCGATAGGCGTCGTCGGTCACCATGAGGGTGGTGGCCTCGTCGTCGATGCGCCCCTGGGGAATGAGCCCACGCCTGATCAGCTTGCGGGCCCGAGCCAGGGCCTTGGGCCGGCTGATCAGGGCGCGGCCGGCAATGTCGTCGAAGGTGCAGGCCTCGCGGTCGCCGAAGATGCGTCGGAACGACTTCAGCTGGGAAGCCGTGCGCAAGCGATCGATGCCTCCGGCCAGCAGCGCCGCCCCGGCCGCCGTGAGCGTGCCGAACAGCACCGCCGTCGCCACACCGGCCGGGCCCGTGGCCAGCCCCGCAACGGTGCCCACAGCCGTAAAAATGCCGAAGGCGAAGGTGAAGGCACCCCCGATGGCCGTCATGATGACACCGGACGCCGTCAGGCCGCCGGACGAGCGGAACCGCCCCTTGGCAAGGGCCGTGGGGCCGGGGTAGGCCGGCGCGGGAGCGGAAGCGGCGGGGATGCCCCAGCCGCCGTTGGCCGGAGGCCGAGCCTGGGCTTGGGCGGCTGCCTGGGCCTGGGCGGCGCGGTACTGGGCCTCGGCCGCCTTGCGCTCCCGCTTGGCCTGGCGCTTGCGGGCCTTCGCCTGGCGCTTGCGGGCCATCTCCTCGTAGGCTTTCAGATTGTCCTCGGGCTTCGATCCCAGGGCTTCGGCCACCTCACCGGCACCCTTCTCCACCGCCTTGGCGAACTGGGAGAACGCCTTGTCCACCGAGTGGCACAAACGCTCGAAATCCTTGGGTGACATGCCGGGCACCGGGCTGGTGCCGGGCGCGAACGCCGAACCTGCGCCAGACCGGGACTCGGCTTGGCCGCCCGACCGCCCCGCGGGGGCAGGGTCATCCCAGGGCACCTCGTAGATGGCGTCGGGCCCCGGTTGCTGAGGTTCGGCCGCGGGCCTCCCCTGGCCGTGGTGGGGCTGCTGGGGCCCGGGGCCTCCCGTACTATACGCTGCCATCGTCCATCCTCATCGTGCGCGGCGCCGTCGCAGGCGCCTTCCGTAATTTCGCCGCCATCATACCACGCGCCCGCTGCGGCAGGTCCGCATCCCACGCAATCAGCAAGCCCGAAGCCATTGCGCGTCCATGCCCCCTTCGCCTATGCTCGTAAAACCTTCGTCAGCGTGAGCAATCCAAACGAACCCCGAAACGAAGATAGGAGAAGGCTATGATCAACGCGATGACACCCCAGCACACCTTCTGCGATTACTATCGACAATGGGTTGCCATGTACAAGGAGGGCGCCGTGCGCGATGTGACACTCAGCAAATATCATCTCACCTGCGCATGGCTGCAAAAGCTCATCCCTCTGCTCACCCTGGCAGAGCTCAACCGAATCACCTACCAACAGCTTCTCAACGACTACGCCCAAAGCCACGAGCGGCAAACCACGATGGATTTCCACCACCAACTTAAAGGCGCCGTCCTCGACGCCGTGGACGAGGGCCTTGTCGACAGAGACCCGACACGAAAGGCCATCATCAAGGGCAAGACCCCACGCGCCAAGAAGCAGAAATACCTGAACCAGTTTGAACTCCACCGCCTGCTCAACGATCTTAACCTCGGGACGGACATCTCGTGGGATTGGCTTATCCTGCTCATCGCCAAAACAGGGCTGCGGTTCTCGGAGGCCATCGCGCTCACCCCCGCCGACTTCGAATTCGGAAGGCAGGTGGTGTCGGTGAGCAAAACCTGGGACTATAAGAGCGGAGGCGGCTTCGTGCCCACGAAAAACCGTTCGTCAGTTCGCAAGGTGCAACTCGATTGGCAGCTCGTCATTCAGTTTTCGGAACTCACCAAGTCGCTTCCCCCCGATGAGCCCATCTTCGTGAACGGGAAGGTCTACAACTCGACTGCCAATGACGTGCTAGAGCGCCACTGCAGGCATGCGGAAATACCCGTGATATCCGTGCACGGTCTGCGCCATACGCACGCGTCGCTCCTGCTGTTCGCTGGCGTATCCATCGCAAGCGTTGCCAAGCGACTGGGGCATGCCAGCATGAACACGACGCAAAAAACCTACCTGCACATCATCCAAGAACTTGAGAACCAGGATGTCGACCTTGTAATGCGCTCCATTTCAAGTCTCATCTAGATCGGCGAAACGCTCACGCTGATGAAGGGTGATGAGCGAGTCGAGCTTGGCGAACAGGGCGCCGATTTTCGCCTGCTCCTCTAGTTGCGGGTACGGGACATAGAGTTCCATTACCTTATTCTTGGAGATATTGAAGCGAGATATGCCTTGAGCCAGCAGCGTCAAGTCGCTTCTCACGGCTTGCGACCTAAGCATATATGCAAGGTAGCGCAAGTCGAAACTTCCATCTTGCCGATAGCCGAAACAGAAGCTGTTCAAATAGACACTCGGCTGATCAGAGAGCCAAACTGAGGACATTCCGACCTCTTCTGGCGTTTCAGACGACACGGTAAAGAAAGTATCGCCATACTTCACTTCGTTTTGTCTTGAATCAATTTCGACAGTTTCGAGTCTATCGATGTCGGTAATAGGGCTATCGAAGACATTAGTGTAAGGCACGAACCTGGCTTCGCCATGACCAAAGTCCTCCTTGGTTTTCCCGGATAAGCCTCCATAGGTTGCACCGCAGTCCCCCAACCTACGCTGTTCCCAAGCTGTCGTGAATCCCCCCCCCGGCATCTTCATGCTCGAGTTTTGTATCAATCCAACAGGCGCTTGCTAATGATTGGGAACAGCGTAGGTTAGGGGAACTGTACCGAAAAAATGAGGAACGCAACAACGATGGCCTTGGCGCCGACAGAACCCTGTCAGTTGCGACGATGGCCTACAGCGAA
>Ga0073907_1001885_pt1 | contig 24217 bp, 25 predicted proteins | sample GluameincwithD2O_FD_65483 | JGI IMG/M metagenome (GOLD analysis project Ga0073907, IMG submission 65483) | Mouse cecum microbial communities from Vienna, Austria - Glucosamine amended microcosms incubated with D2O | ecosystem: Host-associated > Mammals > Digestive system > Large intestine >... | reverse complement strand
CCTTGGAAAGCTGCTGGCCCGTGTTGCTCTTCATCACGAAATAGGCGAAATACAGCGTCTGCGGGGCCAGGCCCTCCACGAGAATGGGCATACTGTTGTTCGTGGTTGTAATAGGAGCCTCATTCCACTTTACTTCGTTGGGGTCGAAGTATTTCGCGGGCTCCTGAATCTTACCATTACTGGGCTCCAGGAGATGGCCGTTGGTTGCGTCGATTGGGTCATTCTTTGCTGTGCCGGGCTGCGGTCCCACTTCATTCACAATCACTTTGCCGTTGGTGTCCTTGGTGATGCTCTTTGGGATCTGAGCCAGGGGGATGGTCTGCCCTCCGTTGCCGTGCGTATGGCCGGTCCCCGTGGAATTATCCCAGGTGGTTCCAATCGCCGGACTGTACCGGTAGCCGGGGTCACCCTCTTCGATAATGTTTCCATCCTTATCTCTTGCCACATCGACCGGGGCGATGACATAGTACAGCTGTCCCGGCGGGGTGGTACGCACGTTGATGGTCACCTTGTCGGCCTCAGGGCAGAACTCCGGGAACAGGTTGGAGAACTGGGGCACGGTATAGTCGTAGAAGGTGTGGGGCAGGGCGAAATCGTCGGGATTGCCCACGTTTTTGCCGCCTCTGGTCATGCCGTCTTTTAAGAACTGCTCCCAACGGGCGGTGGTAATACCGCCCTTCAGGCCGCTGATGTTGTTCTGATAACCGGCGGCAATTTTAATGTCCATGTCCACCGTGCCGGTCCAGGCGCCGGGGTCGTTGGTCTCCTGCATATAGGTGACCGTTGCGACAAATTCATAGGTGTAATCCTGGTCCAGGGTCTTCAAAATAGGCAGCTTGCCCGCGTCGTAGTTATAGAACGCGTTGCCGTACAGGTTCGCGCTGCTGCCCTTCTCGGCCCGGCCGCTGTTGCCGATATAGACCCAGTCGTTATCGTCCAGCGTAGTGTCCTTGCCGTCTTCCATTTTGGGGAATACATCCCGCGTTTTGACCGCCCCGGAGGAATCCGTTACCCGGGCGTACAGGTCAAACTGCATCGTCTCGCTGGGGAAGAACAGCATATCGTAGAAAATGCTCTCTTCCGCGTTCGATGTGGTCAGCGGGGTCATTTTAAAGGAATAATGCAGCTCCGCATTTTTCGCGTTTGTTCCAGTCAGCGGCTTTCCGCTCGAGTCGCGCACAAAAGGCCCCTTTTCACTGGTCAGCTTGTCGTTAAAGGCCAGATTCACCTGGGCAAACATAATGGTAAAATCATCCAGCTTTGTGGCGGGCATTTCATTCGTGGCAGAGGTAGTATCGGTAATGCCCTCCGTACGGAAGTAGTAGCTGCCGCCGCTGGTCAGATGCAGGCCCGACGCGGGGAAGGTGACAATCATGTTTCCTTCATTGTCCGCCTCCACTTTTGCCTGCGTATAGTCCAGCACCCAGTCGTTGTTTTCCGGGGGTGCTTTGACATTAGAGGGCACCTGCTGTTCCGGCGCACTGTTGGCGTAGTACATCTTGATGCACCTGGACAGCGCGTCGGCGAGGATCGCCTGGGCCTCCTTCTTTGCCTGATCCGTAGTCGCGGCCTTCACCTTATTGTAGAGCTCCTCAAAATTTTCGCCGGTCGCCCCACAGCGGATGGCCTCGTCAAACACCAGCATAATGTCGGTGTCCACCCAGGGGTCCTTGCCGATCACGTTGCCCTCCGCGTCCTTGATCTCGGTGTAGCGGTTGAAGTCCACATACACCTTGGGCGGGTTCTCATCGGAGGTGTGGATGGTCATATGCTGTACGCTCACGGAGAAATTCCCCTGCTCGTCCTGGGCCACGAAATACAGCTCATAGGCGGTTTCGGGCTCCAGGCCGGTGATGTTCAGGGTGCCCGTCTGGCCCACGGTGAACTTGGAGTTGCCGGAAGCCAGGGCGTGCATACCGGATTTCACCTGGATTTTGGCATAGTCACTGGTCAGATCCACGGTAGTGGTGCCGGCCTCCGGCCGGGGATAGGGGGTGCTGGGCGGGGTCACCACGGCCCAGTACACGGTGGCGTTTTCGTTGACCTCGTAGGACAAATTCACCGAATTTGCTCCCTCCTGGGTCACATAGGGCAGAGTCGTAAAGTAGGGCGGGGTCACGTCGTCGGTGGTGAACTCCACCGGCACCACGGCGGAGCTGTTGGCCCCGTTGGCGTCGGTGAGCCACAGGTACAGCACGTAGTCCTTCAGCTCGCCCAGCGTCCGGTCGTTCACCTGGAAGGTGCTCTCAATGTTTTTGGTCACATCCAGCACACCGTAGCCCAGATTGCCGCTCAGCGCGCCGGTTTTCATGTTCTCCTTGGTGGGAGCGGTGGCTCCCGCGGGGAACAGGGCGTAGTACAGCTTACAGGTCTTGTTGGGCATCACCAGCACCCAGGACTCCTCCGGCTTGGTCTGGGTCATCCGGGGATAGCCGTTGTTGAACGCGGGCACAGAGTCGTCGGGGGTGGTAAAGGCGGTGACTTTTACAGGGCTCTGCCTGCCCTGTTCGTCCACCAGTACGGCGGAGATGTAATAGGTGCCGTCGCTGATCAGGCCCGTGGCCTCACCGGTGGTCAAGGTATCGGCGGCGGTGACGGAGATGCTCCCCCGCTGCACGGCCTTGGAGCCGTAAGAGGGCGGGTTAATCAGCTCATCCGCGCCCAGGGAGCCGTCGGCCAGGGTGGTAATCGCCCAGTGGACGGTGCCCTTTTTGTTGGTTTTTACCTCAATTTTCACGCTGGTGGGGGCCACGTCGGCGGCGTTGGGGTAGCCGGCCAGGATCTTCGGATCCCGGGAGGCCTCCTCTGCGGCGGTGGAGTCCATCACCGTGCCCGCGATGTTGGCCGTCAGGCCGGGACGGATGTAAATCTTGTCCGGCAGCATCTCCACGGTACTCCCGGGGGCGTTGATATTCAGGGAGCTGATGTCGCCCTCTCCGTTCACCTGGGTGCCGGTGTCCAGGTTCAGTTCCCGGACAGTCGTTCCCCGGTCAATAATGATTGTGCTTTCGGTGGCCCGCTCGTCCACAGTGAGCTTTTCCACCGTTCCCTTGGCCACCTGGATGGTGGAGTCGGGGGTCACGTTAATGACTTCCTTCACCCGGCCGGCCAGGTCCAGCTTGGGCTCCTCCCCATCGGCGTCAAAGGTAATGGTTTTCAGGCCATATTCCAGAGGGGTGTTGTCCTCCAGATAGGCGGAGGTTTTCACTGTAACCTCCGGAATCACGGTGGAGCCCTCCACCCGCATGGTGATGTACTGGTCCTTCAGGGAGTCCACCACCATCTTGTCCGCCTGGACGTTGCGCAGGATCAGGCTGGCCTTGCCCTTCTCGCTCTCGCCGGTGCCGCCCACGATAATGCGGCCCAGAACCTCAACATTTTCCAGCTCCACATCGCCCAAATCCACGCCGCCGCTGATGTACAGGTCTCCGGCGATGGTGGTGTTCTTCAGCTTCACGCCGGCGCTGGTGATGGTCACATTGCCGAACACGTCGCCCAGCTCCTGCTCCCCGGCTTCCTGGAGGGGGGTGCCGATGATGTTGCAGATCAGGGCGGCCATCTCTCCCCGGGTTACCTGGGACTTGGGGCGGAAGGAGCCGTCGGCGTAGCCGTTGATGATGTACTGGTCGGAGGCCGTCTTTACCAGGCCCCGGCTCCAGTTGCTGATATTCCGGGCGTCGGTAAAGTTCAGGTTCTCGCCGCTGGACTCCTCCAGCAGCATATTGTGGCCCAGAATGACCACGGCCTGCTCCCGGGTGAGGGTGGCGTTGGGGGAGGCCGTCGTCTCCGAGGTACCCGCCATATAGCGGGCGTTGTAAGCAATGCACACGTCCTCATAGAACCAGTCGCTGGGACGTACGTCGGTAAAGGGGATCTCCCCCACCTTGTCGTAGCCATAGGCCCGGTTGATCACCGCCATGAATTCGGCCCGGGTCATGGCTTTGTTGTGGTCGGCGGCCTGGTCCGCCCGCATGAAGCCCCACCCCACAAGTTTGTCCAGGTAGGGGGTAGCCCAGCTGTCCGCCCGGCTGACCGGCGTGATGGCGGGCACAAGACCCACCACCAGAACCACTGCCAGCAGCAGGGAGAGCAGCCTGTGCAGACGCTGCTTCACTGTGTTTGCTGATTGCGTGTGCATAGTTGGAATCTCCTTTCAAATGGCTTATGCTCCTAGTTTACCAAGTTCAGCGCTGATTGTCAATTTGAATCGAAAATACCGATTTTCGGATGGCAAAATCTTCATCTTCTACCAAATCCACAAATTTTGCCGCGTACAGGTTCCGCGTATCCCCCTCCTTCTGGGGCAGGGTCCGCAGCACCTGGGTTTTGACAATCAGGGGGCTGTCGGTCATGGGGAGCACCATCTCCACCACGTCGCTGCTCTCCAGGGTCAGGTCCGTGTAGAAGGCGATGCCGCCGCAGCTTAAATCCATGCCGGTAAACTTTCGCTGGCCCTTCCAGCCGCCCCCCTTGACGGGGTACATCACACTGTCAAACACGACAGGCACCCGCAGGTTCTGCCGGGCCTCCGGGCCCAGGCGCTGGGTGGGCTGGACCACAATCCGGTCCCCCCGGCTGCGGAGCACATCCCCCATCATGGCCGGGTCGTCGTCCCCCATGCCGATCAGGCAGATGTGTCCCAGGGCCTCCACCCGGTCCGCCTTATTGGCCAGCACCTCCAGATGCAGGGGCTCCTCCCCCCGCTTGGAAATCAAATCCGCCTGGGCAATGGGGTTATGCTCTGTATCCAGAACCAGGTAACGCTGTCCCATATCAGCTCTCTCCTCTCTCCGGCTGAACCGGCTGTTCGGCGACGCCCTCCCGGGCCCGGCGGGCCTTGTCCGGGTCGTTGGGGTCAAAGTTTAAAAAGTACACATAGATCTCGACAATGGCCCTGTAGAGGGAATCGGGGATCTGCTGCCCCAGCTCCAGCTGGGAGAGCATGGTGGCCAGGGAGTTGTCCTCATAGACGGGCACACCGCTCTCGGCGGCCACCTCCACTATTTTTTCGGCCAGGTAGCCCATGCCGGAGGCCACCACAATGGGGGCGGCATCGCCGCCGTCGTACCGCAGGGCCACCGCCCGCCCCGGCGAGGGGGCCGCCCCGGGAAGATCATACCTTGACATTGACGCTGTTCTCTCCTTCAAAAATTTTGGGGAACACGGAGGATATGGTCAGCGGCTTCTCCATCCGCCGCACCGACACCCCGTTGGGCTTCAGGCCGTTATCCTTCAAAATCTGGGACAGGTCCCCCTGGACCTTCTGGGCGAAGGGGGCCACCGTGTCGGGGCAGAACACCTGCAATTCCACCGCGTCCCCCCGGCTGGCCATCACCATATCAAAGAAGCCCAGCCCCTGGATATCCACCTTGAACAGGAAGCGGATGGTGTTGTCCTGGGTGTTCCGGCCCCGGCGCATATTGTCCTCCGTATCCGGGTCCACCCACAGCTCGGAAAACATCAGCTTCCCCGCCCATTCCATGGGGATAATCATATGGTTCAGGGGCATATACACGCTTTCGTTCACCAGAAAGGCGGAGACAATCTGCCGGAAGGCGTCCTGCATCTCCGCTCCCCCCTGGCCCCGCATGGCCCAGGAGGCCGCCTTGGCCAGCTGGTTGGCGAACTGGTCCTCCTGCCCCGCCCGGACGAAGGTGCTGTTTTCGATCAGCCGGAACAGGGCCTCATCGCTCAGCCCTCCCAGCCGGGCCCGGAGGGCCGCGTGGCCGTTGAGCTGCCGGAAAGCTTGAAGCAGGCCCTCTCTGGTGCCGTTCTCATACCGGGAGATGTCCAGGGCCAGCAGGGAGATCAGGCTCCGGGACAGGCCCATGTCGTGGGTTTTCTCGGTATAGCTGGCCAAAAAGGGCAGGATGGCGTTTTGCAGCAGCTTCAGCGCCCCGCCCTGGTCCTTCTGGGCGAACCGCTCCCCCAGCTGCTGGGCCATATTCAAAAGCTGGCTGCCGTAGCTGGCGGGGATAGCCCGGGTAAGCTGGGTGAGGGTGCGCATCAGGTTGCCCTCAATATGGTCGGAGGAGGTAAAATCGCTGTAGCGCTTTAAAAACTGAAGGATGTCGCTGCGGATGCCCTCGCTCTGGCTCTGGGAGTAGGCCTCCCGGAGCAGGGTGAACAGGGCTCCGTTAAAGCGGCTGCCCGAAGCGGTCTGCTGCTGCATAAACTGAAGCAGCTCCCCCTCGCTCATCTGGAGCATCTTCAACAGGGCGGCCATCTCCGTGGAAACGCCCTCCCCGATCCCCGACGACACCACCGAGTGCTCCCCCAGCAGAATCCGGGTCAGGGTTTCGCTCAGCTGGGGGGTGTTCGCCAGCTTCTGGAGGAAGGTCTGGAAGTTGGAATCGTACCGCAGGGCCCCGCCGGGGCCGGTGGAGTCCCCCTGGTCCTGGCGCTCGCTGCGGTTGTCCGGGCGGCTGACCCGGGAGGGGTCCGGGGCGTTTTGAATGCGGGGATCGTTGGGACTTATAGGCAAATTCCGGTTAATATTGGCACTATCATGACCGGGAACTGGGTTTGTCACGCCGAGCAAATTTGGCATAGGGGACACTCCGTTTCAATCAAACTTCATAAAACTTTTCCAAACTCTTAATTTCCTGTTGCATTCTGCCGATAACTTAATATATAATGCAAAGAGATAATGTGCAAGCAAAATCGTAAAAGAATTTAAAATATCGAGGTGGCTTTCTTATGGCAAGCGGTAACGACAGCATTCTGGACATGTATCTGTATGAGACCAACACTCTTCTGGAGCAGTTGGACGGCATCGTACTGGCGGCGGAACAGGCCGACACATTTTCCCAGGACGATGTAAACGAAATCTTCCGGATCATGCACACCATCAAGGGCTCTTCCGCCATGATGGAGTTCAATTCCATGATGACGGTAGCCCACCGGACCGAAGATATGTTCTTCATTATCCGGGAAAAAACGATGGAGGCGGTTCCCGAGCAGCTTCGGCCGGAGCTTTTTGACGTGATGTTCCAGGCCATCGACTTCTTCCGCAGCGAGGTGGAGAAGGTCGAGAATGGAAACCCACTTTCTGAATCTATCGACACCTTCGTCTCAAAGATTAATAGCCTGATGGATAAAATTCAGGGGGGACAGGGAGACGCCCCCGCCGCCGCCGCGCCGGAGGCCCAGTCTGAGCCCGCCGCAGCGGACGCCGCCGGAGCCCCCCCTGCCGCTGCGCCCAAGGACCCGGCCTACCGCTACGGCCTGCAGGTCCGGTTCGACGAAGGCTGCGGCATGGAGAGCCTGCGCGCCTTCATGCTCACCACCGCCGTACGGGACAGCGTGGTGGACTTCCAGTTCTCCCCTGAGGACGTGGAAACCGACTCCTCTACCTCCGACATCATCGCCGAGCAGGGCTTTTTCCTGTGGTTCCGCAGCGCGGAGGAGCGGGACGGCTCCATCCCCGCGGTCACCAACGCGGGCTCCGTGCGGGAATATGAGCCCGTGAGCCTGCCCGCTCCGGCGGCCCCCGCCGCCCAGGAGGCCCCCGCCGCCGCGCAGCCTCCCAAGAAGGATGAGCCCAAGGCTCCCGCCGCTCCGCCGCCGGCCAAGTCTGCCGGCCAGCCTCAGCAGCACGCCAAGGAGAGCCTGATCAGCGTAAACCTGTCCAAGCTGGACCAACTGATGGCCGTGGTCAGCGAAATCGTGATCACGGAGGCCATGGTCACCGCCTCCCCCGATCTGAAGGGGCTGAAGCTGGACCTGTTCACCAAGTCCGCCCGGGACCTGCGCAAGCTCACCGACGAGCTCCAGGACGTATCCATGTCCCTGCGGATGGTGCCCGTATCCGGCACCTTCCAGAAGATGAACCGGATCGTCCGGGATATGAGCAAAAAGCTGGGCAAGCGGGCCCGGCTCACCCTGGTGGGTGAGGACACCGAGGTGGATAAGACCATCGTGGACAGCATCGGCGACCCCATCATGCACATCGTGCGCAACTCCATGGACCACGGCATTGAGAGCGACGAGGCCGACCGCATCGCCCGGGGCAAGGACCCGGTGGGGGAGATTATTCTCTCCGCCCGGCACACCGGCAGTGAGGTCATTATTGAGATCCACGACGACGGCGGCGGCGTGGACTGCGACGCGGTGCTGGCCAAGGCCATCCGCCAGGGTCTGGCCTATCCCGACCAGGACTACAGCCAGAAGGAAATCCTCAACTTCCTGATGATGCCCGGCTTCTCCACCAACACAGAGGTTACCGAGTTCTCCGGCCGCGGCGTGGGTATGGACGTGGTGAAAAAGAACGTGGAGGACGTGGGCGGAACCGTGTCCATCTCCAGCGATTTCGGCAAGGGCATGACCACCACCTTAAAGATTCCTCTGACCATGGCCATTATGGACGGCATGGAGGTCTCCGTGGGCGACTCCATCTTCACCATCCCCATCAACAATATCCGCTCCAGCACCAAGGTCACCGCCGGCGAAGTCATTTACGACCCGGCCCGGGGCGAGATGATGAAGTTTATGGACAATTTCTATCCCATCATTCGGGCCAAGAACTTCTTCCAGCTCAACGGCGGCTGCGATGAGATTGAGGACGGCATCCTCATTTGGGTGGAGGCCGGCGAGCACTCCTACTGCCTGTTTGTTGACGAGCTGCTGGGCGAGCAGCAGGTGGTGGTAAAGCCCCTGCCCGGCCTGGTGAACACCTATAACATCAAAAATTACGGCATCAGCGGCTGTACGATCCTGGGCGACGGCAACATCAGCATCATTCTGGACGTGGCGAACCTGTTCTCCGCCGTCCAGGGCCGGAACTGAGTTCAGCACGCCTGCAAGAAAGGGAGAGAATTATGTCTGACGAAAATATGCTGTTTATCACCGAGGACCAGCTGGCCTTGAACACCCTTGAGGACACCGCGGAGGTCCAGACCACAAAATACCTGATCTTTGTTTCTGACGAGCTGATGTTCGGCCTGGACGCCAACAACGTGGTGGAGATTATCACCGACCACACCATCACCCACCTGCCCATGGTGCCCGACTACATCAGCGGCATCATTAACCTGCGCGGCCAGATTATCCCGATTCTGGACATCCGCCTGCGCATGGGCAAAATGCCCTGTGAGGACTGCTCCATCATTGTGATTGATGTGGACGGCACCCAGGCGGGCATTCTGGTGGACTCTGTGGCCAAAATGGTGGATGTTCCCCAGGAGAATATTCTGCCCATGCCCTCGCAAAACGCCCAAAAACTGATTTCCGGGATGTGCTCGCTGCCGGAGGGCGGCACCATGCTGGTCCTTGACTGCGACCTGCTTCTGCATGGCTGAGCATACGCCGAAAAGGAGACTGCAACCATGCCACTGACCATCTCAGACAAAGATTTCAAGCGGCTTTATCAATTCATCCAGGCCAATTTCGGCATCAACCTGTCCCAGAAGCAGCAGCTTATTTCCAGCCGCCTCTCCTCCACGGTGGAGGCCCGGGGCTTTACCGACTTCGGCCCTTTCGTGGATAAGCTGCTCAAGGAGCGCAACCCCCAGGATATGGAACTGGTGCTCAACAAGCTGACCACCAACTACACCTTTTTCATGCGGGAGACAGAGCATTTCCAATTTTTCCAGAATACCATTCTGCCTGACCTGGTCCGCCGGCATCAGCGGGACAAGGTGCTTTCCATCTGGAGCGCCGGCTGTTCCAGCGGGGAGGAGCCCTACAATATCTCCATCTACATCAAGGAATTCCTGGGCCCCCAGGCCAAGGATTGGGACACCCGGATTCTGGCCACCGACATCTCTCAAAATGTTCTGGCCAAGGCCAAGCAGGGCACCTATGAGCTCCCCGACGCCATCCCCGCGGACTGGAAACGGAAGTATTTTGTCCGGAGCAAAGGCAACCTTTACTCCGTGGCCCCCATTTTGCGGGACAATGTGATTTTTCAAACCTTCAATCTGATGGACCCCATCCGCTTCAAACGCAAATTCGACGTTATTTTCTGCCGGAATGTTATGATCTACTTCGACCAATCCACCAAGGACGCCCTGGTCAACCGGTTCCACGAAGCCACAGTCCCCGGCGGCTATCTGCTGATCGGCCATTCGGAGAACCTGAGTAAAAACGCCCCTTACGTGACTCTGGCTCCCTCCACCTTCCAGAAGAGGAGATGATCGCCCATGTGGCCTTCCAATAAAACCATCCGGGTTATGGTGGTGGACGACTCCATCGTCGCCCGTACCATGCTCACCCGGGGCCTGTCCTCCCACCCGCAGATCGAAGTGGTGGGCTCGGGCTTCAGCGCCCGGGACGCGAAAAACAAAATCCAGCAGCTCAAGCCGGACGTGATGACGCTGGACGTGGAAATGCCGGGCATGAGCGGCATTGATTTTTTAAAAACTCTGCTGCCTGTATACCCCCTGCCGGTGATTCTGGTGTCCTCTCTGAACCTGCGGGTGTTCGACGCCCTGGCCGCCGGCGCGGTGGACTTTGTCCGGAAGCCGGACGCCACCCAGAACAATGAGGCATTTATCAACAACCTGTGTCAAAAGGTCGTTACCGCCGCCAGCGCCCGGGTCCGGCGGCCCGCCCCCACCCCCGCCGCCCCAGCCGGGACGGCGCCGGGAGGGCCCGCTTCTCTTCAGCCCGCCGCAGTCCCCCTGCTGGGCCCCAAGCCCATTCTGGATCAGGTAATTATCGGCCTGGGGGCCTCCACCGGCGGCACAGAAGCCACCCTGGAGGTAATGAAGCGCCTGCCGGCGGACATTCCCGGTATGCTCATTGTCCAGCATATGCCAACGGGCTTTACCTCCATGTACGCCGAACGGCTCAACCGCCTGTGCCAGATGGAGGTCAAGGAGGCCGCCCACGGCGACGTAATCCGCCGGGGCCTGGCTCTGCTGGCCCCCGCAGACCACCAGATGCGGGTAGTCCGCTCCGGCACCCGGTACACCGTCTCCTGCATCCCCGGCGGGGAAAAGGTCAGCGGGCACCGGCCGTCGGTGGACGCGCTGTTTTTGTCCATGGCGGAGCAGGTAAAGTGCCGGATGGCGGGCATTATCATGACCGGCATGGGCCGGGACGGGGCCGACGGCCTGCTGCAAATGCGCAAGCAGGGGGCTTACACCATTGGTCAGGATAAGGAGTCCTGCGTGGTATATGGTATGCCCATGGTGGCCTACAACATCGGCGCGGTGCAGATTCAGGCTTCCTGCGAAAACATTGCCAGTGTGTTGCTGCGCCATTTGACCCAATTAAGCTGAAACGGTGAAACGGGCGGTGTCTTGACGACACCGCCCGTTTTTGTCCCTTCCAGTGGTACTAGGACACCTGGGCCTGCTGCCAGACCGCCTGTTCCAGCATGGCTTCCGCTAAAATGCCGTAGCCCCGGGTGGGGTCGTTGACCAGTACGTGGGTCACCGCACCCACCAGCCGGCCGTTTTGCAGAATCGGACTTCCGGACATCCCCTGGACAATGCCCCCAGTGGTCTCCAGCAGCCGGGGATCGGTAATCTCTACCATCAAATTCCGGGTCTCCCCGGGGACGTTGGGGTAAATGTGGGTGATTTTAATGGCGTACTCCTCCACCTGCTCCCCCTGAATATTGGATAAAATGGTGGCTTCCCCCAGGGAGACCTCTCCCCGGTCCGCCACCGGCGTGGGACCCCGCAGGCCATCTATATCGTCCTCCAGCACGCCGTAAACCCCCAGTTGGGTGTTGGCGTACAGACTGCCCAGATCCCGGGTCAAATCAAAGCTGCCGTGGAGCTCTCCGGGGCTGCCGCTGGCTCCTTTTTTCACGTCCACCACCGTGGCGGGCATAATGCTCCCCGCGTGCAGGGGCATGAGCATGGCCGTATCCACGTCGTTGATCCCGTGGCCCAGGGCCGCAAAGACGCCGGTATCCGGGTCATAGAAGGTGAGGGTTCCGATCCCCGCCATGGAGTCCCGCAGCCACACCCCCAGCTGGTACGCCCCCTGGGCGCCCTGGACGGCGGATGCCGCCAGCTGAAGGGTTTTCTCCCCCCGGAGCACCCGGAGGGTGAGCTTCTGCCCGCCCAGCTTCTTCAGCAGCGCCTGGACCTGCTCAATGGTATTGACCTCCTGGCCGTTGATGTGGGTAATCACGTCGCCGGTTTTCAGTCCGGCGGCCCGGCCGGGGGAAACGGAGGTGCCGGAGGTCTCAATGGGAGACAGCCCCACCACCAGAACACCTTGGGAAAACAGCTTGATCCCCACTGCGCATCCCAGGGGCACAACCTCCTCCGGCTGCTGGGTCGGGCCAAAGGCGGCGGCGGAGACCGCCGCTTCCTCATCCGGCGCGGACAGGCCGGACTGGGCGGCCAGCAAAAGGGCCAGCGCCAGCAGTCCGGCCAGCCTGCGCCGGCGGGTGCTGCGTTCCTGCTGCATAGGATTCGCCTCCTTTCATAAAAAATGGAACTGGAGAACGGAGACGCCGTCCTCCAAAACCAGTATGGTCCGGCGGAAGCGGAAAAACGCCCGGAAGATTTTTATGCTCTTGCCAATTCCGTTTTTTTGATTTATAATGTTCACTAGGTCTGCCGGATTTTGACAGGCTGTATATTTTGCAAAGGGGTTTATACTGTGGGATTCTTGGATTTTTTTGCAAAACGGGACGGCCAGCAGCCGCCTGCGGCGGTCCAGCCGTTCAACGCTCCGCTGGACTTGGAGCTGTGCGCCAATATGCGCGTGGAGGTAACAGCCCCGGATGGCCGGATTCTCTTTGTGGCAAAGCTGATGTACCCCCGGGGAAGCACGGCGGAGCTGCACCAATACTCGGAGTCGGACCTGGCCACGGCGCCGGAGGAGCCGATCGCGGTGCGGATCCGGGGCTACAACGATCACGAAAAGAAAGCGGTGTATCTGGAGGGCTTGATTTCCTCCCAGCCCAAGCATATCTGGCGGGTTGAGGATCTGAAGGTGGCCCGCACCGGCAACGACCGGGCTTTTTTCCGTCTGGAAACCAACATTGACGCCACGGTGAACAAGCTGTCCGGGCGCAATTCCGGCGAAAAGCCCTGCAAGCTGCTGAATATCAGCATCGGCGGCGCCCGGTTGAGTTCCGCGTATGAGTACTGGGAGGGCGACAAGCTGCTTCTGACGGTAAAGCTGATGGAGGACCGGGAGCCCTCCATCATGTACTGCCAGATTCTCCGGGTGATTTCCCAGGAAAATTCCAAGTATGAGTACGGGTGCCAATTCCTGGAGCTGAACGAGATGGACCAGGAAAAAATCACCCAAAATATTTTCGCCGTCCAGCGCAAGCAGCGGGGCCGGGTTTCCTGAGTTTAAAATCCCCACACCGCGTAAAAAACGGCGTGGGGATATTTTAAGCAAGCCGGAACAGAACCAGAATCACGCCGTAAATCACGCTGGCGCTGATGCCAAACACCAGCACCGGCCCGGCTACGGTAAACAGCTTCGCCGCCGTGCCGGTCACCATCCCCTCACTTTTGAACTCCAGGGCGGGCGAGACCATCGCGTTGGCAAAACCGGTGATGGGGACCAACGTACCGGCCCCGGCCCACTTGGCGATTTTGTCGAACCAGCCCAGTCCCGTCAACAGGGCGGCGGCCAGCACCAGGGTGATGGACGCGGCCCCGGAGGCGTCGTCCTGGGACAGCCCCCGGGTCTGGTAGAGGGACAGCAGCGCCTGGCCCAGAACACAGATACTCCCCCCTACCAGAAAGGCACACAGCAGATCCCGGCCCAGAGGGGAGGGCTTGGATTTGGCGTTGACCATTTTGCCATACTCCTGATTGTTTACCTCCAAAAAATGACAGCTCCTTTCACAAATTTGAGGTAGTATTCCCGCAATTTATAAAAATCATGCAAAAAGGGGGCGGTTTTATGCGCGTCTACGGAGCCTGGGGGCACAACGGGCGGACTCTGGTCCGGCCCCTGCTGGAACGGGCGGTCCGGGACTGCTGGGGGCTGGAGGCGCTGCCGGAGGTGGCCCGGACGGCCCGGGGCAAGCCCTTTTTCCCAAAAAATCCGGCGCTGCACTTCAACCTGAGCCACAGCGGGGGCTACGCCCTGTGCGCCCTGGGGGAGCGCCCGGTGGGGATTGACATTCAAATTATAAAGCCCTACAAAACCCGCCTGTTGGACCGGGTATGTTCCCCGGAGGAGCGGCGGTGGCTCCGGGAGCGGGGGGACCGGGACGGGGATTTTGCCCAAATTTGGGCAAAAAAGGAGAGCCTGTGCAAGCTGCGGGGAACGGGGCTTCAATTCCCCCTGGGGGAGCTGCGGGCGGAGGATGAAATTTTCACCATCTACCAGGGGGAGGACTGGCGGGGGGCGCTGTGCGCCTTGGAGCCGGGACCGGAGGAGATTATCTGGCTTTGACGCATTTGTAGGGACAGCCGCAGGCCGTCCCTGCAAATATTTTATCTTTCATCTTGACAAGTAAACTTGGCGTGCTATAATATAAGTGACAAGAAAACTTGGCGGAATGGAGGTATCACAATGGACCGGGACGAAATTTTGCGGAAGAGCCGCAGTCAAAAAGAGGACGAAGGCATGACTCAGGCGGAGAACCGGGGGCGCAAATGGGGCTGGGACATCATGTATGTGGTGTTTGGAGTGCTGGTCTTTTTCAACATCTGCGTAAGCCGCCAGGACGTAAATACTGCCCTGTGGGCACTGATGAGCTCGTTTTTCATGGCGGAGAATTGGTCCAAATTTTTCTTCACCAAGGAGGAGAAGGACCTCTGGCACGCGATTTTTTTGTCGGCCGGGTGCGCGTTTTTTATCGCGGCTTATATGTGGCAATCGGTGCGGGGATAGATGATGGACGAAAATCTTGTATTGAAAAACCGCCTGAAGGAAGCCCGTACGGCGGCGAAGCTCTCCCAGGCGGAGCTGGCGTATATGGTGGGGGTATCCCGAAACACCATCAGCTCCATCGAGACGGGGCAGTTCAACCCCACAGCCAAGCTGGCGCTGATTTTGTGCATCGCGCTGGACAAAAAATTTGAGGATTTGTTTTATTTCTCCTAAATCCTGCTTCGTGTGAAGCGGGATTTTTTACTTTGAGAAACCACACTGAAATTCCCCTATATGGAGATGAACCACCACGGGAATATCCCTTTTTTTGCAGTTGTCGATTACAAATTTTGTCCCGCGGGATGTTCCATCCCAAAAGGCCAGGACAAGATCCGCGTTTTCAATGATGGTTATATTCCGTTTGAGTGGGGCAGATTTTCCATATTTTCTATATTCCGGCAGGTATTCGGTCAATTTCAGACCATGATGCTGGGCATATTCCCGCGCGGAGGTATCTACCCCGCGAGCGCCGCCGGATATGATTTCGGTTGTATTTTCGGGAATAAACTGTCCTAAATTGTCAATTTTTAAGCTTCTTGAGCCGATAATTGCTACTTTCATACTGCCAACCTCCGTGCAAGTAAAGATGTATTTTGACTGCATTTTAATTTCAACAAGCACATTATAGCAGAAAATAGATTCAAAATAAACATATAATTTGTTCACGGAGGATTTATTTTATGGCTATAAAGAATTTTTCCATTCGGATTGACGATACAATGTTAGACAAACTTCATGTTGTGGCTGATTATGAGGGACGCTCGGCAAACAGTCAGGTTTTGATACTGATTCGGGATTGTATTGACCAATATGAGTCAAAACATGGGGAAATCGGCGTTGGAGATCGAAAAGTAATTAAAGTCATGCCGCCAAGGAAGAGGGATTTATGAAACCCATTTATTCCGATCTATTGAAAGAACTTCGAAGAGACAAAAAATTGACCCAACGGGATATGGGGGAGCTGATGGGAATTTCCCAGGCGACCTACTGTGATTATGAGAACGGTGTGCGCAGAATGCCGTTATCTATGCTGTGCTTTTTAGCGGATACTCTGGAAACATCGACTGACTATATCCTTGGTCGGACCGCAGAAACCCGTCCATATCCCAAACGATCTGGACGGTCTGAAAAATGAGGTGCTTCTATGGACGATTTACTCTTACGGTATACACTTCGGGTCAACCGCAATCTGTTCTATAAATTTCGGTATATCGCCGCCGCAGAAGGCCGCTCCGCCAACAAGGAGATTGAGCAATATCTGAAAAAGCGCGTAGCGGAATATGAAAAAGAGAATGGAAAAATCCCAATTCAGCCCAAATAAGAAGCGGCACACGGAAATAACCGTGCGCCGCATTTTTATTACTTATTGCTCTTGCGCCAGATGTGCATTTTCTCCGCGTCCTGGATGAGCTGCTCCCGGAAATCCGGGTGGGCAATGCCAATCAGCGCCTCCGCCCGCTCCCAGGTGGACAGGCCCTTCAGGTTGACCATGCCGTACTCGGTGACGATGTAGTGGACGCAGGACCGGGGGTCCGTGGCGATGGAGCCGGGGGTCAGGGTGGGGACGATGCGGCTTTTGACCGTGCCGTCCTTGCCGGTGACGGTGGAGGACATACAGATAAAGCTCTTGCCGCCCTTGGACAGGTAGGCCCCCATCACGAAGTCCAGCTGCCCGCCGGTGCCGGAGATGTGCTTCAGGCCGGCGGACTCGGCGTTGACCTGGCCAAACAGGTCCATGTCGATGGCGTTGTTGATGGAGATGAAGTTGTCCAGCTGGGCCAGTACCCGCACGTCGTTGGTGTAGTCCACCGGCGCGGCCATCACGTCGGGATTGCGGTTAACATAATCATACAGCTTCTGGGTGCCCGCAGCGAAGGCGTACACCTGACGGCCCTTGTCCAGATTCTTGCACCGGCCCGTGAGCTTCCCGGCCATCGCCATATCCACGAAGCCGTCCACATACATCTCCGTATGAACGCCCAGGTCTTTCAGGTCGGACTGAGCGATCATGGAGCCCACGGTGTTGGGCATACCGCCGATGCCCAGCTGGAGGCAGGCCCCGTTGGGAATCTGCTCCACGATCAGCTTGGCCACCGCCCGGTCCACATCGGTGGGCTCGCCGCCGCCGCCCAGCTGGGCCACAGCGGGGTTATCCCCCTCCACCACATAGTCCACGTCCCGGATGTTGATCTCACAGCCGGTGAGACCGTAGACCCAGGGCATATTCTGATTGACCTCTACGATGATGGTTTTCGCCTTGTCCAGCAGATCGGCCAGGTGGGAGGCGGCCAGGGCATAGCTGAAATTGCCGTGGCTGTCCATGGGGGTCACCTGGATCATGGCCACATCCACGCTGATGTTCTCCCGGTAGAACCGGGGCAGCTCGGAGTAGCGCATGGGGGCGAAGAAGCCCATGCCCTTGCCGATAATTTTCCGGTCCACGCCGCTGCAATGCCAGGAGTTCCAGGTGAAATGCTCGCCCGCGTCGTCGGCCTTGGCAATTTCGGGCATCCACATGGTTACGCCCCCCCGGACCTTTACGTCCGTGAGCTCGTCCTTCCGGCCGGCCAGGGCCTTGTCCAGAGCCACGGGATGGTTGGTACACCAGCCGTAATCCACCCAGTCGCCGGATTTGACCGCCTGGACCGCCTGGGCGGCGGTGGTCAGCTTCTGCTGGTACATTGCCTGATAGTCCATTTGTAAAACCTCCATATTTCTTTAATCACCCATATTGATGTAGAAGGGCTTCATCAAGCTGGGCTGTTCGGTGGAATCCTTTGCCCGGGGACGCTGGGGCTCCGGCGCGCGGCCCCGGCGGGGCATCTGCGCCTGGGGCCTGGGCTTGGCCTGCGCCTTGGGCTGGGGGGCCGGTTTTGTTTTATTGGGCGTTTTGGCCGGGGCCTTGCTCTGCAATTTCGGCTTGTTCCGGGCCTTTTTGGGGGAGGAAGCCGTGGGCGCGGGGGTGAGGGTCACCCGCCGGGGGGCCAGCAGCCGGGCGGTAGCGTCCATGATGACCTCGCTGTCCAGGGGATTGGGCCGCCGGAGGTCCGTCCGGGGCATGGCGTCCCCGGTGTCCAGCTTCTTGCCCGGGCGAATGCCCCGCTTGACCGGCTGTTTTTCCGGGGGCTTGGCTTGTTTTTCCGGCTTGGCCTTGGCCTCTTTTGCGGCCTGCCGGGCCTCCTGGTCCTCCTGATTCTTGGTGGGGGCCACAAAGACCTCCATGGGGAAGGGGTGGCCCTCCGTCACGGAAATTTTCCGGCCAATCAGCTTTTCAATGTCCTTCAGCAGAGGCTTTTCCGAAAAATCGCAGAAGGCGATGGCCTCGCCGCCCCGTCCGGCCCGGCCCGTCCGGCCAATCCGGTGGACGTAGGTCTCGGGCACCTCGGGCAGATTGTAGTTGAACACATGGGAGAGCTCCTCAATGTCCAGCCCCCGGGCGGCGATATCCGTGGCCACCAGACAGCGCAGCTTACCGGCCTTGAACCCGGCCAGGGCCTGCTGGCGGGCGGTCTGGCTCTTGTTGCCGTGGATGGCGGCGGCGCTGATCCCCATTTTTTCCAAATCCCGGGCCACTTTATTGGCCCCGTGCTTGGTGCGGGTAAAGACCAGGGCGTTTTTCACCTGCCGCTCCTGGACCAGATGGGCCAGGAGCTTGGTTTTGTTGCCCTTGTCCACAAAATAGACGCTCTGGCGGATGGCCTCCACCGGGGAGGAGACGGGATTCACCGCCACCCGTACGGGCTTTTTCAGCAGGGAATCCACCAGCTCCGCGATCTCCGGAGGCATGGTGGCAGAGAAGAGCATGGTCTGCTTTTTTTGGGGGAGCCACTTCAAAATCTTCTTGACATCGTGGATAAAGCCCATATCCAGCATCCGGTCCGCCTCGTCCAGCACCAGAATCCGGATTTTGGACAGGTCCAGCAGCTTCTGCTGATACAGGTCCATCAGACGACCCGGGGTGGCCACCAGCACATCCACCCCTTTTTTCAGGGCTTCTACCTGAGGGTTCTGGCCCACGCCGCCGAAGATGACGGCGGTGCGCAGGGGCAGATGCTTGCCGTAGGCCGCCAGATTTTCCTGAATTTGAATGGCCAGCTCCCGGGTGGGGGTGAGAATCAGGGCCCGCAGGGGGTGTTTTTTCTCCGGGGAGGCGGTCAGAAGCTGCAAAATAGGGGTGGCGAAGGCGCAGGTTTTGCCGGTTCCCGTCTGGGCACAGCCCAGCAGGTCCCGGCCCTGAAGGGCGGGGGGAATGGCCTTCTCCTGGATGGGGGAGGGGGCGGTATAGCCGTGCTCCTCCAGGGCGGCCAGAATTGGGGGGATGAGCCCCAGCTGTTGAAATGTCACACTGTTTCCTCCTTGATCCGGCCCAGGACCTGGGCCACGGTCTCCTCCAGACTCTGGCCCGGAGGACAATCTAAAATTTCGTCCGCCCACCGCTCATAGAGGGGGGCGCGATAGGCCATAATGTCGGCCAGCGTCTCGCCAGGGCGCATGGCGATACCCCGGGTGGAGATGTTCTGCACCCGGCGGATCAGTTCCTCCAGAGGGACCCGCAGATAGAACACCGGCCCCAGGCGCTTCAGGTGTTCCATGCCCCCCTCCCGGCAGACTACGCTTCCCCCGGGGGAAATCACGTACCCGGTGGGAGAGACGGAGCGCACGGCGGCCTCCTCCGCGTCCAGAAAGCCGTCTACGCCCAGACGGTTCACCAGGTCCTGGAGCAAAGCCCCCTCCCGGTGCTGGATGGTCAGATCCGTATCCAGAAAGTCAAAGCCCAGGGCCTTGGCCAGCAGCACCCCCACAGTGCTTTTTCCGGAGCCGGGCATCCCGATGAGGATTATGTTCTTATATTGTATCATACTTTCTCCGAAAAAGAAAGGGAATTTGTGGGGTCGGGCAGGTCGATGACAGTGGGAGTATGGTCCACCGCCTCCACAAAGCGCAGCAGGTCCTCCCGCTTCAGCCGCAGGGTGGAGGTGCTGACAGCCGGGTGGCCGCTGATGTATTCGTCCTCCAGCAGAGCCCTGTCTATGACCAGGCGAACTTTTTTCTCTGTATCAAAGAGCAGCTCCAGGGCGGAGACGGAGCCGGGGACGGTGTTCAGGTAATCACGCATATGGTCCGCGTCCGCGAAGGACAGCCGGGAGCACCCCAGCAGGGGGGACAGATTCTTGGTCTTAAAGGGCTTATCCCCGGGCATCATAAGCAGATAAAAATCCGTCTGCTGGCGGTTGCACAGAAACAGGTTTTTGCAGATGGAGCTGCCCAGAACCTGCTCCACCTGATGGCAGTCCTCAATGGTGTCCGCGTGGTCGTGGTCCACCCGGAGGTAGGCAATGCCCAGCTCCTCCAGCTTGTCATAGACGGCCAGCTCCGCCGGGATGCGCTGATCCGCGGGCCGGCCAGTGTAAAGATTCGGGTCGATTCGCATAGAAAGGTTCCTCTCTTATATTTTTTCTCCGTCCATCAAAACGGCGGTGACCCGGCTCATCCAGTCCAGGGGATGCCCGCTGGTAACTACAATGTCCGCGTCCTTCCCCTGGGTCAAGGAGCCCAGCCGGTCCCCCACGCCGCACAGCTGCGCCGGCCAGAGGGTGATGGCCCGGAGCGCGTCCTCCGGGTCCAGCCCACCCCGGACGCCCAGGGCGGCGCACAGGGGCAGATATTGGATGGGGACCTCCGGATGGTCGGTGCAGATGGCAATCTTCACTCCCGCCCGGAGCAGCTTTGCCGGGTTTTCCAGGGTCATATTCTGCAGCTCCGGCTTGGAGCGGTCCCCCAGGCAGGGGCCGGTGATCACGGGGATATTTTCCTTGGCCAAGAGCTCCGGCAGCAGGTGGCCCTCCGTGCCGTGGACAATGGTGCACCGCAGGCCAAACTCCTTGCAGATGCGCACCCCGGTGGCAATGTCGTCCGCCCGGTGGGCGTGGATGTGGACGGGCAGAGTCCCGTCCAGCACGGGAAGCAGGGCCTCCAGCTTGGCGTCGTAGTCCGGGTTGTCCTCCTCCCCGTCCTGGAGCTTGTCCCGGTATTCCAGAGCCTTTTGCAGGTTTTCCCGCAAAATGGCGGCGGTGGCCATCCGGGTGACGGGGGTCTCGTGGCGCTCATTGTAGACGCACTTGGGATTCTCCCCCAGGGCCAGCTTCATGGCGGCGGGGGCCATCCGGATCATGGAATCCACCCAGGTCCCGTTGGTTTTCAGCAGGGCGAACTGGCCGCTGATGGGGTTGGCGGAGCCGGGACCGGTCATCACCGTGGTCACACCGGCGGCCCGGGCCTCCTGAAAGCACCGGTCCAGGGGATTGACTGCGTCGATGGCCCGCAGGTGGGGGGTGCAGGGGTCGGTGGCCTCGTTGCCGTCGTCCCCCTCAAAGCCCAGGGAATCCCCGAACATACCCAGGTGGCAGTGGGCGTCGATGAAGCCGGGGAGGATGTGGCCCCGCTGGGCGTCCAGAACCTCCCCCTCCCAGTCGGCGGGACAGTGCTCCATAAAGCCTACCCGCCAGATTTTTCCCTCCCGGATGTCCACAAAGCCGCTGGGAATTTCCGGCGCGTCCATGGGGTGTACGGTTCCGTTGACAATGAGCATAATGGTCTCCTTTTCCGGGCGTTCGACAAAAGAACCCTCCAAACACCCGTTGACGTAATTGTAAATATATGGTATATTAACCTGGCAGCTCAACCAGTATACCTGGTAGCGTAAGAACCCCACTCCTGGCCCCCGCCTGAGATATCCGGCGGGGGTTTTTGTATGGAACGGCAGGGCAAAACCGCGCGGCGGATTGGGCCGCGCGGTTTTGATGAAAAGCGCGTGTTTACCGGCGGTTCCCCCGGCGGGAGCCGCCCTTTTTCTCTATGTACCGCAGCTCGGACAGCTTGCTGTCCGACGACTGCATAAACTGCTTCAGCCGGTCCTCAAAATCCGCCGGCTCCTTCGGCTGGGCAGGCCGCGGAGCAAAGCTGCCGCCGCGCCCCCCTCCTGTCCGCTGGGGGCGGTCTTTTCCTCCGGAACCGCCGCTGCGGGCAGGGGGCTCGGTGACCCGTTTGATGGACAGGTTGATCCGGTTGTTCTGGTCAATGCCGATGACCTTGACCTTGACCTCCTGTCCCTCTTTGAGATACTCGGACACCTCGCTGACATAGGAGTACGCGATTTCCGAGATGTGGACCAGGCCGGAGCGCCCCTCCGGCAGCGCCACAAAGGCGCCGAATTTTGTAATTCCCGTTACTTTTCCATCCAAGATGGACCCAACACCAAACTCCATAAGCGACTGACATATCCTCCTTGTAAAATTCCCCCTGAGGCGCGCTAGCTGGCGATGTTTATATAGATGGTTTCGTTCGCTTTCACATAGCCTTTTTCCCGGGCGACCTGCTCCAGCATATCAGGGTCGTCGCTGTTTGCGATGGCGGCGGCCAGCTGCTGGTTTTCCAGCTGCTGCTGCTTTACCTGCTCCTCCAGCGTCGCCTTGGCCCCTTCGGCCTCCCGAATCTGCGTACGCAGATCCAGCAGAGAGGTGGCCATGTAGATCAGCAGCACCACCACGACGATTTTGGTCAGAAAACCTGCCTGTTTGAACCGCATTTCCACGACCTCCTTCTTCCCGGGCCGCCCTGCGGCGGGCCGAGCGCTCCGTCTCCTCAGTTATCTGATTTATTCTATACCATTTCGCCCAGGAATGAAAGGTGTTTTTCAGAAAAATTTTGATTTTTTTTGCCAGTCCCTCCAGCAGAACCAGCGGGAATGTAAAAACCCTCCAAATCACAGCGGCAATGTCTGCGAAAAAATAGCCGATTTTCAAAAGCCAGGGACTCAGCAGCCAGAAATAGAGGACCCCTCCGCCGAAAATAAAAACTGCGCCATACAGCCGGACCTCTCCCCCCCAGGCCCCCTGGGACCAGACGAACAGCGTGACGGTCAGCAGCACCCAGAACAGAAAATCCAGCAGGGGGCCCAGCAGCGGCAGCTTCATTCTTACCCGGAGGATGCGGAAGATGTCGTAAACCAGTCCGGCGCACAGTCCCAGGCCCACCGCCTGGAAAAAAGCCGCCCCCTGGGCGGCAATTTCCGGGGTCATCCGCCCAGCAGCCGGGACAAAAATCCCCCCCGGCTCCGCTCGGTCTCCTCATAGGACAGGGACTCCACCATCCCCTCCACCCGTAAATCACCGCCGTCCAGGGACAGCTTCTCGATGTGTAAATCCTCCCCCCGGACCACCAGCGTACCCCGGACGGTGACCATCACGATCAGATTTTCATCAAAGCTCTCCACATCCTCCACGCCGGACACGGAAAGCTGCTCCCGGCCCTCCAGCAAGATGTGGTGCGCCGCATCCGCCGGCAGGCGGCTGTCGTCGTAGGCCATATGTCCCACCCTTTCTCCATGGTTTTGTACCATTGTATGGGACAGGGTGTTGGGATATGCCGTTATATTTTCCCCGGGGGGTTGACAAACGGGACAGAGCCGCTATAATAGACTGGACAACTGTCAAGACACCTTTAGGGAGGATGCACGGCAATGAAACAAAAAGAAGGATTTTTCAAGCGGAAAAACATTGAGATTTCCGCCAGGCGCTACGGCATCGACGCTCTGGGGGCCATGGCCCAGGGCCTGTTCTGTTCTCTGCTCATCGGCACCATCATCAAAACCCTGGGCCAGCAACTTGGGGTGGAATTTCTGGTCAGCGTGGGCCAGTATGCCTTTGATATGTCCGGGGCCGCTATGGCGGTGGCCATCGGCTACGCCCTGAAGGCGGACCCGCTGGTGCTGTTTTCCCTCACGGGAGTGGGCTGGGCGGCCAACTCCCTGGGCGGCGCCGGGGGACCTCTGGCGGTGCTGTTTATCGCCATCATCGCCGCCGAGTGCGGCAAGGCTGTCTCCAAGGAGACCAAAATTGATATTCTGGTCACCCCGGCGGTTACGGTACTGGTGGGCGTGGGGCTGGCGGCTGTGATTGCGCCCCCCATCGGCGCGGCCGCCAGGGCCTTCGGGCAGCTGATCAAGGATGCGACCGTGCTTCAGCCCTTCTGGATGGGGATTGTGGTGTCGGTACTGGTGGGCGTGGCCCTCACTCTGCCCATCTCCTCCGCCGGGCTGTGCGCCGCCTTCAACCTGACCGGTCTGGCCGGCGGGGCGGCGGTGGCGGGCTGCTGCGCCCAGATGGTGGGCTTCGCGGTGATGTCCTTCAAGGAGAACCGCTGGGGCGGCCTGGTCTCCCAGGGCATCGGTACCTCCATGCTGCAAATGCCCAACATCGTCCGGAACCCCAAAATCTGGATCGCTCCCACGGTGACCTCCGCCATCACGGGGCCCCTGGCCACGTGCCTGTTCCGCTTGGAGATGAACGGCGCGGCCATCAACTCCGGCATGGGCACCTGCGGCCTGTGCGGCCAGCTGGGCGTGTGG